>WNEP01001352.1_pt1 | contig 19128 bp, 20 predicted proteins | sample 5399961 | NCBI WGS metagenome assembly WNEP01 (sample SAMN13153329, study PRJNA577476) | soil metagenome | isolation source: 20 cm grassland meadow soil pre-rain plot 5 | place: USA:California | collected 2015-09-08 | reverse complement strand
GGACGAAGCGACGGCGCGGGAGGCGAGGCGGCTCTTGGAACAGGCGATCGAAGAGACGACGGGGGAAACGGCCGGTGAAAAGGCCGGTGAAAGGGCCGGGGAAGGGGGAAAGGAGAAGGGGTGGGTGTCGCTCGAAGACTTGCGGCGCCGCAAGCAGGAGCCGCCGGACGCCCCGCGACGGCCGCCGAGCCCGGCGCGGCCGCCGGCCGGAGCGGGGCATCCGGTTGCGACGGCCGCATCGGAGATCTCGCTCCGCGGGCTACGGCTGGACGAAGCCGAGCCGGTGCTCGTCAAGGCGCTGGACGATGCCGTCGCGGCCGATCTACCGTATCTCCGCGTCATCCACGGCAAAGGCACCGGAGCCGTACGCAAGCTGGTGCACGACCTACTCTCCGCCGACGCCCGCGTGCAGCGCTTCGGCTTCGCGCCCGCCAACCAGGGCGGCCACGGCGTGACGATCGTGGAGTTTACGGCGTGAGCTTGATCCCCGACGACGTCATCGACCAGGTGCGCGAGGCCGCGGATCTGGTCGGGATCATCGGAGAGCACGTCGAGCTCAAGCGCAGCGGGTCCGACTATCGCGGCCCGTGCCCGTTCCACGGCGGCACCCACCGGAACTTCGCGGTCATCCCAAAGAAGGGGATGTTCTATTGCTTCGTGTGCCACGAGGCGGGCGACGTTTTCACCTTCTTCATGAAGCGCCTCGGCATGGACTATCCGACCGCCGTGCGCGAGGTGGCCCGTCGCGTGGGGATCACGATCCCCGAGCGGGGACCCTCCGGCCCGGACCCCCACGAAGCGCTCTACAACGCCGTCGCGGCGGCGGCCGACTGGTTCGCGCGGCAGCTGCGCGAGAGCCCGGAGGCGGATGTGGCGCGCCAGTATCTCGGGTCGCGCGGGCTCGACCTGGAAACCGTGCTCCCCCTAGGCCTGGGGTACGCGCCGACCGGCAAGGCGTTGCTCGATGCGATGAAAAGCTTGGGGCTGCGTGACGAGGTGTTGCTCGAGGCAGGCCTGGTGATTAAACGAGAAGACGGCACGCCGGCGCCGCGCTTCCGCGGCCGCTTGTTGTTCCCGATCCACGACCCGCGCGCCCGCGTCGTCGGATTCGGCGGCCGCATCCTCGGCGCAGGAGAGCCCAAGTATCTCAACTCCCCCGAGACCGCCATCTTCCACAAGGGGCGGCTGCTCTACAACCTGCACACGGCGAAGCATGCCATGCGCAAGGCCGAGCGCGCGATTCTGGTCGAAGGCTACTTCGACGTGCTGCGGCTCTCGCTCGCGGGGATCGAAGAGGTGGTGGCACCGCTCGGCACCGGCCTCACCTCCGACCAGGCGCAGCTGGTCCAGCGCCATGCCGCCCACGTGATCCTGCTGTACGACTCCGATGAAGCCGGACTCCGCGCCACCTTCCGGGCGGCGGACGAGCTGTTGCGCGAGCGGCTGCGCGTGAGCGTCGCCACGCTGCCGCCGGGAGAGGACCCCGATACGCTGGTGCAGCGGCGCGGCGCCGCCGGACTCGAAGCGGTCCTCAAGGACGCCGTGGACGTATTCGAGCGGAAGCTGCAGATCCTCGACCGCAAGGGCTTTTTCGGCACGTTGCCCGGTCGCAGGCGCGCGCTCGATCGGCTGCTGCCCACGATCCGCGCGGCGGCCGATCCGATCACGCGGGAGCTGTACACGTCGCGGGCCGCTGAGGCGGCGGGTGTCCGGAAGGATGTGCTGGAACGGGAAGTTGGCTCGGAGCTCGGGGCTCGGGGCTCGGGACTCGGAACCGCCCAGCCCCGACCACCGAGCACCGAGCCGCGAGCGCTCCCCGCCAGCGCCGAGAAGACCCTCCTGCTCCTGATGCTCGAGGGCGACCCATGGAAAAGCCAGGTGCGCGGGGCCGTCGATGCCGAGGAATTCGAGTTTGTCCCGTATCGAGAAGTATTCGAGGCGATCGCCGACGACGCCGTGCTCTCACTCAGCGAAACGTCCGCGCGCGCCTACGAGGAGCTGAAGGCCGAAGGGCTGGGCGATCGCGACCCGAACGCCCTGTACGAGCGGGCGGTGAACTTCATCGAGGCCCGTCGGCTGGAGCGACAGATCGAGCAGATCGACGACCGCCTGCCGTTCGAGAGCCCCGATGGGCAGGCGTCGCTGATCGCGGAAAAGCGGCGTGTGTTCGACGAGCTCCGCAAGCGCTATCCGCGTTACAAGATCGCGATGAGGAGGCGAGGTGCATCCGGAACTTGAGGCGCTGCTGGCGCTGCAGGAGAAGGACCAGGCGGTCATGCTGACCGACGAGGCCCTGGAGGCGCTCGAGCCGGCGACCCGGGCGCTCGACGAGTCCCAGGCGGCGGCGGAGCGGGCGCTCGGCGCGGCGCAGGCCGCGATTCAGGCCGCGCTCGACCGCCGCGACGAGCTGGAAGGCAAGATCGCCAGCTACCGCACTATGCAGGAGCAGCGGCGGCAACGGCTGGAATGGGTGCGGGGGGCCAAGGAGGCGTCCACGCTCATGGCCGAGCTCGATCTGGCGCGCTCGGTCCTGGCGAAGGAGGAGGCGGAGTTCATGCGCTCGGGCGATGCCGTGAGCGAAGCGGAACGGCGGGCGGCGGAGGCGGAGCAAGCGCTCGCGCAATTGCGGGCGCAACAGGCGGCGGAGCGCGAGGCGCTCGCCGGACGGCGCGAACAGATCGCGGGCGAGCGGGAGGCCGCGCTCGCCGAGCGCGAGCAGGCGGCCGCCCGCGTCACGCCCGCGATGCTGGCACGCTACGAGCGCATCCGCCGCGGCAAGGCGCCGCTCGCCCTGTACGCGCTGCACGCCGATGCCTGCGGACATTGCTTCACTGCGGTTCCGACCCAACGCCGTACCCTCATTCAGCGCGGCGTCTCCATCGAGGCCTGCGAGGCCTGCGGCGTGCTGCTGTACGCGAAGGAATGATTCCGGCCCGCTGGGCGATGGCCGAGCAGCCTGACCCGGGGCTGACGACCAGGCTCGCCGGCCAGCTGCACATCCCCGAGCCCCTCGCCGCCCTCCTGGTGCAGCGCGGGCTGGCCGCCCCCGACGTCGCCAAAGCGTTCCTCCGACCCGAGCTGGAGCGCCTCTCCGATCCGCTCGCCTGGGTCGACATGCCGGTTGCCGCGGAGCTGGTGGCGCGCGCGGTGCGCACGCGGACCCCGATCCTGGTGCACGGCGACTACGACGTGGACGGCCAGTGCGCAGCGGCGCTGCTCACCCGCGTGCTGCGCAGCGTGGGGGGAACGGCGCACGCGTTCGTGCCGCATCGCCTGCGCGACGGCTATGACTTCGGGCCCGCGGGGCTCGCCATGGCCCAGCGCGTCAGCGCGGGACTCATCATCACGTGCGACTGCGGCATCACCGCCGTCGACGCGGTCCGCGCGGCCCGGGCCGCCGGCATCGAGGTGATCGTCACCGACCATCACCTCCCGGGCGATGAGCTGCCGCCCGCGTCCGCGGTGCTCGATCCCCGTCGCCGGGATTGCCCTTCGGAGGATAAGGACCTGTGCGGCGCCGGCGTCGCCTTCAAGCTCGCCCAGGCGCTGATGCCCGCGCTGGGCCAATCATCCAACCTGCCGCTCCACTTCCTCGACTATGTGGCGCTCGCGACCGTGGCGGACGTGGTCCCGCTCGTCGGCGAGAACCGCATCCTGGTACGGCACGGCTTGAAGATGCTGGCCGATTCGCACTGGACCGGGCTCCGGGCGCTGGTGGAGGTGGCGGGGCTCGCCGGCCGCCCGATCAAGGCGGGCCATGTGGGGTTCATCCTCGCCCCCCGGCTGAACGCCGCCGGCCGCATCGGCGAGCCCGCCGACGGCCTGCGCCTGCTGCTGTCGGACGAGGGCCCCGAGGCGACGACGCTCGCCCGCGAGCTCGAGACCCTGAACGCGCGGCGCCAGGAGCTGGACCAGCGCATCCTCGACGAGGCGCTCGAGCTCGCCGAAGCGACGCTCGCGCCCGAGGACCGGGCGTTGGTGCTCGCAGCGGACGGCTGGCATCCGGGAGTGATCGGCATCGTGGCGTCGCGCCTGGTGGAGCGCTACGGACGCCCCACGTTTTTGATCGGGTGGGACGAAGCTGGCGACAGCGGCCGCGGCTCGGGTCGCAGCATCGTCGGCTTCGACCTGCACGCCGCCCTGCACCGGGTAGGGCAGCACCTCGAGAAGTATGGCGGTCACACCATGGCCGCCGGGCTCACGATCCGGCGGGCCCGCTACGAGGCGTTCCGTGTTGCGTTTCTCGAGGTGGCGGGCGAGCTTCTGGGCCCCGACGACCTGGCGCCGGCGCAGCGCGTCGATCTGGAGCTGCCGCTGGGCCTGGTGAGTCCGGAGCTGGAGAAGCTGATGCGCTACCTGGAGCCGTGCGGACCCGGCAATCCCGCGCCGGTGTTCGGGGTGCGCGGGGCGCGCGCGGTCGGCGCCCGACGGGTCGGGACCAACCACCTGCGCTTCACGCTCGACGACGGCTCCGGCGCGCTGCCGGCGATCGGGTTTCACTGGGCGGACCTCGTGCCCGATGCCTGGCTGGCGCAACCGCTCGACGTGGCGTTCCGGCTGGAGCGGGACGAGTGGCAGGGGAGAGCGACATTGCAGGCACGGGTCGCGTCGTTGGCGCCGAGCCAATAAACGCGGAACGCGGAAGGTGGAACGCGGAACAGCAGTGCGAGCGTCTGTTCCGCGTTCCGCGTTCCGACTTCCGCGTTGGGAAGGGGGCCGGGTTGGGTTTCGTTCGCATCATCGCCGGCGAGTTCAAAGGCCGCCGCCTCAAGACCCCCGCCACGGATCGCGTGCGCCCCACCGCCGATCGGGTGCGGGAGGCGTGGTTCAGCATCCTGCAGCGCTCCATCCCAGGCGCCCGCGTGCTGGACCTGTTCGCCGGATCGGGCGCCCTCGGCCTCGAGTCCCTGTCGCGCGGCGCGACGACCGCCGAATTCGTCGAGTGGAACCGTTTCGCGCTCTCCGCCCTCAAAGCGAACATCAAGACGCTGGAGGTGGATGACCGCGCCGTGGTGCACCGCCATAACGCGCTGCGCTTCGCCGAGCGGCTGCACCCCGGGCAGTACGACGTGGCGTTCGCCGACCCGCCGTACGCCGGGGACCAGGCGGCCCGTCTCGTCGCCGTGTTCCGCCTGAACGCGTTCGCGCGCATCTTCTCGATCGAGCACGCGGCGGAGCGGCCGATCCCGGGCGATGACACGCGCTGCTACGGGGATACCGCCGTGACCTTCATCTACGCCCCATGACCACTCCCCGCGTCGCGGTCTATCCCGGATCGTTCGACCCGATCACGCGCGGCCACGAAGACCTGATCCGCCGCGCGCTCACCTTTACCGACCGCGTGGTGGTCGCCGTCGCCGTCAACACGGCGAAACAGCCGCTCTTCACGCTCGCCGAGCGGGTGGCGCTCATCAAGCAAGCGGTCTCCGACCCGAAGGTCGACGTGCGCTCGTTCGAGGGACTGCTCGCCGACTTCGCCCGTGCGGCGGGAGCCGCCGTGATCGTGCGCGGCCTGCGCGCGGTGAGCGACTTCGAGTACGAGTTCCAGATGGCTCTGATGAACCGCAACCTGGCCCCCGGGATCGAGACCGTGTTCCTGGTGCCCGCGTTCGATCTCACGTACCTCTCGTCGAGCCTGGTGCGCGAAGTGGCGCGGTTCGGCGGCAACGTCGCGCCGCTGGTCCACCCCGCGGTCCGCCAGGCGCTGGAGCAGAAGTTCGCCCGGTGAGCTTTCGCGACGCCGCGTACCAGCGGGCGCGGCGCGCCGGGAAGCGCATCGTGCTCCCCGAGGGCGACGATCCGCGGGTCCAGGAAGCGGCCCGGCGCCTGGAGCGGGAAGGCCTTGGGGTGGTGGAAGTCCTGGGGCGGCCGCTTCCCGCTTCCCCCATCCCCGGCCTCATCCGGCATCTCCGCTCCCGTCGCCCGGACCGGTTTCCGGACGACGCCGCCGCGCGCGCCGCGCTCGATCACCCGCTCACGTACGGGGCCTGTCTGGTCGGCGCGGGGCTCGCCGACGTGATGGTCGGCGGAGCCACGTTTCCGAGCGGGGACACCATCCGGGCGGCGCTCTGGGGCGTCGGCACCGCGCCCGGGATCGCGACCGTCAGTGGCGCGTTCTACATGGTGCGTGCCGAGACGGTGTTGACCTTCACCGACTGCGCGGTCGTCCCGGAGCCGACCCCCGAGCAGCTCGCCGACGCCGCGTGCGCCGCGGCGCGCGACCGCCGGCGTATCGTGGGGGACGAGCCCGTGGTCGCGTTGCTGTCCTACAGCACGCGCGGCAGCGCCGCCGGCACCCGGGTCGAGCGGGTGTGCCAGGCGGTAGCGATCCTGCGCGGCCGCCACCCCGATTTTCCCTTCGATGGCGAGCTGCAGGGCGACGCGGCGCTGGTGCGAGAGGTCGCCCTCCGCAAGGCGCCGGACTCGCCCGCGGCGGGTCGCGCGAACGTGCTGGTGTTTCCCGATCTTGACAGCGGCAACATCGCGTACAAACTGGTGCAGCGGCTCGGCGGGTGGGAGGCGATCGGGCCCATCCTCCAGGGCCTGGCGCGCCCCGTCGCCGACCTGTCGCGCGGTGCGACGGCCGACGATATTGTGGACACGGCGGTGGTCGCCGTCCTTCAAGCCGGGGAGCGGAGATGACCTTCAGTCTGACGAAGGACAAGCGTGGCGTCGTGGTGGTCGGCGTGGACGGACAACTGATCGTCGGGAACCGCCAGGACATGAAGCAGAAAGTGCTGGACTCCCTCGACGGTGGCGCGCGCAAGTTCGTCATCGACTTCACCAGGACCGGATACATCGACTCCTCCGGGTTGGGCGTGCTGGTGTCACTCTCGAAGAAGATCCGCGAGCAGGGCGGGGACCTGCGTCTGGCGGGCCTGAATGAGGACCTGCAGACGCTGTTCGAGCTCACCAAGCTCGACACCCTGTTCGCCATCGCGAAGACCCCCGCGGAGGCGCTCGCCGCCTTCTAGCCGTGACGATGCCGCTGCGCCTCGACGTCCGCCGCTCGGCGACGGGAGGTGAGTCCGACTTCGAGCTGGCGCTCGACGTGCCGAGCGATCTGGGATACGTCGGTCCGGCGGTCGAGCTCATCGCCGACCGGTTCAAGAGCGGCGTCCTGTCGCCCCGCCGGGTCCGCTTCAACCTGCGCACCGCGCTCGCGGAGGCGCTCGCCAACGCCATCGCGTACGGCAGCCGCCACGATCCCCGCCGCCTGGTGCACGTGCGGGTGGAAGCGGGCCGCGACGCCGTGCACATTCACGTAACCGACGCCGGCCAGGGCTTCGACCCGGACGCCGTGCCCGATCCCACGCTCCCGGGCCGACTCGAGCGCGAGGACGGGCGCGGGCTGTTCGTGCTGCGGAGCCTCGTGGACCACGTCGCGTTCAGCGCCGCCGGGAACTCCATCTGTCTGACGCTGCGAGCGGGCTGATCCGCTTGGAGCGGATGCTGTCGGCGCTCGAGCGGCTGTCGGGCGCGCGGCTCGCCGTGTGGCACGTCGACGGGCGCCGCGTGCCGCCGGGGGCCGGGGCACCGGACGGCGACGACTGGGCCCCGGCGCTCGAGGGCCGCGCCGCCGGGCACGCGGCGGACACGCCGCGCGGCCCGGCCTGGTTCGAGCCCGTGCCGGACGTGGACGACATGTGGCTGGAAGTCCGGGACCCGGGCCCCGGGGCCCGGGACGCGACGGCGCTCGCGGCGATCGTCGGCTCCGTGCTCGCCGCCGAACGCGACGCCGCGCAAGTGGCGGCGGAGCTGTCGGAGCGGTACGAAGAGATCGACCTGATCTATACCATCAGCGAGATCCTCGGCCAAACCATACGGCTCGACGAGGCCGCGGACCGCATCCTGCGGGAAGTCGCCGGTGTGGTGCGGGCCCGGCGCGCCACCCTGCTGGTGCACGATCGCGAGCGCGGCCTGCTGCGTATCGTGGCCACCCAGGGGATGGACGCGCCGGACATCGAGCCGATCGAGGTCGACGACCCCTGCTCGGTCGCCGCGCGGGTGTTCCGCGACATGCGCATCGTAAGCTATGACCCGACCGATCCCCAGGCGGTGAACCCCGGCTGCCCAGAGGGCCGCACCTACAAGGGAAAGGCGTTCCTGTCCGTTCCCGTGTTGTACGCGACGCCGGGCGAGCGCGCCAAGCCGATCGGCGTCATCAACCTGACCGACCGCATGGGCACGGACGCGTTCACCGCGGGGGACCGCAAGCTCGTCGCCGCCATCGCGAACCAGATCGGCGCCGCGATCGAGAACGCGACGCTGGTCGCGAAGGACTTGAGCCAGCAGCGCGTGCGACGGGAGCTGGAGCTGGCGCACGACCTGCAGCTCAAGCTGCTCCCCTCGCCCCTCGTCATCGCGGCCCGCGTGGACGTCGCCGCCCGCTGCCGTCAGGCGGAATCCGTGGGCGGGGACTTCTACAACCTGCTGAACCTCCCGGAAGACCGCGTCGGCGTCATCATCGGCGACGTGACGAGCCACGGGTTCGGGGCCGCGTTGATCATGGCGCTCGTGATGGCCGCTTCGGGCATCCACGCGCAGGCGGGCGAGCGGCCGACCGACGTGCTGCAGCGGATCGAGCAGTCGCTCACCGCAGAGCTCGGGCGCACGGAGATGTTCTTGAGTCTGTTCTACGGCGTGATCGACCCGCGGGCGGGGCGGCTCACCTACGCCAATGCCGGCCACCCGCACGCGTTCCTCCTCGATACGGAGACAGGCCGCCCCACCCGGCTCGACGCCACGCGGCCCCCCCTCGGCATCGCCGCGCCGCCGGGCCGAGACGGCGTGCTCACCTGGCGGCCGGGCGCGGGCGTGGTGTGTCTCTTCACGGACGGGGTGGCCGAAGCCGAAGCCGACGGCGAGCGCGGCGGCCGGTTCGGGGAAGAGCGCGTGCTCGGTCATGTCGCCCGGCTCACCGACCGCCCGGCGCGCGACATGCTCGAGGCCATCTACGCCGACCTCGCCGGCTTCACGGGTGGCGCCCCCGCGGCCGACGACCGCACCCTCGTCATCCTCAAGGTGTGAGCCGGCGGCCGCCGCTCGGGCAGCACTTCTTACGCGACCCGAAGCTGCTCACGCAGATCGTCGACGCGCTCGAGCCCGCGCCCGGCGACGTCGTCCTCGAGATCGGAGCGGGGCGGGGGAGCCTGACCGAGCAGCTGCTCGCCCGCGGGCTGCGGGTCGTCGCGATGGAGAAGGATCGGCGGCTGGCAGCGCAACTCGGAACGCGGAACGCGGAACGCGGAACAGAGCTATTGACCATCGTGCATGGAGACGCGCTGCAGCTCGACTGGCACGCACTCATCGACACCGGCTCTGCTGTTCCGCGTTCCGACTTCCGCGTTCCGCGTTTCAAGATCGTCGGCAACATCCCCTACGCCATCACCTCTCCCCTGATCGACAAAGCCCTCACGCCGCCGCTGCCGGAGCGGATCGTGTTCCTGGTGCAGCGGGAGGTGGCCGAGCGGCTAGCGGCGCGGCCGGGGTCACGGGCCTACGGAGCGCTGAGCGTCGGGGTGCAGGCGACGTGTCGCGTGGAGCGGCTGTTCGGCGTGCGGGCGGGGGCGTTCCACCCTGCGCCCCAGGTGGCGAGCGCGCTGGTGCGGCTCACGCCCCGGCCCGACCCCCTGGTCACGCCCGCCGAGACGCGGGCGTTCCGCGCGTTCGTCACCGCATGCTTTACGCGCCGCCGCAAGCAGCTCCGCAACGTCGTCATGGCCGCGACGGGACGGCCGGCGGCGGCGGTGCTCGCGGGACTCGCGCAGCTCGAGCTCGACCCGGCGGCGCGACCCGAGACGCTCGCGCCCGAGCAGTTCGTGCGGCTCTTGCGCTGGGGGCGCGGATTGTGAAATTGTTCACAACATGCGGAAGATCTCCGAGAGCACGGTGCGACGGCTCTCCCTGTATCTGCGGTTCCTCGAGCAGTTCGACGCGCAGGGCCATACCACCGTTTCCTCCGCCGAGCTCGCCCGACGCGGCGCCACCACGTCGGCGCAGGTGCGCAAGGACCTCTCGTTCTTCGGCTCCTTCGGCAAACGCGGGCTCGGCTACTCCGTGCCCGAGCTCACGGGTCGGCTCCGGGAGATCCTCGGGCTCAAGCGCACCTATCGCGTCGTCCTCGTCGGCGCCGGGCGGATCGGCGGGGCGCTGGCCCAGTATCCCGGGTTTCGGCAGCGCGGCTTCCATGTCGCCGCGATCTACGACAAAGACCCGCGCAAGATCGGCTCCCGCTGGAACGGGCTCGTCGTGCGCGACGTGCGCCACATCGCGAGCGATCTGAAAAAGGAGCCGACCGACATCGCCATCCTCGTGACTCCCGCGGAGGCGGCCCAAGAAGTCGCCGACCAGCTCGTCCAGTCGGGGGTCAAGGCGATCCTCAACTTCGCGCCGATTCGGCTCGCGGTGCCGGCGGACGTGGCCGTGAAGTCGGTCAACATGGCGCTGGAGCTCGAGACGCTGAGCTTTGCGCTGGCCAACCGATGAGTCGCGTACGCGTCACTTCCGAAGTCGGTCCGCTGCGGGCCGTGCTCGTGCATACCCCTGGTCCCGAGCTGCTCGCGGTCACGCCCGGCAACCGCGAGGACTACCTGTACGACGACATCATCGACCTGGAGCTGGCGCAGCAGGAGCACCGCCGCTTCGTCGCCGTGCTCGAGCGCTTCGCCCAGGTGTACGAGGTGCGCGCGCTCCTGACCGAGCTGGTGGGGCGGCCGGATGTGCGCGAGTTCCTGGTCACGCGCGCGCTCGAGGTGGTGCCGTCGGACGCCCTGGCGAGGCAGCTGGCCGAGCTCCCGGCGGAGGCGCTCGTCGGCCTGATGGTCGAGGGCGCGCGCGAGGAGGCAGGCCCCATTGCCCGCGCGCTCAACGAGAGCGGCTACGCGCTCCCGCCGCTCCCCAATCTGTTCTTCACGCGCGACGTCGGCATCGTGATCGGGGAGCATTCGATCATCGGCTCGATGCGCTACGGCGTGCGCTGGACCGAGGAGCTGCTCATCAAGGCGCTGTTCCGCTATCACCCCTGCCTCGAGAACGCGGGGATCCTGTACGACGGCTCGGAGGAGAAGCGCAACAACTACACCCTCGAGGGCGGCGACGTGCACCCGATCCGCCCCGACCTGCTCCTCCTGGGGTTCAGCGAGCGCTCCAGTCCCGCCGCGCTCGACCACCTCTGCGATCTGGTGTTCGAGCACTGCGGCGTGCGGGACGTGATCGTCGTGGTCCTGCCCGCCGAGCGGACCGCGATCCATCTCGACATGATCTTCACGCAGCTCGACCGGGAGCTGTGCTGCATCTACCCACCGCATTTCGTCGGCCCGGAGCGCCTCGCCGTGCTGCATCGGCGCAAGCGGTCGAAGGGCGTGCGAGAGATGCCCAACTTCTTCGCGGCGCTGCAGGCGGTGGACCAGCCGCTCGAGCCGGTGTTCTGCGGCGGCACCGGCCGCTCCGCCCAGGAGCGCGAGCAGTGGTCCTCGGCGTGCAATTTCTTCGCGGTGCGGCCCGGCGCGGTCGTCACCTACGAGCGCAACGAAGCGACGCTGCTCGAGCTCGACCACGCCGGCTTCAAGCTCGTCACGGCCACGAGCCTGCTCGCCGGAGAGGAGACGCTCGGCGATAACGAGCGCGGCGTGGTGACGATCGAGGGCAGTGAGCTGGTGCGCGGGGGTGGGGGGCCGAGGTGCATGACGTTGCCGCTGAGGCGGGACGATTTGTGAATCGATCGCGGATTGCGGAGAATCAATTGCACACCACCTTCCAGGTGGGCCGTCTGCGATGTCACGCACTGGAAGCGGGCCGCCAAGCCCTCGATGGCGGCGCCATGTTCGGCGTCGTGCCCAAGCCGCTGTGGGAGCGGCGCATCCCGGCCGACGAGCGCAACCGCATTCCCCTCGCGCTCCGCTGCCTCCTGGTCGAGCACGACGACGGCCTGGTGTTGATCGACACGGGGATCGGCAACAAGGAGGACGCCAAGTTCCGGGACATCTACGGCGTGCGCAACGAAGGGAAGGACGGTCGCACGCTGCTCGAGGACACGCTCGCCCAGCTCGGGGTCGGGCCGGAGGACGTCCGCTGGGTGATCAACACCCATCTGCACTTCGACCACGCCGGGGGCAACACATACCGCGACCCGGCCGGCGCGATCGCGCCGACCTTCCCCCGAGCGACCTACGTGGTGCAGAAAGGGGAGCTCGAATTCGCCCGCCATACCAACGAGCGCACCGCCGCGAGCTACCTGCCGCACAACTTCGAGCCGGTGCCGTTTCAGACGATCGAGGGCGAGACGGAGGTGCTCCCGGGGCTCCGCTGCCTGCCCACGCCCGGGCACGTCCCGTATCACCAGTCGGTCCTGGTGGGAGCGGGTGTGCTTCCTCGCCGATCTCGTGCCCACGAGCGCGCACCTGCCGCTGCCCTGGATCATGGGGTACGACCTGCAACCGCTCGTGACGCTCGAGTCGAAGCGCCAGCTGTACCGCCGGGCCGAGGCGGAGGGCTGGCTGCTGGTCTTCGAGCACGATGCGGCCGTGGTGGCGGGCCGGCTCGGGCGGGAGGGGAAGGGCGTCGGTCTTGTGGAAGCCTTACGCGCGGGCTAATTTAGGCGCCACAATTCGGTAAGCGGGCGCCGCGTGCGCCTCACCCGCCGCCTCTCCCACTCGTGGAAGAGCGCTCGAGGGTTCGAGGGAGCGTCTTTCGTGCGCACGGCGGGCACGGATGATGCCACGCGGATTCCGGTAAGCGGGAATCCGCTTTTTGTTTTCTCATCGAGGAGGAGAACGACACCTGGCGATCGAAAGCACCAACAACAAGGCTCCGCGCATCCGGGTGAACCGGCAGATCCGGATCAGTCCGCTCCGGGTGATCGCGCCCGACGGTGCGCAGCTCGGCGTGATGACCGTCGACGAAGCCATCGCGGCGGCGCAGGAGCGGGGCCTCGACCTGGTGGAGGTGGCGCCGCTGGCGCGCCCCCCGGTCGTGAAGATCATGGACTACGGGAAGTTCAAGTTCGAGCAGGCGAAGGCGGCGCGCGCGGCGAAGAAGAAGCAACACGTCATCCACCTGAAAGAAGTGAAGTACCGCCCCGGGATCGACGACCACGACTTCGCGTTCAAGACGCGCCACGCGCGCGAGTTCCTGCAGGATGGCAACAAGGTGAAGGTGACGATGATGTACCGCGGCCGGCAGATGGCCCACATCGACCTGGGGCGTGACGTGCTCGACCGGGTCGCGACCGAGCTCAAGGACGTGGCCAAGATCGAGCAGGACCCGAAGCTCGAGGGCCGCAACATGTCGATGGTGCTGGCACCAAAGTGAAGGGACCGGGGATCAGGGGTCGGGGACCCTGACCTCCGACCCCCGACCCCTATGAGGTTTGAGATGCCGAAACAGAAATCGAAACGGGCGCTCCGGAAACGCGTGCGGCTGACCGGTCGCGGGCGCTTGCGCCGTTATCACGCGTACAAGAGCCACATCCTGACCAAGAAGCATCCCAAGCGGAAGCGCCACCTCCGCAAAGCCGCGCTGGTGTCGCACGCCGACGAGCGACGCCTCAAGCGGCTGCTGATGGTGTAAGGAGCCCCAGCATGCCCCGCGTCAAAAGCAACGTTGCGCGCCTGAAGCGCAAGAACAAGGTGATGAAGCTCGCCAAGGGGTACTTTGGCGGGCGCTCCAAGCTCTGGAAGGCGGCGAAGGAGTCGGTCGAGCGGGCGCAGAAGTACGCCTACCGCGACCGCCGCCGCAAGAAGGGCGACTTCCGCCGCCTCTGGATCATCCGCATCAACGCCGCCGCGCGGTTGCACCAGCTTTCCTACAGCCGCCTCATGAACGGGCTGCGCCGCGCCGGAGTCGAGATCAACCGCAAAGTGCTGGCCGACCTCGCGGTACGCGATCCCGCGGCGTTCCAGCAGCTGGCGGAGGTCGCGAAGCAGGCACTCTGACCATGCGCGACCTCCTGGCAGCCCTCACCGAGCTGCGGGAGCGTCTGCAGGAGATCCCGCAAGCGGACGAACGCCGGCTCCAGGATCTCAAGACCGAGATCCTCGGGCGCAAGGCCGGCGCGCTCACCCAAATCCTAGCCGCGCTGCCGCGGCTCGAGCCCGCCGCCAAGAAGCAGGTCGGCGGCGCCGCCAACGCCCTGAAGCAGGAGTTCGAGGCAGCCTTCGCCGCGCGGGAGCGCGACCTGAAACGCCCCCCCGGGGCCGCGGCGGGCGTCGATCTCACCATGCCCGGGCGCGCCCGCTGGACGGGCGGACTGCACATCGTCACCCAGGTGGTGAACGAGATCTGCGAGATCTTCCACGAGCTCGGCTTCACGCGCGCGGTGGGACCGCATATCGAGACCGAGCGCTACAACTTCTACGCCCTCAATTTCCCCAAGGACCATCCGGCCCTCGACGCCCAGGACTCCTTCTTCCTCGGCGGCGATCTCCTGCTGCGGACCCACACCTCGCCGGTGCAGATCCGCACGCTGGAGCGCTACCCGCCGCCCGTCCGCGTGGTGATCCCCGGCCTGGCGTACCGCCGCGACCCGTTCGACGCGTCGCACTCGCCGGTGTTCGAGCAAATCGAGGGCCTCGCCGTGGACGAGGGGATCAGCTTCGTCGACTTCAAGGCCACGCTCGCGACTTTCGCCCGCCGCTTCTTCAGCGCGGACACGCGGGTGCGGTTCCGGCCGTCGTTCTTCCCCTTCACGGAGCCCTCGGCCGAGATGGACGTGCAATGCCAGATCTGCGGGGGCACGGGCTGCCCTACGTGCAAGCAAACCGGCTGGATGGAGATCCTCGGCTCCGGTATGGTGCACCCGGCCGTCCTCGAGAACTGCGGGGTGGACAGCGAGCGGTACACCGGCTTCGCCTGGGGCATGGGCCCGGACCGGATCGCGATGACCCGCCACCGCATTCCCGACATCCGGCTGCTGTTCGACAGCGACGTGCGCTTCCTGGCGCAGTTCGCCGCCGGGGGGAAGGGCGGCGCGCCATGATCGTGTCGCGGCGCTGGCTCGAGGCGCTGCTCGACCGCCCGCTCGACGCGCGCGAGACCGCCGAGCGGCTGACGATGCACGTCGCGCCGGTCGACGCGGTGGTGCCGCTGCATCAGGATCTCGGCGACATCGTGGTGGCGCGCGTGCTGGAGGTGAACAAGCACCCCAACGCCGACCGGCTCACGCTCTGCCTGGTCGACGCCGGGAGCGCCGGCGGACCGGTCCAGGTCGTGTGCGGCGCCCGCAATGTGCAGGCCGGCAAGAGCTACCCGTACGCCCCGGTGGGGGCGGTGCTGCCGGGCGGTGTGCGGCTCGAGCGCAAACCGATCCGCGGCGTCGAGTCGAACGGCATGCTCTGCTCGGCCAAGGAGCTGGGCTTGGGCGACGATCACGCCGGCATCCTCGAGCTCGATACGGCGGCGGCCCCGGGCACTCGCTTCGTCGACGCCGTGCCCATTGCCGACCACCAGATCGTGATCGACGTCCCCGCGAACCGGCCGGACCTGCTGTGCCACAAGGGCGTGGCGCGCGAGCTGGCGGCATTGCTGGGCGGCGCGGTCAAGCTGCCGCCCATCTCCAGCGCCGGAGGTGGCAAGGCCGCTCGGGCCGGCGGCCACGCCGGGCTCGGCGGCCCTCGCGGCCCCGCCACCTCCGGTGTCGTTGACGGGGTCGAGGTGCGGCTCGAGGACCCCGAGGGCGCGCCGCGCTACATGATCGCCGTGATCCGCGGCGTGAAAGTCGCCCCCAGCCCGCCGTGGCTCGCGGGGCGCCTGTCGTCGATCGGCCAGCGGCCGATCAACAACATCGTCGACGCGACCAATTACGTCCTGTTCGAGGTCAACCAGCCGCTGCACGCGTTCGATCTGGCGAAGCTGCGTGGGCCCGCCGTCGTGGTCCGGCGAGCGAAGCCGAACGAGCCGATCGTGACGCTCGACGGTGTGCAGCGCACGCTCACCCCCGAGATGACGGCGATCTGCGACGCGGAGCGACCGACGATCATCGCCGGCGTGATGGGAAGCGCCGCATCGGAGGTCACGGAGTCCACGACTGACCTGGTGCTCGAATGCGCCTACTTCCAGCCGACCCGCGTCCGCCGCACGCGCCGGGCGCTCGGGTTGTCGAGCGAGTCGAGCTACCGGTTCGAGCGAGGGATCGACCAGCTCGGCATGCCCGCGGCCCTGCGCCGCGCGATCGACGTGATCGTCGCCGTGGCGGGGGGCGCGCTGCGCGAGCCGCCGCTCGACCTGTGGCCGCAGCCGGTCCAGGAGAAGACGATCTCCCTGCGCCCCGAGCGCGCCTCGCACCTGCTCGGCGTCCCGACCGAACGCGCCGAGCTGGAGCGCCTGCTCACGTCGGTCGGGTTCTTCGTTGCCCCCAAGGACGGGGGAAACCGGCTCGCCGTCCAGGTGCCCGGCTGGCGGCCCGACGTCACGCGTGAGGTGGACCTGATCGAAGAGGCCGCGCGCTTGAAGGGGTACGACGCGTTCCCGGACGAGCTGCGCCCCTACCGGTCAGGGACCGTGCCCGACGCGCCGGTGGAGCAGATCAAGGCGCGCGTGCGCGAACAGCTGGCGCACTCCGGTTTCTTCGAGGCTCGAACCATCCCGCTCGGGCCCCGCGATGGGCCGGACGCGGTCGCGGTCCGGAATCCTCTATCGGCCGACGAGGCCTATCTGCGGCGGCGGCTGATCCCCGGCTTGGTACGCCGCGTCGAGCACAACTGGGCGAGCCGCAATCGGGACGTGCGGCTGTTCGAGATCGGCAATGTCTTTCGCGCCGCGCAGGATCGACCCGAAGAATGGGATTCCGTGGCGGGCGTGCTCACCGGGGCGCGGCGCCCCCCCCACTGGTCCGAGGGTGCGAAAGTACCTGATATGGACATATGGGACTTGAAGCACCACTTTGAGTTAGCGGTGCGGGCCGCCGCCCCCTCATGCGACGTGCAACCGGCAACGGGTGGGGTGGTCGGTTGGGAGGCGGTGCAACGGGGGGAGGTGTGGGGCTGGGCCGGCCGGCTCGAAGCCGACGCCCCGGTCTGGGCGGCGGCGTTGTTCGGGTTCGAGGTGCGATTGGATGCGACGCTGCCCGGCGCGGTGCACTATCGCCCGCTGCCGACACAGCCGCCCGTGGAACGGGACATCGCGCTGCTCCTGCCGGCGGGTGTGAGTGCCGGGGCCGTGTCGGCCGTGCTGGCTCGCGCGGCGGGACCGCTGCTCGAGCGACTCGAAGTGTTCGACGAGTATCGCGGCGCCGGGGTGCCGGCGGGATACCGCAGCGTGGCGTGGCACTGCACCTTCCGGGACCCCGCCCGGACGCTGCGAGAGCGCGAAGTGGACGAGCTGCTGGCAGGAGCGCTGCAGGCGCTGGAGGACGAGCTTGGCGTACGACGGAGAGAGAGTTGACGGGCGCGTGCTGGATCAGCTGGAGACGGTGCTCCGCCACGTGGCGGATGAGCTCGCCAGCTGGCGCGCGCGTGCCCTGAAAGCCGAAGCGGAGCTGAAAGAAAGCGGCCTCCGGGGAGGAGGGGCCGGGGGAGGGGGGGCCACGAAGCCCGACGCCGAGACGCGCGGGCGCGTGGCGGATCTCGAGCAGGAGAACAGGACGTTGCGCCAGCGCGTGGAGGGGGCGCGCACGCGCGTGCATGACCTGTTGTCCCGGCTCACCTTTCTGGAGGAGCAGGCCCGCCAGACGGGGGGGAACGGGGGTGGGACGGGCGGTGGCACGAGTGCGGGCAGCGCCGGAGGTGCCTGAGTGAGCACCAAGAAGCACGCGGTCAAGGTGATGATCGGCGGTGAGGAATACACCGTGCGGTCCGACCTGCCGCCCGAGTATACTCGGGAAGTGGCGGCGTACGTCGACCAGGCGTTGAAGAAGGTCCTGTCTCAGGGGCCGATCGTCGAGACACACAAGGCGGCGATCCTGGCGGCGCTCGATATCACGAACGAGCTGTTTCAAACGAAAAAGGGCGAGCGCGAAGTGGTCGCCCGGCTGGCGGCGCTCGCGGATGACATGACGAAGCTGTTGCCGCCGGGGAAGCGAAAAGCACTCAGCCAGCAGCCATCGGCCATCGGGTAAATAGCTGACGGCTGAAAGCTGACGGCGCAGTTTGCGGTTCTACACGCTCCGCCTCCCAAGCGAAGCGTTGCCGGAGATAGATCCTATGCCGGACTGGCTGGCAATCGTCGCAGCCCTCCTCGGCGGCGGCGGCGCCGCGGGAGCGGCTTTCTATTTGGCGGGGCGGCGCGTGGAGCGGCGGATGACGGACGCCGCGGCGCGGGCCGCCGCAGCGGATAGCGCACGCCTCCTGGACGACGCGCGCCAGCGGATGGTGCTGGCGGCTAAAGAAGAGCTGATGCGCGCGCGCGAGGCGTGGGACGGAGAGGTGGCGCGGCGGCGGCGCGACATCGAGCGGCGCGAGGACCAGATCGAGCAGAAGGTGGCGGGCCTCGAGGCCGAGGCTCGCGAGCTGGGCCGCCGGGAGCAGGCCTGCCAGGAGCGGGAGCGCGGGCTCGGGCTCAAAGAAGCCGAGGCGCGGACCCGGCTCGAGCAGGTCGCCGGCCTCACCGCGCAGGAGGCGAAGCAGGAGTTGCTGCGCGGCCTCGAGGACGAGGCCCGCAGCGAAGCCGCCGCGCTGGGCCGCGAGTTGAAGGAGCAGGCGAAAAAGGGCGCCGACCGCGAGGCGAAGAAGATCCTCGCCGTCGCGATCCAACGCATCGCGGCCGAGCACACCGCCGAGAGCACCGTGTCCGCCGTCGCCCTCCCTTCCGACGAGATGAAGGGACGCATCATCGGCCGCGAAGGTCGCAACATCCGCGCCTTCGAGGCCGCTACCGGCGTGGACGTGATCATCGACGATACGCCCGACACGGTCGTAGTCTCGTGCTTCGACCCCGTGCGGCGCGAGGTGGGTCGGCTCGCGCTCGAGCGTCTCATCGCCGACGGGCGCATTCACCCGGGGCGGATCGAAGAGATCATCGCGAAGTGCCGGGCCGAGATCGAGGCCGGCATCGTCGAGGCGGGCGAGCAGGCGGTGTATGAGACGGGCATCAAGGGCATGCACCCCGAGCTCGTGAAGCTGGTGGGGCGGATGCGCTACCGCACCTCGTACGGGCAGAACATCCTGGAGCACTCGAAGGAAGTCGCCTGGCTCG
>WNEP01000556.1_pt1 | contig 19168 bp, 14 predicted proteins | sample 5399961 | NCBI WGS metagenome assembly WNEP01 (sample SAMN13153329, study PRJNA577476) | soil metagenome | isolation source: 20 cm grassland meadow soil pre-rain plot 5 | place: USA:California | collected 2015-09-08 | reverse complement strand
CCCACTGCCCGTAAATGACCGCGGAGCGAGTCCGGTTCGTGGCAGGGGTCTAAAGCGGGTTTCCCCGCCATTTGCGGGGCTTCGCTTGCGGAGCGCAGACTCCAGCCGTCGTCAGTTTCAACTGCCGCGCGGTCTTGCGGGAAAAGCACGCATCAGGCCGTTTGCGGCTGACCCCTCACGGGAGGTGAACGATGAACTCCACGATTCGGGATGCGCGCCCGATCTTCCTGCGCACGTCGCTCGCTATCTTCGCCGTCACACTCGGCCTCGCGGGTCCCGCGAGCTCGCAAGTCACCCCGGGGTCCGATGGATTCCGGGTGCAGAGCGCAACCTTCGAAAACAATACGACGCTGCCGCCGAGCGCGGTCGACAACATCACGATCAACGGGTCCAACGTCTGCTCGCTCGGCGGCGCGGCGGGCGGTAACCAATCGCCGCAGCTCTCGTGGTCGCATCCGCCGCGGGCCACGCACAGCTTCGCGGTCATCGTGTTCGACACCACGGCGAGCTTCTCTCACTGGGGGATCTACAACATTTCAGGCGATGCGACCGGGCTTCCCGAGAACGCCGGAGTCGCCGCAAGCACCTACGGCACCGAGGTGGTGAACGACTTCGGCGATGCCCGCTATGATGGTCCCTGTCCGCCGACGAACCTTCCTCCGAACGTCCACCATTACGTTTTCACCGTTTACGCCTTGCGCTCGGAGCTCAGCGTGCCGTCGTCGGCGAATTTCCCCGCAAACGTCCAGGCGCTGTTCCACGCCTTACTCGATGCGGCGATGCGCGGCGAGGTTCTGGGCAGCGCGAGCATGACGGGTCTCTACTCGACGACTCCAGGGACGTGAGAGCGCGCCTCGCGCGCGGCACGGCCTGGAGCGTTGCGCGGGGGGCCAGCCGGCGCGGCGCGCGCCCGGCCCGGTCTGGCACTGCCCGGGCAATTAAAGCCTTGACAATGACAGCCTAGGCAGGCATCATACGCGTCAATCCGCCGGCAGGGACTTAAGTCCCCCGGAGGGGAGATGTTCAAGGAGCGTCTGTATGGGCGACATTTACGACAGCGCGACGTACCAGCCGAGCAAGAGCATCGGCTCACTTCTGAGCCGGGTGCGGGTCGAGATGCTCGCAGCGGTCGGCCAGGAGCTCGAGAACGACCGCCGGCTCGCCCCGCTCGAGTTGAGTGCGGCGCAGTTCATCATCATCGCGAATCTGGCGAAGGCGGAGGGGCCGATGTCGGCATCGGATCTGTGTAAGGGCATCTCCTACGACGCCGGCGCCATGACGCGGATGCTGGATCGGCTCGAGAGCAAGGGCTTGATCCGGCGTAGCCGGAGCGCGGTGGACCGCCGCCTGATGCACCTCGAGCTCACGGACGAGGGGCGCGCCGCCTGGCCGCGCATGCGCGAGATTTCCATGACGGTGGCGAACCGGTTCCTGCGCGGCTTCACCAAGGCCGAAGCGCGGCAGCTCGAGGGTTTCCTCAGCCGCATGCTCGAGAACGCGCAACCCCAGCCGGCGCGCGCCACCGCCTGAAACGGCAGCCGAGCGGCGATCTGTCTTCAGCAGGACGAGACGGTTTTTTTTGCACTGATATTTGCCTAGGCATTAATAGCCACGGCAATGACAGCGGATAACGGTAAAGGATTCCCATGAGCACGCAGACCGACAACGCCCGCAACGGTACCCAGCCTTCGAAGAGCCGCCGGCGCTGGCGCTGGCTGGCCGGGACCGTCGGCGGCTTTCTCGCCGTCGCTCTCGTCTACACCGCGTACTGGGCGCAGGTTCTGCGCTACCACCAGACGACCGACGACGCCTATGTCGGGGGCAACGTGGTTCAGATCACCCCGCAGATCTCAGGCACGGTCGTCGGCATCGGCGCCGATGACACGCAGTTCGTGAAGGCGGGACAGGCGCTGGTGCGCCTCGACCAGGCCGACGCCAAGGTCGCGCTCGATCAGGCCGAGGCCCAGCTCGCGCGCACGGTGCGCGACGTGCGCAACCTCTTCGCCACCAGCGCGCAGCTCGAGGCCGCCGTGCAGCAGCGCCAGACGGACCTCGCCGCCGCGCAGAGCGATCTCGCACGGCGCCAGCGCCTCGGCACCTCGGGCGCGGTCTCGGGAGAGGAGCTGCAGCACGCGATCGATGCGGTGAAGGCCTCGCAGGCGGCGCTCCTCGCGGCCCAGCAGCAGCTCGCCGCCAACCGCGCGCGCGTCGACGGCACGACCCTCAAGGATCATCCGCAGGTGCGGGATGCGGCCGCCGCGGTGCGCAACGCGTACCTCACCCTGGCGCGCACCGAGCTGCCGGCGCCCGTGTCGGGCTTCGTCGCCCGGCGCAACGTGCAGCTCGGGCAGCGCGTGAGCCCGGGCACGGCGCTGATGGCGGTGGTGCCGCTCGAGCAGGTCTGGGTGGATGCCAACTTCAAGGAGCCGCAGCTCGCGCGCATGCGCGTCGGCCAGCCCGTGGCGCTCACCGCCGACCTCTACGGCGCGAGCACCGTATTCCACGGCAAGGTGGCCGGCTTCGGCGCCGGCACCGGCTCGGCCTTCGCGCTCCTGCCCGCGCAGAATGCCACCGGCAACTGGATCAAGATCGTGCAGCGCGTGCCGGTGCGCATTGCGCTCGATCCGCGCGAGGTAGCCGCGCACCCGCTGCAGATCGGGCTTTCCATGAAAGCGGACGTGGACGTGCGCGGCGGTGAGGGCGCGCGCCTCCCGCAGCTCGCCGGCGCTTCCGCGGCCTGGTCGACCGACGTGTTCGACTCGAGCGACGCGCTCGCCGATGCGCGCGTTGCGGCCATCATCGTCGCCAACCAGTCGGCATCGGCGCGCGCCGCCGCGGAGCGCTCGACACCGGATCGTAAACTGCTCGCGAGCTCACCTGCGGCAGGGGTCCCGCTGCGGCTGCATGCGGGCGCGGCGCAGCAGCCGAGCGTGGACTAGGACCCCAGGGCAATGCCGGCCGAGAATGCTGACAGACCGGTGGCAGGCGGCGCTCCACGGGGAGCGCCCGCCGCGCCGCCGCCGCTCACCGGCTCGACGCTGGCTCTCGGCACCGTGGCGCTGTCGCTCGCCACCTTCATGAACGTGCTCGACACCTCGATCGCCAACGTGTCGATCCCCGCGATCGCGGGCGATCTCGGTGTCTCGCCCGATCAGGGCACCTGGGTGATCACCTCGTTTGCCGTCGCGAACGGCATCTCGGTTCCGCTCACCGGCTGGCTGACCCGCCGCTTTGGCCAGGTGAAGCTGTTCACCGGCGCGGTGGTGCTCTTCGTCATTGCCTCGATCCTGTGCGCTGCGGCGCCCAACCTTTCGATGCTCATCCTCGCTCGCGTGTTCCAGGGGGCGGTCGCGGGCCCGATGATTCCGCTCTCGCAGGCGCTGCTGCTCGCGAGTTACCCGAAGAACCGTGCGGGCACGGCGCTGGCCATGTGGTCGATCACGACGCTGGTCGCGCCGGTGGTAGGCCCGGTGCTCGGCGGGTGGATCACCGACAACATCGCGTGGCCGTGGATCTTCTACATCAACGTGCCGGTCGGCATCGCCGCCGCGCTCGCCACCTGGGCGATCTATCGCCGCCGCGAGACCCCCACGGCCAAAGTGCCGGTGGACGCGGTGGGTCTTTCGCTCCTCATGATCTGGGTCGGGGCGATGCAGGTGATGCTCGACAAGGGCAAGGATCTCGACTGGTTCAACTCCACGGCGATCGTGACGCTCGCCTGTGTGGCCGTGGTCGGATTTGCGGTATTTCTGATCTGGGAGCTCACCGAGGAGCACCCGATCGTCGATCTGTCGCTGTTCCGCTCGCGCAACTTCACCGTCAGCACGATCGCGATGCTCTTTGCCTACGGCCTGTTCTTCGGCAACGTGGTGCTGCTGCCGCTGTGGCTACAGCAGTACATGGGCTATACCGCGACGCTCGCCGGCTGGGTGCTCGCCCCGGTGGGATTCCTCGCGATCCTCCTCAGCCCGGTCGTGGGTCGCTTCAACGACCGCGTCGATCCGCGCATTTTCGTGACCGTTTCGTTCGCGATATTCGCGCTGGTGCTGTTCATGCGGGCGCACTTCAACACCGACGCCACCATCACCACGCTGATGCTGCCGACCGTGATCCAGGGCGCGGCCATGGCGGCATTCTTCATTCCACTGGTCTCGATCTCGCTGTCGGGATTGGCGCCGGAGCGCATCCCGGCCGCCTCGGGGCTGTTCAACTTCGCGCGCATCACTGCCGGGGCCTTCGGCACCTCGATCACCACGACGTTGTGGGACCGGCGCGCGACGCTGCACCACGCGCAGCTCGTCGAGCACTTAAGCCCCGATAATCCGGTGACCGCGCAGGCGCTCGGCACCCTGCACGGGAGCGGCATGGGCGCGGACCAGAGCTATGCAGCCCTGAACCGACTGGTCGACGCGCAGGCGTTCATGCTGTCGGCGGACGACATCTTCTACGTCTCCGGGATGCTCTTCATCGCACTGATCGCGCTCGTGTGGCTGGCGCGGCCGGTGCGCGCGGCGGCGGGGGCCGGCGCCGCCGCCTCGGGCGCCCACTGACACGACCCAAGCCGCGTCCCCTAGCGCGCCGCGCGCAGAGCCTTCGGCGGCAGCAGCCACACGAGCCGGCCGCGCCCGGCGCGCGCCGCTCCCGGAAATTCGAGCAGCGCCACCCCCATCTTCTTCATCTCGAAAGCCGTCGCACTCACCCCGCCCGGAAGGCACGTGGCGAGGAGCTGCCCGACCGCCGGCTCATGCCCGACCACCGCAATGCTGCGGTCGCGGGTGCGCGCGAGGAGTGCCAGCAACTCCTCGGGGGACGCCCCCGGCAGGAGCTGCGCACAGACGCTCGCCTCGGGCCAGCCCGCTGATCGTGTGAGGATCGCGGCGGTCTCCTGCGCGCGGCTGAGCGGGCTTGCCAGCACGCGCGCCGGCGGGTCGGCGATGCGCTTGAGTCCCTGCGCGGCCTTGCGGGCCCGTTCGGCGCCCTCGGGCGTGAGCGGCCGCTCGGCATCGTCAGGCCAGCGCGTGGCGCTGCGTTCGAAAGCGACGGCATGTCGGACGACGAGCAGCTGCATGCGCGCGCGGTGCGCTCGCGCTCAGTGCTCGAGCGGGTGCGGCTGCGGCTCGGGCGCGGGGTGAGGGTAGCCGGCAGCGAGCGTGGGGGCGGAGGCGGCCGGGACGGGCTCGGCGATCACTGCACTGCTTCCCTGGCGGGCGTTGTCGAGCAACTCTCCGAGTCTCGAGCGCAAGGCTCGCCAGCGCTGGCCGCGCACCTTGCGCCACGAGCGGGTGAGGCTCTTGCGCGCCTGCGCGGTGGTCGTCGAATGACGCTCGGCCAGGCGGCCCATGAGGAACAAGGTTCCCGCGGGCAGCTCGTTCGCAGGATCGGCGGCGAGCGCGGCGAGGCGATTGCGCGCCATGTAGGCGTCCTGGTGCGCGCCGAGCTCATCCTGCAGACGCCGCAGCGCCTTGAGCTCGTCTTCCGCCGGCTTGCCGAATATGAGCGCGCCGGACTCGATCGCATAGCGCAGCTGCTTCGCGCGACGGCGGACGAGGTGATAGTCCTCCATCGACGAGTTGCTGCGGAGCCTGCGGACCGACTTGCGGAGCTTGCGGAAGCGGCGGCGCACCCGCTCGGGCATGACCACCATGGCGCGTTCGCCGAACGCACCGGCCGCGGAAGGCGCGGCGGCGCTCGCCGCGCTGAGCGTCTCGAGCCACCGCCGCGTCGGCTCGGAGTCGAGCGCGCGGATCATGCGCGCGCGGGCGCGGTATCGCTCGCTCTCGAGGCGAGCTCTCAAGGGCTCGACCGCGGCGCGCTCGCTCTCGGGCAATGTCAGACTGTGGCGGGCGAGCTCCGCGAGCTGCACGTCGAGGTCGCGCGCGGCACCGAGCGTGCGCAGCACGCTCCTCGCGGTCCGGCGCGCGTGCGTCAGCGCCACGGGCAGCTGGCGCCTGAAGAGCCCGAGGGTTGCGTCGATGCGGCGCGTGGTGACTCGCAGCTGGTGCAGCGCCTCGGGGTCGTGTCCGAGGCGCGCCCCCGGCTCGTGCTGACGCCAGGCCGCGAGCAGCCGTCGCAATTCCCCGAGCGCCACTTCGCTCGCCGTGGTGGCGGCATCGAAAGCGGGAGTCGCGAGGCCGCGCGGCGCGGCGACCGCGGACTTCGAATCCGTCGGAGTGCCGGCGGCAGCCAGCACGCCCTGGCGGGCGCTGAGCGGATCCTTCATCGATAACCCGACCGAATTGGTTTGACGTCAGTTTAACAAAGGCAGGCGCCTTAGAAGACCTCGGGCCGGAGCGCCGCGGCAGGCTTTTGGGCGGATTTACCCGCAGCGCACAAGGCGCCGCGCACCGCGGTGCACTGCGGTATTGTCCGTGCCGCGGAGTCACGGGGGCGGTGGGGTTTGCGCGCCGCGGCAGCCGTCCGCGCCTCAGGAAGCGCAAATTGACGCTCCTTGAGATGCTTACGTATGATTCGCGCCCCCCGTGCGGCGGGGCCGGCTAGGGGTGCCTTTGGGATCGTGCCCGTAGCTCAGGCGGATAGAGCATCGGCCTTCTAAGCCGAGGGTCGCAGGTTCGAGTCCTGCCGGGCACGCCAGCCGCGGGGAATCCTCGGGCCGAGATGGTGGACGTAGCTCAGTTGGTAGAGCCCCGGGTTGTGATCCCGGTTGTCGTGGGTTCGAGTCCCATCGTCCACCCCAATTTGGCATGGCGCCGCGGGCAAAAGTCACGCCTTTTGCCCGCGGCCGACGAAGTGATGTCCGCCGAAATCGCCGCAGGCGATTTCGGCCAATAGAACAGGGCCGTTAGCTCAGCTGGTAGAGCAGGAGACTCTTAATCTCTTGGTCGTAGGTTCGATCCCTACACGGCCCACCATTTTTGCGAACACTGCCTGCCAGCAGTTTTAGGCCAAAATACTGGTCATGAAATTCCTGGATCCAGATACCGAGAGCGCTGTACGCGACTTCCTTGCGCGGATTCCGGCTGATATACGCGTGGATCGAGCAATACTTTTTGGCTCGCGTGCGCGCGGAGAGCACGGGCCGGACAGCGATGCTGATGTCGCCTTGATCCTTCACGAACGTGGCAACGATGGTGAAACACTGATGATGCTCGCTGGACTAGCCTATTACGCGTATCTCGACACGGGGATCATGGTACAGCCGGTTCCCATTGCAATCGAAGATTGGCGAAATCCGGGAGAGTTCCCTAGGCCAGGGTTTCTCACTGTTGCGTGCCGGCGTTGCCGAAGACGACAAGGTCTCGGAGCCAACTGTTGCTACCTCAAAAATCGAGAGGAATGACGCGCATCCGCAACCAACGTCGCCAGAGGAGACTCGACGTCAGGCGCGGGAAAATTGGTTGCGGTTACGACAGCAGGGAATCGAGGGCCGGAAAAGTGTCGATCGTGACAGGGACGCCGGCCGCGCAGCTGAACAAGATCAAAGCCATTCACTCGACAATGAATTCGACGAGTAAGGGGAGTTCGAGGACTGTCGGACCGCCGGAACGGTCTAAATCGCCCGCGGCCCCCCAATCCCCTATGGCGAATTGGGCCCCGGCGGGGCGCTCGAGTGGAAGCACTTGCGCAGTCCCTGTCCGCGGCCACGTGACGCCCACCTGCATCAGAGAAACCGAGTGGGGATGGGTTGCTCGGCGCGCCGCGCAGCATCGGTTCGGCTGCGCATTTTTCCAATCAATCACCGAGCCTGGGACCCGGGTTAGGGGAAAGGAGACCTTGTCAGGTCGCGGTCTCGTACGGCTATGATAATCAATGTCTTACAAGACAGACCAGGTGACGATCACGAGCGACGGCGCTGCGCAGGAAGCCGCGCTCCATCGGCTATAATCGCGCGCACCCCGACGCACGGCCGTCAGGTGTGGCCGCATCCGGCTCGTTTCCGGTGCGCACGGCACGGGCGAAAGTGGCGGAACTGGTAGACGCGCTGGACTTAGAATCCAGTGGGGAAACCCGTGAGAGTTCGAGTCTCTCCTTTCGCACCAGTTCTCCCGACGCTTCACTTCGCGGAATGCGGTCTTGAGGCTGCGGGGCTTGAAGGTCCTGCGGCGCCGAGGATTTGATTGATGCAAGTCTCTCTCTCCGACACGGGTGGCCTCTCGCGGCGTCTGGAAGTGGCCGTACCTGCCACCGAGGTGGCGCGCGAGGTGCAGCAGCGCCTGAAACGTCTGTCGCGCACCGCACGCCTCAAGGGTTTTCGCCCCGGCAAGGCCCCGCTCACGGTCATCGCCAAGCAATTCGGCGACCAGGTGCGCGCCGAGGTTCTGAGCGACCTGGTGCGCAGCTCCTTCGCGCAGGCGGTGAGCGAGCAGAAGCTTCGCCCTGCCGGTGGCCCGCGCATCGAGCCGATCGCGATGGGGCCCGAGACCGACCTCAAGTACGCCGCCCATTTCGAGGTGCTGCCCGAGATCCGCGTGAATCCGCCCGAGCGGCTCGCCATCGAACGGCCGGCGTCTTCCGTCGAGGAGACGGACGTCGATGCCATGATCGAGAACATGCGGGCGCAGCGGCCCGTGTTCACCCCGGTCGATCGGGAGGCCCGCGACACCGATCGGGTCGTCTTCGACTACAAGGCCCGCATCGGCGGCAAGCCCTTCGAGGGGAGCGACCTCACCGACGTGAGGATCGTGCTCGGCACACGCCAGGCGATGCCTGAGCTCGAAGCGGGCCTCAGGGGCGTGCGGGCAGGCGAGCAGCGCATCGTGCACGCAGTGTTCGCGGCTACGCACCCGAACAAGAAGCTCGCGGGGCAGTCCGCCGAGCTCCACCTCTCCATTAAGGCGGTCGAGGAACAGTCTCTTCCGGCGGTGGACGACGAGTTCTTCCGCACCTATGGTGTCGAACAGGGTGGACTCGCGGAGATGCGCGCCGAGGTTCGCAAGAGCATGGAACGGGAGCTCGCCGAAGTGATTCGCGGCCGCGTGCGAGCTCAGCTGCTCGATGCGCTCTACAGGGACAACCCCATTGAGCTGCCGCGGGCCCTCATCGAGGAACAGGTCCAGGAGCTGCAGCTCGATACCGCACGCCGCTTGGGGATCCGCGATGCGAGCCGCCTCCCGCCGCACGAGTCCTTCGAAGAGCCGGCGCGGCGGCGCGTCGCGCTCGGTCTCCTCATGTCGCAGATCGCGCAGTCGCAGGGGCTCAAGGCGGATCGTGAGCGCGTGGCGGCACGCCTCGCCGATCTGGCGGAGGGCTACCCCGAACCCGAGGAGGCGCGGCGCGCGTACTTGCGTAACCCGCAGGCGATGCGCACCATAGAGTCTGCAGTCCTCGAGGAGCGGGTCGTCGACTTCCTCCTCGAGCGCGCCCGGGTCACCGAGCGTCGCACGAGCTTCAGCGAACTCACCGGATTTGGCCGGAGCCCCGCCGGTGAGGACGCTCCACACCAGCACGAACCCCGGCACGACCCCCAGCACGAACCCCAGGACGAGGCGAGCGGCACATGAACGAGCGTGGCTTGAATCTGGTCCCCATCGTGGTCGAGCAGACCGCGCGGGGCGAGCGGGCTTATGACATCTATTCCCGTCTCCTCAAGGAGCGGGTGGTCTTCATCGTGGGACAGATCGATGACTACATGGCCAACATCGTGGTCGCGCAGATGCTGTTCCTCGAGTCCGAGAACCCCGACAAGGACATTGCGCTCTACATCAATTCCCCGGGCGGCATCGTGAGCTCGGGGCTGGCGATCTACGACACCATGCAGTTCATCAAGCCGGACACCAGCACCATCTGCATCGGCCAGGCGGCGAGCATGGGAGCCGTGCTCCTCGCCGGCGGCGCGCGCGGCAAGCGCTACTGCCTCCCTCACGCGCGCGTGATGATTCACCAGCCCCTCGGCGGCTTTCAGGGACAGGCGGCGGATATGGAGATTCATGCCAAGGAAATGCTCGAGACGCGCGACCGGCTGAACAAAATCCTGGCCAAGCACACCGGCCAGAGCGTCGAGCGCATCAAGCAGGACACCGACCGCGACCGCTTCATGGACTGGCAGGAGGCGGTGCGCTACGGCCTCATCGACAAGGTCCTCGAAAAGCGGGGTGAGCTGCCGGCTGCGCCCCCCGAAAAGCGGGGCTGATCGGCGCGCGCCCCGGGTGCGGCTCGGGGGGTGCGCGGGCAAATGTAAAAGAGGTGAACCACGTCATATAACTCCCCTACCCAGAAGTACTTAGCCATACTTTTGCGCTTTGCTTCGTGGACTGACACCGTGCTATAAGAAACTCGCGTCCTAGCACCCTCGAGAAGCAAGCGATGGAGTTTTACGAGGAACCTCGATGAGCGAAGACTCCCGCAGCCGCCACGACGACGGCAAGCTCCTCTACTGCTCCTTCTGCGGGAAGAGCCAGCACGAAGTCCGGAAGCTCATCGCCGGCCCCTCGGTGTTCGTCTGCGACGAATGCGTCGAGCTGTGCAACGACATCATCCGTGAGGAGCTCGAGGACCGCGCCGAGCGGGCGCGCGACAAGCTCCCGAAGCCTCACGAGATCAAGAAAGTCCTCGACGAGTATGTGATCGGCCAGGAGCGCGCCAAGAAAGTGCTCTCGGTCGCGGTCTACAACCACTACAAGCGCCTCCAGACCCGCACCGGCCCCGCGCGCTCGAAGGAAGACATCGAGATCGCCAAGAGCAACATCCTGCTCATCGGCCCGACGGGCTGCGGCAAGACACTTCTCGCGGAGACGCTGGCGCGGCTCCTCAACGTGCCGTTCACCATCGCCGACGCCACGACGCTCACCGAGGCCGGCTACGTGGGCGAGGACGTCGAGAACATCATTCAAAAACTCCTGCAGAAGTGCGATTACGACGTCGAGAAGGCGCAGACCGGCATCGTGTACATCGATGAGATCGACAAGATCTCCCGCAAGTCCGACAACCCCTCGATCACCCGCGACGTCTCGGGCGAGGGCGTGCAGCAGGCGCTCCTGAAGCTCATCGAGGGCACGATCGCCTCGGTCCCACCGCAGGGCGGGCGCAAGCACCCGCAGCAGGAGTTCCTGCAGGTCGACACGAGCAACATCCTCTTCATCTGCGGGGGCGCGTTCGCCGGACTCGAGAAGATCATCCTGAACCGCACGCAGAAGAGCGGCATCGGCTTCACTTCCGAGGTGCGCGGCATCAACGCGCGCCCGCACGGCAGCGACCTGTTCCACGACGTCGAGCCCGAGGATCTCATCAAGTACGGGCTGATTCCGGAGTTCGTGGGGCGCTTGCCTGTCGTGGCGACCCTCGACGAGCTCGACGAAGAGGCGCTGGTCTCGATCCTCACCGAGCCCAAGAACGCGCTCACCAAGCAGTACCGGCGGCTCTTCGAGATGGAGGGCGCCGAGCTCGAGTTCCGCGAGGAGGCCCTGCGGGCGGTGGCGCACCGCGCCATGCAGCGCAAGACCGGGGCCCGGGGACTACGGACTATCCTCGAGACGGTGCTCCTGGACACCATGTACGAGCTTCCCTCGATGCGGAACGTCACGAAAATCGTCATCGACGAGACGGTCATCGAGGGCCAGACCAAGCCCTACGTGGTCTACGGCTCGGACGAGAGCCGCCTGGCGAGCGTGGATGAGCCGCGCCGGGCCTCGGGCTCGAATCACCACTGATCCGTCCGGTATCCGGAACCCTCCCGGGTGCGCGCGTTGCCGCGCCTGTGAGGCGCGTCACCCTTGAAACGGGGTGCCGCAGCCTCATTTCCCGTTACACTAGGGCCGTAAAACGCCGTCGGCTCAGGTTCTGACAGGCGCCTGAGCCCACGCCCCATCCGTCATCGAGGGCTTGAGCGTGTCTGAACCGACCAATCCTGGGACTGCCGTTCCTGCCGTGCTCGAAAACGTGCCGGTGCTGCCGCTGCGCGACGTGGTGGTGTACCCGCACATGGTGATTCCGCTGTTCGTCGGGCGCGAGAAGTCCATCCAGGCGCTGGATGTCGCCATGCGCACCGACAAGCGCATCATGCTGGTGGCGCAGAAGCAGGCCGACGTCGATGACCCGAAGGCGGACGATCTGTACCGCATCGCCACGGTCGCAACCATCCTGCAGCTCCTGAAGCTCCCCGACGGCACCGTCAAGGTGCTGGTCGAGGGCGTCGACCGCGCGCGGATCGAGAAGCTGCACGCGGGGGACTACTACGCGGCGGACGCGACGCTGCTGCCCGACGCCGAGGTCTACGACGAGAAAGAGCTCGACGTACTCGCGCGCTCGGTCATCTCGCAGTTCGAGCAGTACGTGAAGCTCAACAAGAAGGTGCCCCCCGAGGTGCTCACCGCGCTTGCCGGCATCGAGCAGGCCGGGCGGCTCGCCGATACCGTCGCGGCGCACATGTCGCTCAAGCTCGCCGAGAAGCAGAAGGTGCTCGAGATCCTCGACGTGAAGAAGCGCCTCGAGCACATCCTGGTCGCCATCGAGAGCGAGATGGACGTGCTGCAGATCGAGAAGCGCATCCGCGGCCGCGTCAAGGCGCAGATGGAGAAGAGCCAGCGCGAGTACTACCTGAATGAGCAGATGAAGGCCATTCAGAAAGAGCTCGGCGAGATGGACGAGGGCGGCAACGAGATCAGCGAGCTCGAGCAGAAGATCGCCAAGGCCGGCATGCCGAAGGAGGCGCGCGACAAGGCCGCCGGCGAGCTCAACAAGCTCAAGATGATGTCGCCGATGTCAGCCGAGGCGACCGTGGTGCGCAACTACATCGACTGGCTGCTGAAGGTGCCGTGGAAGAAGCGCACCAAGATCATCAAGGACATCACCCGCGCCCAGAAAGTCCTGGACGAGGACCACTACGGGCTCGATAAGGTGAAGGAGCGCATCGTCGAGTACCTCGCCGTGCAGCAGCGCGTCGACAAGCTCAAGGGGCCGATCCTGTGCCTCGTGGGTCCGCCCGGAGTCGGCAAGACCTCGCTCGGCCAGAGCATCGCGCGCTCCACCAACCGCAAGTTCGTGAGGATGTCCTTGGGCGGCGTGCGCGATGAGGCGGAGATCCGCGGTCACCGGCGCACCTACATCGGCTCGATGCCCGGCAAGATCGTGCAGAACATGTCCAAGGCGGGGGTGCACAACCCGCTGTTCCTCCTCGATGAGGTCGACAAGATGTCGATGGACTTCCGCGGCGATCCGTCGTCGGCGCTCCTCGAGGTGCTCGACCCGGAGCAGAACTCGACCTTCAACGATCACTACCTCGAGGTCGACCTCGACCTCTCGGAGGTGATGTTCGTCTGCACCGCGAACACGCTCAACATCCCGCCGCCGCTCCTCGACCGCATGGAGGTCATCCGGCTGCCCGGCTACACCGAAGACGAGAAGATGAACATCGCCCGGCGCTATCTCGTGCCGAAGCAGATGAAGGGCAACGGGCTCAAGCCCGATGAGCTGAAGGTTTCCGATACGGCACTCCTCGACATCGTGCGCTACTACACGCGCGAGGCCGGCGTGCGCAACCTCGAGCGCGAGATCGCCAAGATCTGCCGCAAGGCCGTGAAGCAGATGCTGCTGCACAAGAAGGACCAGAAGTCGGTGGCCGCGACCCCGCGCAACCTCGACAAGTTCCTGGGCGTGCGGCGCTTCCGTTACGGCAAGGCCGAGGACATGAACCGCGTCGGACAGGTCACCGGGCTCGCCTGGACCGAGGTGGGGGGCGAGCTTCTCACCATCGAGGCCGCGGTCGTGCCGGGCAAGGGTAAGCTCCAGCACACCGGGCAGCTCGGCGAAGTGATGCAGGAATCCATCCAGGCGGCGATGACCGTGGTGCGCAGTCGCGCGCAGGGCCTCGGGCTCGACCCCGAGTTCTACCAGAAGCACGACGTGCACCTGCACATCCCGGAAGGCGCGACCCCGAAGGACGGCCCGAGCGCCGGCATCGGCATGTGCACCGCGCTGGTGTCGACCCTTACCAAGATCCCGGTGCGCTCGGATGTGGCGATGACGGGCGAGATCACGCTCCGCGGTGAAGTGCTCCCGATCGGGGGACTGAAAGAGAAGCTGCTCGCCGCGCATCGGGGTGGCATCAAGACGGTGCTGATCCCGGATGAGAACCAGAAGGACCTGGTCGAGATTCCCGACAACATCAAGGGCAATCTCGAGATCAAGGCCGTCAAGTGGATCGACGAGGTGCTCGCGGTCGCGCTCACCGAGCAGCCGAAGCCCTTCGTGCTGCCGGAAGCCCCGGTCGCCGCCGCCGTGGCGGCCGCGGCAGCGGCGGACGACAAGCGCTCGCGCCGCAACGGCCGACGGCTGAAGCAGGTCGTGCCCCCGGCGCACTGAGCTTGCGCTCGATGCGGCGGCGCGCGCGTCGCCGCGTCGGGCTCTCGTGGGTCGCCGGGGGTTTCCCGCAACCGTGTTAGAGTTTGAGCCCCTGGGGCCGGGTGCTTAGCTCAGCTGGTAGAGCGTCGCCCTTACAAGGCGAATGTCGGCGGTTCGATCCCGTCAGCACCCACCAATCAAATCAATCACGTACAGGCCTCTCAGCTCACCGTTCCCTGACTCAGGCCGGCTGCGGATGATCGCCCTCGCGGCCTCTCTTACGCCCGCGTGGCAAGGTGGGCAATGACCGGATTGCGTCCCCAAATTTCTGCTGGGCGATGCGCAGGTCATAAATGGCCTGCAGATTCAGCCAGAACTCCGGGCTCGTGTGAAAGAAGTGTCCGAACCGCAGCGCTGTGTCACCCGTTACGGAGCGCTGGCCATTCAGAATTTCAGTAATTCGGTTCGCCGGCACGCGCAGCTTGCGGGCGAGCTCCGCGGCACTCATGTCGAGCGCTTCAAGCTGCTCGGCAAGATGCTCTCCCGGATGAATTGCTGTGCGCGCCATGGTCTCCTCCTAGTGATAGTCGACGATCTCGACGTTGCTCGGACCCTTTCCACCTTTCGGCCACTCAAAACAGACCCGCCACTGATCATTGATACGGATGCTGTACTGACCCTTTCGGTCTCCTTTGAGTGCCTCAAGCCGGTTCCCCGGCAAGTCGAGGTCGAGCAGCGAAGTAGCAGCTTCGAGCTGGTCGAGTCGCATCTCCGCATTCCGAGCAATTCCGCCGAAAGCCTTGACCCGCTTGCCTTCGGCGAATGACCGAGTCCGCTTGTCGCGATAGCTCAGAATCACGTCATAGCACTCTAGCATAAAATACGCGATACGTATAGCATATTGTTATCCCTGCCCGCCGGCCGTCTCGATCGCGTTTCAGCGCGAGCTCGAGGACTCGCCATGGGTCACCCGCCACGCGTCCACAAGCTTGTAGAAGCGCTCGATCGCGTACTGTCCAGAAAGAGGATCGAAGCCGTTCAGGCAGCTGCGCGGTGGTAGAAGTTGAGCATTCCACCGAGGCGCTGGCGCCGATGCACTGGCTGAGCTGGCGCGATGATAGGGGGGCCGCAGGAGTTGATCTGCGAGGCCTGGCCGCAGTCGCTCAACTCTGCGGGACTCGCGCGGGACTCTCCCGTGCCCCGCGGTGCTCTTCTGTGCTCGACGATCGCAACGGCCGTCCAGCCCGCAGGTTTAGATCAATTCGTCGCCAACGGAATATCCGAAGCCGATATGGTGGCCTAGCTCGAGGCATGTCTCGAGGAAGCGCCTGATGACGCGGCGCTGCTGGCAAAGAGATGCTGGCTGCGATTCTCAAGGCGGTGGCAGATGCCAATCACACGCATCTTGAGCTATACGATGACCGCCCATGCCCTTTGGCGCCTTTGGAGACAATTCGCGCGATTCAGGGTGCAAACAACGAGGTCGCGAGAGATGTATTGGCACGGACACTTGCCCTGGCGAACCGGCGATTCGCGTGGCGGACAGGCTATGACAGGGTAACGAGCAAGTATTACGTCACGATCTTACTTGTTGGTAGCAGGGCCGCCGTGCCGATTGCCACGACACCGATGCCATAGCAGGCAAGCTTTGGTCAATTGCTGTGACTCGCAGCTGCCACGCCGGCCCGCCCTTACAAGGCGAATGTCGGCGGTTCGAGCCCGTCAGCACCCACCAAACCCTTCCACCTGTAGTCCGCAAATATTGCGCCGAGCTCAGGCAGGGCACAGCGAATACTCGTGATGCAGCCCCCCGAGCACCAGTTTGCTACGTACTGAGCCGAAGTCCCTGAGGTGATGGCAAGACTTCGGCGTCGCGGTTGGTCTGGCCGCCGGAGGGTCGTCCAGGGCCGAGCATCATGTGGGGGCGGCCGCGGTTGTAATGTTCGACCCAGGATCGCAGCGCATGTCGCAGAAGGGCTTCCGACAGCGGAATGAGCCAGTCCAGACACTCGCGACGTATCGTCCCGATCACCCGTTCGCAGAGGCCGTTCGCCATTGGACAGCGCGGCGGCGTTTTCAGAATACGCAACCCCAAGCCGCCGACCGCGGCGTCGAGCTCCCGAGAGAAGATGCTGTCGCGGTCATGAAGCAGATAACCGTAGTGGGTGTCAAATCCGAGCGCCTGGCGCAACTGTTGGCGCGTCCAGGCCGCTGTCGGGTGCGCCGTCACGCCCGGCTAGGTGACTTCCCAATCCACGTCGCCGCGCAAATCGGCGGCAATACTGCGCAACTCCACGTCCAGCCGGTCGCGGGTGCTGCGGCGGGGCAAACGGAAGACAAATTCAATCCGCGCCTTTTCCAGCGAATGATGCTCAGCAATGATGCTGCAGCCATGCCCCTTTAGAATGCCGCGATAGACCTCGGTGCACCTGTCGGCGCGATCGCTCGCTATGCCTTCCACCCGGATGCGGTAGGGCGGTCTGGTGTCGAAGACATAGATCAGGGCGGAGGTGAACAGCGTGATGATCACCGCAAAATGCAACAGGCCGAGGCCCGCGGTCAGTCCCACCAGGGTAACGATGATCAGCCGCACTGTGTCGCGCGTCGAATCTGCCGCCGAGCGGAAACGGGTTAGACCGCCGATGCCGAACACCACCAAACCGACCACGGTGCCGAATTCGCGCACGGCCACGCCGATCACCGCGCCGATCAACGCATACATCACATAGACATGCGGCATGTCCGCTTCATGCAGCCCGTCTATGGTGCGCCGCGTCGCTGGGTGGTAGCCAATCACGGCGCCCAGCAGGGTGGCCAGCAGCAGGATGCCGACCGAGTTCGCGATGAATCGCACGTCTGTCAGGCCGGACCAGTCCAGCGCGGCAGCCGGACCATGGGTTCCGTCAAACAGGGCTTGAGCTTTGTCAGCGTTTAGATGTGTCACGACGTATGGCCCCGGCCCCTCTACGCGATTAACGCAAGCACACTTTCATGAGATCGGCCACCTTGGACGGCGATCCGGCCTCCTCGAAAAAGTCGCCGAGATAAGCAGCCGCCTTTCGGCGCGTCCTGTCTTCCAGCTGCGGCGTCTCGTTGAGAATGGCCATCAGCGAGTCACGGCGGGTGGAAATCTGCGTGAGCAACGCCTTGGCCTCCTCGTTATGCGCGCAGAAGCCGCGATAGCGCCGCACTCTCACATTGGCGACATGGATCCCGTCCGGCGGCACGGCATAGGGCGCGTCGACCAGGCCGGCATAGTCAAAGTCATAAGGCACGGGGATCAGGCCCGTCGATGCGCCGGTCACGCCCTTGGCACCCATCAGCCGGGCATTGTGGCAGCAATCCGCGCCGGCCGGACCGGCCGTCATGGCCCAATCCAGGTTGCTGATCATGTACTCAAACACCGCATAGCGCGCCGCGGCGGCCGCATCCAGTTGCGAGGCGGATATTCTTCTGACACCCCTGAGCCGTTCCTGCCCGTTGCGCTTCACCACGTCATTGACATCCTCAATAAAAAAGCCGAGCCGTGTGATGAGGGCTTGGCCGTCCTTATAGGTATAGTCAATCTTGGCAAGTCGGACGTTGAAGCTTTCCGGGGTCAGGGCGCGGTACAGCCGGTAGGCAGTATATTCCAGCAGCAGATATTGCTGGTAATCCGCGCTGCGCTGGCAATGGGTCACCAGCTTGAGCCGCTTCTGTCCCTTGAAGGTGGAAGACGGTCCGGGTTTTTGCGAGAACTCCACGCGCAGCGGCGGAAAGGCACATACCTCTTTCTTGCGCCGCGTGATGCCGCGCACCGACAAGGTCACGGGCATGGTTTCTGGCGCCGCGCCGCCAACCTTCAGTACACCGGGGACCGGCTTGGCGGCGATGTCGCGCGAAATCGTGTCGAAGGGTCCCGTGAGGGTCAGACTCAGCACCTCGTCGCTGGCAAACAACGGTTTGGGGCCGTCGGCAGCGCGGACGGGATTTGCCCAGGACAGGATGGAAAACGTCGCGGCAGCGAAGGCCATTTTCAGAACCAAGCACATCACGGCGCTCCCTGTTTTGAGGGTTGCTGAGATCGTGCGACGGCATGCGGGACGGGCGTCCCATCGACTATGTCCAGATAGGAGACCGTACCGCCGTACACGGCCGATATTCCAGTATCAATGCAGATCAGCTTTCCGTCATGGAAGAGAGCGATTCCCGACAGGATGGGCGTGTGACCGACCACGATTCGCCTCGCGCCATAAGCAGATAGCAGGGCATCCAGCTGATCTTCGCCGGCCGGCTGAATCTGGGCTGGCGTCGGCGCCGCGAGCGTCTCGCCGTTGTTGGACGCCAGCGGCTGCGCCAGCCCCCGGTACCAGAGCGGCCCCTGGTCGTCATTGATGATCGCTGTAGGATCGGTGTTTCGCGCCGTCAGCGCGGCTGCGGCGCGGACATTGATCTCCGCCACGCTCAGATTGGCATAAGCCGGACTGATACCGCCATGCACGAACAGCGTGCCGTCCAGCAGGACGACAACAGGATTTTTCACGACCCATCGACCGATCGTGCCGTGATCGCTCCAGGCGATCTGGTGCTCGATGCGCCCTAGTGGGAAGGCTTCGAACCAGACCTTCTTGATCGCGTCGCCGCTCATCTGCGGGTCTTTTTGGCGATAGGCCATTTCGATAGCAGTCTTATTGGAATTGTAGACATCCTCGCGCCGCACGGCCGATCGGCGGTCGGCATAGCCGGCATAGTCGGCGGCGGAGACATAGCGCAGGTCACCGGTCAGGTTCATGGCTTCGTGATTGCCGACCATGGCGATGACCTGACCGTGGGCGCGGGCCGCTTCTTTCTGCAGCCGCACGAGATCCTGGATGATCTCGAGCGAATTCGGGCCGCGATCGACGGCGTCGCCGGTCTGGATTAGGACCACGTCGCCGCCGGTCCAGTGGCCATTGTT
>WNEP01000547.1_pt1 | contig 19296 bp, 18 predicted proteins | sample 5399961 | NCBI WGS metagenome assembly WNEP01 (sample SAMN13153329, study PRJNA577476) | soil metagenome | isolation source: 20 cm grassland meadow soil pre-rain plot 5 | place: USA:California | collected 2015-09-08 | reverse complement strand
AGACGCCGGCTTCCTCCGCCAGCGCCCACTCTGGACCCTCCGTCGCAAGGTCATCCGCAAGGTGTTGCCGCGTTCGTGGCGTGGGCGTCTCGACACGCTGGATCACATCCTCGTCGACCGGCCGCGGAGCCGGGCCTGGGCGGACACCCTCGAGCCCGGGACGGCAGCCGTCTGGATCCACGTGGCGGGCCGCTACCCGTACGGCTGCGTCGGGCCGGGAGCCGAGTACGAGGCGGTGCGCACCGAGATCGTGACCGGTCTCCAGGCGCTCCGCGGCCCCGAGGGCGAGCCGGTCTTCCAGGCCGTCCACCGCCGCGAGGAGCTCTACCACGGGCGATACGTCGGCGAGGCGCCCGACGTGACCGCGGTCTGCGCCCCGCGCTTCGGGGTGGTCTATCACAGCCTCCGCCGCGACCTCGGCCAGCGCGCGCTGTTCAGCGCCTTCCGCGAGGAGGGGTTCAGCGGCGCCCACGACGCGATGGGCATCTATCTGTTCGCCGGCCCGCAGGTTCGGCCGCACGGCCGGCACTGCGAGTACCCGATCGAGTCGATCGCACCGACCGCGCTCCATCTGCTCGGCCTGGCGATCCCACGCGGCATGGACGCGCCCGCCTGCACCTCGCTGCTCGACCCCGACTTCCTGCGCCGGGCGCCGCTGCGTTTCACCGATGACGGCCCGGATCCGACCGCGTCGAGCCCGGGCTGGAGATCGCGAGAGGACGAGGCGGTGGTCGCCGCGCGCCTCCAGGCGCTCGGCTATCTCGAGTGAGGCGCGCTCACTCCACGTAGCCGAGCGCCTGCAGGCGCAGCCGCAGCTCCTCGTCCTCGGCACCCGGCTCGGCCGCGGCCTCGGGTGCGACCCCGGGGGGCAAGAGGCGGAGGCCGACGATGTGACGGCCGACAGCCGCCGCGGCGGGAATCGCCATCGAGAGCTGTCCACCGCTGGCGCGCGCCGCGCCGAGGGTGACGTAGGCGCTGGCCGTCTCGGACGAAAAGCTCTCGCGGCGCCAGCGGGCAAAGCCGACGAGTCGGGGCATCGGCCGGATGGGGCGGGCCGCAGCCTCGACCTCGTACACGCCGTCCGGGGCGGGGACCGTGACGAGCAGGGGAGCGCCGTCGCCCGGCCGCAGGACCGTCACGCCTCGGCCGGACCAGAGCCAGCCCCGAACCCGCAGCGCGCGCCGCCGGGTGGCCGCATCGACCGGCGTGCACGATACCCGGGTCTCCGGGGCGAGCCGCCAGAACTCGGGACGGACGAGGAAGCACGTCCGCGGCGCATCGTAACGCGTGCGGCGGAACAGCGCCTCGCGTCGCGCGAGCCGCCGGTCGAGGCGCGTGCGCAGACGTTCGGCCAGCCGCGCCGCGTGTCCCTCGAGCCGCAGCCGGACGCGGCGCGCTCTCTCCATCCGGTACAGCACGACGTCACCTTCGCGGCGGGCGACGAACGAGCCGGCGATGTTCTCGCGCAGCAGATAGCGCGGGGTCCGGACAGCCCGATAGCTCTCCCAGGCGTAGTAGACGGCCGGCTTCCCGGCGCGGGACACGAGGCAGCCGTCCGGGCCGAGCTGCGCCCGGCCGTCCATCCCCGTGCCCGGTGGGACCGGGAGCCCGAGCAGCTCGAGCAGGGTCGGCGCCACGTCGATGTTCTCGGTGAAGCGGTTGCACACCTGTCCCGCAGCGACACCCGCGCCCGCGACGATCCACGGGACGTGGTGGACACCGTCGGCGAGCGAGTCGGTGTGATCCGTGCGTCCCTCCTCACCGAGCTCCTCGCCGTGATCCGAGGCGACGACCACGAGCGTGCGGCGGAGGTCCGCATCGTCCTCCCGGACGGCTGCCAGCAGGCGGGCGAGCTGCGCGTCGGTGTACGCCAGGCGCGAGTCGTACACCGCTGCGAAGTGGCGGCGGTCGAGGTCGCCGAAGTCGCGCGCGTCGGCGCGCAGCCAGCGGCGCCGCTCGCGGTGAAAGCGCGGCTCGCCATTCGGCTTGAAGCGCCGCCGCCAGTCGTAGCCCGCGACCGGGAAGCGCGGCTCGCCGTCCGGGAGGTAGCGCGGCATGTGCATGTCCATGAAGTGGACGTAGAGGAAGACGGGCCGGCTCCGGTCCCGCGCGCGCCAGACCGCAGCCGCCCGGTCGACGACGTCCCGCGCGTCGGCATGGCCGCGCGTCGCCTCGCCCTCCACGAGCTCCAGGCGGTCGAACTGACGCCCCAGATCGCTCGCCGCCACGAACCAGGGATGCGCGCTCACGCCGAGCGTCTGGAAGCCGCGAGCCCGCAGCACGGCCGGCAGGAAGGCCGCGGTCGGATCGCCCTGGCTGAACGGGAACTCGCGCGGGTGCTCGTTCGGGGTGAACGCCCGGAGCACGTTCTGGAAGTAGTAGCGGCCGGTCATGAGCTGGGGGAAGGACGGCCGCGTGGCATGCGAGTTCGCGAAGTGGCGGCGGAAGAGGGCGCCCGCCGCGGCGAGCCCGTCGAGCGTCGGCGTCGTCGGATGCGGGTTGCCCCAGGCGCTCAGACGGTCGGCCCGCGTCGCGTCGAGCATGATGAAGAGGACCGACGCGTCCTGCGGCATGCGCCCCGGTAGATTGCGGCCCGGGCGCTGTCAAGGCGGAGAGCCGTTGCGGCCTCCGAGGGCCTCCGCTATCGAGCCAGCGGACGTGGCCGAGGATCGACTGGTGAGCGTCATCGTCCCGTGCCACAACGGGGCGCGATTCCTCGCCGAGGCGCTCGACAGCGCGCTCGCCCAGACCCACCCGGCGACCGAGGTGATCGTTGTCGACGACGGCTCGGTCGACGATACGCCCGCGGTCCTGACACGTTACGCGGGCCGGGTTCGCCTGCTTCGCCAGTCTCGGAACCGCGGCCCCTCCGCGGCGCGGAACGTGGGCCTCCGCGTCGCACGCGGGGAGTACGTCGCCTTCCTCGATGCCGACGACCGCTTCCTGCCCGACAAGATCGCACGCCAGGCTGCGGTCCTGGACGCCCGGCCCGACGTCGGGCTCGTGTACTCGGGCTGGCGGTTCATCGACGAGCAGGGCCGCATGCTCCCCGGAGAGGGCAGGCCGCGCGGCGAGGGCGACCTCCTGCCCGCGCTCCTGCTCGGGAACCCGATCCACCCGCTCGCCGCCGTCGTCCGGCGCGCGCTGGTCGACGAGGTCGGGGGCTTTGACGAGACGCTCCGCGGCTGCGAGGACTGGGACCTCTTCCTTCGCCTCTCGCGCCACGGCACGCGCTGGGCGTCGGTCGAGGCGGCGCTCGGCGAATATCGCGTCCACCCGGCGCAGAGCCACGGCCAGACGCGCATGATGCTCGCGAGCGCGATCCGCGTCCTCGAGCGGTTCTTCGCAGACTCCGACCTGCCGCCTGCGCTCCGCGAGATGGAGGGGCAGGCGTTCCAGGCGGCGTATCTGCGCGGCGCCGCCGACTGTTACCGGGCGGGTCTGGAGGCCGACGCCGCCCGCGCGTTTCACGCCGCGGCCCGTGCCCGTCCCGACTTCCTCGGCGAGCCCGCGAGCCTGCGCGGCTTCTGCCGCGGCCTCATGCCCACGGGGGTCCAGCACCAAGACGTCGTCGTCACGCACTGGCGCGCCGTCACGCGGACGCTTCGCCGCGCGATGAGGACGCTCTTCCAGCGGCCCGGCCTCGAGCCGGAGATCGCCGCGCGCCGGGGCCGAGCGCGCTGGGCGGCGCTGCGCGTGGCGGCCCGCCTGGCGCGGAAGCGTCTGCGGTCGTTGATGGGGCCGGCGCGCGCCGGCCCGGGTGACCGCGGTCCGCGCGATCTGCTAGCGTCACGCCCATCCCCGTGACTCGCACGCTCCTCGTCGCGCTCGGCGGACTCCTCGGTTCCGTCGGCCGGTACTGGCTCGCCGGCGCTGTCCAGCGGCTCAACGGCGCCGAGTTTCCCCTCGGCACGCTCGCCGTCAACGTCCTCGGCAGCTTCGTGGTGGGCTTGGTCATGGCCCTCTCGCTCGAGCGCGGCGCCCTGCCGGCGAACGCCCGCATCTTCCTCGCCGTCGGTGTCTGCGGCGGCTTCACCACGATGTCGACCTTCAGCTATGAGACGATCGCGCTCCTGCGCGATGGGGAAGTGGGCCTGGGCCTCGGCAACATCGGGGCGACGCTCGGCTCCTGCCTGACCGGGGCCTGGCTCGGCCAGGTCGTCGGCCGTATCCTCTGAACCATGAAGATCGCCGGCGAGGGCAAGCTCCTCCGTATCTTCATCGGAGAATCCGACCGCCACCGGGGTCACGCCCTCTACGAGGTGATCGTGCGGACGGCCCGCGAGCTCGGCCTGGCGGGCGCGACGGTGTGGCGTGGCATCGAGGGCTATGGCGCCGCGAGCCGCATCCACACCGCCAAGATCCTGCGCCTTTCGGAAGACCTGCCGATCCTCATCGAGATCGTCGACACGGAGGAGAAGATCCGCGCTGCGCTCCCCAGGTTCGACGCGCTTCTGGGGGAAGCGGGGTGCGGGGGCCTGATCACGCTCGAGCGTGCGGACATCATCAAGTACACGCACGGCACCTCGTGAACGGCCGGCCGGGATAAAAGTTTACATAACGCCTCTTATCAGACGTTCCGCTGTAAGCCCCAAATGCAAATGTCCGGTTTCCCCAAAGTAGAAATGTCCGCCCTGGGCCCACAGTGGTGCCATGGCGGAGACGGTGGCGTTGACGATGGGGGAACTGGATCGGCTGCAGGTCAGCGGACGGCTGACTCGCGAGCATCGCGCCCGGTTGCCCACCCGAGATCAGAGCGCCTGGCCAGCGTCCTTCCGGCCGATGATGTGGCGGTGGCAGCGTACCGCGAGTGAGCCGGCGGCTATAATAACCGGGCCGTGAGCGGTCGCACGCGCCGAATCGGCGCTCCTGTCGTTCGGCTCTGGACCTAGCTGTCCGGGTACCGCGGCGCCCCGCCCCCCGGGGTGCCACGCGCGCGCTCCGGTGACTCGCGCGTCCGCCGAGCTTGCTCCTTGATCAGGCGCGCACGTTCACGCGCATGCTCCGCCAGCTCCCGCGCCGAGCTGGTGCGGAACAGGAGGGCGTGGAGCCGATTGCGCCGGTCGTGGATGAACTCGCGCCAGTCGTCCCGCGTGAGAGGCAGCATCTCCAGCGAGAACGGTACCACGGGCGTCAAGACCCTTTGGTACCCGTCGGCTCGAGGGAATTGATCCCCTCGGGCTTGCGCCTACGGCCGTGTGCCCGCGGCCACCTCGCTGCCCGGAGGTAGCTTCGAGAGGAGCAGCGTCCGGAGGTCCGGGTCCGGCTGCGACTCCTTCAGAAGGCGAGCATAGAGCTCACGCGCCGCGTCGCCGTGACCGGCGGCCTCCTGCAGGCGTGCCTCGCCGAGCAACGCGTCGTCACGATACGGCCCCTCGAGCGCTGCGGCCTGGGTGTAGGCCTCGAGCGCGCCGGCCACGTCGGCGGTGGCCTCCCTGGCATGCGCCAGGCCGTCGAGCGCCTCTTGGCGGAGGTAGTCGGTGGGCGGCCGACTTGCCAGATAGGCGCCGTATGCGGTGGCTGCGCCGGCCGCATCGCCCTGCCGGGCGAGGGCATGCGCGCGGTAGAGGCCGGCGAGGCGGCCCGACGGTGTCCGGGGATGGCTCTCGGCCACCGCCTCGAACGCCGCCGCCGCGTCCGCGAAGCGGCCGGCCGCAAAGGTGGTCTGGGCCGCGCGGAAGCCCTCTGCCGCGCGCCCGACCTGACTTGCACGGTACTGCGACACGGCGACCACGGCGGCTGCCGCCACCAGCGCCGCGAGCCCGATCCCGGCCGCGAGCTCGCGGTGGGCGCCGAGCCAGGCGACGGCCTGGTTGGTCAGGGTATGGAACTCGTCAGGCTGGCGGAGAGCCTTGCGCCGGAATCTGATTCGCCGGGCGTGTTCGGGCATGCGCGAAGCGGGCCGCCGACTACATCTTGTACTTGAAATCGTCGGGCGACATCTTCTCGAGGATCTCGGCCCACTTGTCCCGCGAGACGTTGGAGAGGTTCTGCTCCTTCCCCTCCTCCATCTGCTGCAGCACGCTGGAGGCCTCGAGCACCTTCTTGGCCACGTAGATGGGGCTCTTCGTCCGCAGCGCGAGGCTGATGGCGTCCGAGGGCCGGGAATCGAGCGTCAGCTGGCGTTCGTTCACGCGCAGGTAGATGAGGGCGTAGTAGGTGTTGTCCTTCAGCTCCGTCACCTCCACCCACTCCACCACCGCGCCGACCTCGTTGATGAGGGTCCGCAGGAGATCATGCGTCATCGGCCGAGCCATCTTGATCCCCTCGAGCTCGGTCGCCATGGCGGTCGCCTCGAGGAGCCCGATCCAGATGGGCAGGTTCAGCTTGTTGTCGGGGTCGCGCAGGATGACGATGGGGGTCTTGGTGACCGGATCGAGCGTGAGCCCGCCGACCGTCATCAGGATGAAGTTCTCACGGTTCATGCGGTCCCCCTGTGCCCCTCGTCTCATTGTGATGGACCCCATCCTGAACGTCAATGGTATGCGGTATCAGGCGGCCACCAGCCGGTCGATCACGCGGTAGAGCTGACCCAGGTTCCGGCATTCCTCCACCAGGGTACAGTGCGGCGCATAGTGGTCCATCTCGCTGTCACCGAACCCCCAGGTCATGCGGTTTTCCGGGTTCAGCCAGATGAGCTGCTTCGCCCGCTGGCGGATCTCCTTGAGCACCCAGTCGTGCGGCAGGTTGTAGTTGTTGCGGGCGTCGCCGAGCACGATCACCGTGGTCCGCTTGTTGACCGCCGCGATGTGGTCGCGATGGAAGGCCTTGAACGCGCGCCCGAAGTCGGAGTGGGCGTAGACGTTGATCACGTCGCCCCTGAGCGCCGTCTCGATCGCCTGGTTGATGTCCTGGTCCTCGAAGAGCCGCGTGATCTCGCCGACCTCGGCCACGAAGACGAAGCTCCGCACCTTGGAGTAGAGGTCCTGGAGCGAGTAGACGAACTGCAGCATGAAGCGTGAGACGTTCCGCACCGAGTCGGAGACGTCGCACAGGACCATCACCTGCGGCTTCTCCTTCTTGCGGTGGTCCCAGACGATGCGGAACGGAACGCCGCCGTACTGGAGGTTGCGGCGCAGCGTGCCGCTCGGGTCGAACTTGCCCCGCCGCGCGCGCCGGCGACGGATGGAGATCACGTTGCGCAGGCGCTGGGCGAGCTTCTGGACCGCCTCCTGCATGCGCCGGATCTCCTCCTCGGTGAGGTAGAAGAAGCTCTTGTCGGCGAGGGCCGCCAGACGCTCGTGGTCGCGACGGCCGACGTCCTGCCGCTCGAGCTCGCCGCGGACCATGGCCTTGATCATGTCGTTCAGGTCCTGCAGGCGGCGGTCCAGGTACTCGGCAAGCCGGCCCGCGTCCGCGCTGCCCTCGAGCTCGGCCTTCAGCCGCTCGAGCTCGCGTGCGAGCGCTCCGAGCCCGAGCGCACCGGCGACGGCGTGCGCGAAGCGCCCTTCCTGGAACCCCTGCTGGATGTCGCCGACGCGCGCCCGCTCGCCGGCCTCGCGCAGCAGGCGCTCGAGGCGGCCCCCGTCGGCGGCGAGCAGCGCACGCGCGAGCGGCGAGAGCTCGATCCCCCGCTCCCGGAGCAGGCGCTCGAGCTCCTCGAGGAGACGCTGGAAATCGGGATCGTCGAGGCCGAGGGCGCCGCGGGTGGCCGCCGTCGCCTCGGCGATGGCGTCGGCCAAACCGGAGAAGAAGAGCGCGAAGAGCTGCTCGAAGGCCGGGATGTCGATGGTCCGCTTCACCATGCTCGCCCGGAGCGTCGCCCGCACCGTCTCGCGGTCGCCGAGCCCGACCACGGAGAGCGCCCGGAACGAATCCATGTTCTCGGCCAGCGAGACGCGCAGTCCATTGCGCCGGAGCAGGTTCGAGAACTCGAGGAGCTTCTCGTTCATGGGGTACCCCGTCGCCCGCGGGGAGCTAGTGGAGGACGTCCTTGTCGCCCTCGAGGCGCGCGGACTTGAGCTTCGCCCGCTGCAGCTCGACGTGCTCCTTGAGCTCCTGCTGCGCCTTGCGGATGTCGCCTTCGTACTTGAGGATGATCGAGAGGGTCTCGGTGACGAGCGGCTCGTCGAGCGTCTTCACGTTGAGGAGCGTCAGGGCCTTCGCCCAGTCGAGCGTCTCGCTGATGCTCGGGGCCTTTTTGAGATCGAGCTTGCGGATGCGGTGGACGACGGTCACGACCTCGGCGGCCAGCCGCTCCGACACGCCCGGGACCTTCAGCTTCACGATCTCGAGCTCCTGCGCCCGGTCGGGGAAGTCGATGAAGAGGTGCAGGCAGCGGCGCTTGAGGGCATCGGACAACTCGCGCGCGTTGTTGCTGGTGAGCACGACGGTCGGGAGGTGGCGCGCGTGCAGCGTCCCGAGCTCGGGCACGCTCACCTGGAAGTCGGACAGCACCTCGAGCAGGAACGCCTCGAACTCGGTGTCCGACTTGTCCACCTCGTCGATCAGGAGCACGCACGGCGCCTCCGCGGTGATGGCACGGAGCAGCGGCCGCGGCAGGATGAAGCGGTCGCTGAAGAACACGTCGTCCTCGCTCGCGATCTTGTCCACCGCCTCCCGCAGCGAGCGGGCGCCGCCCAGCACCTCGCTGATCTTGTCCTTCAGGATCTGCGTGTAGAGGAGCTGCTTGGCGTACTCCCATTCGTAGAGCGCCTTGGCCTCGTCGAGCCCCTCGTAGCACTGGAGGCGGATCAGCTCGTGGCCCAGCGCCTGCGCGACCACCTTGGCGAGCTCGGTCTTGCCCACGCCGGCAGGCCCCTCGACGAGCACCGGCTTCTTCAGGTGCGAGGCGAGGTAGACGACGGTGCCGATGGTCCGGCTCGCGATGTACTGCAGCCGGCCGAACCGCTCGATGACGTCCTCGATCGACGCGAACATGGCAAGTCCTCGGCCCCGTGCGACGACGGGGCGTCCGTCGACGCTAACACACGGCCGTCGCCAATCCAAGGGACAAGTGCCTGATCTGTCGACGGTTGTTCAGCCTGCGAGCCACACGGTCTCGACGCGCGACGGACGCAGCGGGTGCAGCTGGTAGTTCCGCACCCGCGGGTGGCGGATGGCGAAGCCGACGGGGTGGAAGAGCGGCACCCACGGGGCGTCCTGCATGATGCGGACCTCGGCCTCGTGGAAGAGCCGGAACCGACGCGCGGGGTCGAGGAGCGGCTCGGCCTCGTCGAGGAGCCGGTCGACCGCGGGGCTCGCGTAGAAGGCGTTGTTGTTGGTCCCCCGGCTCCGGCTGTGGAGGAGCACGATCAGGAAGTTCGACGGGTCCGGGAAGTCGGCCTCCCAGCCGAGCAGGAAGAGCGGCACCATGCCCGGATGGCGCACCGCCTCGATCAGCGCCGGGAAGTCGACCGGCTTGAGCGCCAGCTCGACGCCGATCGCCCGCAGGTCCTGCTGGATCGACTGGGCGAGCCGCATCGATCCCTCGTCGCGTGACGCCCAGAGCGTCGTCGCGAAGCCCTGGCCGAGGCCGGCCGCCTCGAGCCGGGCGCGGGCTGCGCGCGGGTCGAAAGCGTAGCCCGGCGTCGAGGCGTCGTACCCCGGCATGTCGGGCGGCAGGATCGTGGTGGCGACCACGCCCCGGCCGTCGATCAGCTCGAGGAGCCTGGGCTTGTCGACCGCCATGTTGAATGCCTGCCGCACCCCCGCCTGGTCGAACGGCGGCATGGCGCAGTTGAGGCCGAGGTACTGCGTGCGCAGCGTCGTGCGCTCGAGGAGGAGCGGCTGGTAGCGCGGGTCGGCGACGACCCGGGCGAACTCGGCCGAGGGAACCCCCGAGATGTCGATCTCGCCGCGCTGGTACTTGAACCAGCCGAGCTGGTCGCTGAGCCCCACCGTCACCTCGATCCCGTCCAGGTACGGGAGCCCCGACCGGAAGTAGAGCGGGTTGCGCGCCAGCCGCATGCGCTGCCCCTCGACCCACTCCGCGAGCGTGAAGGCGCCGGTGCCCACGGGCTGGCGGCGGAAGCCGAGGTCCCCTGCCCGCTCCACCGCCTCGCGGTCGACGACCGACGCGAACGGCATGGCGAGCTTGTGAAGGAAGAGCGGGTCGACGGCCGCAAGCACGAACTCGACGCGGTCGGACGCCGGCGTCGTGATGCCGCGGACCTCCGTGACGCGGCCGGCGACGTAGTCGTCGACCCCGTCGAGGCCCGCGAAGAACTCGGCGCCCGGCGAGTGCAGTGCGGGCCGGAGCAGGCGTTCGAGCGAGTACTTGACGTCGCCGGCGGCGAGGACGCGTCCGCTGCTGAAATGTACCCCATGGCGGAGCGTGAAGGCGAAGCGCCGGCCGTCCGGGCTCACCTGCCACGACTCGGCGAGCTCGGGCACGATGTTCGTCCCGTCGTCGTAGTCGACGAGCGTGTTGAAGAGCATCTGCTCGAAAGCCCAGGAGCCCGTGTCGTAGCCGATGGCCGGGTCGAGGGTGTGCACGTCCTCGGCGGCGCCGAGCCGGAGCGTGCCGCCCGGCCGCGGGGTCTCGTTCGCACCGGCGGCCGGTCCCGCCGGCGGCGGATCGAGCGGCACAGCGCACGCCGCCATGAGGACGCAGGCGGCGAGAAGCCCTCCCCTCACCCGCGTCGCTCCCCGAGGAGATCGATCAGCCCGTAGCCCACGAGGTTGAAGCCGATCACCGCCAGCGACACCGCCACGCCCGGCAGCACCACCAGCCACGGCGCGACGGCGAAGTAGGTCTGCACCTCGCTCACCATGCGGCCCCACGACGGCGTCGGCAGCGGCACCCCGAGGCCGAGATAGGAGAGGCCGGCGTCGATGCCGATCGCTCCCGACATGCCGAGGGCGGCGAGCACGACGACCCCGGGCAGCACGCCCGGCAGGAGGTGGCGGACGATGATGCGGGCGTGCGAGGCGCCGAGCGCCCGGGCCGCCAGGAGGTAGTCCCGCTCACGGAGCGACAGCACCTCGCCGCGGACCGTGCGGGCGAACGTCGTCCAGCCGACGACGCCGATGACCAGCGGGATGGTGAGCAGCGACGGCGGCAGCACGGTCGCCAGCACGATCAGGAGGAGCAGCGTCGGCATGGTGAGGACGAGGTCGACGAGCCACATGAGCGCGGTGTCGACCGCGCCCCCGAAGTAGCCGCCGACGAGCCCGACCGTCACCCCGATCCCGAGGCTGAGCGTCATGGCGAGCCCGCCGACGAACAGCGACGTCCGCGCCCCGTAGGCAAGGCGTGCCCAGACGTCGCGCCCGAGCGTGTCGGTGCCGAGCGGGTGCGCGCCGCCCGGCGGCAGCGGGCCCGCGTAGTGGGGGACGACGATCGCGTCGGGATCGTAGGCCGTGAGCCACGGCGCCGCGGCCGCGACGATCCCGAGCCCGCCGACGAGGATCATCCCCGCCGCGAAGAGCCGGCGGCTCCGCTGGCGGGACCCGAGGCCGCGCAGCGCCGCCTCAGCCATAGGTCACGCGGGGGTCGATCACCCCGTAGAGCAGGTCCACCACCAGGTTGGCGACGAGCACCAGCGCCGCCGAGAAGAGCACCGTGCCGGCGAGGAGCGGGATGTCGAGCGAGAACACCGCCTGCACCGCGAGCCGCCCGAGGCCGGGCCAGTTGAAGACCGTCTCGGTGAGCGTGACCCCGCTCATGAGCGCCGCGACGTCGAGCCCGAGCAGCGTCACGACCGGGATGAGCGCGTTGCGGAGCGCGTGCAGGAAGTAGAGCCGGAGCGGTGGCACGCCCTTGGCGCGCGCCGTCCGGATGTAGTCGCTGGCGAGCGTGCCGCCGACGTTGGTGTGCACGAAGCGCGCGTAGAAGAAGAGCTCGACGATGGCGAGCGTGGCGGCGGGCAGCACGAGGTGACGGAGCGTGCCGTAGCCGCCGAGCGGCAGCCAGCGCAGCCGGTAGCCGAAGAAGTAGATGAGCACGTTGCCGAGCCAGAAGGTCGGGATCGAGAGGCCGACGAGCGTCGCGATGAGCACGCCCACGTCCGCGGCCGACCCCCGTCGCGCGGCCGTGACGATCCCGATCAGCATGCCGAGACAGAAGCCGACGGTGAGGCTCGCGAGCCCGAGGAGCGAGGTCGCGCGCAGGCGCTCGCCGATCACCTCCGCCACGCGCCGGCCGGTCAGGTACGAGCGCCCGAGGTCGCCGTGCGCCAGCCGCCAGAGGTAGCGCCCGTACTGCATCGCGAGCGGGTCGTCGAGGCCGAGGTCCTTGCGGATCGCCGCGAGCGTGTCCGGATCGGCCTTCGGGCCCGCGATCGACACCGCCGGATCGGCCGGCACGACGCGCACGAGGATGAAGAGGATGAGCGTCGTGCCGAGCAGCGTCGTGAGCGCGCGGAGCACCCGGCGGGCGAGATAGGCGGCCATCAGGCTCCGCGGCGCCCGCCCGCGTACGTCGTCGGGTCGGCCACGCCGGCGCGGGCGAACGCGGCGCGGCGCTCGGCGCACTTGGTACATCGCCCGCAGTGGCGGACGCCGCGCGGGCGCGCGCAGGACAGCGTGAGCCCGAGCGGCAGGTCGCGCCCCAGGCGAATCACGGCCGCCTTGCCGAGCCGGCGAAAAGGGGTCCGGACCGTGATCGGCATGCCGAGCGCCTGGCTCGCGCAGCGGCCGAAGGTGCGGAGGAAGCCCGGTGTGGCGTCGGGAAACGGATTGTCGCCGAGGAGCGCGAGCGCGAAGACAGGAATCCGGGCGCGCGCACAGTGCACGGCGGCGAGGCTTCCGAGCAGCAGGTTTCGACCCGGCAGGTAGTTGGACGCGAGCGCGGCGCGCGCCCCGGGCACGCCGCGCCCGGAAACGCTCCAGTGGCCCCGCCCGTAGAGCGGCGCCAGGGGAAGCTCGAGACGCACAAGGCGGGCGAGGCGGCCCTCGCGGCGCGCACCGAGCGCCCGGAGAAAGCGCCGCAGTGCGGCCTCCTCCGCCCGCTCCCACGCGAGCCCGCAGCGCACGTACACGGGATGCACCTCCTGGCGACGGGCGAGGACGCCCACCAGCACCGCGCTGTCGAGGCCGCCGCTCGCGAGGACGCAGACCCGTTCAGGCAATCAGCCGCCCACCGTCGACGTAGAACGTGGCTCCGGTCGAGAAGCTCGCCTCCTCGACGAGGAACCGCACGCAGCGCGCCACATCCTCCGGCTTCCCGAGGCGGCGGAGCGGCGTGGCGCGCGCGATCGCCTCGCGCTCGGCGACCGGCATATCCTCCGGCGGCATGACGGGTCCCGGCGCGACGGCGTTCACCTGCACCTCGGGCGCGAGCTCCTTCGCGAGCGCCCTCGTGAGGCCGATGATGCCCGCCTTCGACACGCAGTACGGCAGGTAGTCCCGGTAGGGCCGCTCCGCCGCCCAGTCCGCGAGGTTCACGATGTGGCCGCTGCCGCGCCCGTGCATCGCGCGCCCGATGTGCCAGGCGAGCAGGAACGGCGCCTTCAGGTTGGTGTCGAGGCTCGCGTCCCATACCGCCTCGGTCAGCCGTTCGAACGGCGCGCGGAGGTAGTTCGATGCGCTGTTGACCAGCACGGCGAGACCGCCCGAGCGGCTCTCGGCCTCGCCGGCGAGGCGCTCGACCTCCGCCGCACGCGCCAGGTCCGCCCCGAGCGCGCAGGCCCGGACGCCGAGCCCCTCGAGCTCGCGCACGGTCGCCGCCGCGGCCTCCGCCGACGTGTGGTAATGGACGGCGACGTTCATCCCGCGCCTCGCGAGCTCGAGCGCGATCGCCCGCCCCACCCGCTTGGCCGCGCCGGTCACGAGCACCCATCGTCCCCGGAGCTCCACCGCGCGCGAGAATAGCGAAAGGCCCGGAGGGACGCTACGCGCGAGCGTCGAGCTCGGGCAGCAGGCGCGGCAGCGTGTCGGGTCGGCCGGCCACCACGTAGCCCGGCGCGCGGCGCCCGTCCGCCAGTGGCCCGAAGTCCACGGGCGCGCCGGAGGACAGGTAGACGAAGCAGCCGCCGACCGCGTGCAGGACGGCGCCCGGCGCCGCGAGATCCCAGAGGTGCACGTGACCGAGGAGCGCCGCTTCCGCGACCCCGCGGGCAACCAGCGCCGCGTGATAGGCCGACGAGCCGAGCGAGCGCACCTTGCCCGGATAGCGAACGCGATGGCGGAGATGCGCCTTGGCGTGCGCCACGATGAAGCGATCGCCGCCGGGATCGGTGGCGGCGGCGAGTGGCGGCAGCCGCGAGCCGTTCCACCACGCCTCGGCTCGCAGCGCGCTGTAGGTCTCCCGGACGCACGGCAGGTGGACGACGCCCGCGACCGGCTCGTCGCCGCGCAGGATGCCGATGCACACGCACCAGGTGGGAAGTCCCGCGACGAACGCTGCCGTCCCGTCGATCGGATCGAGCACGATCCGGTACGGCCCCTGCCCGCCGCGCGCCGCGCCTTCCTCGCCGAGGATGCCCGCCTCGGGCAGGCGTGAGCCGAGCTCGCGCACGAGGAACGCCTCGACCTCGCGGTCGGCCGCGGTGACGAGCGTCCGGTCCGCCTTCCGCTCGCTCGCCACGTGCTGGAAGTGGCGGAGCGCGAGCGCCCCGGCGTCGGCCGCGATCACCTCGAGCTCGGCGCGCTCGGGCAGCTCCATCGCCGCGCATGATCGCACGGCGCGGGGCCTTCACGCGAGGAGTTTGCGGAGCACGGCCAGGTTCCGCCGATCGTCGCGGTGGTCGTCCGGGTCGGGCGTCTTCGGCGTCTCGAGACACATCGGGAGGTCGCGAAAGCGGGGGTCCCGGAGGAGACGCCGGAAGGCGCCGGGCCCGAGCTCCCCGCGGCCGATGTGCTCGTGGCGGTCGACGCGCGAGCCGAGGCCCTTCTTGGCGTCGTTCAGGTGGAAGGCGACGAGCCGCTCGACGCCGACCGTCCGCTCGAGCTCCGCCACCATCGCCGCGTAGCCTTCCGCGGAGCGCAGGTCGTACCCGGCGGCGAAGGCGTGCTGCGTGTCGAGGCACACCCGGAGCCGGTCGCCGTCCGGCGTCTCGGCGACGAGCCGGGCGAGCTGGTCGAAACGGACGCCGATCTGCGTCCCCTGCCCTGCCGTGTTCTCGAGCGCGATCGTGGCCGGATAGCCGCGGCACGCGCCCAGCGCCTCGCCGAGGGACCGGGCGGCGGCTCCGAGGCCCGCCGCCTCCCCAGCTCCGCAGTGCGCGCCCGGATGCGTGACGAGGTACGGGATGCCGAGCCGCGCGCAGCGCTCGAGCTCGTCGATCAGCGCGCGCGTGGAGCGCCGGCGGAGCGTCTCGTCGGGCGACGCGAGGTTGAAGAGGTAGCAGTCGTGAGCGAGGACCGCGCGGATGCCGCTCGCGGCGCGCGCCGCCGCGAAGGCCCGCACGTCGTCCTCGCCGAGCGGCCGTGCCGCCCACTGCCGGGACGAGCGGGTGAAGAGCTGGACGGCCTCGCAGCCGGCCTGGCGCCCGCGCTCGAGCGCGCGGTGCAGCCCGCCGGCGATCGACTGCTGCGCCCCGAGGAGCGGCATTGGGTCATGACAGCGATACGCACTTCATCCTGTGGATCGCGCTGCGGTCGAAGCGGCTCCAGGCGTACCCCTGGATCGACCGCTGTTCGACGGGATCGTCATGGTCACGCGTTCGCGAAAGATCAGGGCCCAGGCGTGCTGCCTCCTCAACGACGGCACGGGCTTCCTGGTGGACGGCTGCACAGGTAGCGTGAGCCGCCCTGCTCACCGAAAGCACGCCGCGGGCATCACGCCTTCGCGTCGGGAACGCTAACCTCTTGAGGGCATCGCTGAGCGGACGTCCCGGCGGTAGTTGATGTGGCCGCCATGATGCTGCGCTCGTTTCTGACGGGATCGGTGTTGCTGGCGCTGGCAGCGGCACCGCCGAGGGCCACTGCGGGTCCGCTCGGAATGACCGGCACCGACGTGACAAGCCCCGACGGCGTTGCCTATACCCTCTACACGGGCGAGGTGGCGTCATTCGACGGCGTCCCGCTCGACGTCGACCTGACGGTGCCCCAGGGGCCGATCTCGCCGCACCCACTGCTCGTCATGATGCACGGCTGGGGCGGCAGCAAGACCGACTGGGAGTCACCGACGGTCCACAACACCAGCCCCGACCAGGACGGCTACAACAACGTCGCCTTCGTCGCCCGCGGCTATGCCGTCCTCAACTACACGGCGCGGGGCTTCCACGGCTCCTGCGGTCCCGAGGCCGGATCGGACCCCGCGTGCGCGAAGGGATGGACACATCTGGCTGACCGCCGCTTTGAGATCCGCGACACGAAGTACTTGGTGGGCCTCTTGGCCGACGCCGGGGTCGCCGTGCCAAGCCGCATCGGCGTCACCGGCGGCTCGTACGGCGGCGGGCAGTCCTGGCTGCTCGCGCTCGAGGGTGACCAGGTGAGCGTCGCCGATGCGGCCGATCCCGAGCAGGTGACGCTCCAGCCCTGGACGTCGCCGGGCGGGGTCCCGCTCCACCTCGCCGCCGCCGTCCCCAAGTATCCGTGGAGCGACCTCATCCACTCGCTCCAGCCGAACGGGCGCGCCTCCGACGGCGTCATCCTGCTCGACGGCGACCGCCTGCAGCCGTTCGGCATCATGAAGGAGTCCTGGGTCTCGGGGCTCTTCGCGCTCGGCGCCGCCACGGCCCGCTACGCGCCCGCCGGCGCGGACCCGACCGCGGACCTCGTCGTCTGGTACGACGCGGTGCAGGCGGGCGAGCCGTACCGCGCCGACAACCCGGCGATCGCCGAGGCGGCCCACCAGCTCACGACGTGGAAGTCCCCATACTACCAGGACGGCCTCATCGCGGCCGACGTCGCGGGCCACGACGAGGTCCCGGTGCTCGACGTGCAGGGCTGGACGGACTCGCTCTTCCCCGAGGTCGAGGCAAACGCGCTCGTGAACAAGCTCAAGCGCGCCGATGGTCGGTGGCCGGTGAGCGTCACCGTCGGCGACGTCGGCCATGCGATCGCCCAGAACAAGGCGAGCGACTGGCAGCCGATCAACGCCGCTGCCAACGCCCTCCTGGACCACTACGTCCTCCTCGGGAGCAGGACGCGGCTGACGAGCACCTTCTCCGCGCGCGCTACGACCTGCGACGCCACCGTGGGCGCGCTCTACAAGGCCGGGACCTGGGCGGCCCTCGCCCGTGGGCGCCTGCACCTCGCCGCCGCCGGCGGGTCGCAGGCGACGACCTCGGCGGCCGGCGACCCGCCGGGTGGCGCCGAGACCGACCCGATCGCCAACGGGAGCACGTGCATCAGGCTCGCGCCGGGCCAGTCGGCGGGAGTCGCCATGTGGGACTTCCCGGTGGCCGCCAACGCCATCCTGCTCGGTGCGCCGGTAGTGACCTTCGGGCTCACGTTGTCGGGGACCGACGCCGAGGTGAACACGCGCCTCTGGGACGTCGCGCCCGACGGGAGCCGAACGCTCGTGACGCGCGGCGCCTTCCGCCTCGCGGGCTCGTCGGGTCCGACGACCGTCGCCTATCCGCTCTGGGGCAACGGCTGGGTCTTCCGCGCCGGCCACGCGATCCGGCTCGAAGCGGTCCAGAACGACGCGCCGTACCTGCGAGCCGACAACCTCGCGTCGGCGATCACCTACCAGAGCGTCGCGCTGGATATGCCCGTCCGCTGATCAGGTTATAATAACCCCACCTCCCGTCGATAAAGGCGCCGCTCGGGAGCGCGACCCAGGAGTTTGGGTCCGACGAGCCGCGGTCGATCGCGGTCCTCCGTTCTTCGGCGCAACGGTCCCGGGGGCAGCTCCTCGCACCCCGGTGGTCCGTTCTCGTTCTCGCCTTCCTGCCCGCCCTGCCTTCCCGGCAAATCCCCCCAGGTACGGGATAGACGCATGTCTCCCCAGGTCGGGATAGATGCCTGAAGGGCACGGCCCGGTCGGAAACGCACCGGGACGACCGTTTATGATCTTGGAACGGATGACCCAGAAGAGGTTCCTCGCTGTCCCGGCGGTGGCGACGCTTGGCTTGGTCCTGATGCTCGCCGGCGGGGCGGCCGCGCAGGCGAGCCACTGCCGCAAGGACTGCCAGCAAGACATCAAAAGCTGCCTCGCACTCGTGCCGCCGAACAAGGAATGCACCGGGACGAAGGCAGAAAAGAAGGGCTGCCGGAAGACGCACGCGGCGCAGCGCAAGCATTGCCGCAGCCTCACGAAGCTCTGCGAGCAGCAGAACCCCAGCATGAGCGGCACCTGCGTGCTCACGAGGACAACACCCACCACGCCCACGCCCCGGCCACCGACCACGACCTCCACCACCACTAGCTCGACCAGCACGACGACCCTGGTCGGGTACAGCGGGCCGGTCACAGGCCTCCACTATGCTCCCAACCATAACTTCGATTCGAGCGGCAACTATGTGCCTGCCCAGGCGGGGTTCAACCTGGCAGATGTGAGCAGTGTCAGTGAGCTCGATTCTCTCCCCAGCGGTGTCAAGGGGCTGGTCTACCTGGGACTGTGCAATGGCGCTGATTCGTCGTTCATCAACGCCGTACAGCTCTTCATTGGCCATCAGAAATTGTTCGGTTTCTACCTCATGGACCAGCCGGACCCCACGGGTCGGTCGGCTCCTCTGTGCCCAGCCGCCAACCTGATGGCCGAGTCGGACTGGATACACGCCAACGTACCGGGCGCCCAGACCTTCATTGTCATGATCAACATCAATACATCGACCGCGCCGGTGTACGCGAACACCTACGATCCGGCCAATTCGCATATCGACCTCTATGCGCCCGACCCCTATCCCTGCCGCACAGAGGTCGGCGGGTGCGATTACAGCAAGATTACCAGTGCGGTCGCTGCGGTAGAGGCGGCGGGAATTCCGCGTGACAGCATCGTGCCGGTCTATCAGGCGTTCGGGGCTGGAAACTGGTCGGACGACGGCGGCGGGCAATACACTCTACCGACCCCGAGCCAGGAAGAACAGATTTTGGCGGTGTGGGCGCCGCTGGTTCCCAATCCCGTGTTTGACTACGCCTACTCCTGGGGTACGCAGAATGCAGATCAGGCGCTCGAAGACTCGCCGGCTTTGCAGGCGGTCTTCTCTGCTCACAACACTTACGTCGCCGGGGCCCGTCGCGACTAGCGACATGGTGATTCGGCCAACAGGATTGCGATCTCCGTTCTCCACTCCTGCGGATTCGGTTCATCAGCCGGACCCGTCAGGTAGCTCTCGATGCGCCCGCGCCAGGCCGTAACTGCCGATTGGTCCTGGACCTGCCATGTGACACCGGTCGCTTTGGCCCACGCCAACAACTCGTGTCCATCGAGGCCTACGGAGCCAGCCACCGATCGAACCAGCGATCGAGCAGCGCCAGCACGCGTGCTCGCTCCTCCTCGGGCTCGTTCAGCAGCTCGTG
>WNEP01000544.1_pt1 | contig 19463 bp, 18 predicted proteins | sample 5399961 | NCBI WGS metagenome assembly WNEP01 (sample SAMN13153329, study PRJNA577476) | soil metagenome | isolation source: 20 cm grassland meadow soil pre-rain plot 5 | place: USA:California | collected 2015-09-08 | reverse complement strand
GAATTAATTGCTGCACCTGATCTGGCAATGTGTTTAACACGCTGTCCTCTGTCCATCCCGGGCTGATTGCGTTGACTGTGATCCCGCGCTTGGCAACAGCCACGGCGAAATACCTGACCAGTGATTCAAGCGCCGCTTTGGCTGATCCCATGCCGACCCACGGCTGCAGCCCGCCGGTGCGACTACCTTGGGCATACGTGATGGCGAAGATTCTTCCTCCAGGACTCATCAGTGGAAGCGCTTCGCGAACACCGACGAGGAAGGCTTTCGCCTGCGAATCGAACGCTGTGTCCCACTGTTCTAACGTTATATCGAGAGGCGGCTGAAAAAATGTAGACGCCTCCGGCCTGGCATTGCTGACGAAGATGTCCAGGTTGCCGAACTCCGCTTTAACCTTTTGAAACATCTCAGTGATCTGGTCTGGGCGCGTCACGTCTGCCTGCACGAGGAAACCATCAGATCCGCGTTTGCGGACTTGGTCGAGTGTCTCTTTCGCGGCGCGCTCGTTTTGGAAGTAGTGGATCGCGACTTTGACGCCGCTCTCCGCCAGTGCCAGAGCAATCCCTCTCCCGATCCCGCGAGAACTGCCGGTGATCAGCGCGTGCTTTCTATCGAGTGCCATATGAGCTGAGACAGAATTTACAGAATTGCCTAGATCAAATAAAGGTGGAACGCGTTGTCCTCAACGCGTTGGCTTGATGCGGCTTTGCCGCCTGCTATTTGCCGCCTTTGGCGATTCGTCTGCCATCGCCTTCAGGAGGAACTCGATCCAGCTTACGAGCTGGCAGCTGTGCCTCAATCGCGCCAGCGTCCCTCAATGCGGATTATCTAAACGGTCATGCAGCTTTCCGTTTCGCAATGCGTCGAGAAACGCCGCGTAATCTTTGAACGGACCTCCAACGGCACGCCAAACCAGCTTCGGTTCCGCGTCATTCTTCGTGAGTTTTGCGATCAACATGTGAAAGCTGTGATCGATTCCCCCGCGCTCATAATGGACGACGTAATATTCGCCGCCGACCGCTGCCCAAATGAGGCGCTTACCTGGGAGCGTCGGATCCGTGATGGCATCAGTCGCGTTCCACTTCTGACCTGGTTCTGCGAGCTTGCCGTCCCCGCCACCGTCACAAAGGGCCAGGATTGCGGATGGCAGATTCGCCGTCGCATGAATCTCCTGGAATCGTGTAGCATCTAGCAACGTCTTGCGATCTTCTGCTGGGAATTTCGTAACATCTGCGTAGCACAAGCTCTGAATTGAAACGGTGAAGAGGACGTAAACAGTAAGATTTCTCATCCGGCTCATGTGGCCTAAGGAACCAAAGTTCACTGCTTGCTATGACTTTAGTTCCGCTTTAGCGAATGCTTCGAGCATTTCTTTCTCTGATGGCGGTTGTAAAATATTATGCGCCGCAAAATGCTGAGCTTGCGGATAACCCGTAGCGCGAATGCGCTTAGCAGCTTTTGCCACATCGTAACGCGTATGGCGAAGTTGAACGTCGGGTCCAAGTAAGAGCCAATACGCTCCTGGTTCTCCGAACGGCATTCCCACACTGCCAGCGTTCACCACTCGGGTTCTTCCGATCATTCGGTCGAACTGCATGTGGGTATGACCGCAGACGACCACAGGTGCGTTGAGTCCTTGAAAGATTGGTAAGAGGCGATCTTCAGACGTGAGACGAGTGAAGACCTCTGTTTCGCTGCGCGGCGTGCTATGGCAGAACAGCACCTGGCCCAGGCCGTCAATCTCAAGCTGGAGCGTTTTAGGCCAGTGCGCGAGCACCGGCTCCAAGTCCGGTTGCAGCTGTGCGGCAGTCCAGCGATAGATCTCGACGATACTTTCTGGCGGACGCGCGCCTAAGGTCGTGCCCCAGTAGGTGACCGATCCAGTCCGCGCGCCGGCCATTTGCGCCAAGATGGCCAGTTCTCCATTGCCGTGAATGAAGTGTGAAGGCAGGTCCAGATCCAGCAAACGTCTGAGCGCTTCGCAGGGCAGGGGACCCGGAACGACATCTCCTCCTACTACAATCTGATCAACATCCGCTTGACGAATATCTCGAAGGACAGCCTCTAACGCTGGGAGATTGCCGTGAATGTCATAGAGCGCAGCGAACCGCATATCGGTTCTTTCGGGTCTGCAGATAAACTCTGCCTAATTCGCTTGCTTCCATGCAGCCGCGTGAGCGCGGACTGGGGCACCGAAGCCTTTGAGGGCAACTTCGCCGACTTCTTCGAACGACAGTCCTTTGCCGATGCATAGGTCTGGAATTGCGTTCGATACCAGAATTTGTTCCGGCTGCGCATGAGCGCAGAGACGGGCGGCCAGTTGAACCGTTGATCCAAAGAGATCGTTGTTTTGTTCGACAGGTTCGCCGGCTGCGGCGCCGACCCGGACCTTGAGCGGGCGCTCGGGGTTCGCTTGCGCGTGCTTTTCCAGTTCGCGCTGAATCTGAATCGCGCATCGGACTGCGCCCGCTGCGGAAACGAATGATGCCATGATGCCATCCCCGGTATGCTTTACTTCGCGTCCGCCTAGGGCGGACAACGCATCGCGCACGATCGTGTCGTGCATGCCGAGGATTGCGAGCGCTGCTTCGTCACCGAGCGATTGAGTCAACGTTGTCGAATTCACAACGTCGGTAAACAGAATGGTCCGGATACCTGGATCACGCGCATCCGCTCCGCCGCCGGGAAAAACGGCCGCGCCCGCCGCGTTCGTCTCGACACCGCCTAAAAAGCCCTCCGCGAGCTCAGGCTGAATTTCGATAATCTTGTCGGGCATCAGGCCATGGGCTTCCCGGTGCACTTGCTCTGCCGCTTCGGCACTTGGCGCGTGGGCGAGACAAAAGACTTTCTTCCCATTCTCGTTGACCCAGTATTTGGTATACTCGACGCCATATTTTTTCTGCGTTTCCATATCTTTCGCGTGAGCCTTTGCGACGTCTTCCGCGGTCGTTCCCTCGTCAAGATTATGGATGTCCATGTATAACGGCATAGGCGCAGATTTTAGCGAGATATCACCCGATGCAAAACGCTGATCTCGGCAGGGTGAGTCAAGGTTTGGTAAACGACGCAGTAGCGTTCGGTCAGACGAAGTAATGTCGCGAGCCGTCCTTCGCTGGCGTCAGTGTCCAGATCGAATTTCAACCGAATCTGCTTGAACCCGACAGGCACATCTTTCGAAACGCCAAGCGTGCCGCGAAAATCGAGATCGCCCTCTGCTCGAATCGTGGCGTTGCGTAACGGAATACCGAGAGCGGTGGCGACTGCGCTTAGTGTGACGCCAGCGCAGCTGACGAGCGCTTCGAGCAACATGTCAGCTGAGCAAGCGCTGAGTCCATCGCCCCCAGTCGCAGGATGAAGCCCGGCTTCGACGCGCGCTTTTCCCGTTTCGATTTTACAGGTGACGTTTTCACCGATTCGCCCCTCGGCATGGAGTGTGACCAGCGCACTCTCAGGACGCTCTCGATACTGCGTCTTTAGCGGCGCTTGCAATGATCTTAGCTCGTCAGGTGTCATCGGCCCAATCGCTGCCCAATTGTAGGGCGTTTGTGTCAAACGCCCGGCATCGTTGATTCGCGCTTGGCACAAGCGCCGCTACAATTCCTTCGGCTTAATATTTTGATTCACTCGAAAGAAATTATCCGGATCGTATTTCTTTTTGATCGCGACCAGCCGGTCGTAATTATCGCCGTAACTTTTCTTCACACGTTCCTCTCCTTCGTCGCCCATCAAGAAGTTTACGTAGGCACCGCCGGCTGAATACGGATGGAGAGCATCGTAATAATTCTTCGTCCACGAGATAATTTTTTCGTTGTTTGCTGGATCAGGATCGACGCCAACTATGACCTCCGCCCATTTGGCATCGCGATAATTCCAGGCCATATCGGTTTTGCCGACGCGAGACGCAGCGCCATTAATCGGATACAAATGCATCGTGGAATGCATCGAAGGAAGCGCTTCACCAAACGGAACGTGCTTGGCGATGGCTTCATCGCTCAACTCATTGAAGAAATCGGCGCGCCAATACCACTGCAAGCCAGGCGGATAGAGGGCATCGAACATACTTTGCAATGCGGGATGGGGAATCGGTCCTACAAAATCGAGCGCAGGCTTCTTGAAGGCGCGGATGGGCTTGAAAGTTTGTTCTGCCTTCTCCTGCGGTCCGGCGTACGCCCAGACTACGCCGCACATTTTTTTCATGTGCAGATCTTCCGGAAAAGGCGGTGCCGGTGGCACAGTAAGAAATGCAAAGAAGCCATTTAAATCATCTGGAGCCCCTGGAATAAGCTCGCGATACCATTTCATGACGTCGGTTGCTTCGCTCAATTCATAGAGCATCGGGCCACCATAGAGTACGTCGACCGGATGCAGCTTGAACGTAAACGAAGTCACGACGCCGAAATTCCCACCACCGCCTCGGAGCGCCCAGAACAAATCGGAGTTTTCATCAGCGTTGGTCTTCACAAATTTGCCATTTGCCAATACGACATCGGCGGAGAGCAAATTGTCGATGGTCAATCCGCATTTGCGGGTCAGATGTCCAATTCCTCCGCCCAGCGTTAGGCCGCCAACGCCGGTTGTGGAAATGAATCCGCTCGGAGTGGCGAGTCCGAACACATGCGTGGCGTGATCAACATCACCCCAGACGCATCCACCGCCGACGGTGACGGTGCGAGCTGCAGGATCGACCCGCGTGTATTTGATCGACGCGAGATCGATGACTAGTCCGTCGTCGCAAATTCCCAGGCCTCCGGCGTTGTGGCCGCCGCCGCGGATGGCAACAAGCAGATCGTTTTCGCGGCCGAAATTTACCGAACGAATTACGTCTGCCACATCTGCGCAACGCGTGACCAGGCGCGGCTTTTTGTGGATCATTCCATTGTAAACCTTGCGAGCTTCATCGTAATCCTTATCGCCCGGTTTGATCAGGCGCCCACGCAGGTTTCGTTTGAAATCGGCGATAGAGTCTTCGTTAGTCATGACGAAGTGTCACTGAAACCGTCATGCGGTCAACATGACCAGTCGCAGCATTTTCATTGAGTGATCGCTGGCACATGGTTAGTATCCTGTAACCCGAAGGTCAAGCGATGTTGCATCCGGACGGATTCTGGACACGGCGAGATTTTTTACGACTCGCTGGCCAGGCCGGATTCCTCAGCGCATTCCCGACGCTAGCTAGTGCGGCTGCTGCACTGGAGTCGGATACAGTTTGCATCTCGATCCTGCACACAACCGATCTGCATGGTCATATTCTGCCCACCGCCGATTACAACGGGACCCCTGATTACGGCGGATTAGCGCGTTGCGCGGCGCAGACTCGGCGATGGCGACGGCAAAATTCGAATTCGATTTTGATCGACGTGGGCGACGTCTATCAGGGGACGGACGTCAGTTTGCGCAACAAGGGCGAGCTGATGATCGATCTCTTTAATCATCTCAAATACGACGCATGGATCGCCGGCAATCATGAGTTCGATTGGGGAATCGAGACGTTTATCAATGCGCTGCAGAGATCGACAATGAAGGTGTTGGCTGCAAACACGGTCCTGGACGGAAAGGCGGCCGGCGCATGTTCCGATTTGCAACATCCATTCGCGAAGATCCAGCCGCTCATCGTGAAGGAAATCGCGGGAATCAAGCTCGCGATCATCGGCGTGACAACGCCGGGAATGCCTTATTGGCTTCCCTCTGAATTCACGCGCGGCATCGAGTTCCAAAATCCGGTTGAACCCGTCCGCCGGGCGATAACGAGAGCAAACGGCGAGGGGGTAGATGCGATCGTGCTCAGTGGCCACATGGGATTGAAAATGCGCACCGGCGGCGACGATTTTGCGAATACTGTAATGGCTTTGACCTCTGAGTTCCCGGAGGTGGCAGTATTCATCGCCGGTCACACGCATCAGGCAATTCCAAGTCGTCTGACCAACGGTGTGCTCTTCACTCAGGCAGATCATTTCGGAATTCATGTCGGACGAGTCGATCTTCTGTTCGACCGCAATTCCAAAAAGCTGCTTCATCGAGAGGCGATCTGCGAGCTGATGGATAACCGTTTCCATTCAGATCACGTGATTGTTTCGCGAGCGGAATCCCAGCTTGCCGAGTCCGACTCTGCGCTGTCGCAAGTTGTCGGCGAACTGGCGGAGACGCTGCGCGGTCGCAGCCGCCCCGGTGTGCCCAGCGATGTGGAGAGACTCATTGGGACGGCGATCAGCGAAGCGCTGGTGGAGCGAAATTTGCCAGTTGATGGCGTGATGCACGGCGCATTCGATGACAGGGCCACGTTAGTCGCCGGTCCCAAAACGCTGAACGACATCTGGAACTTGATTCCTTATGAAAACTACGTCGTGACAGCGCAGCTTTCGCCGGAAGACATAAGAACTGTTATGGAAGAAGTGTTCACCAGCCACGAGAAGCGCAACCTTCTTGGCTTCGAATTGAAGACACAAGGCCGAGGTGATGACTGTCGAATTGTATCGATGACTCTGGCTGATGGTCGGTCACTCGATCGAACTAAAAAATACGTCATCGCGTTTAACAGTTTTGATTCGCGCAGTGGCGGTCATCATTTTATCAAGCTGCGTGCGTTACTTGAAAGAGCGGAGGCAAATTGCGTTCTGCATCCGGTGCAAACGCGCGACGCGCTGATCGATTATTTTCAGCGGCACAAGATTGTGCACCGGATTGTGGAAGCACGCGCGCGCCTGGTGGCCGCCTGATTATGTGGTCATCCTAAGAGCGAAGCGAAGTCGAAAGGTCCCGGAGCGTTGATGAGGAGTTGTGTCGCGGGATTCCTCAACTTCGCTCGAATGACAAACAGTTCGCTCTTGCAAAAAGAGCGGCTTTCGCTTGCCTATTTCGCCATGCGACTCGGGATTTTTTGCATGATTGGTTTGCTACTCGGGGTCGACGTCACCTCATCGGAAACGCCAAAACCCGCCAAACCTTCGCCGTCACCGAAGCCGACGCTGCCGGAGTTCCGGCCTGCTTTGATCGGCACAGCTCCCAATGCGCTGATAAACACGATTGACACTGCCGATCTGATCAAAAAAGGTCAAAAAGAGGCCGCCGTAATGTTCTCCTGTCTCGTGGCGCCGACCGGCGATGTCGTTCGGAGCGGCGCCTATCGGGGCACGCGCGGATCAGAACTACTCGAACAGGAACTACTGAAACGCCTGGTTAAAGCCAAGTTGATTCCCGCAATTCACCATCACCAGCCGGTCATCGCCATTTTCTATGGGACAGTGAAATTCGCGGTTGTGAATGGAAACCCGCGGCTGCGCATCTTCGCCAATCAGCAATTGGACGAATTGGACAAGGAAACTGATTTTATTGATCCGCAACCGTATGTCGGCCAGGATTCAAAATTCACCGGCGTCCACTATCCTGAGACAGGGAGCGCGGTGGCGCTGACCGGTGTTGTGGAACTCGCGCTCAATGTGGATGCAACGGGAAATTTGAAAAATATGGAGGTCGTATCGGAGGAGCCACCGCTGCTCGGTTTTGGAGATGCGGCGATCTCCGATTTCACTGGCGCTAAATTCATTCCGGCGTTCCGCGACGGGCAGCCGGTCGAAAGCAACGTGAAGATTTTCGTCTACTATAAGCCGTCGAGCTAATCTGTTTGCAAACGAGCGGATCCGAGGCAATGGCGAACAAGATTCTCCGCGCCTCTTTTTTCAAACGCGACCCGATCGCGTGTGCGCGTGAGTTGATCGGCGCCGAGCTGATCTGGGACGATTGCTCGGGGATTCTTGTCGAAGCAGAAGCGTACGCGGCAATCGACGACGAGGCCGCGCACACTTTTACACGGCCGAGCGCGCGTAGCTTTATCGAGCGAAACCGTGCCGGCGCGGCCTATGTATATTTCAATTATGGGATGCACTGGATGCTGAATGTGCTGGTGAAAGGCAAGGCGAACGGGTTCGTTTTGATTCGCGCGCTTGAGCCACGAAAAGGGATTGAGCGGATGAAAAAACGTCGAGGAGTCAGCGACGTGAAGCGCCTGTGTTCGGGACCTGGCAAGCTAACGCAGGCGCTCGGCATTACTGGTCGCCACCACGAGATGGATCTGTGCGCCGACCCGCAGCACTGTTTTGCTCGCGACACAAATACGCCAGTGGATGTTGTCGCCGATGCGCGAATCGGTATTACGCGTTCCGCGCATTATCCCTGGCGGTTCACATTGCGTGGCAGTGCGTTCGTAAGTCGCATTCCAAGGTAGGGGCGATTGACCTCAATCGCCTCTCCATGGTGCTGTGCGCGGGCGGTTCGAGTGAACCGCCCCTACCTCATTGACTCAATTCGCCATTAACCGAAATTCTGCATTCGAATGAGCGGGAAAAAACAGCGTGTTCTTCTTGGGATGAGCGGTGGAGTAGACTCCAGCGTCGCCGGATATTTGCTGCGCGAGCAAGGCTACGAAGTCATCGGCGTCACCATGAAAGTCTGGCCGCAGGACTGCATCTCGCGTGCAGAGGACAAATGTTGCGGCCCGCAGGCAATCGCTGATGCGCGCGGCGTGGCGCATTCCCTCGGCATTCCGCATTACGTTGTCGATGAAGCCGACCAATTCGAGCGGCTTGTGATTGATTATTTCTCCAGCGAGTACCAAGCCGGTCGAACGCCGAATCCATGCGTGATGTGCAATGAAAAGCTCAAGTTCGGCAATCTTTGGAGTAAAGCAGCGGTATTAGGCTGCGATTATATCGCCACCGGTCATTACGCCGTGATCGAGCATCACGGTGATCGCGCGGTCCTTCGCAAGGGAATCGATCTGCGGAAGGATCAATCTTATTTTCTGTTCAGCTTGCGGCAGCCGCAGCTCCAGCGCGCGCTTACACCACTGGGCACAATGCGCAAGCCGCAGATCCGCGAGATTGCCCACTCGCTAGGCCTAAAAGTGGCCGATAAAACTGATAGCCAGGAAATCTGCTTTGTGCCGGGCAACGATTACAAGGCGTTCCTGCGGTCGCATCTGGGCGAAAACGAATTTCATCGAGGTGAGATTTACGACCTCAATGGAAATTTTGTGGGTGAACATGATGGCCTCGAGCTTTTCACCATCGGTCAACGAAAGGGGTTGCCCGGTGGCTCGCTGCTTCCGCGTTATGTTGTCGATCTCGACCCTGAAACTAATCGCGTCATAGTTGGCGACGCGGACGATTTGATTTGCGACGAATTTGAAATCGATCGTGTGACCTGGCACCCTGTAGCCGCGGGCACTGACCGGAGTCGTCCATTCGATGCGACGGTAAAGATCCGGTACAACCATCCTGGGGCCCTCGCGAGTGTGACACCATTAGAACCTAATCGCGCTTGCATTCGATTGCAGGAGCCACAGCGAGCGGTGACGCCAGGACAAGCAACGGTGTTTTACGATCGCGGTGTCGTTCTTGGCGGTGGCTGGATCTGCCGGAGCGAGCCGGCCAGGCGTCGCCTGGCGCGGATTTTTGCGTAGCAGATGCCAGAGAAAATTCTGCTCGCGCTCAGCACGTTCCCCGATGCCGAAACGGCTCGGCGGATTTCGAATGAACTGGTCGCGCAGAAGTTCGTCGCTTGCGCAAATATTCTGCCCAGTGTCGAATCGATTTACACTTGGAAAGGCAAGATTGAGAAAGCTGATGAGACGCTTGTTTTCTTCAAATTAAGCGAAGATCGACAAACGGCGTTTCAGGAGAAGTTGCGGTCGCTCCATCCGTACGACGTGCCGGAAATAATCTTTGTTCCGATCTCCAGCGGCTTGCCTGATTATTTGCGTTGGGTTGCCGACAATTGCGGCTAACCGCCTCGACGCTTTGTCCCCAAGAGAAAGATCGCGACGCCAATCGCGTTCGCGATCGCGGTTACAGCGATGATTTTCACCGCAAAACTCAACGGGCTTGGAACGTCGATAATCGGATAGACCGTGAAAAAAATCGCCGATAATGAGACGGCGGCGCCGCAGATCGCCGCGATGCGCAACCAGATCGGAGCGCCTGAACGGATCGCCCCCGCGCCAAAGATTGGTATCGCGAACATCGTGAAGTACACGATGCCGTAGAAAACGTTCGCCGCGTTGTCGACAAGTTGGAACGCTTCCTGAATTCCAGTGCCGATCTGGCTCGCGATCGCGATGAGAAGTGTCGTTGCGCCGACGAAGATGATCGAATTGACCGGGGTTTTGTATCGTGGCTGCAGACGCGAGAACCACCTTGGCAACAATCGGTCCCATCCCGCGACCATGGGTAACCGCGAGCTGCCTGTTACATGAACGCTGGTCGAAGAAATCGAGCGCGCCGTCATCAATAAGATTCCGACGGAAGCGATCGCGCCGGCGATTGGAAACGACTGCAAGCCGAGTCGCAATGTTTGCGGCACCGGACCGATGAGATCGATCGGACGGTTGCCGACAAACGCGAGCACCGAACTGGTACCGAGAATAAAGGCTAACGCGATCACGGGCGAAGCGATCAGGACGGAGCGGCCGATGTCACGCGCGGGCGCCCGCGTTTCGCCCGCAAGAATCGCGACGTACTCAAATCCGCTGAGCGCGCCGACGGCGAGTTTGCTGAAAATGTTGAAGCAATAGAAGATCGACATCGTCGGCAAGGCGAGCTGAAGCGGGTGATAAGTTTTTAGTTCACCACGCGCGAGGCCGACAAGCGGCAGGAAAATCAGCGCCGCATAAACAATGAGCATTGCAAATGCGCCTACGTTGTGAAGCCATTTGCCCAAGGATAGACCGCGGACGCACGTCCATCCAAGGCCGCCGACCAATGCGGCGCTGATCAGCGACACACACCATTTACTATTCGGCATCCATGCAGCGCCCGGACCGATGGCGTAGGATAGGTTCGTAGTCGTAAACATTCCGCCCAACGCGATGACCGTGATCGACAGCAGCCAGAGATTCCAAGCGACGATAAATCCGGTGAACTCGTTGAAGCCGAGCTTTGCCCATTGATAAATTCCTCCTTCGAGCGGCATCCGCCCGTTCAAATAGATCACGACCGCAGCCTGCGGAATGTAAAAAAGCAAAATCGCGAGCAGCCAAAAGAAGAGATGCGACTGTCCAAGTTTCGCGGCGGCCCCGACCCAGCTTGAGCCGACCACGAAAAGGATTTGCGTCAGGACCAGATCGCGCAGGCCCAGCGGCTTTTTCAGCGCGCCGCTGTGTTCCTGGACGTCGCGTTCTGCGCGATCGAGTGAGGTGTGCATTGTCTTGACGGGTTTAACCGCTGTAGAAGCGTTTGCGTCAAAGGCCTGGGCGCTTGGCACAAGCGCCCCTACAACCTCTAGATCGCATCCGCTCGTCTAATGTTCGGGCTCGTGCTCTGGTCTTTTCGGCGCCGGTTCATTTCGGAATTCACGATGCCGGATTTTGCCACCTGCGTAAGCGATGTATCCGCCAACTACCAAGTTCGCTACACCGAGCAATAGTACAGCGATAACCAGCGGCGCAGACGATTTCGGCCATTTGATCGGCGCTGCGATTGCAACGGCGCTCAAGATTGCGAGCGCATAGAAAATCCAGATGAGATTCTCGGCACGATCCTTATGCTCATCGAGCCAGGCTCTTCCATCTTCATCTGCCATGGAAAGAACACGATCATATCCTTGCTGGCCAAATTCATAGACCGGCCATGCGGACAAGGAGCTGATAAGTACGAGGGCTAAGGTGGCGATCTGAGCGCGACGACTTCTTAAAAAAAAAGCGATGAGCAATCCAATCCAGGCGATGATCAAGGCATAAACCGGCAACGGATTAAGCAACACATGAACGTATTCGGGCTGCCGCAAACCACGAAGCAGACTGTCGATCACAACTTGCCTTCCCAATGAGTTCCGGCGACTTGAGCGGATTGTCTTGCCTCTTCCGGCAAATATTTCTTCCAGTCAGCAATCGTGAAATGCCACCATTCGGTACGCATTCCCCAGAACCCCGCTTTGTGCATCGCGTACTGCAGCATATGCACATGTGCACTGACTTCGGGCGACGGTCCTACGTAGCGCCACATTGCCGCGGGGGTAAAATCATCAAAGTCCGTTGGCATGCGCACGGGACGATTCCATGCATCCACCAGCGTGGCATCGATGGCGACGCCCCAACTATGCAACGAGCCGACGCCGAGTCCCGGATTGGCAACATAGTCACTGTTGTGTAATACGTGCCAAAGCTTGGCCTGGACTGCCACCGGCCGGTACGCATCCCAGATTTTCAGGCCGTATTGGTATCGGCGCAGAAAGCCCTGAGCCACCGCCAAAGCTGAGGCCACTTCCGGACGAGCGAGCGCGCGTGTTCCAGACGGATAAAGCGGCTGGCCAACGAGGTTATTTCGGGCCGCGTAACGCAACTCAACGATGATCGTGGGATCTACGGATTGGATATCAACAAAACGTTCGCCGGCACTTGCACTCATTGGCACCAACACCGCTGCTAACCCAGCGACTAACGAAATACACAGACCAAAACGTCGCGTTTTCATTGTTTGGTGTAATAGGCAGCCACTGGTTGGGGAGTGTCCGTTTTTGCGAGGCGTTCGAACAGGAGACGAGCACTAGCTTCCGGCATCGAGAAGCGCAACTCCAAGTTTGAGTTGCCGTGGATTTGGACCTCCGGCGGCTGTAAGTAAAGCAATAGTTGAGAGTCCGGGAAATTCAGCCATTGCTGCGGCTTGTCGCGCAAATTTCGGGCGAGATCGGCGGCATTTTTGGAGGGATTCACTTTTATGAGCACTCTGGCTTTTACAGGATTTTGCAGGTTCACTGCAAGACCCAGCAATTGTGAAGCGTCGAGCAGTTCCCGGCGGAAGATAGGGTGGAAGACGCGTGAGAGATCGGGTGGATCACGGGAGATAAGCCGCAGCGCGCTGTCACGATCGAGAGCCTGAAAACGATCGAATAACTGACCTGTTATTTTGAGGTCCGGTTTCATCCCGAGACGCACCAGCACTAGTTCATCAACTTCCTCAGGTGCTCCGACGGCGAGCGTCGCGGGTCCCACTCTGGCGATGGCAAAATCCGGCGGTCGTTCCCAAACTGGCAAGCCGCTTTTGGAACGCTTTTGGAAAGTTTTGTCATTCCCGATCGTACTAATGACATTGGGAATCGCACGACGGGCTTGAACCAGATTAAACTCTCGAGGTTCTCCCGCTTCGTTCGTCGTGAGCGCACGGGTGACCCGTACTGCGTCACGAGGCAGATTCAATCCTGGAACGGACGCCGCGGCCCCGACTAATGCGGGCCAGAGCTTTGGATCCTCGCCGCGCCAGCGTTTCGCGAGGTTCGCACGTTCAAACTGTTCCGCATTAATCGAGAGGATGATGTCGGTTTCCTGCGGCAGCCACTCGCGTCCTCGAGGAGATTGGAAAACAACGAGCAAAATTAGGGCGAGCAGAACGAGTACCGAGAAGACACTGAAGTAAAACTTCCTCAACTCCTGCTTGTCGATCTGACTTGAGAGCAAGGCCAGCTCGGCTTTGTGCTTCAAATGCGAATCCACCGCTTCGCGGCGGCGGTGCGCCTCCGCCAGCAGGTGTGGCGCGTTGGGCGGGGCAACGCCCTTTTCAGCGAGATGCCGGCCAATGCTTAGATAAGCGGGATTCTTTCGCTCTTCGACTATCTGGTGCCGTGTCCGCGCCTCGCGCGCCGCTTCCTGTTGCGCGCGAATGTTGTCATTTAACTTTCGATCACGCGCTTCAAATTCGCTCCGGGTTCGCGCCATGTTTTTTTCTACCGCGGAAAGTTCCGCCTCGGCCGTATTCAGCTTCTCCTTTGCCAGGCGCACTGCCTCCGCGCTGCCCAGGCGGGCGCGCACAAATTCTGCTCGCTCGTCGGGAAGACGCGCGCGCCGCGCGGTGATGTCAGCGGATCGCGCTTCCAAATCTGCAGGCGCCGGATCGAGCGCATGCAGATCGGATATTTGTTTCAAGAGATCGCGATCTGCTGCTTCGCTCTCCTGAATGCGCCGTTCGACGCCTGTAAGCTCGCGCTCGCACACATCCAGATTATTTTTCGCCTGAGCGCGCTGCTGAAGCAGCGGCTTCTTCTCTGCTTCGAGCTTTGCAATTGCCTCAGCCTGCTCGCGCGCATTCTGTTGCCGTTCATGTTCGATCGTTTTTATTCCTTCTTCGATTCGCGCGATTCGAAGTGCGACTTCTTTTTGCTCCTGCTCCAGCTTTTTAAGAGCAACTATCTCGTTGCGAAGCTCGGGGAAATTCGCTGCTTGCGCAATGCCTTCGCGTCCGAGGTTGATTTCACTCTTTTGGAGAAGACGCCTCTCGTGACGAAGCGCCATGCGAGTCCGCTGGCGCCTGACTTTCAAGGCGATTTCTCGAAAGCCTGTGCGGATGAAGCTCACAGATCAAGGCTATACGAATGCATGGTTGGCAAAAGAAATTTCCACCGCGTCACTGGTGCGGAGCGCGATTTGAGGATGCTAAGCTTCTTCCGATTCCGACAATTTTGCCAACACGCTGAAATCCTCCAGCGTGGTGGTGTCGCCAGTGACCTTTGCGCCGCTCGCGATTTCTTTGAGAAGTCGTCGCATGATTTTGCCGCTGCGCGTTTTCGGAAGCCCTTCGGCGAAGCGCACTTCATCTGGTTTTGCAATTGCGCCAATGTGCGTGCCGACGTGATCGCGTAATTCTTCCTTCAGTGTGCGACTGACATCGACTCCTGTCTTCACCGTGACAAACGCCACAACTCCCTGGCCCTTTAGTTCATCGGGCCTGCCGACTACCGCCGCCTCCGCGACTCGTGGGTGACTGACCAGCGCGCTTTCTATTTCTGATGTGCCGAGTCTGTGGCCAGCGATGTTCAGAACGTCATCGATCCGGCCAACGATCCAGAAATAGCCGTCTTCGTCGCGGCGGGCGCCGTCGCCGGTCAGATAATTGCCCTTGAACTCACTCCAGTATTGCTGTCGATAGCGCGTCTTGTCTCCGTAGATCGTGCGCAACATCGCGGGCCAGGGGCGGCGAATGATCAGTTTCCCACCGACATTCGGGCCGACCTCGCGCCCCTTCTCATCGACAACGGCCGGATCGACGCCAAAGAACGGGAGCGTTGCGCTGCCCGGCTTTGTTGGAATGGCACCCGGCAGAGGCGTAATCAGAATCGAACCTGTTTCAGTTTGCCACCACGTATCGACAATCGGACAACGACTGCCGCCGATGTTCTTATGATACCACATCCAAGCCTCTGGATTAATCGGTTCGCCTACCGTGCCGAGCAGGCGAAGCGATGAGAGATCATGTTTCGCGACCCATTGGTCGCCCCAGCGAATAAACGCGCGGATCGCCGTCGGAGCCGTGTAGAGAATGTTGACTCGATATTCTTCGATGATTTTCCAAAACCGATCGGGCTCGGGCCAGTTCGGCGCGCCTTCGTACATAACAACGGTGGCGCCGGCGGCGAGCGGGCCATAGACGATGTAACTATGCCCGGTTACCCAGCCCACATCAGCCGTGCACCAGAAGATATCGTCGTCGCGAATGTCGAAGACGTACTTGGTAGTCGAATAAACGTTCACGAGATAACCACCGGTGGTGTGCAAAATTCCTTTTGGTTTTCCGGTGGATCCGCTTGTGTAAAGAAGGTAAAGCGGATGCTCGCTATCGAGTGGCGCAGGCGGGCAGTTGGCATTGACGTACTCCAGTTCTCGGTGCCACCAAACGTCACGGCCTTCCTCCATGTGGATGTCGTTTCCGGCGCGGCGAAAAACGATCACCCGCCTGACTGATGTGCCATCACGGAGTGCGTCATCGACATTTTTCTTCAACGGCACAATACCGCCGCGACGATATGCGCCGTCGGCGGTGACGACCGCGATCGCGCCGCTGTCGGTGATTCGATCACGAATGCTATCGGAGCTAAATCCGCCGAATACAACCGAATGGACGGCGCCAATCCGCGCGCAGGCCAGCATGGCAATCGCGGCCTCGGGAATATTCGGCAGATAAATGATGACCCGATCGCCTTTTTTGATGTCGTTTCGCTTCAAGACATTCGCGAAGCGGCAAACTTCGCGATGCAGTTGCTGGTAGGTGAGGGTGCGTTTGTCGCCCGGTTCGCCTTCCCACATGATTGCCGCCTTGTTGCGGCGCGCCCCGGTCAGATGTCGATCCAGACAATTTTCCGAGATGTTGAGTTTGCCGCCGACGAACCACTTCGCAAAAGGCACTTTCCATTCCAGAACCTTTTTCCATTTGGCGCGCCAGACGAGCTCGCTCGCTTCTCGAGCCCAGAATTTTGCCGGCTGCCGGATCGACTCCCGATACATTCGCCGATATTGATCGAGACTTTTGATTCGCGCCCTTTTCGCGAAGTCTCTCGATGGTTTGAAAACGCGTTTCTCGATTAAATGCGATTCGATGTTGTCGTGCATGAGCAGTCCCTAATATGCCGAAGAATTTTTCAGGGCAAGCGCAGCCTCGCGGCGCCTGTGGTTAAAAAGTTAAAAAAGTTACAAACGTTACGAGGCTCACAGCGGACATCCCTTTGTAACTGTGTAACTCTTTTAACTGTTGTAGCGTTGCGAATGCTTGAGCCGCCAAACGACGAGTACTTCATGCGCGAAGCTTTGCGACAGGCACAAAAGGCATACGCAGCCGATGAAGTCCCGGTGGGCGCGGTTGTTGTCCGTGCAGGCAAAATCATCGCGCGCTCTCATAATCAGGTGGAACTGCTCAAGGATGCCACCGCGCATGCAGAGATGCTGGCGTTGACGCAGGCTGAGGCAGCTGTGGGCGATTGGCGGTTGATTGACTGTGATCTTTACGTGACCAAGGAGCCATGCACGATGTGCGCAGGCGCGCTCGTGCTCACACGAATCCGACGCGTGATTTTCGGTTGCACAGATCCCGTCGCCGGTAGTGCCGGGAGCGTGATCAACCTTCTGCAGATGCCTGACTTCAATCACCGGTGCGATATTGCATCCGGCGTCTTACAAGACGAGTGTGCAACAATTTTGCAGGATTTCTTTCGTAGGCGCCGCGACGAATAAGATGACGGCTTCGTAGCCATCGACGGGACTTTCCGGCAGCATTTCCGTACCGCAAGAAAAAGCTGGCTCAGATTATTTCCAAGCCAGCTGACTGATTCTTACAAGCGGCAACGTTGGACAGTTCGCAGGTTTATGGGACGAAACGTCACGAACAATAACTCTCTTGCTTGCCCCCGTATCCCTTGTACCATCACCAGTGGCGCCCCTCCGCTAACACGGCAGCGGGTTTATAAAGGCTTTCTTTTCAGCACGCCGCGTAAACCAGCACCTGGTCAAGATGTGGTTTGGACGCTCGCCGGGTTCGTTCAATTCACAGATCTTGGTAACGCCGAATTTATGGGTGGGAATGCAAGGCGCGCCGTATTCGGCTGGTTCGCCCAGATAGCTGAAGTTGCATGATCGTCAGGCGCCTCTGCGTTCCCCAATTCAAGTTCAAGAAACGCCTTTGGTGAGTCTTTAGAGTCGTTTCGTGAATCACAACACACGCAGGGCAACCGGCTGACCCGAAACAGTCCTAATGAAACGGTCGCTCCGCGCAATCGTAGTCTGGTTATCGATCGCCATGCTGATCAGTTCGGCTGATGTGGCGACCGCAGGGCCCTTCCGAGATTTCTTTAGAGCGTTACGTAGCGCAATCGCGCACCCGCATGAGACGCCGCGACCTCACCGGAGCAGTCGGAGCAGTCGGAGCAGTCATAAGCATAATGAGACTCCGCCGAGCGACGCTCCGAATAGTGAAGCTTCGGCCACCCCGGTCCCTGCGCCTCCTGGCGGGGACAACGTCCGTATGGCGAGGGCGGCCTCGGACACGAATCAGCAAAAAGCTGACCTGCCGCATGGGAGTCCCGTGCCCGGCAAACCATGGTTAGTTACCAGTCCGTTCGCGCCAGATCGCGGTTACGTCAACGTCGTCGGGTTTCCGCCCGGAACCGAAGTAGAAGACCCTTACACAGGCAAAATTTTCCTTACGCCCTAGGGTCGGCAGCGGTTAGACTCCGATCGCGTGAAGTATTGGGAAATCATCGCTGACAATCTCAGCGCGGCTGGTTGTCGCGCACAGATCGCCGATGCAATTTCCAAGCGTGAGGTATTTATCGGAATGAAATCTCTCGCGGCGAGCTAATCGAGCACAGAGATCATTCCCGTCGACCTCCGCCGATTCAAGAGGAGCCGCTTTCTGAAGGAGACGACCACGCCGGCCTTAAACCTTTGCGAATTTAGCTCCGCTTATTATCTCTCAACCACGACAACGCGACTGACCCTGCCTCTGCGGTCAAAACCAAGCTGCACCCGCGTGCCGGCCCGGACCATATGCCGATCGACTGCTCTGCCGTCCTTACCGACGAAGCGAACCCTCTTGCCAAGCATGTACGACACCGGCTTGGTGTCGGGCGAGGACAGCACAACAATCGGCGAGGGAGGCTCAACAGGTCTCAGACCAGGATTGAACGCGGTCACCGTCCCAACTTTAACTGCGCCGGTGGTGATCTGCGTCGGCGCTCGCAGCGTCTGACCCGTGTGTTTAACAACCGAAGTGTTTGCTACAGGTTGTGCGAACACCAAAGGCGCAATCATCGCGCAAACAAAGACGATAGTTATTCGTCTCATGGGGGGTTCCTTTCATCGAACTGACTTTCCGTAACTGTTTCGTGCGGCGCGCTTTCTTCGGTTGCCTCATGGGGCGCGTCAGGGCACTTAGGGTAGCAAACGCGTGGTTTGCCCTAAACTTTTCCTATTCTCGTTTCAGGGAGAAGATTTTGGGAAAAATAACGTCTCATCTACCCTAATTCGCATTTACGACGAAGCTGGCAACGTGATCGAGACGCACGAGCAAGCGGGCGAGTTCCACGAGTTCTAAAAGGTTCGGGCGGCCATCTTAGAAGGAAAATAAGAAAGAATAGCCGCCCTTAATTTAACCTCCGCTACCATGGCCTCGCTTCCTCCGAGGCGACGCCTTGGCTGTGCGAAATTATGCGATCAGGTTGAAGGCTGCCAAGAAAATTCGGTCCGGAAACTACTTATTGTTCTCCGCCTCTTTGACAGGTCAGGTAAACATGGAGACGCCAAAATCGCTACCTCATACGTGACTTGGCGAGCCCAGACCGGTTTTACTTTGCGCTTTTCCAAAATGAAGCGATCTGTCTGCGCGCCCCAGGGCGCATTCCTAATCAGACACGATGATGGATGAACCTCCCGAGCTTCAGGATTTAAAGATACCACACATTCCGCTGCGGTTGATCGCTAGCATCGCCGCGGTCCTTCTGCTGCTCGCTCTCGCGTGGACATCTTGCTACACCGTGCAGGCGGAGGCGGAAGGGGTCGTCCTTCGTTTTGGCAAGTTTGTGAAGACGGTCGAGCCCGGTTTGCACTTCAAACTTCCGTTCAGCATCGATCATGTAACCGTTCTGCCGACCAGGCGGCAACTGAAGCTCGAGTTCGGCTTCGTCACGCCGGGATATACGAATCCCTACCAGCCAGGGAA
>WNEP01000539.1_pt1 | contig 19560 bp, 19 predicted proteins | sample 5399961 | NCBI WGS metagenome assembly WNEP01 (sample SAMN13153329, study PRJNA577476) | soil metagenome | isolation source: 20 cm grassland meadow soil pre-rain plot 5 | place: USA:California | collected 2015-09-08 | reverse complement strand
CCGAATGGTACGGACGTACCGCGACACGCTCGCCGCGGACGCCGGGAAGAGAGCGGCCCTCGACGCAGCGGTCCTGGATCGAGGCATCTTCGTGAAACCCGGGAAGCCTCTCTACCTGTCCACCGTCCATGACGAAGGGGCGGTCCGCCAGACGTTGGACGCCTTCCGCGAAGCGATCTCAGACGTGGCCGGCTGATCCGGAAGACAGGCTCATGATCCTGCGGGCCTCTTGCGGCGTCGCCACTTCCCGCTGCAGGTCGTCCGCGAGATGGCGGGCCCGGGCCACCAGCTCTTCGTTGCGCGCGAGGACGCCCTTCTTGAGGAACAGATTGTCCTCGAGGCCGACGCGCACGTGGCCCCCCGTGAGGATCGCGAGGGTCGTCATGGGAAGCTGCATGCGCGCCATGCCCGCGACGACGTAGGTCGCGGTCGGAGGCAGCTGGTTCCGCATGTGGAGGAGATTGTCGGGCGTTGCAGGGACGCCGCCGTCGACGCCCATCACGAGCTGGAAGTGGGCGGGTTCCTTCACGATGCCCGTGTCGACCAGTTTCCTTCCTTGTTGGATGAAGCCGACGTCGAAGGCCTCGATCTCCGGCTTGATGTGCAGGTCGAGCATCGTCTTCGCGAGGAACTGGACCGTTTCCACCGAGTTCACGTAGATGACCGAGGGGGTGCGGCCCGCGAAGTTCAGCGTGCCCGTCGTGAGGCTCCCCATCTCCGGTTTCGTCTTCAGGGGCGCGGCACGATCGGCATCCGTGTTCCCGGCGATCCCGCTCGTCGAGGTCATCACGATGAGCTTCGTCCGCTTTCGGATCTTGTCCACGGTCTCTTTGAAGATCTCGAACCGGGAAGTGGGCCGTTCGTCCTCGTCCCGGCAATGGACGTGGATGATCGATGCGCCGGCCTGCTCGCACAGGTAGGCGGTCTCCGCGATCTCGTCCGGCGTCACCGGCACGTGCGGGGAGTCCTTCTTCCGCGGGACCGAGCCGGTCGGGGCCACCGTGATGACGAGCTTCTCCATGGCGCTCCCCGACGGCAAACCGGGCTCCGCTAGGTAAGCATTGTGGCCGTCCTTCTCGGCCCCCTCCCATTCGCTTCCATGGGGCGACGAATCGCGGACTCGTGCGTCCGTACGAACTAATATTCTGTGTGGTTTCGGTCGGCGCGAAGCCATGCTGCCGCCTGAGGTCGTCGCGAAGGTCCGCCGGTTTTACACGTACCAGGCGGCGTCGTCGTTCGCGATTTGGATTCCGTTCTGGACCCTCTGGATCCGCGGGAACCTGGGCTCGGACTTCGAGTTCACCCTCGTCGACGTCGCGTTCTGGATCGGTCTTCTCGTCTTCCAGCTTCCCGCCGGCGTGATCGCAGACCGGACCGGACGCAAGCGGACGATCCTCCTGAGCGAGGTGTTTCGCTCCGCCGGAATCCTTGGATACGGTCTGGCCACCACCTTCGCGGGATTCGTCGTCGCGAACGTGGTCTGGTCCCTCGGGGCCGCGTTCTCGATCGGGACCTCCTCATATCTCTATGAGACCCTGCTGGCGACGAAGCACGAATCCGAGTTCCCGCGGTACATCGGCCGGAACACGATGATCCAGCTCCTGGCGAACGCCGCGGGCGCCTTCGCGGGAGGTCTCGTCGTCCAGGCGTTGCGCGACCTGCGGCTCACCCTGTTCGCCGGTGCCGCCTTGAATCTGGTCGCGGTCTTGGTGGCCCTCACGTTCGTCGAACCGGCGGTCGCCCGGACCACAGAACCGACGTACACCGAGCAGCTGCGTCAGGGCCTCCGGGTCGTCCGACGCCGGGAGGGGGTCGCCCTCTTGATCGGCCTCGAGGTGTTCCTCGGCGTCACCCTGTACATGATGGCGCTCTACCGGCCGCTGTACCTCCGATTCCTCGGCCTCTCCGACGCCCAGGTCGCGCTATCGATCGCGGGCTTCCTCGTCGTCGCCGCGGTCTGGTCCGCCTTTGCGGGCGGGATCTCCCGCGTCCTCGGCGAGTTCGGGACGATCGCCCTCCTGGTGGCCTTGGCCTCCGCAGCATTTTTCGGCATATACGGCGCCGGCGTATTTTCGGGCGCGGTCCTCTTCCAAGTCCCGATCTACGTCGTCTGGAGCCTGCAACCCGCGCTCACGACCGCGTACCTGAACCGCCGGCTCGAACCGGGTCAGCGCGCGACCGTACTTTCGATGGGAGCGTTCGCGTACACGCTCGCCTTGGTCATCCTGGAACCCGTGGCGGGCCTCCTGACAACCTCGACGGGCCTGCTCAGCCTCGGCCTCTTCCTCGGAGTCGTCACGATCGTCCCGTGCGCTTACATCCTGGCGCGATGGAGGATGACGGTCGCACCGTGGCCCGCGATGACGCCCCTCCCCTCGCGGCTCGTTGGGGGCGGTCGCGTTTCGCGGTTCCATCGACTCCTAGAACGGATCAGCCGACTCAGGCCGTGAGGGAGTTCGGGACGGTCGCCGGCAAGGATACGAGGTGGCAAGCGACCGAGTTCCCGGGTTCAATCTCCAAGAGCTAAGGCTCCGACGACTCATGGATGGACAGTTCGACGAAGCTGGCGTCGCGTGGACCGCGGCGACTGCCTTCAACGGGAGGAACGTTTCCGCCGTTCGGAACTGAGGCCGTTCAGGTCCTGCGCCATCGACTCAAGGTCGCCGGAAGCGACCGAAATTCGAAGCGTCGGACTCACGACGCGTATTCGGACTGGCTCTGCTCCCGCATGAATTGCGGGAGGTAGTAGTGGCCGCCCGCGGACTTGCCGGAGGTCCCGGACATCTTCCATCCGCCGAAGGGCTGCACGCCGACGACGGCTCCGGTCGTCGCGCCCGCGGCGCGGTTCGCGTACAGGACACCGGCCTCGACCTCGGAGAAGAAGCGCCGCAGTTCGCCCGGTTCTCGGGAAAAGATCCCAGCGGTGAGCCCGTAGTCGACGTCGTTCGCGACCTGGATCGCGTCCTCGAGTCCATTGACCTCGATCACGGAAAGAATCGGGACGAACAGCTCCTCCTTGTTGATCCGGTGGTTTCGCGGCAAGCCTCCCACGATCGTCGGATCGACGAAGTGTCCCACCTTGGGATCGGCCTTGCCACCGAACACAATCTTCCCGTTCGACCGTCGTATCTCCGCGATCGCCTTCTCGTACGTGGCGACCGCAGCATCGTTGATCACGGGCCCGAGGTACACATCGCGTTGAGTCGGGTCCCCGACCTTCAGTTTCTGCGTCTCCAACACGAGGCGTTCGAGGAATGCGTCCTTCACGGTGCGGTCGACGAGGACTCGAGAACACGCGGAGCACTTCTGGCCCCCATACCCAAACGCGGCGCGCGTCACGCCGATGGCGGCCTTCTCCAGGTCCGCGCTCGCGGTGACGATCGTCGGATTCTTGCCACCCATTTCCGTGATGATCGGCTTGGGACGCTCTCGCGTAAACGTCTTGAAGGCCGCGAGACCGACCGTCCGCGACCCCGTGAAGACGAAGCCGTCCACCCCTTCGTTGTCGACGAGTTCCTGGCCCACAGTGGCGCCCGGACCGGTGACGTAATTGAAGACGCCCGGAGGCAGGCCCGCCTCATGAAGCAGTTCGCACAATTTGAGGCCGATGTACGGCGTGTCGCTCGCGGGCTTGAACACGACCGTGTTCCCGGCGATCAGGGCACCTGTCGACATGCCCGCGGCAATGGCGAACGGAAAATTGAAGGGAGCCACGACGGCCCACACGCCGTACGGTTTCAACATCGCACGGGCGCTCTCCCCCGGCAAGAACTGGCCCATCGTGTGCTCATATCCCTGGTTCCGAATCATCTCGGTGGCGTACCATCGCAGCAGGTCGGCGGCCTCGTCGATGTCCGCCATCGCCTCGTACCGATTCTTCCCGTTCTCGAAGGAAAGGAGGGCCGCGTACGCGTACTTTCGTTCGGAGATCCGATCCGCCGCGCGCTGGATCGTGCGGACCCGTTCCAGGTAGGGAGTCGCCGACCAACCGGGGAACGCCGCCCTCGCCGCCTTGATCGCTTGCTTCGCGTGCGATCGGGTGCCCTTCTGGAAGTGGCCGAGGACGACGCTCGTCTCCGCCGGGCTCGTGTCGGGGAACGTCGCTTTCGACCACACCTCCTTGCCGTCGATGATGATCGGATGCTTGTCCCCAAATGCCGCGCGGACCTTGTCGACCGCGGCTTCGTAGTTCAAGTGAAAATCTTCCGTCTTCCCGAGATCAGCGGCGTTCTGCCACGTCCGTTCGTTTCGAAATTCCATGAGTGCAATCCCTCGGGTGCACGCAAGGCGGGAGCGCGAATAAGGTTTCGCCCGTTCCGCTCTCCGGATCGATTCGGCCGTCTCTTCCGCTGGCGTCCGGAGCGGTTTGGGATTCTCCCGGGGGAGACGAGAGATCGACGTTACGCGATGTACGTGTCCGGCGATCCCTCGTACTTGTCGTATTGCGCCGTCGCGCCGATCGCGGCGAGAAGTTCGCGGGCCCATTCTCTCGTGTACGAGTTCGGCGGAATCTCCGTCGTCGCGCCGAGCCATTCGAAAACCTCCTTGAACACGGCACGCTGCTCCGCCTTCGTCAGGCCCTCGTCGATCTTGCCGACCCGCTGTTCCAGCCGGTTCATCCCGAGGACGAACTCCTTGCACTGGGCCAGGAACTTCGCCTGTTCTTCGCGCGTCATGGAGAGACCCGCCTCTCCATGCGGTCCATCCTCGATAAACTTTCGCAACCTTCAAAGGAGGGCGAAGGCTCAGCGAATGGGATGACCGTGTTCGTCCGCGTCGCGAAGGCAGGAGAGATCCCGCCTGGGAGTGGCCGGGTCGTGGTCGTCCAAGGCTATCCGGTCGCCTTGTTCAACGTGGACGGACGATTCTTTGCGGTTTCCAACGTGTGCTTGCACCGCGGTGGGCCCGTGGGCGAGGGGGAACTGGATGGGCCCATTGTCACCTGTCCGATGCACGGATGGGAGTACGATGTGAGGACGGGAGCGAACACGATCAACCCTGCCGCCCGGCTCAAGAGGTACGAGGTCCGCCTCGATGGGGACGATGTCCTCGTCGGCGCGTGAGTCGGCTCGCCCACAGACCTCCGACGGGTCAAGCTTAACCCTCACCTCGGGTTCCACAACTGCTTGGCCACCGACCTCCTCTGGGTGTTTCTCACCATACTTGCCATCCTAGGGCTCATCCCGAACGGCATGTCCCTCGGGCAGGGGCTCCGCTTGCGAGGCCATGTGCGCCGCGCGATGCGATTGGCTTTCGGTGCATTCCTCCCGCCCGTGGTCGTGATTCTCCCTGTCCGCGGCATGGACCCAGGATTTGACGACAACGTCCGCGCGATCGTTCGGCAGACGTACCCAAAGTACCGCCTCGTGGTCGTTGCGGACGATCCGGTGGATTCGGCCGCGGATCAGGTACGTGCGATTGCGAGGGAGACATCGCGCGTTCCTGTGTCTGTGGTGGTGGCCGACCCTGGCGACCTCCCTGGGAAGGTGAATGCGGTCCGATCGGGCCTCCTGCATCTCACACCAACGGATGAGGTCGTCGTCTTCGCCGATTCGGACATCCGGCCCGCGGAGGATTGGCTCCGTCAGCTCGTCCAACCCCTTGCAGATTCGACCGTCGGCGTGGCCACCGGCTTCCGCTGGTATGTGCCGCCCCGACCGACGTTCTGGTCCCTGGTCCGCACGGAGTGGAACGCCGTGAGCGCGAACGTGTTGTTCGACCCGCGGCGCGCCTTTGCCTGGGGCGGCTCGTGTGCGGTGCGCCGCGACCACCTGCCGGTCTTGCGGCTTGAGGACCGATGGCGGGAGGTGCTGAGCGACGACTTGGTCCTCTCGCAGGCCGTGCGGGATGCGGGCCTCAAGATCGCGTATGCCCCCGCGGCCCTCGTCCCGACGTTTGAGGGAGCGACCCGCGCGATTTGTCTCGAGTGGTGCGTTCGGCAAATGATGATGGCCACTCTGTACCTGCCCATCGTCCGCCGATACGCCGCGGCATCCTTCGCCGTCTTCGATGGGTCCGTGATCTTGGGCCTCGCGTCGCTGAGCCTTACGTCGGCCTTGGGTCCGTCCTACCTGGTTCCCGCGATTCTCTTCCTCGCGCCACTCCTCGTCGCAGTCGTGAAGGCGTTCGTGCGACGACGCGCCTTGTTTTCCGCGGCCCCCTCCGTCGCCACGGCATGGAAAGTCCCTCCTTGGCGGGTCGCGTTCGCGGCCCTCGCGGTCCCATGGGTGATGGCGTGGGGCCTTGTCCGCACCCGGCGACCGACGTCGGTCCGGTGGCGGGGCCATGTGTACGACGTGAGGGACCCGCAGAGAATTCGGCTCCTTGATCCGAGACGAGGGCCGAACCCCGATTCAAAAGACCCGTCGGGGTGATTTCGCGAGATATGGAGGACCACCGATCCCTTCGCCACTATGGCTGCGGCTTCGCACCGTCCGTGGCCTGCTCCGAGCGTTCCCGCAGCTGCTCCTGGAATTTCGCGAGTTCCGACAGAATCCCGTTGCGTCGTTCGCTCTGTTCTAGCGTGCGCACCATGGAGATGGCGGGCGGGACCAACGCGAAGAACAGGACGATCAAGATGATGGCCGCGGTCAAGCCAACATGGAAACCCTGCAGGATGATCAGCAGGACAATCACGATCGACGGAGGCAGGAAGAAAGCGGTGAACACGCCTTCGATCCGGACGAGCGGCTGGCGCGTCTGGCTTTGCATCGACAACACCTCCGTGTCGGAGTAACTCTTCGCGGTCGTGATCATCCGCTCGTGTCGGCGCGCGAACCGGTCGCGGATGACCCTCATCGTCTCCTGATAGCCGCGGGATTCCGCGCGGAACGCGCGGATCGACCCGGGGGTGAAGCGGATGAGGATCCGGCGTCCCTCCTTGGTCTCGATGCCGATTCCGGTGTGGACGAGGGTCCCCGCGGACGACGCGAACGGCGACAGGAAGGAGCCCGCGACCTCGTAGCTCCTTGGATACACGTCGCGGACGTCGGACCAGGGGATGTATCGGGGCCTACCCACCATTCGACGCCACAGGGGCAGCGAGATTTCGATTCCGTGTTCGAAGACATATGTCGGGTTCGGTTTGAACAGGGCCATCGCGAGGAGGACGACCGCCAGAGGGGCGAAGCAGAGGCCCCCGAGAGGCCACAGGCCCTCGGGTCCCGCGACGAGCGGTCCGATCCCGAATGTCACGACGAGGACCAGGAGGAGCAGTGCGACCGCCATCGGGTTCGCAGGGATCGGGCGGTAAGCGTACAGCAGGGCACCGCGTCCTCCGTTCTCCATGCGGAAGCGCGAAATGCGGACTCGGCTAAAAGGGCTCCTCACCGAACAAACCCTTTTGCGAGCGGCTCCTTACCGATTCCGTTGCTCGCCCTCGGGATTGAAGGGACCGCGCACACGGTCGGCGTCGGGATCGTCGACGAGACGTGCCGCGTCCTCGCGAACGTCTACGACATGGTGAGGCCCGAGAAAGGCGGCATCCATCCGCGGGAGGCGGCGAACCATCACGCGGACGCGGTCGTCCCGCTGATTCGAAAGGCCGCGGATGTCGCAGGGATGGACCTCGGGGACCTCGATCTCGTCGCGTTCTCCCAGGGCCCCGGCCTCGGCCCTTGTTTGCGGACCGTCGCGACCGCCGCACGGGCCCTCGCCGTCGCCCTCGATCGACCGATCGTCGGGGTGAATCATTGCGTCGCCCATCTGGAGATCGGCCGCGGTGTCACCGCCGCGAAGGACCCCGTCCTACTGTACGTGAGCGGCGGGAACACGCAGGTCATCGCATTCGCCCGGGGCCGGTATCGGGTGTTCGGAGAGACGCTCGACATCGGGATCGGCAACATGCTCGACAAGTTCGCCCGGGAGTGCGGCCTTCCGTTCCCGGGCGGTCCGATCCTGGAGAAGCTTGCGCGCGACGGGAGGACGCTGCTGCCTCTGCCATACAGCGTGAAGGGCATGGACGTAGCGTTCAGCGGCATGCTGACTGCGGCCCTCGCCCTCCGTAGGGAGGGCAAGTCCATGGAGGACCTCGCCTTCTCGATCCAGGAGGTCGCCTTCGCCATGCTCACGGAGGTCACGGAACGGGCGATGGCCCATCTAGATAACGACGAGGTCCTCTTGGGCGGCGGCGTTGCACGCAATCGGAGGCTACAGGGAATGGTCGACCGCATGGCCGCGGACCGCGGGGCGCGGATGTTCGTTCCGCCGGGAGATCTGTGCATCGACAATGGCGCGATGATTGCTTGGACGGGATTGTTGATGCACCGGGGCGGTGTGCGGATGAACCTCAGCGAGACGGTCGTGGACCAGCGGTATCGGACGGACGAGGTGGCGGCAATCTGGCGCGCATGACCGTTAGCCGAATGGCTTCCTTCTGCATCGACCTTAAGTAAGTTCGCGCCCATGGTGAGTTTTGGGAGGGAACGCAGCGCAACGACCGCTTCATGCGACCGCTCTAATCCTGGCGATCACCGGGCTGCTCGCACTCGCGACGGTGGCTGCGTCCGGGGGTCTGCCGACGCCTCGAATGGCGGTCTCGCACACTCCCCATGGTGCGATCCTCATCCGGAGCAACGCGGAGTTCACGGCCGTAAACGGTGTCGTCGGCGGTCACGGCACACCCGACGATCCGTACCTCATATCGGGATGGGAGATTACGAACGTCGATACGACGGAAGCGATCTTCATTCGCGACACCGACGCGAGTTTCGTCATCCGGGATGTGTACGTCCACCAGCCTCCGGGTCTCGGTTTCGCGGGCATCCGTTTCATCGAGGTCTCGAACGGACGGGTCGAGGACTCCACGGTCACCGGGTTCGCCTGGGATCTGTCCTTGGAGTTCACGAGCAACCTCACCGTGGCCCGAAACAACCTGAGCCACGCCGACGTGGCTATCCAGGTCTGGTATGCGAACGACACCCTTCCGGGGGTGGTCGTGTCCGAAAACAACCTCTCGAGCAGCCAGGCCGGCGTCTCTGTGAGTGGTGGAGGTCGGGCCGCGATTGTGGGGAACCGCATGTCGAACAACAGTTACGGAATTCGGGTTGACGGGAGCTCCAACCTCAGCCTCGTCGCCAACGCGCTGTCGAAGAATCAATTTCAAGGGATGCTTGTCACGCAATCCTCGAACTTGACGATCGAATCCAACGACTTTTCAGGGAATGGGGCGGGCTTGTGGCTGACAGAAAGTCTGAACGCCACGCTCCGCGGCAACACGTTCGATCACGACGGCCTCGTCGTCTTGGGTTCTTCGGTTCCGACGCGGTCGTCTCATTCGGTAGCCGCTGACAACCTCGTGAACGGCAAGCCGATTCGATATTTCAAGGAGGAATCCGGCCTCGTCGTCGAGGGTTCGGACGTCGGGCAACTGATCGTCGTCGATTCGACGAACGTGTCCATTGATAATGTTTCCGCCGATCATGCGGATGTTGGACTCGAACTCGCTCACGTGCAGGGAGCGTCTGTCCAAAATTCGAACTTCAGCTACAACGATCAGGGGGTCTTCGTCACCAATTCTTCCGACATTCTGTTCGCCCACGACTCGGTCTGGTTTACGAACCAATCGTACCTTCCCCTGGTCCCGGCCCAAGGCAGCGGGATCCATCTCGCGGGCAGTCGCAATGTGACCGTCTCGCTCTCCGATCTCTCCCGGAACGAGGGAGCGGCCTTGTTCGTCGACCGTCCCTCCGAAAACGTGACCGTCTCAGATAGCGCATTGGTCAACAATACGGTCGCCATCCAGGTTTCGAGCCTCTCCGGCCTGACGATGACGAGAGACCGGTTCGAGCGAAACTCGGCCGCCCTCATCGTCACCGATTCGACGGACGTGGCGGTCCAGGATAGCAATATTGAGCGATCCGTTTGGTCTTCCGCCGGTTTCCAAGCCGTCACGAACCTGACGATCATCGGCAACCGGATCGCCGCGAACGCGGGGCCGTTCTGCATCCGATCGAATCACATCATGACGATCGCGAACAATGACTTCGAGTCCAACGAAGGCGCGGGACTGTGTATGGACAGTTCGTTCGACGCCAACATTACCGGCAACCTGTTCGAGAACAATACCGCCGGGGGCATCCAAGTCTATGACTCGGAGGGCATCCGGACATTCCGCAATGCGTTTGCAGACAACTACGTCCACGGCACCTCGCAAGTGTACGATTCGTCGCCGAATCCCAACGCGTGGGACGATGGCTATCCACAAGGAGGCAACTTCTGGTCCAACTATCGGGGCGCCGACCAATGCAGCGGACCGGGGCAGGATGTCTGTAACGGGCCCGACGGGATCGGCGACACTCCATACCCGATCCAAGTTCTCGGAGTGGACCGGTATCCCCTCATGAAGGCCCCTCGGGGTGACAGGGCCCCTCCCACGGTCGGGATCACGTCGCCCCCGGACGGCGCCACGGTGAACAGTTCGTCGATTCCCGTGACCGGAATCGCTTCGGACTCCGGTGGGAGCGGCCTCCGCGTGGTGAAGGTCCGGATTTCCGGAGGCGAATGGTCCGCCGCCGCGGGGCTCGCGACTTGGACGTCCGTCGCAACCCTGGTGTCGGGCAGCAACCGCATCGATGCCCAGGCATGGGACAACGCGGGCAATCCGTCCGCGATCGCGAGCGTGAATGTGACCTTCACTTCGCCGCCCCCTCCGCCGCCGACGAACTCGCCGCCATACGCGAACTTCAGCTGGACACCCGCCAACGGAAACACGTCCACCGTTTTCACGTTCACCTCCACCTCGTGGGACTCTCAAGATCCGCCGAACCTCCTCCAAGTACGGTGGGACTGGGAAAGCGACGGTGTTTGGGACACCCCGTGGTCCACTAATGCCACGGAGGAGCACCAGTTCGCAGTGCCGGGGAGCTACAATGTGACCATGGAGGCGGGGGACACCGGAGGGTTAACCGCGAACCGGACCGCGACGGTCGTGGTCACTACCATCCCACCGCCCCCGCCGCCGCCTCTTGTCGTGGAGATTACGGCGACGCCAAACGAAGGGACGATGCCGCTCACCGTGTCCTTCACCAGCGCCTTGACCGGCGGTGTATCTCCCTACTCCTACGATTGGGAGTTCGGCGACGGCAGCAGGAGCAACGCCGCGAACACGGTCCACATCTACCTCACGGGAGGGAACTTCTCCGTGTGGCTCATTGCCGACGACTCGGCAGGCCAATCCGAGGTGTCGAACGTCATGTGGGTGAACGTAACCCCGGCCGCCGTGAATCTCACGGTCTCTACGCCTTCCGCCTTTGTCCGGACCTCGGCCGGGACGATGGTCACGCTCCGCGCGACGGTCTCGGGGGGCACAGCCCCTTACACCTATCTGTGGGACTTCGGGGACGGAGGGACGAGCACCGAGGTAGCGCCGACACACCTGTATGCGGCTCCCGCGAAGTATCACGTGCAGGTCCGCGTCACGGATTCGAAAGGTCAGGTAGCGACCTATTCGTTCGATCTCGCCGTGCCCGCGATTGGCGTTCCGCGGCTCGCCCTCGACCCCCTTTGGATCGCGGTCGGTGTCGGCGCAATGTTCGCCGTGGGGATCGGTCTGGGTTTCCTCGGGGCGCGTCGACTTCGGCGTCCCAAGCCGCCATAGACGGACTAAGGCGACTGGCTCCGAGCCCGGATGGCTTCGACTCCAACGCCCTTCGAGAACGAGTACTGCTCCGCGGCGAGGGTCGCCTCGATTGCACGAAATCCCACTTCGAGATCTTCGAACGTGCAGATGCCCATGTGGCCGATCCGGAAGATCCGACCCTTCAGGTGATCCTGGCCTCCCGCCACGATCGTCCGATGCCTCTCTCGGAGGATCTGCCGAAACTTCGCATCCTCGACTTCTTCGGGGTATCGGATCGCGGACACCGTGTTCGAAGCGAACCGGCGATCCGGGAACAATTCGAGTCCGAGGGCCTCCACCGCGGCCCGCGCCGCCTCGGCGAGTCGTTTCGTGCGCGCGATTCGATTCGACAGCCCTTCCTCCTTTAACAGGATCAGGGCTTCGCGGAACGCCAGGAACAACGGAACCGCTGGCGTGTAGGGCGTGTCCTGTTTCGCGAGCGCATCGACGTGGGCTTTGAGATTCGTGTAGAACGAGGTGTCGGAGTGGAGCGAGTCGTACGCCCTTTTGGAGAGGGCGACGGCGCTGAGGCCCGCCGGTGCCGCGAGGCATTTCTGCGAACCCATCACGAGCGCGTCGATGCCCCACGCGTCCATCTGGTTCTCGAGCCCGCCGACGGCCGTGATACCGTCGACGATCAGGAATGCATCGTGGGACTTCACGACCTTCGCGATCTCGGCCATCGGATTCGTGAGGCCGGTCGACGTCTCGTTCCAGCAGACGGTGACCGCGCGGAACGCTCCTGCCTCCATGGCGCTCGCGACCTTCTTCGGATCCACCGCCGTGCCCCACTCAAACGGAAGGGCCGTGGCGTGCGCGAAAACCCCACACAGTTCGTGAAATCTCTGACTGAACTTGCCGTTCACCAGGTTCAGCACGCGGTCGTCCTTTCGAACGAGCCCGGTCACTGCCGCCTCTAGGCCCGCCGTGCCGGAACCCGAGAGGACCGCGACTTCACCCTTCGTGCCGAACACGTATTGCGTGAGCGTGCGGACGTCTGCAAGGATTTCCTTGAATTCCGGACCTCGGTGGTTCATGGCGGGTCTCGCCATTGCCCGGAGGACGCGCGGATCCATCTTGACGGGGCCCGGAAGCAAGAACACGTCCGCCGGAGGGTCCGTCATCGCGCCGCTCGAACGTTCGAGGATGCGATAAACGATTCGTTCGGGAGGTCAAAAACGAAGAGGCGATGAAAATTGCACGACGATTGACGATAGGCCTTCCACACGAAACGAGGTTCCTTCGTTTGACAAAGTTCCAGCAACGGTTAAATACGGTGTAACTGTTTCGCCGGACGCTCGTCGGGCAAACGACGTCGTTTTGACCTACGATGCAGGGCGGAGAACATGCGAGATGCGGATTCGGAAAAGATGACGTTGCGCCTCCCCCCGCGGTACCTGAAGGCGCTCGACTTCCTCGTGGAGGTCGACGACTTCCCGAGCCGCTCGGAGGCCGTGCGCGCGGCGATCCGTGACTTCGTGTACGCCCGCGTGGAACTCGTCACGGACAAGCTCAAGAAAATGAAGGACGCAGAACGCACCCTCGCGGAAGCCGAGGCGTTCAAGCGCGAATACATGAACCAGTGAGATGGACGGGCATCCGCCGAAGAGGTGCGGCGGAACCCCCGAATCGTCACGATTACCTCCCCCCCAACTGGGTGGCCGTAGAGCCACCCACTTTTCTTTTCGCAATCAGCCACGACGCTCGACCGCCGCCTTTTGTCAAGCGAATCAGAAACGATTCTCGTTTCAGGTTCGGTTGACCGCCCTGCCTAAGGAGGCGAGGGGCACGTCTCCTTTCGATGGCGACGGTCACGAGGCTCTGGAATCGGTGGCAAGACACCGGGTACGACGCGGAACTCCCCCTCCGCATTCGGCACTTCGTCTGGCTCTCGACGGGGATGTTCAGCGCGGCCGCCTTGGCCCTCGCGTTTCTCGGCTACCTATGGACCGAGACCTTCGCCAACGCGGCCTCCAACTTCCTCGCGTCGATCGTGTCGGGGGCGATGTTCGGGCTTTCCTCCTTTCTGAAGTTCGGTCCGAACGACGCGTGATATTCACCCGCGATAACCGGTTCGCCACTTACTTCCCTCCGGCGCGGCCTCGCCGCGATCCGTGGCGACGCAAGCGGAGCACGCGACCCCCGCGGATCTCCTCCAGCCGCTCGCACTCACGTTCTTCGTGCGACTCCGAAAATTCCTGTGGCTCTCGTCCGGCCTGTTCAGCGCCGCGGCGCTCGCCGTCCCCATGATCGGCGTCCTGGCCTTCGGCCGCTTGGAAGGCGTCGGACCGAGTTTTCTCGCGGCCCTCGCGAGCGCATGTCTCTTCGGACTCGCGTCGATCTTTCATTTCGGCCCGGACTCGGCGTGATTGCTCCCTAGCGGACGACGAAGATTTATTACGGGACGCCCTTCGCGACGGCCATGGAGCGGGAGGTGTGGATCCGAGGGGCGATGGTCCTCTCGATTCTCGCGCTGATGGTCCTGATCCTCATCACCCCGAGCCTCCTCGGCCGGACCTCGACCGAGCTCGCCTCCGTCCCGCTCTTGATCATCGGCATGTCCCGCAACGAGTCGGCCTTCATCGTGAACCTCGGGGCCGTGGTCCAGGCCTACCAATACGACATTGTGCGGATGACGCTCAACGGCTCGGATCCATCCGTGAACCGGACGCCGCATGAGGAGCACGACTCATTCGGGTTCCATGTTTGGGTGGCCGGGAACGTATCTTTTTCCGTCCACGTGTACCTCGTGGATCACGTGGACCGCGTGGACCAACGGCGGAATTACTTCGAGTATAATGTGACCGTGCACCGCGAGACCGATTCGCAAAGCCGCACTGTCATGGTCTTCACCTTCCCCTTCGAAAAGGACAGGAAGGATACGGTGGTCCGGATCACACGGCCGGAGGACTTCAAGCAGGTAATCCCCCCTCGAGGTACGATCCCATGAGACTTTCCCGGTGGGTCCTCCTCTGGCTCCTGATCATCGGCGTCCTCGTCGCGATCGAGATCGGAGTCGTGACCGGCCGGCTCGATCCGATCGGATCGTTCCTCGTGTTCATCCTCGCGCTCATGGTCGTCTCCGTCCTGTCCATCATCGGCGCGGTGTTCGTGGGCATGTTCGTGTCCCATCGCATCCTGTCCACGAAGGGCTTCACCCCGTTCGAACAGGAGATGCTCCGGATGCGTCAGGACGTCCGGGAGCTGAGCGAGCGCCTCGGTGAGATCGCGGCGCGCCTGGGCCTGGCGCCCGGCGACCGGAACAAGCCGCCTTAGGCGAGGCGCTCCGGGCATCCCGCACGCCGGGAGCAGTGGATGCACTTCCCCGGTCGGCTGTGGTTCCGATGGGCCTCGCCCTTCGTGATTGCGAGCCGCATCTCCGCGAGCTTCTGCAAGAGTAGCTTCTTCTGGTCCTCGTTGTACTCGATCTCGAACGCCGTCTCTCCGTACCGGATGATCCCATATGGCGGCGCGCGGCCGTACTCGTCCTCGAGCAGCACGCAATAGGCGACGACCTGGAGGATGTGGGAGAAGAGAGGCCCGCGGGGAACCCGGCCCGTCTTGAGCTCGACGGGAATGTGGTGCTCTCCGTCCATCACGACCGCGTCGGGCCGGCCGGAGAGGCCGTGCTTCTTCGACACGAACAGCTTCGGTTTCTCGGCCGCGGAGTCGATGTACACGAGGTCTCCTCGCATGTCATACGCTGCGCGGGTCGACGCGGCCATCTGGAGGTCGCCGATGGACCGATAGAGGAACACGGAGGCCCCGACGAGCCAGAGGAGCGCGAGGGCCTCGAACCCTTGCGCGAGCGCGTCGTTCTGGACCCCCTGCAGCGACACGGCCGCCGTCGCGATCACGGCAGCGGACATCGCCGTGCCGAGGATGACCCGCTCCGAGATCAGCTTGTCCTGCGGCGTCGCGATCCGGTCGGCGCGGAAGAGGAAGTACACGGCCGCAAGGAGCCAGATCAGGGAGATCGCGCTGAGGGTCTGCGAGGTCTGCACCGGCGAGGTGCCGAGGAATCGCAGGCCGACCGTCGCGACGATTGAGGCCGCGATCGCGAAGTAGAGGACCCCGGCCTCGGCCTCCCGGGCCTTGGCCTCGTGCGCCTCAATCCCCTTCAGGTCCGCCGCCGCGGCCTCGTGTTTCTTCTCGCCCTCCGCGAGCTCCAGTCCCTCCTCCGTCGCGAGCCCGCGGCTCAGCCACCAGCTCAGGGGGCAGTAGCCGAACTTCTCCACGTCTCCGGCGGAGAGGAGCTCGGATGAGGGCACGGGTTCGGACCCGCGGGCGGGGTTTTATGCCTTTGTCTCCCGGTCTCAATTTCCGCAGGGAGACCGCGGAAGCGACGGCGACGAGCACGTACAATCCGAGGAGGGCGAGCGGGTCCTCGAGCCGCCACGCATCCGTCCCGGACGTGGCCCGGCCTTCCCAGTCCGCGTCGAAAGCCGCCTCGAATCGCTGCGCGATCCCGCGGTCCTCGAGGAGGACGCCGATCTCCCGATTCTCCGTCGCCGAGCCGAGCGCCCAGTTCATGCTCGAGACGAGGACCGCGCGGCCGTCCACGACCACGCCCTTGTTGTGCAGCCGTTGGATCGAACCGCGTGGCTCGAGCAACCGCGCCTCCACCGGGAGGTGCTCTTCCTTCGCGCGGCGATTGATCCGGGCGACCACGTCGTCGTTCGTGCCGGTATCGGCTTCGACGGACGACCAGCTCCCATCCAAGAGGATCCTCACGGTGACGCCGCGACGGGCGGCGTCGAACGCCCCTTCGAGGAACGGATTGGTCGTGTTTCGCCAGCGGTCCTCGATGTAGAACGTTTCGATCGAGAGCCGCTCGGTCGCGGATAACAATAGATCCAGGATGCCGTCCGGATCAAGGTTGGCGTCCGGTCCGACGACCAGGCGAGCTCGGCGGTTGTCCGACCGCGTCTGCATGGTCCGCGGCGGCAACGGCGGAGAAGCCGACATTCCCGGCACCGACCCGATCCGTTCGGGGATCGAATCGCGCCGGCGCTCGTCGAAGTCGATTTCGAAGACGCTCCGGAGAGCTGTCGCCAAGCCCTCGTCTTCGACAAGGACGGACCATCCGCGGTTTCCTTTCGCCCCTGTTGGAAATCCCGCCTCCCCGAAATTTTCCGACCCGATCCAGGCGGCCCGCGCGTCGACGATGGCGTACTTCGCATGGAGGAACCGATATCGTTTGACCACATCGGACCCGCCTTTGAGCCATCGAACCTCGACCCCCGCGCCTGCGAGATCGCGCGTGACATTGAGCTCGTCCGGGTCGATTCCGCCCACCGGTCCTCCATCCAGGAGCACGCGGACTCGGATCCCGCGGCGGACCGCTTCCTCCAAGACCCCGGCGATTCGTCCGCTGGTGAACGTGTACACGCCCAATTCGATCGTCCTCTGCGCGGACCCGAGGAAGCGTAGGAGAGGCCCGTCGCCCTCGTCCGGCGAGAGGACCGCGGTCACCGTTCCCTGCAGGTCGAAGGACTCGAGATCGAACGCGGATTGCCCGACTCGATGATGCCTCAAGTCCTCCCAATCCTCGGCTCCGTCGCGGTCTATCCATGCGCCGTTCCCATCTCGGTTGCGCAGGGCGACTTCACCGCGTCCCATGCGCTCCGCCGTTCGTCCCGTCCAACCCTCATCTTGGTACCGAGAATCACCCCAGGCGTAGGCATCGACTACCGTCCCAGCGGGATCGAGGAGGAGGACCTCGTCCCCTGCATCGGCGAGCCGCGGCATCCCGCCGTCCATCCGTCGGACGTCGCCCGATTCGAACGCGAAGTCGGCGACGGCGAGCGTGTCTTCCGCGTAGCTCGATGCGTTCCGTGTCACCAGGAGGCGACCATTCGCGGGCAGGATGGAATCCGCAGGGAAGACGGCCGTCGCCTCGCGATCCGTGAGGGACCATGCGGTCATGTCGAGCGGCACCGCGCCCCGGTTGCCGATCTCGATGAACTCGTCGTCGCGGGGAGCGTTCGCGTAGACGCGGACGAGGAGGACGCTTCCGTCGGCTTCAGCGGAAAAAAGGGCGGGCGCGGGCCGGGGACAAGGGGGGAGGGGTTCGGCCTCGCGCGCCGCCGGGAGGGGAGGAGCCGCCAAGAGGAACGCCGCGAGGAGGACGGCGGCCGTGGCTCTCAGGACCCACACGCGGGACGAGCGACTCCGGCAGCGATAAGGCGGCCGCCTACACGCACGCTACTTCGAGGCGGAATCGCCGGGCCGAGGGAGTCCTAGGCCACCAGGAGTTTCCCGTCGCGGACGATCGGCTTGCCGTCCGCCTCGACGGTCGCCGCACGGACGGTGCTTTCGAATCCGAACGCGGACTTGTTGGGGCCGCCGACGAATTGGTTCCCTCCGACTCCGACAGAGACGGCGCCCCGCACGATCGGGTTCTGGAGGAAACCGAGGGTGGCCCTCGGGTTCGTCCCGATCGTGAACGAGGCGATGCGATCCCGGTCTCCCGTTGACATTTCGTACTGCTTCCGCAGGGCGAGCGCGGCGGCGTCCCCGTCGAACTTCGTCAGGCGGCCGCCGTGGAATTCCCATCGCATGCGTCGGATGGAACGTCCCGCCCAGGCCTGCGGGACATCGAAGACGACCACGCCTTCCCCGCTCGTTTCCTGAGGAAGAAGGGTCACGCTGCCGGAGGGGATCGAGGATTCGAACACGCCGGCCGCGATATCTTCGTCATCGACGATTCCGTCGTAGATCATGGGTTGGCGCCCCCGCACGGAGAAGGTCAGGTCAGTCCCGCTCGGTGCGGTCACATGGACGTCGTCCGCGGTCCCGAGGATCCCGGCCAGGCGGTGGCCGGTCGCGGTGAGGGTCTTCGCGGGGACCGCGGAGGCCTCTCGGACCATCCGCTCCCAGGTCGCGAAGTTGAAACGGTAGGCCTTGGCCCGGGGACGGGTCACCTGACCGATCGCGAAGCCGAGAGAGCGGACCTTCCGGTCCCGCATCGGGAGGTGGGCTTCCGTCTCCGCCTCGTCGTTCGCGGCCATCTTCTCCGGCGGCACGCGCCGGTACACGACCGGGTCGTACGCGGCCCCGAGCCAGAAGGTCGCCGTGGAAATGTTCGACAGGCCGCGGCAAAACGCGGACGGCTGGCGCAGCTTCTCCGTGGACAGGTGCTTCATGTACGCGGTGTAGTACTTGTCCGTGTACAGGTTCAGGAGCACGTCGGCACCGACCTTGAAACACTCCGTGGCCAGGTCTTCCGCCAAAGAGAGCGTATGCGGATAGAAGAAAATCGTCACGTTGTCGTCCGGTCGGATTCGAAGGCAGTTCTTGACGGCGTTCTCCGCGAGTGTGGGCATTGAGAGGTTCCCCCGTCCGCGAGAGGCTGGGCCGTATATGAAACTCCCGGCGAGGTCGGCGCAGGGAGGATTCCGGTTTGGCGACCTCCGGTCGAGGTTGCTGAAGGCCGCATTCGAAGAAGTTCATACATGAGGTTGATGAAGCGGAGGCTCATCGACAACCGATGGTTCCGAAAGGGCCTGCGTCGACTGAGAACCTGCGCCCCCAGATCGCCTTCGTCTTCTGGGGCACATTCGCCCTCGGATTCGGAAGTGCTCTGCTCTTGCCTGGACCGCTCGTCTGGCGCTTCGGCGGTGGGACGGACGCCTTCGTCCTCCGGATCCCGGCGGTTGTCACTCACTTCGTCGGATGGATGTTCTTATTGGCCTCTCTCAAAGCCTTCCCGTTGGACTCCGCGCCGTTCGGTCGGCGGCTGCTCGATCGACTGTTCGCGATCTGGATGTTCTGGTTCGTTGCGGCGCTCGTCGGAATCGGGACCCTGCCCTTGGTGTTTCCTGAGCTGTACTGCACGATCATCTGTGTTCCGTTGGGTTGGCGGCTGTTACCGTACTTCCCGTTCGTCCCCTCCGTTTTCGCCCCGGTGGTCGTGGGCCATGCGATCTTTTTCCGGTTGG
>WNEP01001439.1_pt1 | contig 19829 bp, 15 predicted proteins | sample 5399961 | NCBI WGS metagenome assembly WNEP01 (sample SAMN13153329, study PRJNA577476) | soil metagenome | isolation source: 20 cm grassland meadow soil pre-rain plot 5 | place: USA:California | collected 2015-09-08 | reverse complement strand
GCCACGAACGTCCCGCCGTAGGCTTCCGCCATCACCTTCGTCAGCGCTGCCGTCAAGGTCGTCTTGCCGTGGTCGACGTGACCAATCGTGCCTACGTTCACGTGCGGCTTGGTGCGTGCGAATTTCTCTTTGGACATGGCGTAATTCCTTACCTGACTCCTACAGCGCTCTACTCTTCTTTGATGATGCTGTCGGCAATGTTGGGCGGCACTTCCACGTACTTGGAAAATTCCATGGTGAAGGTGGCGCGGCCCTGGCTCATCGAGCGCACGGTGGTCGCGTAGCCGAACATCTCCGACAGCGGCACATCCGCCGTGATGGCCTTGCCGGCGGGAGTCTCATCCATGCCGGTGATCTGGCCGCGGCGGCGGTTGAGATCCCCGATCACGTCGCCGGAGTAGTCCTCCGGTGTCACCACTTCGACCTTCATGATGGGCTCGAGCAGCACCGGCTTGGCCCTCCTGAAGCCCGCCTTGAAGCCGATCGATCCGGCAATCTTGAACGCCATCTCGTTCGAGTCGACGTCGTGATAGGAGCCGTCGAACAGTGTCACCTTCACGTCCACCACCGGGTAGCCGGCGATGACGCCGGTCTCCTCGGCTTCCCTGATGCCCTTGTCCACCGCCGGGACGTACTCGCGCGGCACGCTGCCGCCGACGACGCCGTTCACGAACTCGTTGCCCTTGCCCGACTCATTCGGCTCGAGCTTCAGCCACACGTGGCCGTACTGACCGCGCCCGCCCGTCTGCCGTATGAACTTGCCTTCGCTCTCGACCTTGGCACGGATGGTCTCGCGGTAGGCGACCTGCGGCTTGCCGACGTTCGCCTCGACCTTGAACTCGCGCTTCATGCGGTCGACGATGATCTCGAGGTGCAGCTCGCCCATGCCGGAGATGATGGTCTGCCCCGACTCCTGGTCGGTGCTGACGCGGAACGAGGGGTCTTCCTTGGCGAGGCGCTGTAGTGCCAGCCCCATCTTTTCCTGGTCGGCCTTGGTCTTCGGCTCGACCGCGACTGAGATGACGGGCGCCGGGAACTCCATCTTCTCGAGCGTGATGTCCTTCTCGAGATCGCACAGCGTGTCGCCGGTGATGACGTCCTTCAGTCCCACCGCAGCGGCGATATCGCCGGCGCGCACTTCCTTGATCTCGGTGCGCTCGCTGGCGTGCATCTGCAGCAGCCGCCCGATGCGCTCTTTCCTGTCCTTGGTCGGCACGAACACGGTGTCGCCGGAGTTGAGGACGCCGGAGTAGACGCGAAAAAACGTGAGATTACCGACGAACGGGTCGTTCAGGATCTTGAAGGCGAGCGCCGCGAACGGCTGGTCATCGCTCGCCTTGCGCGTGGCCGGGTTGCCGCGGTCATCGACGCCCTTGACGTCGGGCATGTCGACGGGGGCGGGCATGAACTCGATGATGGCGTCGAGGAGGGCCTGCACACCCTTGTTCTTGAAGGCCGAGCCGCACATGCAGAGCACCAGCTCGTTCCTGATCGAGCGCTCGCGAAGCCCGACGCGGATCTCGGCGTCGGAGAGCTGCTCGTGCTCGAGGTACTTGTGCATCAGCGTGTCGTTCGCCTCGGCGGCCGCTTCGATCATCTTGCCGCGGTACTCCGCCGCCTGGTCCTTCAGGTTAGCGGGGATGTCGCGATACTCGAACTTCATCCCCTGGGTCGACATGTCCCAGTAGATGGCCTTCATGCGGATGAGATCGACCACGCCCTCGAAGTCTTCCTCGGCGCCGATCGGCAGCTGGATCGCGAGCGGATTGGCGCGCAGGCGCGCCCGGATCATGTCGATGACGCGCAGGAAGTTGGCTCCCGCGCGGTCCATCTTGTTGACGAAGGCGATGCGCGGCACGCGGTACTTGTTCATCTGCCGCCACACGGTCTCCGATTGCGGCTGCACGCCCGCGACCGAGTCGAACAGCGCGACGGCGCTGTCGAGCACGCGTAAGGAGCGCTCCACCTCGATGGTGAAGTCGACGTGCCCGGGGGTGTCGAGGATGTTGATGCGATGCTCGGGGAAGCTGCTGTCCATCCCCTTCCAGAAGCAGGTGGTGGCGGCGGCGGTGATGGTGATGCCGCGCTCCTGTTCCTGCTCCATGTAGTCCATGATCGCCGCGCCGTCGTGAACCTCGCCGATCTTGTGCGACACGCCGGTGTAGAAGAGGATCCGCTCGGTCGTGGTCGTCTTCCCCGCGTCGATGTGCGCGGAGATGCCGATGTTCCGATAGCGCTCGATGGGCGTCGCGCGTGGCACGGTCGGTGTCCCTCGGGCTCTCTTACCAGCGGTAGTGCGCGAAGGCCTTGTTGGCCTCCGCCATGCGGTGCGTGTCCTCGCGCTTGCGCACCGCGGCGCCGCGGCTCTCGGAGGCGTCCATCAGCTCGTGCGCCAGACGGAACGCCATGGACTTCTCGCTTCTGTCGCGCGCGGCCTCGATGACCCAGCGCATGGCGAGCGTCTGGCGGCGCGTGGCCCGCACTTCGACGGGCACCTGGTAGGTGGCGCCGCCGACGCGGCGGGACTTCACCTCGACCACGGGCTTCACGTTATCGAGGGCCGTGGAGAGCACCTCGATGGCTTCCCCCCCCTGCTTGCCGGTCTTTTCGGCGATGCGGTCGAGGGCACCGTAGATGATGCGCTCGGCGGCCGCCTTCTTGCCGTTCTTCATGACGACGTTCATGAACTTGGCAAGCATCTCGTTGTTGAACTTCGGGTCCGGGAGGATGGTGCGGACCGGAGCTTGAGCTCGACGGGACATGCTCTCTACTCCTTAAGTCTTCGGGCGCTTGGCGCCGTACTTGGAGCGTCCCTGCTTGCGCTCGCCGACGCCGGCACAGTCGAGCGTGCCACGGACGGTGTGGTAGCGCACGCCGGGGAGGTCCTTCACGCGCCCGCCGCGGATGAGCACCACCGAGTGCTCCTGGAGGTTATGGCCCTCGCCGCCGATGTAGCTGGTGACTTCGTAGCCGTTGGTGAGCCGTACTCGGCACACCTTGCGGAGCGCCGAATTAGGTTTCTTCGGGGTCGTGGTGTAGACGCGCGTGCAGACCCCGCGCTTCTGCGGCGAGGCGCCGAGCGCCGGAACCTTGGTTTTTTCCGCCTTCGTCCGGCGCGGCTGCCGGATGAGCTGACCGGTGGTCGCCATCGTTTGCCTTACTCTCCAGCGCTCACCGCCCCAGGGCGAGCGTCACTTGCGCACGAAGCGACCTCCGAGAAACACCGGGCCGCCTTCGTGGGGCGGCCCGGTACTCGTAAGTCGCTGTTTTCGGTGCCAGCATGTCGATGAGGCCGGCCCGACAAAGGCCGGCGATTCTAGGTACGGGGCGGCGGGGTGTCAACCAGCACGGGCGCAGGGGAGCCTGCGCCATTGATGAAGCGCGGAGGCCCTCTTTAGGATAGCGCGACCTCGAAAACGGGCCTTTGCTTCGAAGGGGGAGAGCCCGAAGGTGCCTCTCAAGATGAACATCCGCCCAGCAGCCTCGAGCGATATTCCGGCGCTCCTCGCGCCGGTGCGCCGCTACTGGCACTTCGAGGGGATCGAGGGCTTCACGGCGCTGCGCATGGAGCTCGTGCTGCAGAGGCTGCTCGGCGACCCCCGTTGGGGGCTCATCTGGGTCGCGGAATCGGAGGGGCAGCTCCAGAGCTCGGGGTCGGCAATGCCGGGGGTCGCGCGTTCTACGAGCACCGCGGTCCCCCCGGGCAGGGTACGAGCTCCTCGACAAGCCCCTCGCAGCCCGTTGACGAGCGCACCTCACGGCGCCCGGACTCTTCCACACCGGCTAAGGAGAACAACCCTGTCAGCGCTCAGCGTCCCGACCCACGCCTTAGGTCTCGCCCTGCTCGGCCTCCTCGGGCTCGCGAGCGCCCACCCCGGGACCCCCGACGTCTACCAGGCCGCCGTCGAGCATCAAGGACGGAGCAGCGACGACTTGAAGCGCGACTCGCTCGATCATCCCGCGGAAGTCTTGCGCCTCGCCGGGATCAAGCCGGGGATGCAGGTTGCGGATTACCTCGCCGGCGACGGCTACTACAGCGAGCTCTTGAGCTACGTCGTGGGACCCAAGGGGCACGTGCTGCTCATCAACAATGCCGCTTACGACGAGTGGAGCGAGAACCATTGGCGGGACCGTCTCGCCAACGGCCGGCTGCCGAACGTCGAGCATCGCACCGTGGACGTCGAGCACCTCGGGCTCCCCGAGCATTCGCTCGACGCGATCCTCCTCATCAAGGTCTATCACGACCTCTACTGGGTCGCGACCGAGGGTCCCTGGCCGAAGATCGATCCGGCGGTCGCACTGAACGAGCTCGCGCGCGTGGTGAAGCCGGGCGGCGTGCTGCTGCTCGTGGATCACTCCGCCAAACCCGGCACCGGCAGCGCCGAGGCCGGACGCCTGCACCGCATCGACGAGGAATACGCGCGCAGCGACTTCGAGAAGCACGGGTTCCGCTTCGTGTCGAAGAGCGATGCGGTGCGACGGCCCGACGATCCGCGCGATCAGATCACCTACAAGGGACCGATGGTGGGCAAGACCGACCGCTTCGTGATGGTGTTCAGGAAATCGAGGTGATGCCGGCGCGGCCCGCGCGGATGCCCTCGGGCGGGCAGCAGCCGTGGCGGCAGGAGGTTCGATGAGCGATCCATTCAGCCTGCAGCGCTTCGTCGACGCCCAGGAGGGAGTCTTCGCGGAGGTCTGCGCCGAGCTCGCGGCGGGCCGTAAGGAGAGCCATTGGATGTGGTTCGTCTTCCCGCAGCTCAAGGGCCTCGGCTCGAGCGCGACGGCGCGTCATTACGCGATCGGCTCACTGGAGGAGGCGCGCGCCTATCTCGCGCATCCGGTGCTCGGGCCGCGACTGCGCGAGTGCACCGGGCTCGTGAACCGCACCGAAGGGCGCAGTGTCGAGGCGATCTTCGGTTACCCGGATCACCTCAAGTTCCGCTCGTGCATGACGCTGTTCGCCCGGGCCGCGGAAACTGTGACAGGGGCCGTCGGTGCGCACGCACCCGGCCATGCGCGCTCGGCTGATGAGGCTCAGCCCTTCCGCGAGGCGCTCGAGAAGTACTTCGCGGGCGAGGGCGATGCCCTCACCCTGCAGCTCCTCACCTCGGCTTCCGGAACCTGAAGATGAATTGATCGGTGTGCCCGCGGATCGCCGGGTCGAAGACCTTGGCGGTGTGCGGATCGTCATTGTTGCGCAGCACGGCGCTCGCGCCTTCGAACTTGAATCCCGCGGACGTCACCTCCTTCTTCACCGCCTCCGGGTCGATGCGATGGAGCGTCGCGGTGTCGCGGAAGCGCGAGCCCTTCTCCGCGACGTGATCGAGAACCAGGTAGACGCCGCCCGGCTTGAGCGCCTGTAGGACTTTCTTGTCGAATTCGACGACGTCCAACTTATCCACGTTGTGGAAGTCGTGGTAGTTCTGCGAGGTCCACACGAGATCCAGGCCGTGCGGCAGCTCGAGCTGCGAGGGCTTGCTGACTATGACCGACACGTTGGCGTAGTGGCTGTCGGAGGTGAGCGGCTGAAGGCGCGCCGCGGGGTCCGGCGCATCCGCCGGCGCATCGGGCCGGCGCGGCGGCACCACCGCGTAGACCTTGCCCTTCGGTCCCACCACCGCGCTCAACAGGCGCGTGAAATATCCCCCGCCCGGAATGAGCTCAGCCACCTGGTCGCCGGGCTTGACGCCCGAAAAGGCGAGAGTGAGCGCCGGATGCCGATCGCCGTCCCGCTGGGTATCCGCCTTCGGGCGCGCGGAATCGCCGACCGCTCGGAGGGTATAGGTGGGCGTCGACAGTGCCGACGCCGAGCCATGTCCGGCGTAGACCCCACCCGCGGCGGCGATCGCTGTCACGAGCGCCGCGACGCTCGTGAGGGTTGTTGCACGTGTCATGGGGGCCGGCCCTCCCTGCAGTGCGCGGAACTCTAGCAGGGCACGCAGCGCCGCACTATCGGACCCTCGCACGCGCGCCGCCGCATCGCCTCGTCGGAATGGCGCGCGGGAAGCGCGCAAACGGCCGCGCAGTGCTCTAGCGCTCCGCTGCGGCAGCGCGCGTCAGCTCGAGCTCCCAGGTCTCGGCGACGAGGTTCTTCCCGAAGCTGCGGTGCGGCTCACGCGCCGCGCGCTTGAATCCCGCCTGCTCGTAGAGGTGGCGCGCCGCGGTGAGGTTCTCCTGCGTCCACAGCGCGACGCGCTTGTAACCCGCGGCGCGCGCAAAGCGCACGCACTCGGTGACGAGGCGGCGGCCCAACCCCAGGCCGCGCGCCCAGGGCTCCACCAGCAGCAACCGCAGCTTCGCGGCTCCCGCCTTGCCCGCGACGAGGAAGATGCACCCTGCGCGGCGGCCGTCGACTTCCGCGATCCAGCAGCGCTCACGCGCGGGATCGAGCTTTCTGATGAACTCGGCGCTGATCGAGGCCACCAGTGCCTCGAATTCCTCGTTCCAGCCGTACTCCTCGAAGTACAGCGCGCCGTGGCGCTCGACGACCCAGCCGATGTCTCCGGGGCGATGAGTCCGCAGGGTGACTTTCGCCCGACGGTCCCCTGGCGCGAAGACCGTGCGGAGGGTGCTCATCGCCTCGAGCACCGCGCTCCGGCGCGAGTGATCGAGCGGCGAGAGCATCGAGCGGACCTGTTGCTGCGAGCGGCGCTCGAGAGGAGCAAACACCCGCCGGCCGAGGGGGGTGAGCCGCAGCTGCCGGCGACGCGCATCCTGCGCCGGCGTCGTGCGGGCGAGGAGCCGCTGAGTGTGGAAGCGGCGGAGAATCCGGCTCAGGTAGCCGCGGTCGAGTCCGAGCTCGGCGCCGAGCTCGGCGGCGGTGATTCCCGGACGGTGCGCGATCTCGTACATCACCCGCACCTCGGTGAGCGAGTAGGGGCTCTCGAGCAGACCCCGCGACAGCACGCCGATGCGGCGCGTGTAGTCCCGATTGAAGGCGCGAACCTCGCTGATCTGGGCATTGGACACGGTCATGGGCGAGCTCTCCAGCCGGGGAGCTACTATCGTTCAGATAGTTGACTCGGTCAACTATGTCCCAATGCCGGCGGGCGGCAGCGGAACGGTTCTACCGACAACGGCGTTCGCGCTCAGGCTCGCCCGAGCCGATGAAGATCTGGCAGGGAACCTAACTCGCCTTCTCCCGGGGGGCCACGGGGTGGCTGGTCTTCTTGGTGAAGACCACCTGCAGGGCGCGAGGCTGGTTCTCGATCGCGCAGCCGTGCTCGCCCGCGAAGCGCAACGCGAGCACCCGTGCGCCTTCATCCGGCTCGCCCGGCGGAAACAGTACCTGGTACACGCTGTAGGGAATCGCCCGGCTCTGTCCGACCGGCAATCTCTGCAGCAGCTCGCTCAAGTGCACGAGAGTCGTGATGGGCACGAGACCTCCTCGGCCGCGGGTGCCAGGCGCTCCCGCAGCCGCGCCTTCACCCCCCTGCGGGATATGGCTCCAGACGTAGGCCGCGGGATCGCGCGCCGCTGCCGTGGTGAGTCCCGCGACGTGCTCGCGGGCGAGGGGCTCGAGCCGCACGTGTGCGCCGGCGAGGACGGGACAGGTCGCGTTCAAGCGATGCGGCCTCGATAAACGGGTCGGCGGAGCCGCCGGCCCGTTCGATTTTAGCGCACCGCGCGGACCTCGCGGACCGCGCGGCGGAGTGCGCCGTCAGCCCGCGGCGCTCTCCGGCTCCTCGCCGAACGCTCGCCTCCTCGGTATCCGGGAGCCCCCCGCCCACGTCCATGAAGCTGCGCCGCTCGGCGCCCTCCATCTTGCGCCGCCGCGAGGCGTGGGCCGCGAAGCCGGTGCCAGCCGGGATGAGACGTCCAACGATCACGTTCTCCTTGAGTCCGCGCAGATCGTCCTTGAGGCCGCGGACCGCGGCTTCCGTCAGCACGCGGGTAGTCTCCTGGAACGAGGCCGCCGAGATGAACGACTCGGTCGCCAGCGACGCCTTGGTGATGCCGAGCAGCACCGGCTGCAGCCGTGCGGCCTTCTTGCCGTCCTGTTGCGCCCGGTCGTTGATGTCGAGCGCCCGCGAGCGGTCGAGCTGCTCGCCGCGCAGCAGCGCCGTCTCGCCGGCCTCCTGCACCTCGGTCTTGCGCAGCATCTGGCGGATGATCACCTCGATGTGCTTGTCGTTGATCTTCACGCCCTGCAGGCGGTAGACGTCCTGGATCTCGCGCACCAGGTAGTTCGCCAGCGCCTCGACCCCCTGCAGGCGCAGGATGTCGTGCGGGTTCGGCTCGCCGTCGGCGATGACCTCGCCGCGCTCGACGGTCTCACCCTCGAACACGTTCAGCTGACGCCACTTCGGGATCAGCTCCTCGTACTTCTCGCCGTCGTCGGAGGTGATGATGAGGCGCCGCTTGCCTTTGGTCTCCTTGCCGAAACTCACGGTGCCCGAGCGCTCCGCGAGGATCGCCGGATCCTTGGGCTTGCGTGCCTCGAAGAGGTCGGCGACACGCGGGAGTCCTCCGGTGATGTCGCGCGTCTTGGAGGACTCCTGCGGAATGCGCGCGATGACGTCGCCCACCGACACGCGCGCGCCGTCCTCGAGGCTGACGAGCGCGCCCGGGGGCAGCGTGTACACAGCCGGGATCTCGGTGTTGGCGAAGGTCACTTCCTTGCCCTTGGCGCCGATCAGCTTCATCGTGGCACGCAGATCCTTGCCGCCGCGCTGCTTGGTGTCGAGCACCACGGTGCTGGAGAGCCCCGTGACCTCGTCGAGCTGGGAGGTGACCGTGAGCCCGTCGATGAAGTCCTGGAACTTGACCAAGCCCGCGACCTCGGTGACCACCGGGTGGGTGTGCGGATCCCAGGTCGCCACCACCTGGCCGGCCGCCACCGTCGCGCCCTCCTTGACGCTGATCATGGCGCCGTAGGGAATCTTGTAGCGCTCGCGCTCGCGGCCGAAATCATCGACCACGCCGATCTCGCCCGAGCGCGACACCGCCACCAGGTGCCCCTTCTCGTGCAGCACCGTCTTGATATGGTGGAAGCGCACGACGCCCTTGTTGCGCACCTCGACGCTGGACGCCGCGGCCGCACGGGAGGCAGCGCCGCCGATGTGGAAGGTGCGCATGGTGAGCTGCGTGCCGGGCTCGCCGATCGACTGGGCGGCGATGACGCCCACGGCCTCGCCGATCGAGATCGGCCGGCCGCGCGCGAGATCGCGCCCGTAACAGCGCGAGCACACCCCGTAGCGCGTCTGGCACGTGATCGGCGAGCGGACCTTGATCTGATCCACTCCCTCGGTCTCGAGGAGCCGTACCAGCGGCTCATCGAGGAGCGTCCCCACCGCGATCAGCACTTCCTCGCCGCCGGGCTTGACGATGTCCTCCGACATGACGCGCCCCAGCACGCGCTCGCCGAGCGCCTCGACCACATCGCCCCCCTCGACCAGCGGGCTCATGGCGAGCCCGTTCGAGGTGCCGCAGTCGACTTCCGTGACCACCAGGTCCTGCGCCACGTCCACCAGGCGCCGGGTGAGATAGCCCGAGTTGGCGGTCTTGAGCGCCGTGTCGGCGAGTCCCTTGCGGGCGCCGTGCGTGGAGATGAAGTACTGCAGGACGTTCAGCCCCTCGCGGAAGTTCGCCGTGATCGGCGTCTCGATGATCGAGCCGTCGGGCTTGGCCATGAGGCCACGCATGCCGGCCAGCTGGCGGATCTGCGCCGCGGAGCCGCGCGCGCCCGAGTCGGCCATCATGAAGATCGAGTTGAAGGATTTTTGCTTCTGGCGCACACCGCGGGCGTCGGTCGCTTCCTCGGAACCGAGCTTCTCCATCATGGCCTTCGCCACCTGGTCGTTGGCGCGCGACCAGATGTCGACCACCTTGTTGTAGCGCTCGCCGTTGGTGACCAGACCCGAGGCGTACTGATCCTGGATCTCCTTCACCTCGTCGTCGGCGGCGGTGACGATGCGGGTCTTCTGCTCCGGGATGACGATGTCGTCGATGCCGAAGGACACGCCGGCGCGGGTCGCGTAGTGGAAGCCGGTGTACATGAGCTGATCGGCGAACACCACGGTCTCCTTGAGACCGAGCGCGCGGTAGCAGGCGTTGATGGTCGCGGAGATCGCCTTCTTGGTCATGTCCTGGTTGATGAGATCGAAAGACAGGCCGCGGGGCAGGATCTCGAAGAGCAGCGCCCGTCCGACGGTGGTGTTGGCGATGCGGAGGCGCTCGGTGAGCTCACCCGTCTCGCCGCGTACGTGCTCGCGCAGCCGCACGCGGACTCTCGCCTGGAGGTCGACGCTGCGGCTCTCGTAGGCGCGATGCACCTCCTGCACGTCGGCGAAGTGCATGCCCTCGCCCTTGGCGCCGATGCGCTCGCGCGTCATGTAGTAGAGCCCGAGCACCACGTCCTGCGAGGGCACGATGATCGGGTCGCCGTTGGCGGGCGAGAGGATGTTGTTGGACGACATCATGAGGGCGCGCGCTTCCAGCTGCGCCTCGAGCGACAGCGGCACGTGCACGGCCATCTGGTCGCCATCGAAGTCGGCGTTGAACGCCGTGCACACCAGCGGGTGCAGCTGGATCGCCTTGCCCTCGACCAGCAGCGGCTCGAACGCCTGGATGCCGAGCCGGTGCAGCGTCGGCGCGCGGTTGAGCAGCACCGGATGCTCGCGGATCACCTCCTCGAGGATGTCCCACACCTCCGCTCCCTCGCGCTCCACCAGGCGCTTGGCGGCCTTGATGGTGGAAGCCTCGCCGCGCAACTGCAGCTTCTGGAAGATGAAGGGCTTGAAGAGCTCGAGCGCCATCTTCTTCGGCAGTCCGCACTGGTGCAGGCGCAGCTGCGGGCCGACCACGATGACCGAGCGGCCCGAGTAGTCGACGCGCTTGCCGAGGAGATTCTGACGGAAGCGCCCCTGCTTGCCCTTGATCATGTCGGCGAGCGACTTGAGCGGGCGCTTGTTGGTGCCGGTGATGGCGCGGCCGCGGCGACCGTTGTCGAGCAGCGCATCCACCGCCTCCTGCAGCATGCGCTTCTCGTTGCGCACGATGATGTCGGGCGCATTGAGCTCGAGCAGCCGGCGCAGGCGGTTGTTGCGGTTGATGACCCGGCGGTAGAGATCGTTCAGGTCCGAGGTGGCGAAGCGCCCGCCGTCGAGCGGCACCAGCGGCCGCAGGTCCGGCGGCAGCACCGGCAGCACCGTCATCACCATCCACTCGGGCTTGTTGCCCGACTCGACGAACGACTCGATGAGCTTCAACCGCTTCGAGAGGCGCTTGAGCTTGGTCTCGGAGGAGGTGCCGGCCATCTCCTCGCGCACCCGCCCGATCTCGGCATTGAGGTCGATGGTGCGCAGCAGCTCGTACACGGCCTCGGCGCCCATGCGGGCGTCGAACTCATCGCCGTGCTCCTCGATCGCCTCGAGGTACATCTCGTCGGTCAGCAGCTGCCCGCGCTGCATCGGGGTCATGCCCGGATCGATGACCACGAAGGCCTCGAAGTACAGCACCCGCTCGATCTCGCGCAGCGTCATGTCGAGCATGAGGCCGATGCGGGACGGGAGCGACTTCAGGAACCAGATGTGCGCGGTGGGGCTCGCGAGCTCGATGTGGCCCATGCGCTCGCGCCGGACTTTTGATTGAGTCACCTCGACGCCGCACTTCTCGCAGACCACGCCGCGGTGCTTCAAGCGCTTGTACTTGCCGCACAGACACTCGTAGTCCTTCACCGGCCCGAAGATCTTGGCGCAGAACAGGCCGTCGCGCTCGGGCTTGAAGGTGCGGTAGTTGATGGTCTCGGGCTTCTTCACCTCGCCGTACGACCACGCTCGGATCATCTCCGGCGAGGCGAGCCCGATCTTGATCGAATCGAAGTGCTCGACCGGAGCGTGCTGCCTGAAGAGCTTCAGTAAATCTTTCATGTCAGTCCTGCTCCAGTTCCATGTTGATGCCGAGCGAGCGGATCTCCTTCACGAGGACGTTGAAGGACTCCGGCATACCCGCATCCATCTGGTGATTGCCGTCGACGATGTTCTTGTACATCTTGGTGCGACCGTTCACGTCATCCGACTTGACGGTCAGCATCTCCTGCAGCGTGTAGGAGGCCCCGTAGGCCTCGAGCGCCCAGACCTCCATCTCGCCGAAACGCTGGCCGCCGAACTGGGCCTTGCCGCCCAAGGGTTGCTGCGTGACCAGGCTGTAGGGGCCGGTCGAGCGCGCGTGCATCTTGTCGTCGACGAGGTGATTCAGCTTCAGCATGTACATGTAGCCGACGGTGACCTGGCGCTCGAAGCGCTCGCCGGTGCGGCCGTCATAGAGGAGGGTCTGCCCGTTCAGCGGCAGCTCGGCGAGCGCGAGCATGCGCTTGATCTCCGCCTCGCTCGCGCCGTCGAACACCGGCGTCGCCATCGGCACCCCGTTGACGAGGTTCTTCGCGAGCTGGGTGAGATCCGCATCGTTCAGGCTCTCGATGTCTTCGCGCTGCCCGCCGGTCTCGTTGTAGACCTGCTTGAGGAAGCCGCGCAGCTCCGCCACCTGCGCTTGCGCTTCCAGCATGCGGCCGATCCTGAGTCCCACCCCCTTCGCCGCCCAGCCAAGGTGCGTCTCGAGTACCTGGCCGACGTTCATCCGCGAGGGCACGCCGAGCGGATTCAGCACCACATCGACCGGGGTGCCGTCCTCGAGATACGGCATGTCCTCGACCGGCACGATGGTCGAGATCACGCCCTTGTTGCCGTGGCGGCCGGCCATCTTGTCGCCCGGCTGCACACGGCGCTTCACCGCGAGGTACACCTTGACCATCTTGAGCACACCCGGGGCGAGGTCGTCGCCTGCGGTGATCTTGGCCTTCTTGTCGTCGAGGCGCTTCTCGAAGGCCTTGCGCTGCAGCTTCAAGCGCTCCGAGGCCTGCTCGAGCTGGCTGTTGGCTTCCTCGCTCTCGAGGCGGATCTCGAACCACTCCTCGCGCGGCAGCTCGTCGAGGTACTCACTCGCGATGCGGGTGCCGCTCTTGAGCTTGCGCGGACCGCCGGCGGCCGTCTGGCCCACCAGCATGCCGCGCACGCGCTGGAACAGGTCATCCTCGAGGATGCGCTGCTGGTCGGCGAAGTCCTTGCGCACCCGCTCGATCTCGGCCTTCTCGATCGAGAGCGCGCGCGAGTCCTTCTCCACTCCGTCGCGCGTGAACACGCGCACGTCGATCACGGTGCCGTCCATGCCGGGCGGCACGCGCAGTCCCGTGTCCTTCACATCGGAGGCCTTCTCGCCGAAGATCGCGCGCAGCAGCTTCTCCTCGGGGGTGAGCTGCGTCTCGCCCTTGGGCGTCACTTTGCCGACGAGGATGTCTCCGGCCTTCACCTCCGCGCCGATGAAGGCGATGCCGGCCTCATCGAGCTTGGCGAGCGCCGCGTCGCCGACGTTCGGGATGTCCGCGGTGATCTCCTCGGGCCCGAGCTTGGTGTCGCGTGCGACACAGGTGAGCTCCTCGATGTGGATGGTGGTGAAGCGGTCCTCCTGCACCACGCGCTCGGAGATCAGGATCGAGTCCTCGAAGTTGTAGCCGTTCCAGGGCATGAACGCGACCAGGAGATTCTGTCCGAGCGCGAGCTCGCCCAGGTGCGTCGACGGTCCGTCCGCCAGCACGTCCCCGCGCGCGATCACATCCCCCGCGTTCACCAGCGGCCGCTGGTTGATGCAGGTGTTCTGGTTCGAGCGCGTGTACTTGGTGAGGTTGTAGATGTCGACGCCCGGCTCGCCGGCGGTGGTCTCCTCGTCGTTCACCCGCACCACGATGCGCGAGGCGTCGACGGAGTCGACCGCGCCGCCGCGGCGCGCGATCACGGTCACGCCCGAGTCGATGGCCACCGGGCGCTCCATGCCGGTGCCGACCAGCGGGGTCTCGGAGCGCAGCGTCGGCACCGCCTGGCGCTGCATGTTCGAGCCCATGAGCGCGCGGTTGGCGTCGTCGTGCTCGAGGAACGGGATGAGCGAGGCCGCCACCGACACGATCTGCTTCGGCGACACGTCCATGTAGTTGATGCGCTCGCGCGGCATCAGCGTGAACTCGTTCTGGAAGCGGCAGGACACCAGCTCGTCCTGCAGCGCCCCGCCCGCTCCGAGCACCGCGTTCGCCTGGGCGATCGCGTACTCGCCCTCCTCGATCGCCGACAGGTAATCGATGCGGTCGGTGACCCGGCCGTTCTCGACGCGCCGGTAGGGCGTCTCGAGGAAGCCGTACTGATTGGTGCGCGCGTAGACCGAGAGCGAGTTGATCAGGCCGATGTTCGGGCCTTCCGGCGTCTCGATCGGGCACACGCGCCCGTAGTGGGTCGGGTGCACGTCGCGCACCTCGAACCCGGCGCGCTCGCGCGTGAGTCCCCCGGGCCCGAGCGCCGAGACGCGCCGCTTGTGGGTCACCTCGGAGAGCGGGTTGTTCTGGTCCATGAACTGCGAGAGCTGCGAGGAGCCGAAGAACTCCTTGACGGCGGCCGCGACCGGCTTGGCGTTGATCATTTCCTGCGGCATCAGGGGCTCGGTCTCGGCGATCGTGAGGCGCTCCTTGACGGCGCGCTCGACGCGCACGAGTCCCACGCGGAACGCGTTCTCGGCCATCTCGCCGACCGAGCGGACGCGGCGGTTGCCGAGGTGGTCGATGTCGTCCACCTGGCCGTTGCCGTTACGGATGTCGATGAGGACCTTCAGCACGTCGATGATGTCGGACATCTGCCCGTACTGCGCGACCAGGCGCTTCGAGGCCTCGTCGGTGCGGCCGCTCGTGTACTTGAGGTCATACAGCACGCCCGGACCGAGGATCTCCTTGCGTCCCACGCGGCGGTTGAACTTCATGCGCCCGACCGCGGAGAGATCGTAGCGCTCGGGATTGAAGAACAGGTTGCCGAACAGGTTCTCGGCCGCGTCCTTGGTGGGCGGCTCGCCGGGACGCATCATGCGGTAGATCTCCACCAGCGCCTCGAGGCGCGTCTTGGTGGGATCGATGCGCAGCGTGTCGGACATGTAGGCGCCGCGATCGAGGTCGTTCACGTAGAGCGTGTTGACCTGCGCGATGCCCGCCTCGATGAGCTTCTCGACCGAGGCGGCGGTGAGCACCTCGTTCGCCTTGGCGAGGATCTCGCCGGTCTCGGTGTTGACCACGTCGTGGGCGAGGATCTTGCCGTAGACGTACTCGCGCGGCACCCGCAGCCGGGTCACCTTCGCGTCCTCGAGCTGGCGCACGTGACGGGCGGTGATGCGGCGGCCCTCCTCGACGATAACGGTGTCGCCGATGCGGATCTCGAAGGTCGCGGTCTCGCCGCGCAGGCGCTGCGGAACCAGCTGCAGCGCCACCTCGTCGCGGCCGAGATGGAAGGTGTTGGTGTCGAAGAAGGTCGCGAGAATCTCGGTCTCGTTCATGCCGAGGGCGCGCAGGATGATCGTGACCGGGAGCTTGCGCCGGCGGTCGATGCGCGCGAACACGCAGTCTTTCGGATCGAACTCGAAGTCGAGCCACGAGCCGCGGTACGGAATGATGCGGGCCGAGAACAAGAGCTTCCCGGAGGAGTGCGTCTTGCCGCGGTCGTGATCGAAGAACACCCCGGGCGAGCGGTGCAGCTGCGAGACGATGACGCGCTCGGTGCCGTTGACGACGAAGGTGCCGTTGTCGGTCATGAGCGGCAGCTCGCCGAGGTACACCTCCTGCTCGCGCACGTCCTTGACCGGCTTCTTGGCGCCGGCGGCCTCCTTGTCGAGGACCACGAGGCGCACCTTGACGCGCAGCGGCGCCGCGTAGGTGAGGCCGCGCAGCTGGCACTCTTTCACGTCGAACACCGGCTCGCCGAGCCGGTAGCTCACGTACTCGAGAGAGGCGTTCCCGGAATAGCTCGTGATCGGGAACACGCTCTTGAAAGCGGCGTGCAGCCCGATGCGCTCGCGGTCGTCCTCGGCCTTGTCGACCTGCAGGAACTTGCGATACGAGTCGAGCTGGATGGCGAGCAGGTAGGGCGTGTCGAGGATGCTCGCCTGCTTGCCGAAGTTCTTGCGGATGCGCTTTTTCTCGGTGAAGGAATAAGCCATCGAGTGGTCACCTCAGATGAATTCTGGCTACATCGGCGTAAGCGCACCGCGCGCGCCGCACGGGACCGTGACGGAGAGGGAAGTGGCGCATGGAGGGTCTTACTTGACTTCCACCTTCGCGCCGGCGTCCTCGAGCTTCTTCTTCATCGTCTCGGAGTCGGCCTTGGACACGGCCTCCTTGACGGTCGAGGGCGCGCCCTCGACCAGGTCCTTCGCCTCCTTCAAGCCGAGGCCGGTGAGCTCGCGGATCACCTTGATCACGGTCACCTTCTTGTCCGCCGGGTACTCCTTCAGCGTGACGGTGAACTCCGTCTGCTCCTCGACCGGCGCGGCCGCGGCGGCGGCGGCGCCCGGAGCCGCGGCGAGCGCGACCGGGGCGGCGGCGGTCACGCCGAACTTCTTCTCCATGTCGGAAACGAGTTCCATGACTTGGAGAAGGGTCATCTTGGAAATTGCATCGAGGATTTCGTCTTTGTTGACAGCCATGTGAGTCTCCAAAAAGTTGCGTTCAGACCGTTAAGCGCCCGCGGCCTGTTTCTGGTCGCGGACCGCGGCAACCGTGCGGGCGAGCTTGGCCGCCGGCGCGGCGAGCGTTCCGACGAGCTTGGCTATCGGCGCCTTCAGCACGCCGAGCAGCATCGACAACGCCTGCTCGCGAGTCGGCAGACTCGCCACCTTCTCGAGCTCCCCGCCGGGCAGGACCTGCCCACCGAGGGACACGAGCGTCGCCACGAGCTTCTCGTGCGCCTTGGCGAAGTCCTTCACCACGCGCGCCGCCGCGCCCGGATCGTCCTTCGAGAAAGCGAGCACCAGAGGCCCCTTGAGCTTCGGTCCCACCGACTCGAACGACGTGCCGGCGAGCGCCTTGCGCGCCAGCGTGTTCTTGACCACACGCATGTACACGCCCTGCTTCCTCGCCTTGGCACGCAGCTCGGTCATCTGCCCGACCGTGAGCCCGCGGTACTCCGCGGCCACGACCGACTGGGCCTTCGATGCCACAGCGGCCACTTCCGCCACGAGCGCCTTCTTGTCTTCCAGGTTGAGTGCCATTCATCTCTCCTCATCGCCCGAAGATCACTTGAAGCCTCGTCCCTGATCGGCTTCGCCTTGCGACGGTGACCTCCAAGCCCCGAGGAGACATCCTCGATGCGAAAAGCGGTTCACCATCTGCGCAGGCGGTGCATTAAGAGGGCCGCGGGTGCCAAAGCACCCGTCCCCTCGCCTGCGGTCTTCGATGACGGCCGGCGCGCCTCAAAGCACGTCGGCCCGCACCAAATGCTTCCACGCGCTCGCGCGCGGGATTCAAAGGGGTTCGCGCCCAGGCGACCCCCGTTCATCCGGCTAAATCGTCCCCTGATCCACCATCACCCCCGGCCCCATGGTCGAGGAGAGCGTGACGCGCTTCAGGTAAATGCCCTTCGACGAGGCGGGCTTCCCCTTCTGCAGGTCCGCGATCAGCGCGTGCAGGTTCTCCTTCAGCGCGTTGACCTCGAAGGTCGCCTTGCCGATCGTGCAGTGAATGATCCCGGCCTTGTCCACCCGATAGGTGACCTGGCCCGACTTCGCGTTCTTCACCGCGGTCGCTACATCCGGAGTCACGGTGCCGACCTTCGGGTTCGGCATCAGTCCGCGCGGACCCAGAATCTGGCCGAGCTGGCCGACGACGCGCATGGCATCGGGGCTCGCGATCACGCGGTCAAAGTTGATCTCACCGGCCTTCACCTGGGCCGCCAGGTCCTCGAGCCCGACGATGTCCGCGCCCGCCGCCTTGGCCGCCTCCTGGTTCTTGCCGGAGGTGAACACCGCGACGCGCACCGTCTTGCCGGTGCCGTGCGGCATCACCGTCGAGCCGCGTACCTGCTGGTCGGACTTGCTGGCGTCGATGCCGAGATTGACCGCCGCGTCCACGGCTTCCGCGAACTTGGCGGTGGCGAACTCCTTTACCAGCTTAATGGCCTCCTCGACCGGGTAGACCTTTCCGGGAGTGAGCTTGGCCTTCCAGGCCTTGACACGCTTGGTGACGGCCATGGCTATTTCACTCCTTCGACGTCGACGCCCATGCTGCGGGCGCTGCCCGCAATGGTGCGCACCGCGGCGTCGAGGCTGGCTGCGGTGAGGTCGGGCTGCTTGAGCTTCGCGATCTCTTCCAGCTGCTTGCGCGAGATCTTGCCAACCTTCGCCGTATTGGGCGTTCCCGAGCCTTTTTCAATACCGATCGCCTTGCGGATGAGCACCGCCGCGGGCGGGGTCTTCATCACGAAGGTGAAGCTGCGGTCGGAATACACGGTGATCACCACCGGGATCGGCAGGCCCTTCTCCAGCTTCTGGGTCTGGGCATTGAACTGCTTGCAGAACTCCATGATGTTCACGCCCTGCTGACCCAGCGCCGGCCCGATGGGGGGCGACGGGTTGGCAGAGCCTGCCGGCACCTGCAGCTTGATGTAACCCTGTACTTTCTTGGCCATCGTTACCTCTACATCAGGTCATGGCGCCTTGCGGCTCCCTGATTTCGCGCCTCACGCCTTCTCGACCTGCGAGAAGTCCAGCTCCACCGGGGTGGAGCGTCCGAGGATCTGCACCGCCACGTGCAGGCGGTTCTTCTCGTAGCTCACCGATTCCACCACCCCGTTAAAGTCGTTGAACGGCCCGTCGACCACCCGCACCACCTCACCCGGCTCGAACAGCACCTTCGGCCGCGGCTTGTCGACACCCTCCTCGACCCGGCGCAGGATCTGGTTGGCTTCCTTGTCGGTGATCGCCGCCGGCTTCTCGGGCGTGCCGCCGATGAAGCCGAGCACCTTGGGCACATCGCGCACCAGGTGCCAGGTCTCCTCGTCCATCTCCATCTGCACCAGCACGTAGCCGGGGTAGAACTTTCTCTCGCTCTTTCTCTTCTGGCCGTCGCGCATCTCGACGACCTCTTCCGTCGGCACCAGGATCTCGCCGAAGCGGGCCTCGAGCCCCGCGCGCCGGATGCGCTCCTTGAGCGACTCCGCGACCCGGTGCTCGAAATTCGAGTAGGCATGCACGACGTACCACCTGAGCGCCACGCTCATCCTCCCTGCCCCGTCAGTACCCGGGTGGCCCAGGCGAGCACGAGGTCGAGCGCCCAGAGAGCCCTGCCGCGATCACGAAGACGAAGACGACCAGCGTCGTCATCCCGGTCTCGCGACGGTTCGGCCAGACGATCTTGCGCAGCTCGATGCGCGAGAGCTCGACGAACTGTCGGAACTCGCTCCCGTAGCACGAGAACGCGAGAGTGAGCGCGGCGAGCACCAGACTCCCCGCCACCGAGAGCCACCGCATCCAGGCGGCATCCGCGGCGAGCGCGTAATAGCCCGCCACCCCCGCGATCACGATGAGGACCGCGAGGCCGAGCTTCACCTTGTCCGCCGTACCGGCGTCCTGAATCTTGATTTCGTCCGCCATATCAATCAGTGGCAGGCCAGGAGGGAATCGAACCCCCAACCTGCGGTTTTGGAGACCGCCGCTCTGCCAATTGAGCTACTGGCCTACTCTTTACACTCGCCGAAAATCGCCTGTCGGCGTTTTCAGCAGACATCACTCCGTGGACCGCGGGCAAAAGGCGTGACTTTTGCCCGCTGCGCCCTGCCTGCGGCGCTGCGCGCCGCTGAGAAACAAGCCCCACCACTACTTCAGGATCTTCGCCACTACGCCGGCGCCGACGGTCTTGCCGCCCTCGCGAATCGCAAAGCGCAGCCCCTGGTCCATGGCAATCGGGCTGATCAGCTCGATCGTCATCTTGATGTTGTCCCCGGGCATCACCATCTCCACCCCGGCCGGCAGCTCGA
>WNEP01000931.1_pt1 | contig 19967 bp, 20 predicted proteins | sample 5399961 | NCBI WGS metagenome assembly WNEP01 (sample SAMN13153329, study PRJNA577476) | soil metagenome | isolation source: 20 cm grassland meadow soil pre-rain plot 5 | place: USA:California | collected 2015-09-08 | reverse complement strand
TCACTGGATGGTGACTTCCCGCATCAGGCCGCATCGCTCGCCGGCTGAGGACATTCGCAGACCAGACGGGTTCCACCAGTTTCCCCGGGTCCGATCGACAGACGAGCGCCGATCAATTCGGCCCGGTAGTGCATGATCTTCAGACCGAGGCCGGCTGACTCCGTCGCGTCCGGCGGTATTCCGATGCCGTCGTCCTCGATCTCGAGCCGTAAGGTATCGGGCTGAACATCGAGAGTGACTTTGATGGAGTGCGCCGATGCGTGTTTGAGCGCATTCGTCAGGCCCTCCTGAGCAATACGGAACACATGGTCGGTGGACGGCAACTGCAGGCGGATCGGCGCGTCCTCGATCGCATCAAAACGGACGCCGGGGCCGTTGGAGTCGGACTGACGGTCCACCATGTCGTGCAGCGCCTGGACGAGCCCGCCGTGCGCCTCGCTCAACGGCGAAAGGTCCTGAGCGATGCTGTGACAGGTGCCGATCGTCCCGCTCGCGAGCAACGCGAGCTGGTCGAGTTCTTCCGCGCTGGGCTGGCGGCCTTTTCGCGCCGCCGCGGCGAGACCCCGGGCGAGCAGCGCGACGCCGACGAGCTCCTGAGTCAGCTTGTCGTGAATCTCCTTGCCGAGTCGCTGTTGCTCCTGGCGGGTCGCCTCGTGCAGCGCCTGCTCGAGGCGCATTCGCTCCGTGATATCCTCTGCAACGCCGAGCACGCGCTCGAGCCCTGCTCCCGGCCCCGCATGAACGCTTCGGGCAACAACCCGTAGCCAGCGCTGCGCACCGTCGATGCTCCTAAGCGACACGTCCATGCTGAGATCAGAGCCCCGGGCGACCGTGGACGCACCGGCACGAATCCGTTCGCGCGTCGCCGCGTCGTAGAAGCGCTCGCTGCCCAGTTCAATAAAGCGAGCGAGGGTACAGCCGTACACCCGCTCAAAGCCGCTGCTCACCCAGGTCGGCTGCGGGAGCCCCTCCCTTACCACTCCCTCAAACACGAAGCCCGGCACGAGGTTGGCGATGGTCCGATAGCGGAACTCGCTGTCGATGAGCTGACTCTCGGCGTGCTTCCGAGCGCTGATGTCCTGGATCTGCGAAACGAAATACATCGGCTGACCCGCGTCGTCGCGCACCAGCGAGACGGATAGAAGGACCCAGACGAAATGCCCGCCCTTATGAAGATATCGTTTCTCCATGTCGTAGTGGGTTCGCGACCCGACAAGCATCTGTCGCGTGTGCTCCATGTCCGCATCGAGGTCATCCGGGTGGGTGATGGCCTGAAACGTGGTCGCTAACAGTTCCTCGGCCGGATAACCTAGGATTCCGCACAACGCCCTGTTGACTCGCATCCAGCGGCCGTCGGGAGCCACGAGCGCCATGCCGATGGCCGCGAACTCGAACGCGCCGCGGAACCGCTCCTCGCTCTCGCGCAAGGCGGTTTCCGTCGTCTGCTTCTGTGCGTCGATGTCGATGCACACGCCGACGAGAAGCCGCGGAGTACCGTCACTGGCACGCGCGGCGACTTTGCCGCGCTCATGAACCCAGCGCCACTCACCGTTGCGAGTGCGGATTCGATACTCGACGGCGTAGTGGTCCGCGGACCCACGCCGGAAGACTTCGTCGGTCGCTACGCAGCGCCCGACATCCTCCGGATGAATGCGCTCCCGCCAGCGCTCGTCCCCGACACCAGGGTCGACGCCGAAGCGCTCGCACCAGTTGTCGAACCAACGGAACTCACCGCCGGCCGTAGCCTCCCACAGCCCGATCCCCGTGCCCCGGACGGCGGACTCGAGCCGGGCTTCGCTCGTCCGAAGTCTCTCAGCGTCGCGATGTCGCTGAATAGCGAATGCCGCCAGGGAGGAGGCAAACTCAATGAGGTCTATCTCGTGCGCCGACGGCGCTCGCCGCTCGCGGTAATAAAGCGCCAGCGTGCCGAGCAAAGCGCGGGCATCATCGACGATCGGCACCGACCAGCAGGCCCTGAGGCCGTACGACAACGCGATCGGCGCATATTTGGTCCAAAGGTCGGACTGCTCAACGTCTTCCACGACGACCATCTCACGACGGGCCGCAGCGGTGCCACAGCTACCCTCCCCGATGCCGATCGGCACGGGATCGATCGCACGCGTGTACGCCTCTGGAAGGCTTGGAGCCGCGCCGGGTCGCAGCAGCCGGCCCGTCGGGTCGACGAGCAGCACCGTGCAGTGCAGACCGTGCGCCCAGGTCTCGACGTAGGTCGCGAGTCCGTCGAGCAGCACATTGAGGGGCGCGGGCGAGCTGAGCAGAGCGAGCAATCGGACCTGCGCGCGCAGAGGATCCCGCTGCGAGGCCGATCTCGGTGCGCAGCGCACAATGGAATCGACGGCGGCGGCCCAGTTCTTATGCTCGGCTGTCGGAGGCATGCGGTGTCTGTCCGTCGACAGGAGCATCACCGTGCCCGCGACGTCGCAGTTGTATACGCCGCCGGTTCCTCCAAGGCAAGCGGGTCTGCGCGCGCGATCCTCGTGCGCCGCGGTCAGGAAGCCCATGGCCTTGGATCCGTCCCTGGGCCGGTAGGGAAAAACCTGCTGGCTTGCGCGACCGGAGAACGAGCATCAACAGTCCTTGAGGCGCAGCGTTTTATTTCGGGATGGTCACCGCGTCTGCTTCGAGCGCATCGGCCCGGCCGGATTCTGCTGCCAGACTCGGCCTGTGCGCTGTACGCTCCAACCCATCTGCTGCAGCGTTCGCCACACCGAACTCGTCGCCAGGCGCACGCCGAACTCGCGCTGGATCAACACCGCAATCCGCGGCAGCTTCCACGTCTCCGTGGCATACCCGGCCGCGACCGCCCCGGCCTTGAGGAGCTTCGCCAGGCGCTTGAGCTGCGGGTCGGTCAGAACCGGCGGTCGCCCAACCCGCTCCGCCCTTCGCAGACCCCGCAAACCGTCCTGCTCGAGCAGTCGGCTCCAGCGCATCACCGACTGTCGCGACGACTTGACCCATCGGGCCACTTCGGCCGGCCGTACACCCTGACGCAGCAGCTCCGCCGCCAGCCGTCGGCGCCGCTCCAGCTCCTTCAGCGTCGTCAGATCTCGCTTGGTGCCCATGCTCTACCCGTATCCCACCACTCGAGATACCTGGCCGGCAAGCCTCATCAAGAGTGTCATCCATTTACGACATTGTCATCCATTTCTCGAAATGTCATTCATTTATGGAACTTTCAATGAAAACGCAGACTTTACTTTTCGTTACCGGAAAGTTGCGTGTGGTGTCACAACCGTGTTCGTCGAAAATCAGAACAATCCAAGAAGTCTCTCAATCAGTCTCAGGAATCAGCATCATGCGCAATTCGATCGTACTCAAGGGTCTCCTGGCCGCGGCTGCGGCGGCGGCGCCCCTGCTGTGTCACGCCGAGTCGAACGTTCAAACCGGCGCCAGTACCGCCGCACCGGGCGCGACGGCTCACGTGGATTTCCAGATCACCATTCCGAAGATTCTCTATCTTCGCGTCGGAACCGGCTCGTCGTACACGACAGGTGTTCTGTCATCCGTCGGCACGGTTGATCTGATCTCGTTCGCACCGACGGCGGCGCAGGTGGGCAACGCCACCGCGGTGGCGGGCACCGGCGGCGATCAGACCAACGGCGTGGAGACTGCGGCGGTCGTCAGCAACAGCGGCAACGTGACGCTGAACGCCACCGCAACCGGGGCGCTCGGCGACGGCGCCGGCGATTCCATCGCCTACACTCAGATCACCACAACCGCGACGACACTGACCTCGGCGACTGCCCTGCCGGCACCCACACTGGCCAACGGCACCAGCGCAAACGTGGTGATCACCGCGCCCGCGACCAAGGTGATCGTCCAGGATGCGAAGTGGACCTACGCGTACGCCAACACGACAACGCCGCCGGCGGGAACCTACGGTGGTGTGAACGTGAATAATGGCCGCGTGGTCTACACCGCGACGATGCCGTAACCGCTAGTCAGACCCCAGGACTCGGTGCTTCATGTCCCCCCTACGGCGCGACACATACCAGCGCCTAGGGGGGGCGGGTTTGCATAACGCGAGCCGCCTGGCCAGGCACTTTCTGTGCGCTGCGCTGCTCGCCTCAGTTTCGCACACGGTTTGCGCCTTCACGGTAGCCATCGCCCCGGCGGCGCCCAAGACCGTCTATCTGCAGGTGGGAGTCGGTGGCTTCACCGGCCACTACAACGCCGGCGGCACGCCGGGCAATAACGCGACCGTTAACAAGGAGTCCGTCACCGTGGCCGCCGCCGCAGTCGGCAACGCTACCGCGCAGGCCATGACCACGGACAGCACCGTGGGTGCAAGCTCCTACGACGGCTTTGCGTTCTGTAACGTCCCCGCGCAGCTGTACATCGGCGGTTTCTATCGGACCACGACCGCCGGCGGCGGCTCCGTCAATGTGACCGCGACCGTGCCCGCCGCGCTCGTCGATGCCGGCGGCGACACCCTCTCGTTCGCGCGAATTTCCTGGACGACCGGGGGCAACGGCGACAGCGGCAGTGAACCCTTCCCCGCCGGAAGCTTCTCCGCGGGCGCGGTGCAGACGGTGGGGACCATTGCCCAAAACCAGTGGGCCGAGAGCTGCTGGACCTTCTCCTACAGCAACACCACCTTTCCCGCCGCGGGCACCTATACCGGCCGCGTGCTCTACACGTTGACCGCGCCGTGACGCCATCCCCACCCGTTCCATGCGCCCCGTCCCGCGGCTGCTGCTGTTGACGGTGCTGGTCGTCGCCCTCCCGGCTGACGCCAAGACCACGGTCATCGACGACTCCGGCACGCTGCCCTACGACGCGCCGCTCGTGCTGCATTGGCAACAGCTGTCGCCGCGCCGGCCCGTCAACAACCGCATGACCGGCACGCTGACTGTGCGCGTGAAACTCCACGTCGCGCCCTGGCTGCGGCGCCCCGGGCGCATCTACCTGGCGCTGCCGGCGCAGCAGCCCGGTGCGATGAACGCTTCCTGGTCCACACAGGGCCGGCTGCTCCCGGGACGCGTGAGCTCCGGTAGTCGCTCGCTCGTGTACTCGGGATTGATCACGACGCCCTTTATCGAGGAGGTCCTGCAACTCACCCTGGACGTGGACGGCACTCAGCTGCGCCAGCTGTACCACGTGAGCTTCAGATTCGAGATGGACGAGGAGTGATCGTGCGACGCGTGGCACTCGGCGTGAGTTTGCTGCTGGCCGCGTGGCATGCGGCGGTCGCTGCGGCCGCCGGATTTGCCGCGCTGGTCTCGCCGCCGCGCTTCGAGCTGACGGGCCGCTCAGGTACGGTGGTCCGTCAGGTATTCGAGCTCAGCAATCGTTCCGCCGGGCCCGCCAAGTTCCACGTACATACGGCGGACTTCACGCTGGGTGCGGACTACAGCGTCGCGTTCCAGGATGAACTGCAACCGGCGAGCTGCCGGCCCTGGGTCGCGATCGAGCGGCCCGAGGTCGCCTTGCCGGGCGGCGGCACCATCCGCTACCGCTTCGAGGTGCAGGTGCCGAAGGATGCGCCGGCGGGGGAGTGCCGGTTCGGCATCCTGATCGAGGGTGATGAGGCGGCCGTGGCCCAGGCCGGCGCACTGCGTCTTCCGGTCGTGGGACGCATCGGCCTTATCGTGTATGTGATCGTCGGCGACGGCAGACCAGAGATCGAAGTATTCGGGCCGCAGGTGGTGACGCTCAACGGCCGGAAGGTGCCGGCACTACGGGTCCACAACGCCGGCAACGCGCACGCGCGCCTGAGCGGCTTCCTCTCCGGCACGGATGCGAAGGGCATCAAGTACGACTTCAACCCCTCAGATTTGCCGATCCTGCCCGGCGATGTCCGCGAAGTCTTCCTGACACCGTCGACTCCCGACAACGACCACCCGACGCTCACTTTCCCCGTCAGCGTGCGGGGAACACTCGAGTGGGGTAATCAGCGCACCGAGCTCGACGAGCGCTTCGAATGACCCCCGAGGCGCGCCGCGCCTGGCCCCGGGTGGCGTGGCTATGTGGCCTTTCGGTGATCGCAGCGCTGAGCGCACCGTCACAGGCCCAGACCGCCCGGCAGGGGTCGCCGGCCCAGGCGAGCGCCTACCAGGATCGCTACATCGCCGGCGGCACCTTGAGTCCGGACATTTCCAACGGGGACTACGGCACCAGCGAGACCAGTGGACTTGCGCGCTCGCTACGCACGGATAGTGTGGGGAGCGTCCTTGATCAGGAAGGTCCTGACTCTCAGCCGCGCATCCACGAAAACGGCCTGCTCGCGGGCGCGCAATGGGACACTGTCTCGTACGGCGCCTGGTCGGCGGATGCCGCAGCGCGCACCGGCGGCGCGCGCCGCCCCGGAGTCGGCCACGACTACGGCGCCGCCTCATTCTCGCTCCACGAGCGCGGCATGCCCTTCGACGAGGGTTGGCAGGCGGACAACGCACTCGGCGACATCAATGCGCCGCTCATCGACCTCGCGCGCCTGCAACCGCGCTTTCTGCTGGCGCAGGGGCCGATGGAGGGCGTCGAGACCGAATGGCGCGGCCCGTCGACGCTGCAACTCGTGGCCGGCGCCGGCAAGCCGGGCATCTACGACGGTATCAAGGTCCCGACCTTTCAAACCCTGGGCGGATCCACGGCCACGCTCGGTGCGCAATGGGCGCCGGCGTCGCCATGGGCGCTGGGCGGAGAATTCGCAGCCGCCCGCGACGTCTCACCGTACTACCAGCCGCTGGGCGCCACGTTCGCCCCGGCGGCCACCGCGCGCATCTCCTCCACCACCGGCTTCCTCACGGCTGCGTGGCAGGATGGCGCCTCGCGCGCACAGATCAATGTCATCGACGGCACCGTGGATGGCAACGGCAACTCGCTGGGCGTGTGGGTCGATGCGTCGCACACCCAGGGCGCCATGACGCAGAGCTTCGGCGCGTTCCGCATCGACCCCAATCTCGCCTGGGGCAATCAGCTGATCAGTAGCGACGTCCAGGGCGGCTACTATCGCGTGGACTACCGGAGCCGGCGCTGGCTGGCGGACTTCGGAGTGGACCAGGTCAGGTCGGTATCGGGGAATGGCTCCAACACGACTTTCGTGAACGGCGATGCGCGCTACCAGCTATCCCGCGACACAGGCCTGGGCGGCGTCGTCTACGTCCGCCGCAGCGACAGCACCAGCGCCTGGTCAGCGGAAGCGTACCTCGACAACGCCAACTCCTACGGGATCGGCCGCGGACAACTCGACTACGCGACCGATCCGCAAACCCGGGACGCCACCTTTACGCTGCAGCAGACCTGGAACATGCGCACCGGCACTCGCCTGAGCACCACCGCCGCCGTCGAGCGGATCCGCAGCACCGCGATCATGAACGTCGAGCAGGACAGCACCATCGTGCGTCTGGCAGTGTATGGGGGCGGAGATCTCACCGCGCGCCTCGCCCTGGATGGCAGCGTCCAGTGGGCAACCGCGCTGCAGGGTAGGGCGGCGCCGTCGCGGTCCGCAGATGTTTCCCTCACCTGGCAGGTGGCCCGCGCGTGGTCGGTGCTCGCGAGCTACTACGAGAACCGGGTCGGCTCGTGGACGCCACTGGTGGTGACCTCGCCACTGGCGCCGCCGACTGCGGCGGCCGTCATTGCGGCAGCCGGTGAGCGTGGGGTGTTTCTGACGGTGCGTTACCAGGTGGCGCGCGGCGCGCACTTCGTGCCGTTGGGAGGTGTCCCAGGCTCGGGATCCGGCCGCCTGAGTGGTGTCGTGTACCTGGACGCGAACGAGAACGGCCGCTACGACGCCGGCGAACCCGGCGCTGCGAACGTCACGATAATCCTCGACGGCCGTTTCTCGGTGCGCAGCGACCCCAATGGGCGCTTTGACTTCCCGGCGGTTGCGGCGGGGCACCACGTGCTCACCGTGCAGACGGACAATCTGCCCCTGCCCTGGACACTCACCAACGCCGGTCGCACCGAGGTCGACGTGGCCACGCGCGACCGCACCGAAATCAACATCGGCGCCTTGCGAATGAAATAGGTTAAAGCTCCGGCTGCTGAACGGTCGGGATTCCGGGAGTCCACTAACTGAGTAAGTACAAGCCACAGAGTACGCGCGCATAGATTCAGGAAGAATAGACCTTGCTGTGAAACAAACGTCGGGGGAGTGGTGATTCATGCAAACCCACTTCCATTCTTGATGAGTCACCCACGGGGCATGCCGCTTAGATTGTTCGCCGCCGGGTTCAGGCCCACGTTCCTCGCTGCAGGGGTGGCCGCCGCGCTGTTGGTGCCGACGTGGGCCTTGGTGTGGGCCTTCGGGCTGCCACTGGGCAGTTCCTGGCCTCCGACGATGTGGCATGCCCACGAAATGCTCTTCGGTTTTGTGGCGGCTGCGATCGCCGGGTTCCTGCTTACCGCCGTGCCCGGCTGGACCGGGCGCCAGGACTTCGCCGGACCGCCCCTCGTGATTCTGATGGCTGTCTGGTTGTGCGGCCGTATCCTGATCTTGAGTTCGGCGCGTTGGCCCGCTGCGCTCGTCCTGGTAGTCGACGTCGCGTTTCTGGTCGTACTTGCGGCGCTGGTTGCTCCACCGTTGCTGCGAGCCCGCAATCGCAACACTCCGCTGCTGCTGGTGCTCGCATTGCTCGCGGCCTGCAACGTGGCATTTCACGTGGCGCTCGTGCATCAGAATCCGACCGCGGCGTATCACGCGATCCTGACCGGCATCGATATATCCCTGTTGCTGGTAACGATCGTGGGCGGACGCATCATTCCGGCATTCACGGCCAACGCGCTCCGGTCCTGCGGCAGTACCGCCAGAGTGTCGGCTTGGCGCGGTGTCAGTGCGGCCGCGATCGGCGCCATGGTGCTGGTGGCGATTGTCGATGTGTTCTGGATGGACAGCCGAGTAGCGGGTGGGCTGGCAGCAGTCGCCGCAATCATTCAAGCCGTGCGGATGCTGCAATGGCGGACCCCTGCGACACTGCGCCATCCGATCGTCTGGGTATTGCACCTGGGCTATGCGTGGCTGCCGCTGGGCCTCGCGCTGAAGAGCATGGCCCTGCTCGGGGAATTCGCACTTTCCGCATTCTGGCTTCACGCCCTGACGGTCGGCGTCCTCGCGACGATGGTGCTGGGCGTCATGTCGCGAGCTGCCTTGGGACACACGGGCAGGCCGCTCGTGGTTGATCCGTTGATCTCCTCGGCCTATGTGCTGCTAATGATGGCGGGGCTTGTGCGGGTGTTCGGTCTCGAGATCCCGGGTGTTTCCTACCCGACCGTCATTTTGCTCAGCGCAAGTTGTTGGACGTTGGCGTTCTGGATTTTCTCGTGTGTCTACGCGCCGATCCTCTGGTCGGCGCGCGCCGATGGCAAGGCGGGCTGAGTCCCACGATCCGAAAGAAACGCCGGGAGTATACGCATGAAGTCACATTGGGGCTGGTTGTCCGCGGGCGCGATGGCGGCGGCGGCGCTCACCTCGAGCGCGGCCGCGGCTCAGCGTCCGGCAGCGGATCGCGCCGAACCGGCCGGCGCGCCGATCCACGCCGTTCTGACATCACCTCCGCAGGTTCCGCCGCCAACCGGTCGATCACGACCTGCGAAGGTCATCGTGGAGCTCGAGATCCGCGAGGTCGAAAAGGAGATCTCGGAGGGAGTGAGATATACCTTCTGGACGTTCGGCGGCACCGTACCCGGAAGTTTCATCCGGATTCGTCAGGGCGATACGGTGGAGTTTCATCTCAGGAACCATCCCGACAACAAGATGCCCCACAACATAGACCTGCACGGGGTCATCGGACCGGGCGGTGGCGCTGCTTCCAGCTTTACCGCTCCGGGACACGAGTCCCAGTTCACGTTCAAGGCGATGAACCAGGGCATCTACGTCTATCACTGTGCGACCGCACCGGTTGGGATGCATGTCGGAAATGGCATGTATGGGCTCATGCTGGTCGAGCCCCCCGAAGGACTCGCGCCGGTAGATCACGAGTACTACGTGATGCAGGGCGACTTCTACACGGTGGGTAAGTATCGCGAGAAGGGGTTGCAGGCGTTCGACATGCAAAGGGCGATCGATGAGAAGCCGACGTACGTCGTCTTCAACGGCAGCGAGAATTCCCTCGTCGGCGACCATGCTCTGACCGCCAAGGTAGGCGAGCGCGTGCGGCTGTTCATCGGCAACGGCGGCCCCAATCTCGTGTCGTCCTTTCATGTGATCGGCGAGATCTTCGACCGGGTATGGTACGAGGGTGGCACTCACTATCAGGAGAACGTACAGACCACACTGATCCCGTCCGGCGGTGCGGCGATCGCGGAGTTCCACGCGATTGTGCCGGGCAGCTTTGTGATCGTGGATCACTCGATCTTCAGAGCGTTCAACAAGGGCGCACTGGCGATCCTCAAGGTGGATGGGCCGGACAACAAAGCCGTGTACTCGGGCAAGGAGATCGATTCGGTCTACCTGGGCGACAAGGCAAAGGATCTGAAGGTCGTGAGCCAGGTGACGGCGGCCGCCGAGCACGGAACACTCACCCTCGAGCAGCAGATCGAGGCCGGCGAGGCGTTGTTCACGGGAACCTGCTCGGTCTGTCATCAGCCCAACGGGCAGGGCCTCGAGAACGTGTTTCCGCCGCTGGCCGGATCCGACCTGCTCGCCAAGAATCCCCGTCGCGCCATGCAGATCGTCCTGAACGGGCTGTCGGGAGCTGTCACCATCAACGGCACAGTCTTCAATTCGGTCATGCCACCCATGAGCCAATTGAACGACGACGAGCTGGCGGACATCCTGACATTCGTGACCCACTCATGGGGTAACCACGGCTACCGATACTCCGCGCAGGAACTGGCCGCCACGCGCAGGGCCACGGCGAGACCACCCGGTGCAGCGAACTGAAACGCCGTGCCCCGCCTCTCCGCAAGCGCGTGTTTCTGCGTTGCGGTCCTTGTTGTCACTGCGCGCATTTGCGCTCAGGAGCGCGTCGCGGTAGGTCCGGCTGACTTCGCGCCGGTGCTCGCGCCCGCACCGGGGAAGGCGCGTACGCACGTCGCCGCTTTCCTTCTTGATCGACGCCCGGTCACCAATGCGCAGTTCCTGGATTTTGTCCGCAGCCACCCGCAATGGCGGCGGGATCGCATCGCGAGCCTGTTTGCCGACCGCGAATATCTATCGCATTGGGCCGCACCCGATCAGCTCGGCGAGTCCGCGCTGCCGGAGCAGCCGGTAACGCGCGTCAGCTGGTTTGCGGCGCGAGCTTTCTGTGCGGCAGCCAGCGGCAGGCTGCCGGACTGGTACGAATGGGAGCTCGCGGCTGCAGCTGACGAGAAGGTCGCCGATGCACGCTCGACCTGGACCTGGCGGGCACGCATTCTGGGCTGGTATGCGCAGCCGGGAAGCGAGCCGTTGGCGCGCGTCGGGGAGGGTCCCGCGAACCTCTATGGCTTGCAGGACCTGCACGGATTGATCTGGGAGTGGGTCGAGGACGCGAGCACCCTGATGGTGAGCGGCGACAGTCGCACGCAGGGTGATCCGGATCGACTCGCTTTCTGCGGGGCCGGAGCTTTGAGCGCCCAGGATCGCGAGAACTATCCCACCCTGATGCGCCTTGCGTTCCTGAGCTCACTCGATGCCCGTTCGACGGCGCGGCGACTCGGGTTTCGGTGCGCTGCGGAGGCTTCTCCATGAAGGCCTGTCGAAACGGGTACCTCGCCGCCGCGCTGCTGATGAGCGCATCGGTCGCAACCGCGCAGTCGGGCGACACGGGCGACACGGGATACCACCATCACGGGGTGCTCCAGGCCACAGGAGTACCGGGCGACTCCCTGTACCAGCTCGAACTCCCTCTCGAGACCGCCGCAGGCGTCACCGTTCCATTGTCGTCCTTGCGTGGGCGGCCGCTGCTGGTCACGATGTTCTACAGCCACTGCACCAGCGTCTGCCCGCTGCTGACCACCGAGCTTCAGCAGATTGAGCGTGGACTTGCACCGGCTGCGCGATCGCGCGTCAGGGTCCTGATGGTGAGCTTCGATGCCGTCCACGACACACCCACCGTGCTCAAGAGCTTCGCGCAGTCGCACCATATCGATGATCCTCGCTGGACCCTGGCGCGAGCCGCGCCAGGGGACGTGCGAGTGTTAGCGGCCGCCCTCGGGATTCGTTACCGTGAGTTGCCGGACCACAGTTTCAACCATTCGGCCGTGATTTCACTCGCTGATCAGGAGGGTGTGGTTCGGGCACGCGCCGTCGGGTTGCGGGCCGTGGATGCCCAGTTCCTCGATGCGCTCCGTTCTATCGCCACAGCAGGAGCAGCCAGCCGCCCGGGTGGTGAGTGATTGCCACACCGACGATGAGCGGCGTTCATGAGCGCAGTGTCAACGGTGTAGGAGAGAATGCGTAGCGCTCGGTGGTTGGCAATCGCGACGTCGCGTGTGACCGCGGACGGGCCGCTGTTGCCGAGGCCGGGTCGCGAGAGTCAGTGCTCCGCACCAATCGCTCAATCAGCTAGTGTCGCTTGGCTCCTGGCCTTGAGTCCGCGCTGTTCCCTGTGGCATACGCGCGCGCTGCTCCTCGCGGACCTGCGCGAGCGTGAGCCCGGTGTTGATCGCGATGACACCCAGGATCGGATGCCTCGGATCGTTCGGCAGGCGTAATGCGTGCAGCTTTTCCCACGCTCGAATGCGAACGTCGGGCGGATTCAGCTCCGACCGTTGTTCCGCCAGATCGCGTCGCCTTCTTTGCGCGCGTTCACGTTCTTCGAGCGCAAGACGTTCCGCGTGGGTTCTGATGAGCTCGGTCGTGGAGTGAGGCGCTGAAGTCTTCGTTTCTGTCATGATGGGAGAGCTCTGTGTCGGATTGCTTGGTGTCAGCTCGCTTGCGGCTGGGAAAGCCCGTGCGACGGTTGCGGGTGGACGTCGAGCGCGACCGCCAACCCGAGACGGCCGAGCAATGCCAGCGATTGTGCCGACAGCTCCAGCCGAAAGTCTTCGCGTGCGAACAGTGTAACGTACAGCTCCGCAACGCCTCCTGCGCCGTGCAGCTGCTCGAGGAAGTCCTGGGAGCGGCGCAAGTGCGCCAGTGTCCGCAGCAGCACACTCTCCACCGACACCTGTGCGGAGGAGAGCTGCGGCTCCTCCATCAACCGTCCCATCCAATAGCTTTCACGATAGACGCCCTCGAGCGCCTCGCCGGCAGGGCCACGGCGCGGCGCGCCGGAGTGCCAGGTGTGCTGCGGCTCCATGCCGAGCATGCGCGTGATCGCGGCCGGATCGATGGTCGGGTGACGTATGCGCAGAGAGATGGTGAACTCGTATTCGCTCATCGAGCCGCCACGCGCCCGGCAGGCACTCGGTTGGCCGCCGATGCCATATACGCTCGAGCCGAGACTGCCGCAGGAAACCGCGCCATGACTAGCGCGCGGGCTTGACGCGCCGTCCGCGACCATCCGGCAAGGACTGGGTCCGGTCCGGGCCGGGCGTGTTAGCGGCATATGCCCGCAGGCACTCGCGGGAGCATACGAGCACGGCGGGTGTCTGGTCATCGATCGCGCCGGGGTTAGGGTGCCGGCTGATGCGGAAGTGCTCGCGCGGCCGGCTGCCGTCCTCGTAGCCGATGTCGCGTTCACACACATCGCACGTGATCACGAGAACTTCCTCGGCCGGGCGAAACAGCCCCGACTTGCGCCAGCCCATGATTTCCTCAGGTGCCTGCGCCCAAGTGTCGTTGCGGTGGACGCGGGCGCCGCGCGTGGCGCGTCAGTAGCGGCGTGGGCCGCCCCGCCCACCGCCACCGGAGCGCTCGCGCTCCTGAGCCTCGCTGACTTTGAGGGCGCGACCGTCGAAGTCGGTGGCGTTCAGCGCCTGCATGGCGCGCGAGGCGTCGGCATTCGACATCTCAACGAAGCCGAAACCACGCGGGCGACCCGTGTCACGGTCGACGATCAGCGTCACTTTCTCGACGGTACCGTGCTTGGCAAACAGGGCGCGCACGGCCTCGTCGGTCGCCGTGAATGGCAGATTTCCTACATATAGTTTGGTCACTGAAGAGTACTCGCGAATAAATGGAAAAATGAGCAGGTCAGACCTGCTTCCTGGTTCGTGAAGCCTGCGAGGGTGAGAGGGTGGCTTGGGGGGAGGCGCCGGTGGGCGCGTTGCGGCCAACACAGACAAGCCGAAAGGTCACGACCTTGCGCGCAGCCTACAGGTTTTTCGGCGACGCTGCTGTACTTTAAGGCTGCGATCCGCATTCCACCGGCGCCTGTGCACCGGTGCGCCCGCGGCGGCTGCAGGTGCGCAGGCGACGACAGCGGAATTCAGGTATCGGGCTGACAGGTTGCGGTCACGGTGTAGTTGAGGCGCAGCTGACAGGGCTGCCTTGCGCCAACGCGCACGGCGCGCTGGCCCGAGCACCCCAGCGCTCCTGTCGCACGATGCGCCGGGTCTGCGAGCGCGGCCTTAACGGCGGCGCTGAGATCGAACTGACCATCGCAGTCCGCGTAGGGGCAGGGGAACTCGAAGAAGGCCCGCGCCGGCGCATGCAGTATGTGTGATTGCGGTGCCGGGGTGGTCGAGGTAGAACCCTGAAACAGCAGCTCCAGCCGCAGCTGCTGAACCGCGGGAAAGACCTCGCGCAAAGCGAGCGCCGCGGCGCGGTCACGCCGCAAGCGGTCGCGGCGCTCCTGGCGTTCGGCGGCCGGACTGAGCAGGGCGAGCTTCATGATGCGCCGCGCAGGGTCGGTTCGGGCATCGCAACCGAATCACCCTCCGGGGCCGCGACGGCTGGAGTCGTCGCCGCGGCGCTCAGACGGGCGCTGCGACGTTGCTGCTTTTCCTGCTGCCGCACCTTTCTGGCGAGCTCTCTTTGCTTGCGTACCTGGTGATAGTTCTTACGCATCTGCGCTCCGTTCTCTGTGGAAGCGAAAGTCATGACTCTGCGTGTGCGCGAGCCCGGGAAAGCAGTGCGAGGCTGTGTCCGCAGCCACTGAGCACGCCCTGGCAGTGTACGCCGAATCGCGGCACTCGAGGCAGCTTTGGCACTCCGGGGCCGGGCTGAGCACGAAAACGGCCTCATAATCCCCGGGTTTGGGGGTTCGAGCCCCGCCCTTTCCACTGGCTATTTCACGTCCTGGCCTGAACTCCTTGAGCATCTGACTGGCCGTTCGTCGCCACTGCTGCAGTGCGAACTCCCGCTGTTCTTCCGCGGGCTACGACCTGAGCATCGAGCGCATCGCGATATTGAAGGCAGTGTACCCGGCAGTCTGGGGAGTCCTGCAGACAGTGACGGGCCCGCTGAGCGATCGCGTCAGGTGCGGGCGTTGCGTTGGTCATGAAGGCAGGGTCCCGACCTGACTGGGCCGACCCCCAAAGTACGCGCCGACCGAACGTCAGTAATCGCGCGCTGAAGCCCTAGCGATGGAGTCCTGAGCCCGGCGCCGCGCCGGGGCTGTGCTTGCTATCCAGGTATGACGTCGCTTCATCGCGACAAGTGCGAGATGGCCGAGAAGCGCCGCGATCGCCGTGCCGAGATCAACGAGAAAGAATTGCATGGAGTGGCCTTCGTGCACGTCACTACGACTTCGAGTCTATTGATCCGCGCCGCGCGAGGCAGCCCGCCGTCGGGGGATCGCGCGAAGTTCATTCGGAGGTGAGCAAGGTACTCATTTGGGGAGACAGCCGGGCGGCAGGTCTGCATAATGCGGCCGTCGAGGGTTCATTCCCCCTATCCACGCGGAGACTGACCGGAGCATGGGGCCGCTGCCCATGAGGCGTCTGCCATCGGACGGCTATGTACTTTCTGAGACCTGAGCGAGTTCCCGGGGAGAAGACCGGCGCCCCGGCTCTGCCCAACCGTCTTCTGCCCTTTTCCTTCCATTTCTTCCGGCAGTTCTTCTGGGGCTGTATGGGCCTGCTCACGTTGCCGGTCCTCGGGCGCGCCGTGTTCGCCTCGATCGCCTACGCCACCAAGCGCCTCACCGACACCGTGCTCGCGATGCACGATCCGGCCGCCGAGGCGGGCCCGATGCTCTTCGGACCCCTGCTTCTGTTCGTCGCCCTCGTAGTCGGGCGCTTCGCGCTCGATGGCGCGATGTGGTTCTGCTCGTACCACACGCGCTCGCCGATGCTCATGCGCATCAAGGAGGAGGTCTTCGGCTACGCGCAGCGTCTCTCGCCCGCGTACTTCGAGAGCACGCTCTCCGGAAAGATCGCGCACCGGACGGTGCTGCTCCCCGACCAGGTGCTGCTGCTGTTCGACATGATGGTGTTCGACTTCATCCCGAGCGGCATGTTCTTCGTCTTCGTCGCGGCTCTTTTCTATCTGGCGAACCCGATGTTCTGCGCCGCCGCCGCGGTGAGCATCGTCGTCTACTTCGTGACCAGCCTCTGCCTCGGCCGGGAGTGCGCCAAGCGCTCCGCGGCCAACAACGAGGCCCGCGCGGCCGTGACCGGCCGCATCGTCGATGTCATCACGAACATCCGCAACGTGTTCCTCTTCGCCAACCAGCCTCTCGAGGATCGCGAGCTCGGGCGCTACACGGGCGAGGAGCGCGACCGGCGCATGGCGCTCTATCGCTCGGTCGTGCGGCTGCGCTGCGTGCAGTACGTGATGGATATCCTGATGTGGCTCGCCTTCGTGGGAGGCGCGCTCTATGCCTGGGTGCACCGGATCATCGGCGCCGGTGATTTCGTCATGATCACGGCGCTCACCGGGTCGCTCCTTCAGACCGCGTACAACCTCGGCCAGCGGATACCGGAGTTCTACGAGCAGCTCGGCGCGGCGCAGGAGAGTATCGGCACCCTCATCGTGCCGGCGACGATTCAGGACCGGCCGAGCGCCTCGACCCTGGTCGTGAAACAGGGCGCGATCCACTTCGAGCGCGTTGCTTTCGCCTATGAGGCCGGCAAGCGCGGACCTCGGAACGTCGTCCAGGACTTCGAGCTCTTCATTCCTCCGGGTCAGCGGCTGGGCCTCGTCGGCCCGAGCGGCGCGGGCAAGACCACTCTCATGGGGCTGTTGATGCGGATGCACGACGTGACGGCCGGCGCGATCCGCATCGACGGGCAGGATATCCGCGACGTGACGCAGGCGAGCCTGCGCGGTGCGCTCGCCCTCATTCCTCAGGACACGAGCCTCTTCCACCGGAGCCTCCTCGAGAACATCCGCTACGGCCGGCCTGGGGCGACGGCCGAGGAGGTCATCAGGGCTGCGCACCGGGCGCACGCGCACGAGTTCATAGCGGAGCTCGAGCACGGCTATCACACGCTGGTCGGTGAGCGTGGCATCAAGCTCTCCGGCGGCCAACGGCAGAGAATCGCCATCGCCCGGGCGATCCTTCGCGACGCGCCCATCCTGCTGCTCGATGAAGCCACGAGCGCCCTCGACAGCCACAGCGAGCACCTCATCCAGCAGGCCATGCGCGAAGCCATGGTCGGCAAGAGCGTGATCGCTATCGCGCATCGACTGAGCACCGTCATGGATATGGATCGTCTCATCGTGCTGCAGCGGGGCGTGATCGTCGCCGACGCAGGCAGTCAGGCGGCTTCAATCCCGTCGCCGCGCGCGAGGCAGAGGAGCTCGAGGAGGAGTTCCCGGCGGAAGGCGCCGGCGGCGGCGATCTCGTCGTCGAGCGGCAGCATGCGCTCGCCGGTCACGAGGACAGGTCTTAGCGTTCCTTCAGTGGTGGACGGTGCATCAGGCAACGACTATCCGGGTACCGGGAGGAAGAACCATGAGACGGTACGAGGTGATGACAGCGATCGGGCTGGCGACGGCGGCCCTCTCTGGGTGTGGCGGGGGCGGGTACGGCGGAGGTAGTGGCGGAGGCGGATATATGAATCTGTCCTCCGCGCCGGGGGAGGCGGCGTTGGCGGCCTACGTTCAGGCAAACCACTCGGCGACGCTCCATGCGACCGACAGTGCCGGTAACAGCTGGACGCTGCAATACGCCACTACTGCGAGCGCGAATACCACGACGTTCAATGGCACGGTCAATGCGCACAGCACAGTCGATACCGTCACGCTCGACAAGAACGGAGCGCAGGTCGGGACCAACACCTCGACGAGCTACTTTCTTTTGAATCCCTACGTGCCTTTGGGGAAGGTCTCCAGCGGCGGCACACCGTACGGAGTCGTAGCGAGCTCGTCCCCTCTGCCCACAACTATTACGGTGGGAGGCTCCGGGGCGTTCGACACCCTCACTTACTACCACGACTCCACACAGGCAGTCATGGATGCCGATGAGACGAGCACCTACTCCGTCGCGGCCAACAACTCCACCACGTTGCTCGTCTGCTTCAACACGGTCATCTCCGGTGTGACGGCGCAGGGCACTGCGGACGGCCTGGCCGCCGGTACCGAGATGGACTGCTACACGGTGGATGCCTCGGGCAACGCCGTCCTGTTCTCGATTACCGTGACGGCAAGTGGGGTGACGCTGAAGTTTCAGTGACGCGCGCTTGTTCAGGGGTCGGCGTGACACCCGTCGCTCATGGTCGTCTTTCTGTTAATTAATGAGTCCTGACGCGACATTACGCGACATAGTAATCAACCAGTTACGTCCTTGCCGCACTCCGGCGGGACGCAGGTCGCAGAATGCTCTCCCGAAGCGCGCTTAACATCGCCGAGGAGCCACGCGGGCCGCGGTCGAATGCAGACCTCTGAACACATCCTGCTCGAGTCGGACGAACGCGAAGTGCCCGCCCTGGGCAGCGCACGCAAGACCCACGCGCAGGTCGAGGTCACGAGCCGCCTGCGCCGGTGCGTGCTGCAGCTCGAGATCATCGACTACTACTATCTCTCGGTCCGCTCGCGCTCGCCGTCCGGCGAGCTGGGCTACGTCCTCGATCTCAGGTTCGTCGCCGCGCCGCCCCGCGTGGCGAGGCACGTCGCCGGGCGCTGGATCAACGCTTCCCTCGTGTTGCTCGCTCTCGCGGCGGTGATGGCCGCCTGGATCCGCTCCTCGGCGACGCCCTGGTGGCAACACGGGTGGCTTCGAGCGTGCGCCGCGGTCACCGGCATGTGGGTGCTCGCGACAGTCATCGCGGCCTACCGGACGACCGAGACGGTGCGTCTTTACAGCGCGCACGGCGCGGTGCGAGTGCTCGAATTCACGGGGGGTATGGGAACCTTCCGCGCGCTGCGGCCCTTCCTCGCCAGGCTCATCGCGCACATCCGGCTCGCGCTGGCGGCGCGCCGGCGCACCCGGGCCGAGCACCTCCGCGACGAGATGCGCGAGCATGGCCGCCTGAGGGACGTCGGGGTGCTGTCCGCCGAGGAGTACGAAGCGGGCAAGATGCGCATCCTCGCCCACCACACTCCCGCGACGCCTGCGCGAGCGAAGCGGCCGCCCGCTCCGTGAAACCGCTCCGTCCCTAGTGATCGAGGAGGCTCCCAGCGGCGCGACGCGCTTGAGCTCGGGAGGGCGGTCGAGGACCGGGGCACCGCGCGGATCCCGCTCCGGGGGCGGAACACCCGTGGTATCGATGTACCAGTTCGTGAGACGCCTCTCGTGCTCTTCCTGCACCGCGCGCGCGGAACTGTCGCCGAAGAGATTGTTCTCCTGCCTCGGGTCCCGCTCGCAATCGTAGAGCTCGCTCTGATCGTTGGGGCGAGCGATGTACTTGTAGCGGCGGGTGCGCACTGAGGCGCAGCGGGTGATGGTTTCGGGCTGCTCGTTCTGCAGCCGTGTCTTCGGGCCGTAGAGCGTCGGCGCGGAGCTCATCGGGCACGAACAGGACGATGTTGGGGCGCCCTCCGGCGCCGGGACGCGCGTTCCGCGCCGCGCTCTCCGCGGACGCCATCCCCGAGGGCTTCTGCGACAGGGCGAGCGCCCACGAGGCCGAGGCGCCGAGCAGCCCGCGGCGCGTCCACTTTGCTCCCCGCGCACTCACCGTGAGAATCTAACCCGTCGCCCGCCACGACGAAAGGAAATCCCCATGCACCGCTCCCGTCTCGACGCACGACTCGGCCTCCTCGGAAGAAATCGAGGAATCGCTCGGGGGACATGATTGTGAGCCGCGGCCGCGGC
>WNEP01000509.1_pt1 | contig 19977 bp, 21 predicted proteins | sample 5399961 | NCBI WGS metagenome assembly WNEP01 (sample SAMN13153329, study PRJNA577476) | soil metagenome | isolation source: 20 cm grassland meadow soil pre-rain plot 5 | place: USA:California | collected 2015-09-08 | reverse complement strand
AGTCCCGCGTAGAAGACGCCGGGCTGGCCGATCGCGCCGGAGACGGCGGAGATGCGGCCGCCGCGGAACGGCCCCAGGTTGCGCCAGGCGAGCCCGGAGAGCAGGCTGGGTTCGACCGGTGGGTGAGCGCGAGGAGCGTGGGCGGCGAATGTACCGAGTGTGACCAGGAGCAGTGCGAAGCCGGGGAAGCGGCGCGGGAGGGTGGTGCGAGCGATCATGTCGGACGATCTCGCGAGGTGTGGGAGTGGCGGCAAGTAATCATACGGGTGGGTTGGGCGGCGCGTTAGCGGCCCGCTCTGAGGCCGGCGTCGCACAATGTCCCACCCACAGTCGGCAGGGCGTTATTTCGGTCGGATGGTGATGGGAACGATCGTGGTGCCCCAATGCAACCGTAACACGGTCGAGTCGGGGGCGACGATAGGAAAGTAGAAGGCGAGCACTTCCATGTGTGCGCCCTGCTCGGGCGCGACGCTGATCCGCAGCAGGTCGAGCGCCTCTCCCGGATACTGCGTATGCCACACGTCCACTCCGCGGCTCAGGATCAGCGTCCAGGGCTTGGGTGGCTCCTCGGGAACGGTCCAGAGGGTGTAGCGGCCCGCCGGGACGTCGTGGCCTGCGATGGTGACGGCGCGGCTGAAGGCGATCGTCGTGGCCGAGTCCGCGCCCGGGTGCCAGATGTGTCCCCAGCGGACGAGATCGCCGAACAGCCGCCGCCCGCGCGCCACCGGGCGGTTGTAGGTAACCGCGATATCAGTGTTGCCCACGCGCTGCGTGACCGAGCCGTGCTGGCTCGCGGGAATGCGTTGGGCCGATGAGGCCCGCGCCACGAAGGTGGCCAGGAGCCAGAAAAGCGGGGCCCGGAGAGGCATCATCACCCTGCTACGCGCGCTGAAAGTGTAGCGGGTCTCTCAAGTTCTGGAGCTCCCGGTAGTAATAGAGGGCGGTGGGGCGCCGGCCCTTGAACCGCAGGTCTCCGAGGAACTCGAGCTCTTGCGGAGTCGCCGTCCCGCTCAACGAGGGATCCGCCAGGAATTCCTGGAACCCCGGCTCCGGCCGGGCCTCCCGCTCCACGAACTCGAACCGCTTCACTCGCTCAGCCTCCGGCCGTCGGTGCAGGACGATCTCGAGGCTGAAGGTCGCGAGATCGATATCCCACGAGTCGATCAGCGAATCGAGGACTGCGAGGTGCCTGGCTGACAGGTGGAAGATATCGGTCGCGAGGCTGGCGACCTCGAGCAGCTGCTTCGCGACGAGCCGCTCCAGCTCGCCGAAGGGCTGTCGCTCGAAGATCGCGAGGATTTGCTTCGCCTTCGCGGAGCTGCATTTGCGCAGGATCAGGTCGCGCACGCGAGGGAACAGGGGTTCGGGCGTGTCCCCCAGCTGCCGCTTCAGTTCCTGCTTGCGCGCGAGCTCCGCCACCCGCGCGAGCTCGCCGTCCGGCAGCTTCAGGAACCGGTCCATTCGGTCGTAGATGTCGGTGCGGTTAGGCGCGGGGGGGGCCTTTTTCCGGGTGAGCAGCTGCGAGACGTACGACTCCGTCACCCGGGCCGCACGGGCGAGGTCGCGCTGCTCCAGTCCCAGCTCGTCTAATCGCTCCCGGATCACGAAGGCCACGTCCACGGTACGGTCTCCTCGCACGGTCAGGTCATTGACTGACAGGGGGCCTTACCAGGATGGCTCGCGCCCGCTGTCAGACGACGGTCGGGGCCTCGTCGTCGAGCCAGCCCAGCCGGTTTTGCAGGTGCGCTTGCACGGGACCCGTGATGACTCCGCGCTGGAGCGCGTCGGCGAGCGCCGCCGTGGCGACAGCCCGATCAGCGTCCAGGCCTCGCTCCCGCAGTTCTCGGATGATTCGAGCGAGCCGGGCGTCGTAGTCCTGCTCTTTCAGCATTCCCGCGTCCGTCTCTCGCTTCAACTTGTCCAGCTCCGCTACGAAGCGCTGCAGTGTGATCGGTGCCATGTGTACTCCTTGACCGTGCCGCCTTACGGACGAGAGGAGGGCAGTCTCGGCCGCCCCCCTCCCCTGAACAGACCGCTGGCTCGTCCTGAGCGCGGGCGGTCCTAGTTGCGCGCCGCGATCTTGTGGAAGGTCGAGTTGGCAACCTCGTAGTTCTCAACCTCGGGCGTGCCCTCAACCACCTTCGCCAGAGCCTTTAGCACTGCGGGATACGTGTCGCGGCTATAGGTGTCCGCATTCTCCTGGCGGTCCCACAGACTGATCGCAACCGCTTCGGTGCCGGTGGGAGCGACGAACGTGATCTCGTCCTTGAAGCCGTTCTGCTTGCGCAGGATGGGCAGGACGTCCGTTTCCAGCGTCCGGGTGAACTCTGGGGCCGCATTGGCCTTGAGGTGCAGCGTGACGTTGCGTGCGTACATATCGACTCCCGTTAGCAACCAACATGAACCTGGGTAACGACTGGTGGTTCTCAACTGCCCAACAGTACGCTACTTTACTAGAATTGTCAAGTCGACGGGACCACATGCCTGTTAAACTTGACAAAACTAGTACATTGGAGTATCCTACGAGGCACAGAACGCCTGCAATCGACTCGCAGCAAGGAAGCAGAGGACGATATGGTCGGCATTACCAAGAGAGATCCGATGCTGGATCTGTTGTATCAGCTGGAGCAGCGGATGGGCCGGAGCTTCAACGAGCCGCTCCGCGCGTTTGAATGGCCCGTACCCGAGGCCGCGACGACCGCCTGGATGCCGCTGGTAGACATCTTCGAGGAGCCCGATGTGATCCGCCTGGTGGCGGAGATCCCCGGGGTGAAGCCCGAGGACGTGAAGATCTCGGTAGAGGGCAACCTGCTGACGGTGAAGGGCACGAAGGAGCAGGTGGCGGAAGAGAAGGCCGAGAAGGTGCATCGCTATGAGCGGACCTATGGCGCCTTCGAGCGGACGTTCAGGCTGTCCGCCTCGATCGATCCCAACAAGATCAAGGCGGCTTACAACCTCGGCGTGCTGACGATCACGCTGCCGAAGGCGGAGACGGCCAAGCCCCATCTGATCACGGTGGAAGTCACGCCACAGAAGGCGTTGAAGGCCTAATCTACGGGGGAGGAGGGTGACCTGGTTGGTCGCCCTCTTTCTCGTGCGGAGGCGACATGGTTACCGAGCACAGACGGAGTATGGAAGGCCTGCTGACACACGTCGGCACGGCCGACTGTTTCATCGCTCTCCCTCATCCGGCGCCGGAGTGCGGGATCGTCACGGCGTGGTGGCAGTGCCAGGTGGAGGCGGACCCGGCCATGCAGCGGCAGCAGGAGGACGAGTAGCGGCAGCCGTCGTCTTCGGCATCGAGTAGATTCGGTTATGCCCACCGCTGAAGATACGATGCTCCTTTCCGAGTCCCCGAAAAACTCGCGTAAATTCTCCAAATGCATGGAGTGTCAACGGTACGCCACGAGGTCCCGGATGCGGGAACTCCTAGCCCTCGCCGCAGTCGCCTGCCTGGACTTCTGGCCGGGCGAGGTTGTCGAGCGCCGCATCTACCTCACCTGGCTCGCGTCGCGCGATCCGTGGTTCATGCTCCGCACGATTCCCGGCACGGTGCGGGGAGTGGGTGGCAGCGTCGTTCCCTCGTCACTCCCGGCGAATCCCGTGGATCACGTCATCGCGCCACGACGGCAACTCGAAAGCCTCTTCGCCACGCTGTTACCGAAGGACGCGCAGGTCGAAGTCGAGATGCCCGACGGCCGGCGCTTCCTGATGCCCAGAAGGCGCCCTCAGGGTCGGCTCGCGCTGCTCGCTGGACTGAATGCGCGCGAAGCGGGCGAACTCCTCGCACGCGAAGCGCACGAGCTGGTCGCCTTTGGACGCCACATCGACGGGTTGTTGTTCGTGAGCAACGCCGCCGAAGAGTTGCACCAGGGCCGTGGGGCACCCCGCCACGCAAGATCCGCGGTCTGCGCCCACGTCTCGCAGGCGACCGGCGACCGACTGCTAGTGGTCGTCGCAGCTCGAGTGGTCGTCGATTACTGTCGCGGGCAGCACTGGACCGAGGCTCGGGCTCGCGCGGTAATCCGTCAGCTGTTGGATCTCTGCGTCACGACCAAGCCGCCCGAGCCCGAGCCGGAGACCAGCGAAGCCACCATCCTCTACCGAGGTCCGCAAGGCGGTCCAGCGCCCGCAGCTCGCGCCGTCCGGCGCCGAAGCTGGCTTCCGGCTCCCCAGTAGCAACTGACACGTGCGGGGAGCGGTACGCTTCCCGCGCCTAAGACGACGCGGACTCCACCGGGACGACACCGAAACCGACTGGCAGGCAGAGAACAGCGTGCTCGGATGAGCTGGATGGAGTCGAGGGCCCGCGACATCCGGAGGGACGAAACCACGCGATGAGAACGCCGCGCCGTGAAGCGTGCCGTGGCACCATGGGCAGGTCGCCTTGGCTGACGCCCTGAGGCTGCTGCTCCGCCCCTTCGGGGGCGGCCGCCGCCCGGAAGCCCAGAAGCCTCTCCGCGCTGAGCTCCTCAGCATCGAGCGCCTGGAGGAACGGGCCAGGGCCCTCGCCGCCAGCTTCACGCTGGCCCGGGATCCGCGCCGCAAGGCCCGCCCATTCTTCTCGCGGCTGGAGGACAACGCCCGGGTGCTGCGCAAGGCCTATCGCGTCCTGGCCGACGATGTCCACGGCGGCGAGTTCGTCCCCCCGGCGGCGGAATGGCTCCTCGACAACTTTCACCTCATCGAGGCCGAGATCCGGGGCATCCGGCACGACCTTCCGCGGCATTACTACTTGGACCTGCCCAAGCTGGCCTCGCGGGAGATGGCCGGCATCGCGCGGGTCTACGCCATGGCCCTGGAGCTGATCCGCCACACCGACGGCCGCCTGGATCGACAACAGCTCGTGCGCTTCATGGCCGCCTACCAGACTGTGGCTCCCCTCACCATCGGCGAGCTGTGGGCTTGGCCCAGCATGGTCAAGCTCGCCCTCATCGAGAACCTGAGGCGGCTGGCGGACGAAGCGCTCCAGGGCCGGGACGCGCGTCTCACGGCCGACGGCTATCTGGCCCAGATCGGCGGCGCCGAGGACGCGGCGCCCCTGCCGTCCCTGCCTGAGGTCCTGGACACGGCCTACGTCGTGCGGCTCCTGCAGCGGATGCGCGAGTACGGGCCCCTTGTCGCTCCCGTGCGCGCGGCCGTCGAGGAACGCCTCGCCGCCCAGGGCATGACGGCGGAGGATTCGATCCGGACGGAGCACCAACGCCAGGCCGCGGGGCAGGTCTCCGTGGCCAACGCCATCACCAGCCTGCGGCTGTGCTCCACTCTGGACTGGATGCGGTATTTCGAGAACGTCAGCTTGACCGAACAGGTCTTGCAACGCGACCCGGCCGGCGTCTACGGGAGCATGGACTTCCTCAGCCGGGACCGCTACCGGCAGGCGGTGGAGGAACTGGCCGAGGCCACCGGTGAGGCCCAGCTCCGTGTGGCCCTTCGCACCGTGGAGAGCGCCCGCCAGGCCGCCGAACTGAACTCGGCCCACGACCGCGCTGCCCACGTGGGCTACCACCTGATCGGGAAGGGCCGACGCGAACTCGAAACCGACGTGGCCTACCGTCCGCGCCTCGCGAACCGCGCACGGCGCTTCATGTTCACGCACGCCACCAGTTTCTACCTTGGGTCGATCGGACTCGTCACCGCCGCCCTGCTGGCCCTGGCCCTCGCGTACGTCCAGGGCGAGGGCGGCGCCCCGTGGGCGCAGGCCTGGACCGCAGCGCTCCTCCTCCTGCCGGCCAGCGAGTTCGCAATCGCCCTCGTCCAGCGCCTGGCCGCGCACCTCGTACCGCCACGGCGCCTCCCCCGCCTCGACTTCCAGGCCGGGGTCCCCGAGGACGGGCGGACCATGGTTGTCGTCCCCACGCTGCTCACGAGCGTGGCCGGGGTTGTCGAGCTGCTGGAGCATGTGGAGGTCCTGGCCCTGGGGAACGTCGACCCGCGCATACACTTCGCCATCCTCGGCGATTTCGCCGACGCGCCCACGGCCGAGATGCCCGCAGACGACGAGATCCTGGACGCCGCCCGCGCTGGCGTCGTCGACTTGAACGCCCGCCTCGGCCAGGGGCGCACCGACCGGTTCCACCTGTTCCATCGTGCGCGTCAGTGGAACCCCGGCGAGGGCTCGTGGATCGGCTGGGAGCGCAAGCGCGGGAAGCTCGAAGAGTTCAACCGCCTGCTGCGGGGGGCTAAGGACACGAGCTTCCGCCTCCACGTGGGCGACCCGGAGATGTTGCCCAGCGTCCGCTACTGCCTCACCCTGGACAGCGACACCCGGCTTCCCCTGCACGCGGCCCGGAAGCTCATCGGCATCATCGCCCACCCCCTGAACCGTCCCTCCTTCGATCCTCGCCTGCGCCGCGTCACCGAGGGCTACGGGATCTTGCAGCCCCGGGTCAGCGTGACGATGGCGAGCGCCGCCGGGTCACTGTTCGCCCGCGTGTACGCCGGGCACACGGGCGTCGATCCTTACACCACCGCAGTCTCGGACACCTACCAGGATCTGTTCAAGGAGGGGATCTTCACGGGCAAGGGCCTCTATGACGTAGACGCCTTCATCGCCGCCCTAGACGGCCGGATCCCCGAGAACGCCCTCCTGTCCCACGACCTCTTCGAGGGCCTGCACGCCCGGGCCGCCTTGGTGACGGACGTGGAGGTGGTCGACGATTACCCCGCGAGTGTGCTCGCTCATGCCCGGCGCCAGCACCGGTGGACGCGCGGCGACTGGCAGATCCTCTTCTGGCTGTTCCCCTTTGTCCCGACCCGCGAGGGCCTGGAGCGCAACCGCCTCCCCGTCATTTCCCGCTGGAAGGTCTTCGACAACCTAAGGCGCACGCTGGTGGCCCCCGCCACCGTCGCCTTGCTCGCTCTGGCCTGGCTGGTGCTGCCGGGAGACCCCTTGGCCTGGACCCTCGGCGTTCTCGCTGCGATCGCGTTCCCACTATACCCGCTGGCCGTCCAGGTCGGCGCCGGCCCCGCCCCCCAGCAACCGTTGGCGGTGTTCCTGCGGATTCTGGGCGAGGACGTGAAGACCGCCGGCGCCCAGACGCTCCTGCAGATCACGTTCCTCGCCCACCACGCCTACGAGATGGCCCACGCCATCGCCCTCACCCTGGTTCGCCTCGTGATCACGCAGCGCCGCCTCCTCCAATGGGAGACGGCGGCCGCCGCCACTGCCCGGGCCGCCGGCCTCAGCGCCCGGGCCGGCGCGTTGCTGTTCCTCGTAGAAATGGCGGCCAGCCCCTTCATCGCCCTGATCGTCCTTGTCACGATCGCGGCCGCCCGGCCGAGCAGCCTGGCGGTGGCCGGTCCCCTCCTTGCCTTGTGGGTGGCCGCGCCGCTGGTGGCCTACTGGCTCAGCCAGCCCGTGTCGCCCGAGCGTCAGCTGCTTAGCTCCGAGGACCGACGCTTCCTCCGTCTCATCGCACGCAAGACCTGGCGCTACTTCGAGACCTTCATGGGCGCCGAGGACCACGGCCTGCCTCCGGACAACTTCCAGGAAGCGCCCACGCCGAGGCTCGCCCACCGGACGTCCCCCACGAACATCGGGATGGGGCTCCTCTCGACCTTGGCCGCCCACGACCTCGGCTTCATCCGCACTCCCGAACTGGTCGAGCGGCTCGAGGCCACGGTGTCTACCATGGGCGGACTGGAACGTTTCGAAGGCCATCTGCTCAACTGGTACGACACGAGAACCCTGGCACCGCTGCCCCCCCGCTACGTCTCCACCGTGGACAGCGGCAATCTCGCGGGCGCTCTCCTGGCCCTGGCCGAGGGCCTGCGGCGGCTGGCCGGCGAGCCCCAGTCCGCGGCGCAGATCTGCGCCGGCCTGGTGGACACCGCGGAGATGGCCGGCCAGTACCTGGCGCGTCTCGCAGACACGCCAGCCGGGCACCAGGACGGGAGGGCCCGCTTGGTCGCTGTGGTGAAGTCCGTACTGGACGTGTTGGAAGGTCCCGAGGAAGCGGAGCAGAAGCTGGCGCGCGGGGACGGACAGGTCCCCGCGCTCAGAGAAGCGATCGAATCGTTCGAGTCGGAAGGTGCGACTTCCAGCCATCAAGTCGAGGCAGCCTACTGGGCGCGGTCCCTCGCCGCGGGGTTGACGGCCCCGGCCCCGAAGCCCGGTGTGTTCGCGACGCGCCTCGAGGAGCTCGCCTCGCGCGCCCTCGCTTTCGTCGACGGCATGAGCTTCGCCTTCCTCTACGACCGGGAGCGCCAGATCTTCGCCATCGGCTATCGCCTCGCGGACGCCCAGGGCCCCGGCCGTCTCGATCCTTCCTACTACGACCTTCTGGCTTCCGAGGCCCGCCTGGCCAGCTTCGTCGCCATCGCCAAGGGCGATGTCCCCGACAGCCACTGGTTCCATTTGGGGCGGCTACTGACCAGCGTGGAGGGCGCCCCCACCCTCCTGTCGTGGAGCGCCAGCCTTTTCGAATACCTCATGCCCCTCCTCGTGATGCAGAGCTATCCGGGGACCCTCCTCGATCAGTCGTGCCGCATGGCTGTACATCGGCAGATGGAATACGGGCGGCAGCAGGGAGTGCCCTGGGGGATCTCGGAGTCCGCCTTCAACCTCGTGGACCGTCACGGCAACTACCAGTACAAAGCCTTCGGCGTGCCCGGCTTGGGGTTGAAGCGAGGCCTCGGCGACGAACTGGTCGTGGCCCCCTACGCCACCGCGCTGGCCGCCATGGTGGACCCCGCGAGGGCAGCCCACAATTTCCGGCGCCTGGCCCGGGAAGGGCTGGACGGCGCGTACGGGTTCTACGAGGCCATCGATTACACCCACCGGAAGGCGGACGAAGGCGAGACCGTCAGCGAGCCCCAACCCCATGGCTCCCGCGGGGTCGTCGTTCAGGCCTTCCTGGCCCATCACCAGGGCATGAGCTTGGTGGCCCTGGCCAACGCCGTCCTCGGCCATCCGATGGTGCAGCGCCTCCATGCCGATCCCCGGGTGCAGGCCACCGCGCCGCTGTTGCAGGAGCGCGCGCCGCGCCACGCTCCGATCACGCAGCCCCGGCCCGCCGAGGAGACGCGGGTCGCGGCTCCGGCCTCCGCGGTGGCGGTCCGGCGCTTCCGGTCGCCTCACACCCGGTACCCTCACGCCCAGTTCCTATCCAACGGGGCTTACACCGCCATCGTCACCAACGCAGGAGGCGGGGCCAGCTTTTGCCGCGGCCGCGCCGTCACCCGGTACCGCGAGGACTCGACCCGTGACCTGGGGAGCCACTTCCTCTACCTGCGCGACGTGCGCACCGGGTCGGTCTGGTCCGCGGCCTACCATCCCACGGACCGGGAACCCGAGGAGTATCTGGTCACCTTCCAGGCCGACAAGGCCGTCTTCCGCCGCCGTGACGAGGACATCGCGACGCAGCTCGACATCGCGGTCTCAACCGAGGACGACGTCGAGGTGCGCCGCCTGGCCGTGACCAACCAGAGCGACCGGCCTCGCGAGCTCGAGGTCACGAGCTACGCCGAGATCGCCCTGGCGTCTGTCGGCGAGGACCTGACCCACCCCGCCTTCAGCAAGCTCTTCGTGGAAACCGAGTACTTGCCCGAGAGCGCCGCCCTGGTTTGCGCCCGGCGACCCCGCGCCCGGGACGAGGCCCGGGTGTGGGCAGTCCACGTGTTGAGCGTGGATGCGAGGATGCAAGGGCCGGTGGAATGGGAGACCGACCGCGGGCGGTTCCTGGGCCGCGGCCGCGGCCCGGAGGATCCGATGGCCCTCGACGGGCGGGCCCTCTCCGGCACCACGGGGGCCGTGCTGGACCCGATCGTCAGCCTGCGACAGCGCATCCGTTTGGCACCTGGCGGATTCGTGCGCCTGTCCTTCGCGACGGGGATGGCCGTGAGCCGCGATGGCGCTCTGGCCATGGCGCATAAGTACCACGACCCCAGCGCCGCCGCGCGCACTTTCGCGCTGGCCTACACCCAAGCGCAGAGCACGTTGCGGCACCTGGGCATCTCGAGCGATGAGGCCCAGCTCTGCGAACGCCTCGCCTCCCGGGTCCTATACACCGACGCCTCGCTGCGGGCGGGGCCGGAGGTCTTGGAGCGCAACGTGCTGGGCCAACCGGGGCTGTGGGCCCACGGGATCTCCGGCGATCTCCCCATCCTCCTCGTGCGCGTGGTCAAGGGAGGCGACATCCCCCTCGTCCGGCAGGCCCTCCAGGCCCAAGAGTACTGGCGGCTCAAGGGCCTGAGCGCGGACGTCGTGATCTTGAACGAGCATCCAGTGAGCTACCTCGACGACATACACGTCCAGCTCGCCGCGCTCCTCGACACCGGGCCCTGGGGGGCGTGGAAGCACCGGCCGGGGGGGGTGTACCTGTTGCGCGGCGACCGGATGAACGAGGCCGAGCGAAGCCTGCTCGCCAGCGTGGCACGGGCGATCCTCAGCGGGGATCGCGGCAAGCTGTCGGACCAGTTGGACTGGCCTTATCCCGAGCGGCAACCCCGGAGGGACCTGCCGCCGCCACCCCCGCGCCCGGCTTCCGCCCCGGATGGCATGGAGATCGAGGTGCCCGCCCTCACCTTCGCCAATGGGACGGGCGGCTTTGCCGATGGCGGTCGCGAGTACGCAGTCGTCCTCGACGGTGACCGGGAGACGCCGCTCCCTTGGGTCAACGTCATGGCCAACCCCGCCTTCGGCACCGTAGTCTCAGCATCGGGCTCGGCGTATACGTGGGCGGAGAACAGCCGTGAGAACCGCCTCACGCCCTTCGCGAACGACCCTGTGACTGACCCCACCGCCGAGGCCCTCTTCTTGAGGGACGAGGAAGGGGGCGACGTGTGGTCACCCACGCCGGGGCCGATGCGGCGGACCCAAGAGAGCGGCCGGTTCGTGACGCGGCACGCAGCCGGAGTCTCTCACTTCACTCATGCCTCCCATGGAATCCTGCAGGAGCTCGCGGTCTTCGTGGACGCGAAGGACCCTGTGAAGTTCTCACTCCTGACCCTCACCAACCGGACCGCTCGCCCGCGGCGACTGAGCCTGTTCGCCTACAACGAATGGCGCCTGGCGCCGCCGCAGTCTGGGGAGCCCGGGCACGTGATGACGGGACTCGACGCGGAGACGGGGGCCGTCCTGGCCACGAACCCCTACAACCAGGAGTTCGCGGGCCGGGTCGCCTTCGCCCACGCCAGCGAGGCGCCGAGTTCGGCGACGGGAGACCGCCTCTCCTTTCTGGGACGCAACGGCTCGCTGGCGAGGCCAGCCGCCCTGAACCACCACGCCCTGTCGGGCCAGTTCGGGGCCGGACTCGATCCCTGCGCCGCGCTGCAGGTCGAGATCGACTTGGCTCCGGGAGAGAGCCGCCGCCTCGTCTTCATCCTAGGACAGGGTGGGGATCACGAGCACGCCCGCGAGCTGGTGCGCCGCCACGGCAGCGTGGCCGCTGCCGACATCGCCTTGGAAGCGGTGCAGCGGTTCTGGGCCGACACCCTGGAGACGGTCCAGGTGCGCACGCCCGACGACTCCTTCGATCTCCTCATGAACCGGTGGCTCCTGTACCAGGACCTGAGCTGCCGGCTCTGGGCGCGGTCCGGCTTCTATCAGCCGGGCGGCGCCTTCGGCTTCCGCGATCAGCTGCAGGACGCCATGGCCCTCTCCCTGGCGAGGCCGGACATTTTGCGGGCGCACATCGTCCGCGCCACGGGCCGGCAGTTCATCGAAGGGGATGTGCAACACTGGTGGCACGAGCCCTCCGGCCGCGGCACCCGCACCCGTTGCTCGGACGACCTGCTCTGGCTGCCGTACGCCGTAGCGCACTACGTCGACACGACCGGGGACCACAGCATCCTCGACGAGCTCGTTCCGTTCCTGGAGGCTCCGGTGCTCGCCGCCGGCGAGAGTGAGGCCTACGGGCAGCCGCGGCGTTCCTCCGAATCGGCTTCCCTCTTCGACCATTGTGTGCGCGCCATCGACAAGGGCCTTACGGCTGGCGCCCACGGCCTTCCGCTGATCGGCAGCGGCGATTGGAACGACGGGATGAACCGGGTCGGGCACCAGGGCCGCGGCGAAAGCGTCTGGCTCGGGTGGTTCCTGCACACGGTGCTGCAGCAGTTCATCCCCCTGTGCGAGACCCGGGACACGGCGCGGGCGGCGCGTTACGCGAGCGAGGCCAGCCGGCTGGCGGGCATGCTCGAGCGGGCCTGGGACGGGGAGTGGTACCGGCGGGGTTACTACGACGACGGCACGCCGTTGGGCTCGGCGCAAAACGACGAGGGCAAGATCGACTCGATCGCTCAGTCCTGGGCGGTTCTGTCCGGAGTCGCGCCCGTGAAGCACGCCGAGCGGGCCATGGACGCCGTCCGCACCCACCTTGTGCGGCGCGCAGCCCGCGTCGTGCTGGTGCTCACTCCCCCCTTCGACCAGTCGGCGCAAGACCCCGGTTACGTCAAGGGATACCCGCCCGGGGTGAGGGAGAACGGCGGCCAGTACACGCACGCCGCGGTGTGGACGGTCATGGCGGTGGCCCGGCTCGGCAACGGGGACGAGGCGGTGGAGCTGTTCCACCTGCTGAACCCCATCAACCACACGCGGAGCGCCGCGGACGTCGAGCGCTACAAGGCCGAGCCGTACGTCACCGCCGGAGACGTCTACGCTCACCCGGCCCACGCCGGGCGCGGCGGTTGGACGTGGTACACGGGCTCCGCGGGCTGGATGTACCGCGCGGGTCTGGAGAGCATCCTCGGCCTCAAGCGCCACGGTGCGAGCTTCGAGCTGGATCCCTGCATCCCCGCGGCCTGGCCCGAGTATTCCATCGTCTGGCGTTTCGGCCGCACCGGCTATGACATCTCCGTTTCCAACCCAGAGCACCGCTGCCGGGGGATCACGGAGGCCGAGCTGGACGGCCACCCCGTGGATCCCGCCGCCATCCCCCTCGTGGACGATGGCGCCACGCACCGGGTGCGCGTGATGGTGGGGGAGCAGGCGCAGAGCACGCCGACGACAGCCCGGCGGGGGACGGCGGCGCGGGCGTAAAGCCATGTCGGCGTCTGCTTCATCTGAACTCGCGCTACCCCCTGAGCGGCGGTCAGGGTGTCGGTTCGTTCCATCGAAGCCCTGCTGCGTCAATGTCAACGAATGCGCTCCGCGCGCCGCAACCGAGCCCGAAGCGCCGGCGTGGGCGGGAACCCGCGCCAGATCCAGAACGCCACCTGGGTGATGTAGCGCTCCTGACGGCGCGCGCGGTCCCAGGCGCCGAACAACCGAATGCGGTAGGCGCCGCCGCCCCACCGCAGCTTCACCATCTCGTACGAGAACTCGCCCGGCAGCATCCGCTCGAGATAGATCCACCGCTCCGGGTCGTCATCGCGCTGGCGCCACAACACGAGGACTCGGACACGCCTGCCGAGATTGTGCACGACCATTTGAGGATCGCGCTGCTGCTCCTCATTATGGCGCCGAAGTGCGTCTGGGATCTCACGAACCGACCGCGCGCGCATATGACTCACCTCTCCAGAAGCACGAAATCACGAGGGCCCGCTGAGCCGTAGTGCTGCTCGTCACTCCGCTCGTCACTCCGCTAGTGAACCCGCTGGTTACTCCGCTAGTCACCCGGCGTTTCTACCGGCATTTCCACCGGGGTTTTCGCCGGGAATTCCAGAAACACCACTCGGCGTAGGCCGCCGCTTAGCGGCCCAACGCGGACAGCCCCGACGCACTTGACATCCCCAATGGGCGGTACGTAAGATGACATGACAGCAATAACACTTTCAAGGCCTCCGAATGGGACGCGCTCGACCGGATCTGATTAGAGTCCTCGAAGAGAACCCCCCCGGCCCGCACGCCGGCATCACCCTCGTGCGCCGGGTCCGCACCCGCGAATACAGAACCGAGATCGGCCCCCGCGGCTACCTCTCGCAAATCGAGGCCGCGGCCTTTCTCGGTAAGAGCGTGATGGCCGTCAACCGGTACGTTCGGCTCGGGCTCCTGAGAGACACGACGCGCTACGGGATTTCCATGATCCAGCTCGTGGAGCTGCGTCGCTTCCAGCGGGAGTACCTGGAAGGGGGGAAGGGCGGCCGGCTACGGCGTGGCGTGGGTGCCGAACGGCGAAGGGCAAACCGCTCGTGAGCGTGGGTGAGCAGCAAGATCGAGGGTTGCGGCTCGAGAGATCGTCGGCGACTGCAGGCGCCATCGAGCCGCTGCTGACCGCGGCCGAAGTCGGCCGCCTGCTCGCCATTCCCACGAAGCGGGTTTACGAAGTCGTCGGGCATCTCGCAATTCAACTGGCGCCGCACACCCTGCGGTGGCGGCTGTCGGACATCGCAGCCCTGATCGAAGAGCGGAGGAGGAACAAGTGAGCGTCTTCAAGCGGCCTGAGAGTCGGCGGTACGTGGTGGAAGTCCGCTGGCGCGGGCTGCCACGACTTAAGGTGTCGACCGGCTCGACCAATCGAGCCCGCGCGGGGGCGATGGAACGGACACTCCACGCGCTAAGGGACGTGGGGCGGTTGGACGTCCTGCGACTTCTGGGGGAGGGGAAACTCCGTCTAGCGGATGTCCACGAAGACTATCAGCGCGATCCCACCGCGCTCCAGCAGCGGGTGGCGAAGGTGGCGAGTCCGGTGCTCGGGCCGCTCGTCGATGAATGGCTGAAGTGGCTAGAGAGTCCCGCGGCGTTGTCGTCGAAGACGCGGCGGCCGTTCAGCGCCCGGACCGCGTATCGCTACCGGGAATCGTGGCAGCGGCTGTTTCGCATCCTGCCGCGGGGTCGGGATGCCACGCTGGCGGACATCACCAAGGGGTTTATCGCCGAGTTCCGGGAGGCGCGCCGCCGGGAGGGGACAGCCGGGTCCACCATCAATCGCGATTTGTGCGCGCTGTCGGCATTCCGGCGTTGGTGCGCGGAGGAGCGCGACCTTGCCGTCCCTGCTCTGAAGCTGCCGCGAGAGCGGGAGCCTGCGGGGAGGGAGCGGTGGCTCTCGGCCGAGGAGCTGAGGGATCTTGAATGCGCGACGCCGCGCGAGTGGTGGCCGCTGTTCGCCACGCTCGCGTTCACGGGATTGCGGATCGGCGAAGCACAGGGGCTTCGGCGCGCCGACCTGCGACTCGCCGAGCGCCGGATCACCGTAAGCGAGCGGCTGCGTCAGTTGAAGACGGCCGGCAGCGTGCGAGACGTACCCGTACCCGAACCACTGGCACGCGTTCTCGCCGAGCACCTGACGCGCGACCCCGGCGGGCCGAACGAACCCCTATTCCCGGCCCCCTTCAGCGACTACCGGGCGGCGCGCCGTGTATTCATTCGGGCTTGTCGCCGCGCGTCGGTACACGACGCAACGGTGCATGATCTGCGGCACACGTTCGCGGTGCACGCCGCGCAGGCTGGCGTACCCATCCCGCGCATCCAGAAGCTCCTGGGCCACGCCACGGTCGCGATGGCGATGCGGTACATGAAGCACGCGCCCGAAGCGTACTTCGCGGAGGATGCGGCGAGGGTGGCGGGGAGTCTTACCGGCGCACGGGATCGGGAGGAGGAGGCGCGGGTGGAGTTGGTGAGGGCGCGGCTTACGAAGGCTTAGCTCTGCCTGGGGGAATAGGCATTTGCAACCGATACAACGACGCGTCACCAGTAGACCTCGACGGCCCGGATCATCTCGCGCTGCACCATCGCTTGACCACCTGGTAGCGCAGCCGCAGCGCCCGCCCCGCCTCCTCAAGCGTGACGGGATGTCGGATGACCATGTGTCGCCTCCCGAAGGGACGAAGTCCCACCGTCGCCGTCGTGGCGAGGCGGGGTCGTCAGGGTTGAGCCCTCTGCTTTTCAGCGGCCCGGCGTGTCGCCGCAATGAGGTCATTATCTTGATCGCGTGGTCAGCGAATTTCCGATGGGTAACCACTGGGCGGTGAAGCTATTCGCCGCCGTGCTTCCTCCTTCTCGGTTCGGAAACGTGTCCGTCGTCCACCGGGAGGCAGTAGCGTCGCAGCTCGTGGGCGCGATTATGGTGCACCGCACGGACCTGGGTACTCTCATCGCACGGGTGCGGGTCGTGTACGCCCTCCTCGACCGCGCGTGGGACCGAGATCCAGAACGGATCGCGGCGGTCGTCGATGCCACCTTCCACCGGCTCGGCGAGCTGCAAGAGCGGGAGGCGAGCCTGGAACGTGATATCCACGACGCCTCGAAGGATGACTTGGAGGCCAAGTTTCGCTCCCACCTTGGGCTGTACGAGTTCATTTCAGAGCAGTACTACCGCACGCTCGCGGCTCCGTGCGCCGCTGCGGACGCGATCAGCCGGACCGGTGAAACTGTCGGCGACCTGATCGACGGGGATGGCCGCGCGAACCCCGCCCGCATGACTGCGTTAGAGGCCGGGCGCGGGATCAGGGCGGGGGCTATCACGGACGGCCTCGACCGGCACCTGCGAAACAGCGCCGCGCACCACCGCTACAGCATCATCGACGACAACCGCATACGCCTCTGGGACGTGGACCCGAAAACGGGGCAGACCACGTGGGGGCCGGTCGAGTGGACGTTCTGGGAGCTACGCACGAACGTCGACCGCCTGTCAAACATGTGCTCCGTGCTGCTCCTCGGGATTGCGATGTTCGACATCGCGTACGGCCCGACGATGCGCGCCCGCGGCTGGGGCTCCCGCGGTAAGCGGCCGCTCCCGAAGCGCCGGGACATCGCGAAGGCGGAGCTTAGCTCGATGGCAGATCTTCACGGGTTCACCGTGGAGAGCGTGAACATCGCGGGCGACGGGGCGCTTGTGATCGCCCTTCGTGTAAAGGGAGAGACGATGATCGCGCAGACGACGGAGATCATCGCTGGCGTCGGAGATGCGGGGACCGAACGCTATCACCAGGACGTCCACACCGAGTGGGGACCCGTCCGCAACCAGGTGTACGGTTTCCTGCAGACGACATACGATGTCCATGGCGGCTATGATGTGGTTCGGGTGACGGTGACAGCGAAGGACGGCAAGACGAGCGTGGGGCAGGTCGACGCCTCGCTCGCGGAACGCGACGCGATGCTGCAGGGGGAGGACGTTAACACGATTCGCGCGCGGCTAACAGTCGACACGCTCGCTGATGAGACGATTCCCGTCATCCTCAAGGGTCCGATCGTCCCAGTGCCGTAGTTATCGCGCATCGTTCGCGCTAATCAACTGGGCCCGGTCGCCGGATCACCCCTTTGATTTGCGGCGACGGCCTCGCGAGACTGTGACTATGCCGGTCGCGATACTCATCCTGCCGTACCGGGGCGGGAGACTCCGCGTCGAGTGCTACTTGCTGGAATGGAGCGTCGTGCTCAAGGGGGTTCGCCACCTCATCTTTGTCCAGCACCTCGGCGACACTCGAGAAAGCCGCGAGGCGCGGATCGTTTCGTGGGCGGACGCGCACCCCGAGCTCTTCCAGGGTTGGGGAAATAGCTGAGATTCGTGCCCCCCTGTCGTGTTTCCGCCCGTCCACACCGCAAAAACGCCCTACCACAAATCCTCGTCGCGCTCCATTCTTTGACAGCGGCGTTTCATAGTTCTTTTTACGGAGGTATCCGATAATGCCCCCTAGACGGAAGCGCGGTGAACCGGACGGAACTGAGATTCTGAAGGACCTCTTGATTGTTCAGCTGGGGATCGCCGGTGTGCCGCAGCAGAGCATCCGGGCTATCGTGGGCTGTGATATCATCCGCGTGAACCGGATCGTGCGGCATCTCAAGGTCAAGCCATCGAGGAGGGAGTCCTAATGCCAGCCGCCGAGGCGAAGATGGTGGAGCTGCTTGAGCAAATACTCCGCGTGCAGGCCATTCAGGTGGCTTCGGGGAAAGGTGTTACCGAGGGCGCGAGGCTGCTCAAGCTCGCGGGTCTCGACAACCGGATGATCGCCGAGGTGCTAAACACTACGCCTGCCACCGTGCGCTCGGTGACGGCAAACCTGCGCTTCGGTCGAGGGGCCGGCCGCGGCGCGAGAGGGAGGCGCTAGGACATGGCCGAGATCGAGCTTGTAACCGATCGGATCGAGCGGCTGCTAGCGCTCCTCCTCTTACAAATGATGAAGGGCTCATCCCAGCGCGACAAGGCAGTAAAGCTGAGCCTCGCCGGCTTCTCCAACACCGAGATCGCGGACCTCCTCGACACCGGCGCTACGGTCATCGCATCGACGCTATCCCAGGCGCGCCGCGGTACGCGAGCGACGCAACGCCGTAACCGCTAGGGCGGAAGATCATATGCCAGCCGCTACCGATTTCAGGAGGCGCGCGTTCAGCATCGCCACGATCAACGCCTCCGGACGGGACGTGGGCCGTCACGTCTACTGGAAGCTGTACGCTATTGAGAATCTCGTCAGGGTCGTGGTCCACTCAGTTTTGAGCGTGCAGATTCCCGGCGGGAACTGGTGGACCGCTGTTGACCAGGGCCTTCAGAGCAAGGTTGCGGGGTTTAGGGGCCAGTACGCGAATCAGCCATGGCATAGCACGCCGGGGCGGCACGAGGTCTACTATACGTTTCTGTCAGACCTCAATGCGATCATCACGGCACATAGTCATCTGTTCCGACCGACGATCCCAGACATTGACCAGTGGATCGCTCGCATCGAGCAGATTCGGCTACCACGAAACATCGTGGGGCACATGAACTGGCCGAGTTCGACCGATCGGCAGCGCATAGACGTTTTTTACAAGGACTTTCAGGCGCTAATCAAGAAGCTCGCGAGCGCCAACTTCAACTTCGTGATCCCTTGAGACATTTCCCAGAGGAGCGCTGTATGCGGAGATCGGTCCAGGAGCTAGTGCAGATCGCGTCGGCGGGCCGCGGGTTTGAGATCAGCTGGCGGCATTTTCAGCTCGCGGAGCTCATTCAGATCGCGTCGGCGGCCGGGCAGGGCCGGGGAGCGCTCACGATAACCGACGCGGAGGACAAGCCCGTCGCGCAGCTCACCCAGGTCGCGAGCGCCGGGCGCGGCGCGGTCGTGTTCGCCCCCGACGCGTGAGCGGCCCAGTAGAGGATTGCCCACTATGGATTTCACAGAGAGCGTAAAGCTCGACGCCAAGCGGCGGGCAAACTTTCAGTGCGTGATCTGCCGACGTGCTGGCTTCTTCCTTCACGTTCACCACATCACGCCGCAGGAGGAGGGCGGCCCCGGCGACCTCGACAACGCCGCGCCGCTCTGCGTGGAGTGCCACGACCTGCACGGTGGCGATCCGGGCAAGCGCAAATGGATTCGCGAGGTTCGGGACTGGTGGTGGGACTACTGTGCGAAGCGCGCGGCACAGCCCGACGTCACGGCCGCCTTCGAGCGGCTCGATAGGCTCCAGACGGAGCTCCTGGCAGTGAAAGAAGGCCAGGCGCGGTCCGGCGAGCTGCTCGCCGAGGTCAAGTCGCTCGTCGTCGCGCAGCTGCAGAACACCGTGATGGCGGTCAGCTCGGCCCGCACGGTACAAGACGTTGTCCAGGCGACGAGTTCGGCGGCAAGGGTGACCCCCGGAACCGCGGGGCTCACGCTCACGGGGTTCGCGCCGACGGTCGGTATCAGCACGGCCAAGAAGCCCAAGCCGTAGTGAACCCTGTGGCATCGCCCTGGCAACCCTGCTGGAACGAACCGGCACGCTACGGTAATGAACCAGGCGAGTCGATGGCCAGGATGTGTCCCGACGTGAACGTGTGTCCCCTAGAGGGAAACTCAAAATCCCCGGCGAATAATGAGGAGCCCTCGAGGCCAAACTCGCCGGCCCGCGGTCCGACGCATGTGGGGATCAAGTATCCATTGCATCACAGCGGCGAGGTCATGACGAGCCCCATGGTCATGCCACCATTATTGCCACCAGCGTGATTCCCGTGAGACGGGTCGGACTCCAACTCTTGCCGAACTCGACGTGACTTGCGAGGTTACCCTTCCACCGGCGCCGTAGCCAAGTGGTAAGGCAGAGGTCTGCAAAACCTCTATTCGTCGGTTCGATTCCGACCGGCGCCTCTTTGCACCGCAACGACTTCCGCGCTTCCGCCCGCAACCTTGGGGCACATTCTCTGGCATATAACT
>WNEP01000752.1_pt1 | contig 20001 bp, 17 predicted proteins | sample 5399961 | NCBI WGS metagenome assembly WNEP01 (sample SAMN13153329, study PRJNA577476) | soil metagenome | isolation source: 20 cm grassland meadow soil pre-rain plot 5 | place: USA:California | collected 2015-09-08 | reverse complement strand
ACGGCGTGCCCTGCCAGGTGTCGCTGGAAGAGTTCATGGCCTGCGCGGTCGGCGGCTGCGCCGGCTGCACGGTGCGGGTGCGCACCCCCTCGGGGCCGGCGATGAAACGGGTGTGCGTGGACGGGCCGGTGTTCGACGCGTACGCAGTGTTCTGAGCGGCCGCGGCGACAGCGCGGCAGCCTAACCGAAGTTGACCTTCGCTTCGAGGTTGGCGCGCGAGTCGGCGTAGGTGAGCGCCTCCTCGAGCTCGACCTTGCCGCTCTTGAACAGCGTGTACAGCGCCTCGTCGAAGCTCTGGATACCGCGCTCGGCGCTCTTGTGGATGGCTTCCTTGATCGACACCACGTCGCCTTTCTTGATCAAGGTGGCGATGTAGGGGGTGTTCAGCATGATCTCGACGGCAGCCACCCGCCGGCCCTCCTTGCCCATCACCAGGCGCTGCGCCATGACGCCGCGCAGGTACTGCGACAGGTCGAGGAAGATCTGGTTGTGCTGCTCGCGCGGAAACATGTTGATGATGCGATCGAGCGATTCGGCGCAGTTGTTGGCGTGCAGCGTGGCGAGCACCAGGTGGCCGGTGCCCGCGAGCGCAATGCCCGCCTCCATGCTCTCGCGGTCGCGGATCTCGCCGATCAGGATCACGTCCGGGGCGGCGCGCACCACGTAGCGCAGCGCGTTGGAGTAGCTGCGGGTGTCGATCCCCACCTCGCGCTGGTTCACGATCGAGCGCTTGTTGGTGTGCAGGAACTCGATCGGGTCCTCGATGGTGACGATGTGGTCGGAGGAGTTCTCGTTGCGGTAGTTGAGCATCGCCGCGAGCGTCGTGGACTTGCCGGAGCCGGTGGCGCCCACCATCAGCACCAGCCCGCGCTTGAGCAGCACCAGCTCGCTCACCATCTCGGGGAGCCCCAGCGAATCGAGCCGCGGCATGTCGGCGGTGATGTAGCGCAGCACCATCGCGGGACAGCCGCGCTGCATGAACACGTTCACCCGGAAGCGCCCGAGCCCCGGCTCCGAGATCGCGAAGTCGAGCTCCCACTCGCGCTGGAAGTGCTCGCGCTGCTCGGGAGACATGAGCGCCAGCGCGGTCTGGCGCACCGTGTCCGGAGAGAGCACCTGGCGGTTCACCGGCAGGATCTGGCCCTCGATCTTGATCTTGATCGGCGCGTTGGAGGTGAAGAACAGGTCCGAGGCGTTCTTCTCCACCATCAGCTTGAACAGCGGCTTGGTGTTGAGGGTCGGCTGCGGCCCCCCGTTCGCCGTCGCCGTGTCCTCGGGCAGCGCCGGCTGCGGCCCGGTGTCGCCGCTCACCGGGGCCTTGACGGCTGCCGCGTCCTTGGCTGCCTTCACAGGTTACGTCCCTGCTCTTCCTCGACGATACGCAGATTCCCGCCGTCGTCGGCCGCCTTGTGCTCGCGCTTGCTCTCGAGCTTGATGCGCAGGCGCAGCTCGTTCTTCGAATCCGCGTTGCGCAGCGCGTCCTCGTAGGAGATGAAGCCGGTCTCGTACAGCTCGTACAGCGCCTGGTCGAAGGTCTTCATGCCGAGGCGCGTCGAGCGCGACATCACTTCCTTGATCTTGGCGACCTCGCCCTTGAAGATCAGGTCCTGGATGAGCGGCGAGTTGAGCATGATCTCCATCGCCGCGATGCGCCCGGAGCCCGCCTCGCGCGGCACCAGCCGCTGCGAGATGAGCGCCCTGATGTTCAGCGACAGGTCCATGAGCAGCTGGTCGCGCCGCTCGTCGGGGAAGAAGTTGACGACGCGGTCGAGCGCCTGGTTGGCGTTGTTGGCGTGCAGCGTCGCCAGCACCAGGTGTCCGGTCTCGGAGAACTGGATGCCGTACTCCATGGTCTCCCGATCGCGGATCTCGCCGATCAGGATCACGTCCGGCGCCTGCCGCAGCGTGTTCTTGAGCGCCGCGTGCCAGGAGTCGGTGTCGACGCCCACCTCGCGGTGCGTGATCACGCATCCCTTATGGGTGTGCACGTACTCGACCGGGTCCTCGATGGTGACGATGTGCCCGCGCGTCTTGTCGTTGCGATAGCCGACCATGGCGGCGAGCGTCGTGGACTTTCCCGAGCCGGTGCCGCCGACGACGATCACCAGCCCGCGCTTGCTGAGCACCACTTCCTTCAGGATCGGCGGCAGGTCGAGCTCCTCGAAGGTGGGGATCTTGGCGTTGATCAGGCGGATCACGCAGCCGACCGACGCCTGCTGCACGAAGGCGCTGACGCGGAAGCGGCCGATGCCGGCCGGGGCGATGGCGAAGTTGCATTCCTTGCTGGCGTCGAACTCCCGGGTCTGCCGGTCGTTCATGATGGCGCGCACCAGCGTCGCGGACTGCTCGGCGGACAGCGCCCGCTCGCTCTGCGGCCGGATCTCGCCGTCGATCTTGATGGCGGGCGGAAAGCCGGCGGTGATGAACAGGTCCGACGCCTTCTTCTCCGTCACCCGCCGGAGGAGATCCTGCATCAGCTTGATGGCCTGGTCGCGATCCATGTGCGTGCCTCCGCTTTTACAGCGCGTCCTTGTTCTGCGCCTTGTAGCGCGCCTCTTCCTTGCTGACGATGCCCTTGGCGACCAGGTCGGCGAGGCACTGGTCGAGGGTCTGCATGCCCTGGGCGCCGCCGGTCTGGATGGAGGAATACATCTGCGCGATCTTGCCCTCGCGGATCAGGTTACGGATCGCCGGGGTGCCGATCATGATCTCGTGGGCCGCGATGCGCCCGCCGGCGTTCTTCTTCATGAGCGTCTGCGAGATCACCGCGCGCAGCGACTCGGACAGCATCGAGCGCACCATGTCCTTCTCCTCGCCCGGAAACACGTCGACGATGCGGTCGATGGTCTTGGCGGCGGAGCTGGTATGCAGCGTGCCGAACACCAGGTGACCGGTCTCGGCGGCGGTGAGCGCCAGGCGGATGGTCTCCAGGTCGCGCATCTCGCCGACCAGGATCACATCCGGATCCTCGCGCAGCGCCGAGCGCAGCGCCTCGCTGAAGCCGAGCGTGTCGCGATGCACCTCGCGCTGGTTGACGAGACAGCGCTTGGAGTCGTGCACGAACTCGATCGGATCCTCGATGGTGATGATGTGATCCGGGCGGTTGTCGTTGCAGTGATTGACCATGCCGGCGAGCGTCGTCGACTTGCCCGAGCCGGTCGGCCCCGTGACCAGCACGAGTCCGCGCGGCAGCATGCACAGGTCGCGGAAGATCTTGGGCGCGTTCAGGTCATCGAGCGAGAGAATCACCGACGGGATGTTGCGGAACACCGCGCCCGCGCCGCGATTCTGGTTGAAGGCGTTGACGCGAAAGCGCGCCAGCTTCGGAATCTCGAAGGAGAAATCGGTCTCGAAGAACTCCTCGTAGGCCTTGCGCTGCTTGTCGTTCATGATGTCGTACACCATGGAGTGCACTTCCTTGTGCGACAGCGGCGGCATATTGATGCGCTTCATGTCCCCGTCAACGCGGATCATCGGCGGCACGCCCGAGGACAGATGCAGGTCGGACGCGTTGTTCTTGACGGCGAAGGCGAGCAGTTGCGCGATATCGACGGCCATTGATACTCCGTGAGGCAAGCGCAGCCCGACGAAGCGAGGGCGGCGTGCAAGTCCGCGCCTGGGCGCGCGCCGGAAGTATAACGGAGGGGTCCTACGTCCCATATGTTAATGAGTCCGCAGAATTTGCCCGCCCGCATCGCGGCGGTGCAGGAACGAGTGGCGCGGGCCGCCGGGGCGGCCGGCAGGAGTGCGCACTCGGTCACACTCCTCGCCATCGGCAAGGCGCAGCCCGTCGAGCTGCTCGGCGCCGCCGCCGCCTGCGGCCTCGAGCATTTCGGCGAGAGCTACCTCAAGGAGGCGCTGGCCAAGATCGCCGCGCTGCGCGAGCGCGGATTGACCTGGCACTTCGTCGGGCGGGTGCAGGCCAACAAGACGCGTCCGATCGCGGAGGAGTTCGCCTGGGTGCACGCGCTCGATCGCTCCAGGATCGCGGAGCGGCTCGCGGCACAGCGGCCCGCTCACGCCCCGCCCCTCAACGTCTGCCTGCAGGTGAATCTGGCGGGCGAGGCCGCCAAGGGCGGCGTCGCGCCCGGCGAGCTTGGCCCCCTCGCCGCGGCAGTCGCGGCGCTGCCGCGCCTCACGCTGCGCGGTTTGATGTGCATTCCACCCGAGGAGACCGAGCCGGCGCGCCAACGCGCCTGGTTCGCGCAGCTTCGCCAGCTCCGCGATCAGCTCAACGCCGGTGGCGCGCGGCTCGACACGCTGTCGATGGGCATGAGCGGCGACTTCGAGGCCGCGATCGCCGAGGGCGCGACGATCGTGCGCCTCGGAACCGCGCTGTTCGGACCCCGCCCTGCCTAGGCGCGAGCGGCCATCTTTTCGCCGGCGAGGGTCACGCCTTTCGCCGGCGTGTTTTGCCGTCACCGATGGGGTGGCCCGGCGAAAGCGCCGCAGGCGCTTTCGCCCAATCCAACCAGTACAATGCACACCGCCATGACCAACAGGCGCATCGCGGTACTCGGAGCCGGCAACATGGGGCGCGCCCTCATCACGGGGCTGCTGCGCTCCGGCACGCGACCCGAGCACTTGAGCGTCGGCGAGCCGAGCGCCGCCTCGCGCGAGCGCCTCGCGCGGGAGCTCGCCATCACCGCCGCGGCCGACAACGCCGCGGCCGTCGCCGGCGCCTCCGTGGTGGTGCTCGCGGTGAAGCCCGAGGAAGCCAGGGCGGTGCTCGGCGCGCTCGCGGGACACTGGGGCGCCCGGCCACCGCTCCTCGTCTCCGTGGCCGCGGGGCTTCGCGTGGCGGCGCTCGAGGCCTGGTGCGGGCCGGGCGTCGCTATCGTGCGGGCCATGCCCAACCGCCCCGCGCTGGTGGGCGCCGCCGCCACCGGGTTGTTCGCCCCGCGCGCAGTCGCCGCGGCGCAACGAGCCGTTGCCGAGCAGCTGCTCCGCTCGGTGGGCGAAGTCATATGGGTAGCGAGCGAGGATGCGCTCGATGTGGTGACCGCGCTCTCGGGCAGCGGCCCGGCGTACCTGTTCCTGCTGGCGCAGCTCATGGCCGAGGCCGGCGAGCGGCTCGGGCTCGAAGGGACCGCGGCGCGCCGCCTGGCGGCCGTCACGCTCTACGGCGCCGGGCTGCTCGCAACTTCCGGGGACGGCGATCTCGCGCGGCTACGCGCCGAGGTGACCTCCCCGGGCGGCACTACCGAAGCGGCGCTGCGCGTGCTCGAGGATGCGAAGCTCTCCGACACGGTGGCGCGCGCGCTCGGGGCGGCCACCGCACGCGCGCGCGAGTTGGCCGCAGCGTGTCCGGACTGACCCAACCGACGCCGAGGAGCTCATGAGCGCGATCACCTTCGTCGTCGAAACGCTGCTGTCCCTGGCGTTGTTCGTGGTGCTGGCGCGGCTGCTGCTGCAGTGGACCCGCGCCGACTTCCGCAATCCGCTCTGCCAGGCGGTGGTGCACATCACCAACCCGCTCATCCTGCCGCTGCGCCGCGTGCTGCCGCCCATCGGCAAGCTCGACACCGCCTCCGTGATCGCGGTGCTGATGGTCGCCGTGCTCGACGTGGCCTGCATCTTCGCGCTGCACGGTGTCGGCTTCCCGCCGCCGCTGCTGTGGCTGCGGGCGGTGCTGGGCGAAATCGCGCGCACGCTGCTCTGGACGTATCTGTCGGCGATCTTCCTGTACGCGCTGCTGAGCCTCATCGCCCCGGGAGGCTATTCACCGCTGCAGTCGGTGCTCGGGACGGTGTGTGAGCCGGTGCTGCGACCGATCCGGCGGCTGGTCCCCGCGGTCGCGGGGCTCGACCTGTCGCCCCTGTGGGCGATCATCGCGATCCAGGCCATTCTGATCCTGATGCGCTGAAGGGCCGTCCGCGCGCTGGCGGAACACGCGCTTAGCGCCGACTTCGCAACGAGAATCGCAGCATTTCGCGCACCCTGAAGGTGCACCCGACCCCTGCGCCGCTCACGCCCGCGCGCCGCGCCGCCGGCACCATGTAACGGAAACCCTGAGAAAAAAGGCACTTTCGCAACACCCAAAAAGAAAAAAGCGCTTGCCAAAGCGCGCGCATGTGCTATTTTCCGCGCCGATTCTTCACCGCGCGGCCCTCCGCGCCGCGTTCTCAACCGCAAAATTCTCGAGGAGTAGCGCAAAATGGCGAAAAAGGGTGGCGCACCGACCAAATCAGAAGTCCTGACAACCATCTCCAAAGACACCGGGCTCTCGCGCAAGCAAGTCAGCGGCGTCTTCGATTCGCTGGGGGGCGTGATCAAGAAGAGCCTGCGCGGCAACGGTCTGTTCACCATGCCCGGGCTGCTGAAGATGAAGGTCGTCAAGAAGCCGGCGACCAAGGCTCGCGAAGGCATCAACCCCTTCACCGGCCAGAAGATGATGTTCAAGGCCAAGCCGGCCAGCAAAAAGGTTCGCGTGATGCCGCTCAAGAGCCTCAAGGCGATGGTCAATCAATAACAGGCGGGATCTTCCACAGCCACGGACGGAAAGCCCGGCGCGGAGCCTCCTCGCCGGGCTTTTTGTTGCGGAGCGGGACGGCGCCTTCAGGTTGCACCCGGGGGCTGCGCGATCAGCGGCGCCTGTTCCGCCTCACGCATGAAGGCGAGCACCACATCGCGCAGCTCGTTCAAGCGGCCGTGAAAGAAATGGCCGGCGCCGGCAAGCATCTTCAGCTCCGGAGCGGGCGAGAGGCGCTGTGCGAAGGAGCGCACCGCCTCGGGCGGCACCACCTCGTCCGCGTCGCCCTGCACGATGAGCCACGGACACGCAGGCGCCTCGACATCCGTCACCGGGACGATCGAGATGCCGGGCGCCACCGTGATGAGACGCTGAGGCCGGCCCTGCGCCGCCGCGCGCAGCGCCACCGCGCCGCCGAAGGAGAATCCTGCGAGCCACGGCTGCGCGCCCGGCCAGCGCTGCCGCCCGTATGCAATCGCCGCGAGGGCATCGTCCGTCTCACCCCGGCCCTCGTCGTACCGGCCGGCGCTGCTGCCGACGCCGCGAAAATTGAAGCGGATGGCGGGGGCGCCGAGCTGCTCCAGGGTGCGCGCCAGCGTGTACACGACCTTGTTGTCCATGGTGCCGCCGTAGAGCGGATGCGGATGGCACACCACGGCGAACGCCGTGACGACCTGCATCCCGCCTGCCTCGATCTGCGGGGTCTCGATGAGCGCCTGGAGCGGCCCGGTCAGGCCCGCAAGCGCCGTACGCTCCGCGAGCGGCGGCTTGAGCGCCGGCATCGGCTTGATGAGCGCCGGCATGCTCAGGGGGCCGCCGCCGGCGGGGCGGTGAGCCGCACCAGCAGCCGGTTCAGGCGCTGCACGTACTCGGGAGCGTTGGCGAGGGGCGCGCCCTCGGCGAGCGCCGCCTGGTCGTACAGGAGCTGCGCGAGCTCCGCGAAGCGGATCCCGTCAGTGACCCCATCGAGGTAGCGGATCAGCGGATGCTCGACGTTCACCTCGAGCAGCGGGCGAGCCTGGGGCGGCTTCTGGCCGAGGCTTTCCAGGGCCCGCCGCATGCGCTCGGGAAGGTCATGTTCGCCGATCACGAGACAGGCCGGCGACTCGCTCAAGCGCTCGCTGACGCGTACCTCCGTCACGCGCTCCCCGAGTGCGTCCTTGATGCGCTTCAGCAGTCCCTTGCTCTCCCGGAGGCGCGCATCGTGCTGCTTGCGATCGGCGTCGCTCGCGAGCCCCCCGAGCTCGAGGTCCCCGCGCGAGGCGTCCTTGAAGCGCTTGCCCTCGTAGCTGTCGAGCTGGCCCATCATCCACTCGTCGATCCGCTCGGCCAGCAACAGCACCTCGAGCCCGCGCTCCTTCAGTCGCTCGATCGCAGGACTGCCGCGGGCGGCCTCGAGGGTCTCCGCGATCACGTAGTAGATCCGGTCTTGCCCGGGCTTCATGCGCGAGAGGTAGTCGGCGAGGCTGACGGAGGGGGAGTTGTCCGCGTTGTGCGTGCCGGCGAAGCGCAGCAGCGGCAGGATGGCGTTCTGGTTGGCGTGATCCTGGACGATGCCCTCCTTCAGCACCGTGCCGAATTCCCTCCAGAAGGTGGCGTACTTCTCCGGCTCGTCCTTCGCGAGCCGCGCGAGCAGATCGAGCACCCGCCTGGTGAGCCCGCTGCGGATCGCCTCGACCTCCGGGTCCTGCTGCAGGATCTCGCGCGAGATGTTAAGCGGCAGGTCGCTCGAGTCGACCACTCCCTTCGCGAAGCGCAGGTACAACGGCAGGAACTGCTCGGCGTCGTCCATGATGAACACCCGCCGTACGTAGAGCTTCAGTCCCCGCACCGCCTCGCGCTGCCACAGGTCGAAGGGGGCGCGGGCGGGCAGGTAGAGGAGGCTCGTGTACTCGCGCTTGCCTTCCACCTTGTTGTGGGTCCAGGCGAGCGGATCGGTGTTGTCGTGCGTGAGGTACTGGTAGAACTGCCGGTATTCCTCGTCCGAGATCTGCGTGCGCGGCAGCGTCCAGAGCGCTTTTGCCTGGTTCACCACCTCGAACTCGAGCGAGGCCTCGCCCTCTTTCCTCATGCGCACGGGAAAGCCGATGTGATCGGAATAGCGGCGGATCAGGCCGCGCAAGCGCTGCGGATCGGCGAACTCGCGCGCGTCGGCTTTCAGGTGCAGCGTGACCGCCGTGCCGCGCTTCGGCAGCGTCAGCGATTCGACGCTGAACTGCCCATCGGCGCTCGACTCCCAGCGCACGCCGGCCTCCGGCGGCGCGCCGGCCTTGCGCGAGCGCACCTCGACGCGCTCGGCGACGATGAATGCCGAGTAGAAGCCGACCCCGAACTGCCCGATGAGCTGCGAAGCCTGCTGCTCGTCCTTGGGCAGGGTGCGGAAGAACTCGGCGGTGCCCGAGCGCGCGATGGTGCCGAGGTCAGCGATCGCCTGCTCGCGCGTCATGCCGATGCCGTTGTCGGTGACGGTCAGCGTGCCGGCGGCCGCATCGGCGTCGATGCGGATGCCGAGCTCCGGGTCGTCGGCGGAGAGTGCGCTGTCTGCGATCGCCGCGAAGCGCAGCCGGTCGCAGGCGTCCGAGGCGTTGGAGATGAGCTCTCGCAGGAAGATCTCCCTGTGGCTGTACAGGGAGTGGATCATGAGCCTCAGCAGCTCGCGCACCTCGGCCTGAAAGCCGTGCGTCTCCCGCGCGCTCGCGGCGGGGGTCGGTTGCGGGTTCGGTTCGGCCGGCATGCTCGCCCTATGCGGGAAGCCCCGACGGTGGGTCCCGAGACGAGCGATCTTGGGAACAGCTGCGGAATTTTCAAGCGCCGCGTGTGCGGCGGTGCGGCGGTGCGGCGTCGGCGGGCGGGCGGCACGGTTTCGGTGCCGTGCGGGACGAGACTAGACGGCGAGGTTCAGAAACTCCCGGTGGGTGAGCAGGAGCGTCGCACCGCCGGCGAGCAGCAGCGCGGAGGCCGCGGCGATCAGCGGCGCGGCCGCCGCGAGCACTTCGGCGGCCGCCGAAGTCGCCACGTGGCGACAGGCGCCCGCGACATCGTCAAGCTCGTCCCACAGGTGCAGAAGAAATTCCATGGGTGTGCACTCTAGGACGCCGCGGCGCGTTGCGGCGTGCGCGTAATCACACTCGCGGAGACTACGTACCGGCTTGCAGCAGATCCGGGGCGTGCGTAGGCTTGACTGCGAATCGCGTCACCACCCGAATGTGACAGAACTAGGGTCACCATGCAGCGCATCGTCGTCCTGAACCCCAAGGGCGGGTCCGGCAAGACGACCATCGCGATCAACCTGGCGAGCTATCTTGCGACACGCAGGTATACGCCGGTGCTCATGGACTTTGATCCACAAGGATCAACCCTGCGCTGGGTGAGGAAGCGGCGGCCGGCCCAGGCGCCGATTCACGCGATCGCCGCATTCGAGAAGGACTCGCGCACCACGCGGGCATTCCAGCTGCGCGTGCCCGATGTGGCCACGCACGTGATCGTCGACACGCCCGCCGCGCTCGACCCGCGCCAGCTCTCCGACATGACGCGGGATGCCGACAAGATCCTGGTGCCCGTGCTGCCCTCGGACATCGACATCCACGCCTGCTCGCGCTGCATCCGCGACCTGCTGCTGGTCGCCAAGATCAGCCGCGACGAGAACCGCATCGGCGTCATCGCCAACCGCATCCGCCGCAACACGCTCACCTACCAGTCGCTGATCCGCTTCCTGCACACCCTCGGCATCCCGATCGTCGCCACCATTCGCGACTCGCAGAACTACGTGCGCGGCGCCGAGATCGGCATCGGCGTGCACGAGATGAAGAGCTACGTGGCTCAGGAAGACGTCGCGCAGTGGGTGCCGCTGGTCGAGTGGCTCGCGGGGTCCCCGGGCGAGGCACAGGCGCCGCCGGGCGGTTCGACCGAGGGGGCCGGGACGGCAGCCGCCGCCGGCCCGCCGCCCGCTGCGGGCGAGCCGGCGAGCGCCGTGGAGCCCGTCGCACCGGCGGAGCCCGAGGCTCCCGCCGGGCCTCTCGGCCCCGGGGACAGCTCGCAGGCGCTCTCGGGTGAGGTGGCGGTGGCTGCGGCCGCCGCCGGCTTCTGACGGCCTGGAAGGCTCTCTGAGCGGTCTATTTTTTGGGCTTGGCGGCGTTGCCGCCGGAGCCGTCGTTCGCAGCCCAGGAATCCCGGATCTGGTCGGCCCAGTTCTTGTAGTTGGACCAGGTGTAGAGGTTGCGGGTTATCGCAGCCTGGCGGGCGCGTGCGCGCTGCATGCGATCCAGCCAGCTCGCGTACGCTTCCGCGCCCGTCGGCGGACTGTCGCTCGGGGCCGCCGCGTCGCGCTGCGCGCCGGGCGTCTCGTCTCGGCCCCTGTCGCTCGCGCTCATGAAGTGAAGCTCCTGATGACTCTGTGGGGCAGCGTACGGTGTCGGCTGCGCGCACCGCAGGAACTGGTTCACAGGCATGTTGAGGCTTGCGCGCGCTGGGACGCACCTCTCGCCGCCCCGCGGGAAACCGTGCCGCGTGCCTGGGCGTTATGTCACCGCGAGCGCGCGCGCTCTCGGCGGGGCCTCAAAGCCCGTGAGCGCGCCTTCAGGCTACCAGCCGGTAAACCGGGCGGTAGACGCTGCCCGGCAGCCGCATGCGCCGCTGCGCGACGAAGGCGGCGAGCAGCTCATCGAGCAACCGCATGATCGAGGGATCGCCGGCGAGCTCGTACGGACCTTCGCGCTCGATCGCCTGGATGCCGCCCTCCTTGACGTTGCCGGTGACGACGCCTGAGAACGCGCGCCGCAGGTTGGCGGCGAGCTCGTGGGGGGGCTGCTCGCGCTGCAGGGCGAGGGCGCGCATCGCGGCGTGCGTCACCTCGAAGGGCCGCTGAAACTGCGGCTGGATCGACAGCAGCCAGTTGAAATTATACGAGTCGCTGTGGCGGCGGCGGAATTCCCGCACCGCGTCCATGCCGCGCACCATGCGCCGGGCGACTTCCGGCGGATCGTCGATGATGATGGTGAAGCGCTCGAACGCCTGCGACCCGAGCGTGCCGGAGATGAAGCGGCCGATCTGCTCGAAGTACGCCGCGGCGTCGCGCGGCCCGGTGAGCACGATGGGGAACGGCTGGTCGCGATTGGCCGGATCGAGCAGTATCCCAGTCAGGTACAGAATCTCCTCGGCGGTGCCGGCGCCGCCGGGGAACACCACGATGCCGTGGGCGAGGCGCACGAACGCCTCGAGGCGCTTCTCGATGTCCGGCATGATCGCGAGCTGCGTGACGATCGGATTAGGCGGCTCGGCGGCGATGATTCCGGGCTCGGTGACGCCGATATAGCGGCTCTGTGCGATGCGCTGCTTGGCGTGCCCGATGGTCGCGCCCTTCATCGGTCCCTTCATGGCCCCCGGGCCGCAGCCGGTGCACACGTCGAGCCCGCGCAGCCCGAGCTCATAACCGACCCTCTTGGTGTACTGGTACTCCAGGTCGCCGATCGAGTGCCCGCCCCAGCACACCACCAGGTTCGGCCGCGCCTTGTAGTCGAGGAGGCGCGCATTGCGCAGCACGTGGAACACGGCGTTGGTGATCGAGGCGGAGTTCTTCAGATCGAAGCGGCCGCTGGCGATGATCTCGTTGGAGATGAACACCACGTCGCGCAGCACCGCGAACAGGTGCTCCTTGATGCCGCGGATCATCTCGCCGTCGACGAACGCGGAAGCCGGGGCGTTCTGCACCTCGAGCTTCACCCCCCAGGGCTGGCGCACGATGCGGATGTCGAAGTCGCGGTGGCGATCGAAGATTTCCTTGGCATTGTCGGTGTCGGCTCCGCTGTTGAGCACCGCCAGCGCGCAGCGGCGGAACAGCGGGTACAGCCCCCCCTGCCCGGTATCGAGGAGCTTGTCGATTTCGCTCTGCGAGAGGTTCTCGAGACTGCCGCGCGGCCCGACGCGCGCGTCGACGAATTCTGATAAATCGCTGCTCACTGCTCAGGGAAGGATATCGATCGGCACGTCGTCGGGTGTGAGCATCCAGATCTCCACCATGTCGGCGTTCGACACGGCGATGCAGCCATCGGTCCAGTCGTGCTGCAGATAATAGTCGGGATCGTGCTTCGGCAGGTTCGGCAGGCCGTGGATCATGATCGAGCCCCCGGCGTCCCAGTGCCGGGCCCGCGCGCGCCTCAGATCCTCCGGGTTCGGGTACGACACCTTGATCGAGAGGAAGTAGTCGCTGCGGGCGTTGCGCCGCTCGAGGCGATAGGAGCCTTCGGGCGTGCGGAAGTCCCCCGAGCGCTCTTTCTGTCCCACAGGGCTCAAGCCCAGCGCGACGTGATAGGAGCGCAGGACGTTGCCCCCCTGCATCAGGAGCAGCCGCCGCTCGGCCTTACGCACCAGAACGCGATCCACCACCGGCAGTGTCTCGGACGGGGGCCGCAGCGCCGCCGGCTGGGCGTTCGGCAGGGAGTCCGGACGCGCCGCGGCGGCCGCGAGAGCCAGCACTAAGATCGTGGCTAAGGTCCTGAACGTCATAAGGTTATTGACTGGGCACCGCCGTACTTCGAATGATTATAGGCACACGCGGAAGCTGCCGGCATGTGCGCCCGTCACACCAGGTGGGGGGTCGATCTGGGAGCGGCGGGGCGGGTCGATTGCCCAGGCGCGCCGGGCGCGTTTCCCAAAGGCCCGCGCACCGCCCGTCATCCACCGCTGCCCACTTCCTCGACCCGCGGCATGACGATCTGCGTGCCGGCGCGCAGGTCCGCGAGGTCGACGTCCGGGTTGTACTGCTGCACCAGCCACAGCGGCATCTGCGTCGCACGCTGAGTCAGCGTCCACAGCGAGTCCCCGTGCCGGGCGACGTAAAGCTCGGTGCCCACGATCCGGTGCGCGGCGAAGAAGCTGGCCTGGAGCTCCCGGTGATACTCGCGACGGCGCGCTTCGAACGCCTCATGCGACACCTTGCGGAAATCGAGCCTGATGTGCTGACCGATGAGCACCCGGCGGCCGAACCTGAGGTGATTGATCTCACGCACGTGCGCCGTGCTCACGCCGAGCCAGTCGGCGTAGTGCCCGAGCGTCTCGTCCCCCGTCACGCGAATGCTGTCGTCGTGCGCGACGCTGTAGTCGATGGGATCGGCGTTCTGCTCGGCGTCGAGCGCCGGCCCGAGCGCAGGACCGATCGCCTCGGCCTGCGCCGCCGACACCGGCTGCGCGCCGGCGGAGGCCGTGCGCGTCCTCGCGGCTGCCGCGACGGCCGCATCCTCGGCGCTCTCGCGTTGCGCGACTTCGGCGGAGACCGCGCCGCCGGGTGATGCCGGCCCGACGCTGATCGTGAAAACCGGTGCATGGGGCGCAGCCGCCGCAACGACCGCAGGCGCGGAAGGCGTCGGAGCCGGCGCACGCGCGGCTGCCGCAGGCGCCGGAGCGGGTGCCGCGGGGGCTGTCGGAGCCGGTGCTGCAGGGGCCGCGGGAGCCGGTGCTGCAGGGGCCGCGGGAGTCGGTACCGCGGTCGATGCGACCGTGACCGCGGCCGCTTCGGGCACGTCGATCGTCCGGCCGACGCGCAAGCGCGCGCTCACCCGCAGGTGATTCATCCGTGCGAGCGTATCTGCCGACACTCCGTAGCGCGCGGCGACCCGGACGAGCGTATCTCCGGCCTGCACCCGATATCGGGGCGGGGCGCTCTGTCCGGCGAACATCTCGCCGGGGCTGAGGCGTTGTGCCAGGAGCTCCCGCGTCCAGGACGTTCCGTCGAGCGGCAGTCGCAACCGGTAGGCCTTCGGCACGCGCTGCCGCCCGTCCCACACCGCGTGGGTCAGGGCCGGGTTGAGCGCACGCAGCTTCTCCGGCTCGATCCTGAGCGCGCGCTCGAGTGTCGGCATGGAGACGTAGGCCGGCAACTGCACCTCCTGGAACTTGACCGCGCTCTGCCTCTGCAGCGAGCCGAAGTATTTCTCGGGGTTGCGGTCGACCTCGAGAGCCGCGAGGAACGAGACGTAGAAGTTGCGCGATGCGAAGCCGAAGGTGCGGCTGTTGTAGCTGCGCACGATCCGGACGATGTCGTCGGTGCCGAGGGTCTCCTTGGCGCGGCGCACGCCGGCGGTGCCGTGGTTGTACGCCGTCAGCGCGAGCGGCCAGGTGCCGAGCACGCGGTAGTTGTAGGCGAGCAGCTGCGCCGCGGCCTCGGTGGAGCGGAACGGATCGAGGCGATCGTCCACCGCGGAATCGATTCGCATGTAGCGCCGGCCGGTCGAGCGCATGAACTGCCACAGGCCCGCGGCGCCCACCTTCGAGTACGCCGCCGGGTTGAAGGACGACTCGACGTGCGGCAGCACGGCGAGCTCTGCGGGCAATCCGAGATTCGCCAGCACTTGCGCAATATGGGTCTCCCAGGCCCCGGAGCGGATCAACCCTGCGCGGAATCGGTCTGCCTGGCCGAGCTGGAAGCGGACGTCCTCGGTCGCCGCGTGCAGCCGGGCAGGGGTGCCCTCGGCCCCCCAGAGGTCCTTGATGCGCTGGTCATCCGCCGAGAGCGGCCCGTCTCCCGCAGCCGCGATCCGGCGCAGCGCCGCCCCATAGCGCTCGCGCTCGCGGTCCACGACGCGCTCGCGCTCCCCGGGCGTGGTGGTCGGCTCGAAGTGCAGCGTGTCGTACACCACGGCGAGGTTGTACTGGTCGTGGAGGAATCCCGCGTTGGTGTCGATCTGCGTGTAGACGCGGATCCAGAACTCCACGTCGCGCTCGAGCTGCGGCGGGCGCGACACGGGGCTTTCCTCGCCCGGCGCAGGGGTGACGACGAGACAGGCGGCAAGACACGCGGCAAGGAGGGTAAACCCCCCGCGCGCAGCGGCGGTCGGCCGCCTGACCGAGCCATGCAGGCCGTCCGGGGCCCCTGTCGAGTTCATTTACACTCCTGCAAAATCAAAGTTCCCACGTGAGTTCAATGGCCTGCGCCACATTCGCCCCCGGCGCCGAGCGAGTGCGTAGGGCGGAATGCGTCGACTATTTTGACACTTCGGGTGGCAACCCGCCGATCTGGCGTCCCACCATCAACCCTGACGCCGCACGTTGGCATCTCCGGTGCGGCTTATAGCGTCGACTCCGTCACAGTTACAGACGGCTCCGACGTCAAGCTGTTGAACCACGGCCCGAAGCGGAGGCTCTGGCACGGGTGTTGCTAATCACTAACAGTACAGGCAACCAGTGTCGGGAAGGAACGAAGTAGGGCAACAAGGGATTCAGAACAACATAGGGATTCAAAGAAGAAGGCACAGATCCGGATGGCAGTGGATTGGCTCGAAGGAAACTGTGCCCTGACCGGATAACGATAAGAAAGAGACTCCTCCACACACAAGCAAGCGACCGACCCCGCGAAAGCGGGGTTTTTTTTGCCCGGCGTCCGGACAAAAACGGGGCAACCGGCCGGCTGCCCCGCAAGGCCGACCCCCGAGCCCGTCAGTTCGTTCTCATCCGCACTTCGAATCGCCGCAGTTCAGGCAGGTCATGCAGCCGTCCAGCATGACGACCGCCGCGGTGCTGCAGCGGCCGCAGAGCTGCGCTCCTTCCGGGAAGTGCGACTTCGCAAAGGCGTCTGTTTGCTTCGCGCGCGCCTGGAACTCGGCGCGCTTCTGGTCGACCAGCTTCTGCTGATGCACATCGAGCTCGCGCTTGCGCAACAGGCCGATGGTCTGCAGGTGCTTCTCGATGACGTGGCCGAGCTCGGCGATGATCGAGGGCATGAACTTGCCGCCCGGCTGCCAGTAGCCGCCGCGCGGATCGAACACCGCCTTGAGCTCGTCCACCAGAAAGGTGACGTCGCCGCCCTTCCTGAACACCGCCGAGATGATGCGCGTCAGCGCCACGATCCACTGGAAGTGATCGAGGTTCTTGGAGTTGATGAAGATCTCGAACGGCCGGCGCTGCTCGAACTCCGTGCCTTCGTTCAGCACGATGTCGTTGATGGTCACGTACATGGCGTGTTTGGCCGTGTGGCCGTTCTTGTCGCGTACCAGCTCGGTCTCGCCGGGCTGGGCTACCCGGGCTTCCGCCGCGATCCTGGCCTCCGAGGCTGCCTTGGCGGGCGCCGCCCGCGCCTCGGACGCCTTGTCCGCCGGCTTGCCCTGCGGCTTGTCCTCCGGCTTCTGCACCTGGTACTTGATGATTTTGCGGTCGATCTTGATGGTCATAGTCAGTTCCTGGGAATTGCGTTCAGCTCACGCCTCACAGGCGCCCGTAATACCCGTCCTTGATCGCATCGAACAAGTTGGCCGCGGTGTGGATCTCGCCGTCGTAGTCGATCTCCTCGTCACCGCGGGCCTCGAGCACCGTCCCGTCGTCGAGCGTGAACCTGTAGATGGTGTTCTTGAGGTCCTGCTCCTTCACCAGAACGCCCTGGAAGGCTTCGGGATTGAAGCGGAAAGTGGTGCAGCCCTTCAGCCCCTGCTCGTATGCATACAGATAGATGTCCTTGAACTTCTCGTAGGGGAAATCCGTAGGCACGTTCGCCGTCTTAGAAATCGATGAATCGACCCACTTCTGGGCCGCAGCCTGCACTTCGACGTGCTCCTTGGGAGTGACGCCGTCGGATGCGATGAAGTAGTCTGGCAGTCTCTCAGCATCGTTCGTCGCTCCTGGTTTGGCATTGGGATTGACCAGCTCGCGATACGCCAGCAACTCGAAGGAATAGACGTCGATCTTTTCCTTGGATTTCTTGCCCTCCCGAATGACGTTACGGAAATAGTGGTGTGCGAAGGACGGCTCGATGCCGTTCGAGGCATTGTTGGCGAGCGATAGCGAGATCGTGCCGGTGGGCGCGATCGAGGTGTGGTGCGTGAAGCGTGCGCCGGTCTCGGCGAGCTCGTGCACCAGCTGCGGCGCCGCCTGCGCGACGCGCTGCATGTAGCGGCTGTACTTCGCGTGCAGCAGGCGCCCCGCGATCTTCGCCCCCGGCTTCCAGCCGTCGCGCGCCATCTCCGGGCGCTTGCGCAGCATCTCCTTCGTGACCGTGAACTCCTCGTTCATGATGGGCGCCGGACCCTTCTCGCGCGCGAGCTCGAGCGCCACCTCCCAGCCCGCCACCGCCATCTCGCGCGACACGTCCTCGGTGAACTGCACCGCCTCGGGCGAGCCGTACTTCATGCGCAGTAGAGCCAGGGTGCTGCCTAGCCCCAGGAACCCCATGCCGTGCCGGCGCTTGCGCAGGATCTCCTCGCGCTGCTTCTCGAGCGGCAGCCCGTTGATCTCGACCACGTTATCGAGCATGCGGGCGAAGACCTTCACCACCTCGCGGTACTCCGACCAGTCGAACTCCGCGAAATCGGTGAAGGGGTGTTTGACGAAGCGTGTTAGGTTCACTGAACCCAAGAGACACGAGCCGTAGGGCGGAAGCGGCTGTTCGCCGCAGTTCCCTGTCACCAGTCCATTGAAGATCAGAGTGTTGTGATCTTCCTGCGTGGTATCAAACACCGCTTCCTTACCAACATGCTCGATCCTCGCGATGGCGCTGACAAACTCCTCCGTGTGAATTGACTTGCGCTGCTCGCGCCACGCCTGGTATTTCGCATTCTTGGCGTCAGTAATGAAGCCGATCTCTTCCATGAAGAGATCGCGCGACTGCGAACCGATGATCAGCTCGTAGTCCGCTTTGCAGTCGTAGAGTTTCCCACCGCCCTTGCCATCGGGCATAAGGCGCTGACCGGCCTCACGACGTTTGCAAATCCGGCAGAGAATGCCGAAGTTGGCCAGCAGCATCTGCACGTCTTTGAGAAGCGACGGTTGGCTGGAAGCCAGGCGTATCGTGCAGTACGCGTTCTTGTCATCGCGCTGCACCGTGCCGTCGGTCTGAAACAGACCGCGCAGGTAACCGCGCACGCAATGTTCGTTGCCGCGCCAGACGATCTCCGGCACGTGGCTCTTAGCTTGCGCGGTGAAGCCGTAGTACTCGAGTACACGCGTCAGAATTACCGAGCGAATCATGATGAGATTGCGCTTGGCTACCGCGACTGCACTGACGCGGTATTGGCGTCGCGTGTCAGCCCAGCCAGTGATCAATGAGTTTATGTAGCCAACGACTTCTTGCGCGTAGTCGCGGTCCTCGCCCCAGAGATTCACGACCGCCGCGTTCTTACCTTTGCCGCGGTTGGTAAAGTGCCCGTCACCCGTGATAAGTCCCAGCAGCGCGCCGAGTTCCTCGCTTCCGCACCCGCCGAACTGCCCCTTGCCGGACTGCACCAGCAGCTCGTCGCCGACCTTCAAATCCTTCAACTTGACCTTGCCGCGCGTTGTGTAGAAGTCATGCCATTCGGTGGCCTTGATCTCGTAGCCGGCCTTGGTCACAACGCGATACACGTCCGCGGACGGTGCAGTCATGAATGCCGGCACCGCCGAACGAACAGCAACGCCCATGCCCTCGTCCAAGGCGCGCCGGTCAACGGTTGCCTGGATCTCCACCCCCGCGTCGTAGAGATCGCCGATTCGAACGAGGCCGTAGCGTGTTGCGAGACGCGTATCCGAGGTGACGCATGGGTTGGTAGCGCGGATGTTCTCGCACCACCAGTTGTTGTTCATTTCATTAACGCGGTCGATGAGAATGAAGCCGGGCTCGGCGAAGTCGTAGGTGGACGTCATGATCACGTCCCACACGCGCCGCGCCGGCAGCGTCTTGTAGACCTTGCAGGCAACCAGCCCCTCGTCGTTGACGACGTAGCCCTCGTGCACCGGCCACTCGCGCCACACGAACTTCGCAGGATCCTTGAGATCGGGCTTATCGGCCTCGTACTCCCTCAATGGCAGTGGGAAAGCGAGCTTCCACTCCCGATCCTCGCGCACCGCCTGCATGAACTCGTCGGTGATGAGGAGCGACAAGTTGAACTGGCGCAGCCGACCGTTCTCGCGCTTGGCGCGGATGAACTCCATGACGTCCGGGTGCCCGACATCAAACGTGCCCATCTGCGCGCCGCGGCGGCCGCCTGCGGAGGACACGGTGAAACACATCTTGTCGAAGATGTCCATGAAGGACAGCGGACCCGAAGTGTAGGCGCCCGCGCCCGACACGTACGCGCCGCGCGGGCGCAGCGTCGAGTGCTCATAGCCCAGACCGCAGCCCGCCTTGAGCGTCAGCCCCGCCTCGTGGACCTTCTTCAGGATGTCGTCCATCGAGTCGTGGATCGTGCCCGAGACCGTGCAGTTGATCGTCGAGGTGGCGGGTTTGTGCTCGAGCGCGCCGGCGTTGGAGATCACGCGGCCGGCCGGAATGGCGCCGCGACGCAGCGCCCAGAGGAAGCGCTCGTACCAGTGCTCGCGCACCTCGTCCTTCTCGACGTCGGCGAGCGCGCGCGCGACGCGCTGGTAGGTATCGTCCATCGTTTTATCGATGGGCGCGCCGTCCTTGGCGGTCAGGCGATATTTCTTATCCCAGATATCGAGCGACGCCTCCTGGAAGGCGATGGCGTCGATGTCTTTAGGATCGATCTTGACGACGGTGTTCATGTAATCCGCGGCGCTCCGAATGCTCTGACGCCTCGTCCCACGGATTTCAGGAAATGCCGATCACGGCGCTT
>WNEP01002583.1_pt1 | contig 20042 bp, 20 predicted proteins | sample 5399961 | NCBI WGS metagenome assembly WNEP01 (sample SAMN13153329, study PRJNA577476) | soil metagenome | isolation source: 20 cm grassland meadow soil pre-rain plot 5 | place: USA:California | collected 2015-09-08 | reverse complement strand
CCCCTCTCCCTTCTCCCTGCTCCCGTTGCACCGACGTCATGGCGACCCCCGGAATCCCGCACGGCACGATGCGCCCGAAGTGCGACAGGTCGGTCGTCACATTCAGTGCAAATCCGTGCCAGGTGACCCACTGCTTCACGTGGACGCCGATGCTCGCGATCTTGCGCTCCCCCTGGCGCGTCCACACGCCGGTGTAGCCCGCGCGTCGCTCGGCCGGGACACCCAGCTCCGCGAGGGCGGCGATCAAGGCCTGCTCGAGGGTGCGGAGGTACCAGTGCAGGTCCTGGCGGTAACCGGACAGGTCGAGGATGGGATAACCGACGAGCTGCCCCGGGCCGTGGAAGGTGACGTCGCCGCCCCGCTCTACGGCGACAACGGGCACGCCTGGCGGCTCGAGTACGTGGCCCGCTCGCGAGTTGCGCCCCAGCGTCACGACCGGAGGGTGCTCGAGCAGCAGCAGCACGTCGTGCGGCAGCCGCCCCCCGATCCGCGCCTCGGCGAGCGAGCGCTGCCACGCGAGCGCCTCGGCGTAAGGCACCAGGCCGGCCTCGATCACGTGTACGGCCAGTCCCGTCACTCCGGATCCCTCAACGCATCGTCTCGACTTCCTCGGACGGCCCACGCGCTGGCTGCGCCACCGAGCACGAAGCTTGCGATTCCCCACAGTGCGAGACCGGCAACGCCAAGCAGATGGTCGATCGGCCAGGCGATGAAGCCGAGCAGTAACGCCCCGACGGTCGATAGCGCTCCGATCACTCCGCGCTGCCACACGTTGTCCAGCCGCCGGCTGCGGCGCCAGCCGAACGTCGCGCCGACCGCGAGGCCTGCGAGCGTGCCCGCGAGGACCGGGTCTGCCGCGCTCTCCTGGTAATTCGATGCGGTCACGTGGTGCTCCAGGGTTCGCACGATGACGAGCGCCACCACGATGGTTCCCCCTCCGAGCCCGGCGCCGCACGCCAGTGCGCCGAGGCCGATCGCGAGCGGGTCTTTCACATGTCCACCACCCGGCCCAGCGAATCGAGCGCCGCTTGGGCCACAGCCTCGGACATCGTCGGGTGCGCGTGAATGGCAAGCTCGACCTCTTCGACGGTGTATTCATTCTCCCGCGCCACCGCCAACTCATGGATGATCTCGGACGCGTGGCCGCCCACGATGTGGGCGCCGAGGATCTCGCCGTACTTCTTGTCGCGCAGGATCTTCACAAACCCTTCGGTCTCGCCCGTTCCACGCGCCCGGCCGTTCGCCGAGAACGGGAACCGGCCGGCCACGTATTCGAGCTTCTGCTCCTTGCACTGCTCCTCGGTGAGTCCGATGCTGGCCACCTCGGGGTGGCAGTACGTCACGCTGGGGACGTTATCGTACCTGATCGCGTGGGGCTTCTTGCCCGCGACGAGCTCGGTGACATTCACGCCCTCCCGCATGCCTTTGTGGGCGAGCATCGGCGGCCCGGCCACATCGCCGATGGCGTAGTAGCCCGGTGCGGTCGTCTGCAGGCCCGGGTCGACCTTGATGAAGCCCCGCTCGCTCACCTGAACGCCGCACTCCGCCAGGCCGATGTTCTCCGTATTCACCGCGCGACCCGCCGCCATCAGCACCGCGGCGACCTCGATCTTCCGCGTCGCGCCGTTGGCCTCGACCTCGAGAGTCACCTTGTCCTTGGCGGGCGTCCCCTTCTTCACCTTGGCGCCGGCGATCACCTCGATGCCGCGCTTCTTGTAGCTCTTCGCCAGGGCGTCCGACGCCTCGGCGTCCTCGAATGGCAGGATCCGCGGCAGCGCTTCAATCAGCGTCACGGTGGTGCCGAAGGCGCTGAAAATGTTGGCGAACTCCATGCCCACGGCGCCGGCGCCGATGATCGCCAGGGTGGCGGGCGCCTTCTCGAGAAACAGCGCCTCGTCTGAGGAGATGACGGTCGTCTTGTTGATCTCCAACCCGATCTGCGGCAGGCCCTTCACGCGCGATCCGGTCGCGATGATTACCGCCCTTTTCGCTTCGTAGCTGTCGCTCCCGACCTTCACCTTACGTCCGGGCTGGAGTACTCCGCTGCCCTTCACCACCGTGATCTTGTTCTTTTTCATCAGGAACTCGACGCCCTTCGAGTTCTGGTCGCTCACGCGGCGCGAGCGCTGCATGGCGACGCCGTAGTCGGTCTTCACGGCGCCGGCCTCGACACCGAATTCCTTGGCGTCTCGCAGCAAGCTGGCGATGTAGGCCGAGTGGAGCAGAGCCTTGGTGGGGATGCAGCCAATGTTGACGCACACGCCGCCAAGCTTGTCCTTCTCGATCACCGCCGTGCTCATGCCGAGCTGCGCCGAGCGGATCGCGGCGACGTAGCCGGCCGGGCCGCCCCCGAGAATGATGACGTCAAATTGGTTGGCCAACGGACCCCTCCCCTAACGCGCAAGTCGGAACGCGGAACGCGGAACAGGCGGGCCGAGGCTCGTGCGCCTGTTCCGCGTTCCGCCTTCCGCGTTCACAAGAGCATCGCCAGTGGATTCTCCAGCATCCCCTTCAGGGTGCTCAGAAACGCCGCCCCTGTTGCCCCATCGATCACCCGGTGGTCGCAGCTCATCGTGAGGCGCAGGCGGCGGCGGGGCACGACCTGGCCGTCCACGACCACGGGCTTCGGGGTGATCGTGCCCACGGCCAGAATGCCCGCTTCCGGCGGATTGATCACCGCCGTGAACTGGTCGATGTCGAACATCCCGAGGTTTGACACGGAGAACGTCGACCCGGTGTATTCGCTCGGCTGGAGCCGGCGGCTGCGGGCCTTGTCGGCGAGCTGCTTCGCTTCGTGCCCGATCTCATCCCGAGGTGCACTTCGTTCCAGTAGCGGATGTGGTCCTCCTGGAACCAGGCGTTGCAGGCGCGGTGCTTCGTGAGGGCGAGCGCGGTCGCCTTGACGATGATGTCGTTGAAGGAAACCTTGCCCCGGTCGCCGAGCCGCCGGTTGAGGGCGTCGCGCGCTTCGGCGGCCCGCTCCATGTCCACTTCGCTGGTCAGGAAGAAGTGGGGGATCGGACCGAGCGACGTCACCAGGCGCTTGGCAATCGTCTTGCGGATCTGGGTGAGGGGCACGTCTTCGTAGGGAGCGCCGCTCGGCGCGGGATGCGGGATGGGGGATGCGGGATGCGACTCGACGACCGCTGGAGCGGCCGCGGGCGCCAACGCCCGAGACGCGGACGCTTCCAGGTCTCGTTTAACGACCCGGCCACCGGGTCCGGAGCCCGTGACGACCTTCAGGTCGACGCCTGCCTCCCGCGCCATTCGCTTGGCCAGCGGCGACGCCTTCACGCGAGTTACGTCGCCCGGAGCGGGCCCCACGCCGCCCGCATCTCGCATCCCGCTTCCCGCATCACGCATCCCGCCACGCGCATCCCGCATCCCGCCTCCCGACGGCGCGGGCGTCGGCGGGGGGCCCGAGGCAACGGATGCGCCGACCGTCTCGCCGGGCGCGGCGATGACGGCCACGACGTTCCCCACCGGCACGGTCTGCCCCTCGGTCACCGCCACCTGCTGGAGCACGCCGTCGGCGCGGGCGATCAGGTCCATCACCGCCTTGTCCGTCTCGACCTCGGCCAGCGTCTCGCCCGCCTTCACGGCGTCGCCTTCCTGCTTGTGCCACTTCACCAGGCGTCCCTCCTCCATCGTGGGGGAGAGCGCTTCCATGAACACCTTGGTGGCCACGGTCAGTCGAGGTAGAGGACGCGCCGCGCAGCGGCGACGACCTTGTCAGGGCTTGGTTTGGCGAGCCGCTCGAGCTGCTTGTTGTAGGGCATCGGCACGTCGGCCTGCGTCACGCGCAGCACTGGGGCATCGAGGTGGTCGAAGGCCTCGCGTTGGATCACGTCCACGACCTGCGCGCCGATGCCGCAGTGCGGCCACCCTTCCTCGATGACGACGGCGCGGTTCGTCTTCGCGACTGACGCGGTGATGGCGGCCTCGTCGAGCGGTCGCAGCGAGCGCAGGTCGACCACCTCCGCCGACACCCTTTCCTGCTCCGCGAGCTGCTCGGCGGCTTTGAGGGCGACCGCGACGGTCTTCGAGTGGCAGATGAGGGTGACGTCCCGCCCCGCCCGTTTCACGTCGGCCCTGCCGATCGGCACGACGTATTCGCCCTCGGGCACCTCCCCCTTGGTGTTGTAGAGCATCTCGCCCTCGAGCACGATGACGGGGTTGTTGTCGCGGATCGCGGACTTGAGCAGACCCTTGGCGTCCGCCGGCGTCGCCGGCGCTACCACCTTGAGGCCAGGGATGTGACTCAGCCAGCCTTCCCACGCCTGCGAGTGCTGCGCGCCGAGCTGGAGGGCCGCGCCATTCGGCCCCCGGAACACGATCGGAATGGGGAACTGGCCGCCCGACTCGTACAGCAGCTTCGCCGCCGAGTTGACGATCTGGTCGAGGGCGAGCACCGCGAAGTTCCACGTCATGAACTCGATCACGGGGCGGAGCCCGGCCATCGCTGCCCCCACCCCGATGCCGGCGAACCCAAGCTCGGCGATGGGCGTGTCCACCACCCGCATCGGCCCGAACTCCTCGAGCAGCCCACGGCTCACCTTGTAGGCGCCCTGGTACACTCCGACTTCCTCCCCCATGAGGAAGACGTTGGCGTCGCGCTGCATCTCCTCCCGCAGCGCCTGGTTCAGCGCGTCGCGATACGTCAGGGTCGGCATCGCTCAGTCGGCGACGACATGGGTGGTGAGCTCGGCGGAATCCGGATCGGGGCTGGCGTCGGCAAACTTCACCGCCTCCTCCACCTCCGCGCGCACCTCCGCATCGAGCGCGTCGAGCCCCGCCTGATCCAGCGCACCCTCTTCCTTGAGCTTGAGCGCCAGCTGGGAGATGGGATCCCGCTTCTTCTGTTCCTCGACCTCGTCCTTGGTGCGATACACTCCGTGCAGCGGGTCGGACATCGAGTGTCCCATGTAGCGGTACGTGCGCACCTCCAACAGCGTCGGGTGGCCACCCTTGCGCGCGCGCTCGACGGCCCGTTGGGTGGCGGCGTACACGGCGAGCGCGTCCATGCCGTTCACGAGCTCCGCCGCCATGTCGTAGCTGCAGGCGTGCTCTGCGACGTCCGTCACCGCGGCGACGCGCTCGAACGCGGTCCCCATGCCGTACCGGTTGTTCTCGCAGCAAAAGATCACGGGCAGGTGGTAGACGGAGGCCATGTTGAGGGTCTCGTGGAAGGCGCCGATGTTGACGGCCGCCTCCCCGAAGTAACAGATGCAGACCTGGTCGCCGCCCTTGTACTTGATCGCAAAGCCGATGCCCGCTCCGAGCGGGACATGCCCGCCGACGATCCCGTGCCCCCCCATGAACCGCTTCTCGGCGTCGAACAGGTGCATCGAGCCGCCCTTGCCCTTCGAGCAGCCGGTCGCCTTCCCGAACAGCTCGGCCATCACGGCGCCCGCCGAGATGCCGCGGACCAACGCCTGGCCGTGCTCACGGTAGGAGCTGATCACGTAATCGTCGTCGCGCAACGCCGCGAGCGAGCCGACCGCCACCGCTTCCTGGCCGATATAGAGATGGCAGAACCCGCCGATCTTGCCCAGCGCGTAGGCCTCCGCCGCCTTCTCCTCGAAGTGACGGATCAGCAGCATCTGTCGCAGCATCCGGCGCTCGAGCTCGGCTTGGGCTTGGTCCTTCTGGGCGTGGGCGGTCGCGGTGGTCATGGCGCGTTGGGGTTACGAGGCGGCGCTCGCGCGCTCGACCTGCTCCCACGCATGATAGCTCGAGCGCACCAGCGGCCCGGCTTCCACGTGGCGATATCCCATCTGCATGCCGAGGCGCCGCAGCTCGGCGAACTCGGGGGGCGTGTAATAGCGGGCGATCGGGAGGTGCTGGCTCGAGGGGCGCAGATACTGGCCGAGGGTGAGGATGTCGACGCCCTGGGCGCGCAGGTCGTGCATCGCGCCGAGCAGTTCGTCCCAGTCCTCGCCCAGCCCGCAGATGATGCCCGACTTGGTGAGCATGGCGGGATCCAGGTACTTCACCCGACGCAGCAGCTCGAGGGCGCGCGGATACCGGCCGCCCGGCCGCGCCAGCCGATACAGTCGCTCGATGGTCTCGAGGTTGTGATTCAGAATGTCGGGCTTCGCGTCGACCACGATCCGGAGCGCCCGCTCGTTGCCCTTGAAGTCGGGGATGAGCACCTCGACCGACGTCTCCGGCGTCCGCTGGCGGATCTCGGCGATGCACGCCGCAAACATCTCGGCGCCGCCGTGCGGCAGGTCGTCCCGGTCCACGCTCGTGATGACCACATGCTTCAGCTCCATCTGCCGCACCGCCTCGGCGAGACGGGCCGGCTCGCCCGTGTCGAGGGGAGTGGGAGTGCCGTGCGGGACCGCGCAGTACGCGCAGTTCCGAGTGCACACATCCCCCAGGATCATGAAGGTGGCGGCCTTGTGCTCCCAACATTCCCCGACGTTGGGGCAATGCGCCTCCTCGCACACGGTGTGGAGCGCGAGCTCGCGCATGAGGTGCTTCACCGCGAGATAGTTCGGGCCCCCCGGGGCGGGGACCTTCAGCCAGGCGGGTTTCCGAGCCGTGATCTGGGTAAACGCGGTGGCCATGAGGCTTGGGGAAGATAGTGACGCGCGGAAAGGGACAAAAGGCCAAATTTCAACTAGGTGGTTGATCGCCCGCTGGCTTGCGGTTCTTCAACCGACGCAGCTCTTCCTCCAGCTCCGCGGTGGTGGAGAGCAGGCCGTCCGCGATCTCGGCGATCTCCTCGGCGTCCTTCCACTGCCGCTCCAGCGCTTCGATCTCCGCCTGCTCGTCCACCGCGATCTCGAGGGCGAGCCGCCGCTCCGGGGCGATGCTGCGAAGCGTCAGCTCCCGCCGGGCCACGTCGCGGATGAGGCGCTCGGGCCCGCCGGCGCCCTCGACCAGCCGTGCCGCATCCTCGGCCCGCTCCCGGCCACGGCGGGCCAGCGCCAGATACGTCAGTCCCTGGCGCAACGCGGCCTGCGCGTCAGCCCCGACCAGCAGCGCGCCCTCGGAGCGACAGGTGGGGCAGCTCAAGACCAGCCCCAGACCGGCCGTGCTGTCGGGGACGATGCGGGCGTGCGCCATGTGCTTCGCGCGGAGACGCATCAGGCTGCCGCAGCGCTCGCAGATCGGTGGCTCGATTAGGCCCACCGTCCGGCGACCGATGATTCCCGTGTACATCGCCCGCGCGATGTTCGGCATGTTCCACACGAACACGCCGACGGATCCACCGGCCGCGACGTTCACCGCCACCGCGAGCCCCACCGTCGCCACCGTGAGCGGCACCACGAACTTGAGCTGCTCGCGCTGGCGCGCCTTGAGCCGTTCGCCGTAGCGCCACGTTGCAAACTCGAGCCGCGGCGGCCGGCCGACCCGGACCAGGTCGTACCCCCGCCATCGGATCAGCGCCACCTGCTCGGTCGCAGCTGCGACGCGCCCCTCCCCTGCGGCGCGGGCTAGCGCCTCGACATGCTCGAGACGCTCGTCCAGCGGTGCGAGGTTCCAGCGGGTGCATTTGGGACAGATGACCCAGAGCCGGCCCTTCCACTCGTCGAACGCGAGACGCCTCCCGACGCCGAGCCCCGAGGGTCCGCCGTCGCCGTCGAGCTTGCCGTTGCAGAACGCGCAGGTGCGATACATCAGTCACCAGTCATAGGCCGTAAGCCGTAAGAGTCAACTTCCGGCTTGCGGCTTGAGCCTGTTAACGCTCAATGCGCTGATATCCACGTCCGTTTCACCTTTCGTCACCAGATCCGCGATAATCTCGCCGGTGAGGGCGGCTAGCAGAATGCCGTTCCGCCCGTGCCCTGCGGCGTACCATAGTCGCTCGACGTCCGGGTCGGGGCCGACGATGGGACGGCCATCGCCAGTCATGGGCCGGAGGCCTGCCCACATGCGCTGCACGGCGTGATTGAGCAACGCCGGCAGGAGGCGGACGGCTCCCCGAAAGATCTGGGCGAGGCCCTCGTTGGTGACGCGGCAGTCGAAGCCTGCGTGCTCCATCGTGGTGCCCAGCAAGGCGTCACCGCCGCGGGCGAGCACGTAGCCGCGATCGTGATAGAGGATCGCCGCCGGGGTACCAGCGGGCCAGCCGGTAGCGGCCATCTGCCCGCGCACCGGCTCCACCGGGAGCGGCCGCGGCAGTCCAGCGATCTGCGGTGCCCAGACGCCGGCCGCGAGGACGACGTGGCCCGCGGCCGTCGTTCCGGCTCGCGTCGTCACGCCCCGCGTCCGGCCGGTCGCGGTGTCGACCATGGTGACCTGTTCCGCGTGCAGCGCCGCGCCCATCCGGCGGGCGTCGGCGAGGCAAGCGCGGGTCAGCGCCTGCGGGTCGACCGCAGCGTCCTCGGGCGCGAACAGGGCGCCGCGGCAGTCCGGAGCCGCTCCCGGCCAGCGTTCGCGCACCTCGTCGCCCTCGAGCCAGTCGCAGCGCAACCCCGCCTGGCGCTGGCGGGCCACATCCTCCTTGAGTCGATCGGCCGCGGCGTCGTCGAAAGCGACCGCCGCGATGCCCGCCCGCCAGAAGCCGATGTCGATGCCCGTCGTTTCCCCCAGCGCCGGCGCGAGGGGCTCGTACAGGTCGCGCGCCCGGACCGAGAGGCCGACGAGCGCGTCCTCGGTCGGCTCGATCTGTGCGGCCAGCATCCCAGCAGACGCCGGGGAGGCTGCGGCCGGGTCGGGCCCGGGCTCGAAGATGGCGACTTGCAGGCCGCGGGCCGCCGCGGCCCGGGCACACGCCGCCCCCACCGCCCCGCCGCCGACCACCGCGACGTCGACGGTTTTCACGCGCTGGCGCCCCCCTGAAACCCGCTGCTACATTCTGACGTACGGCCCGAGCGTCGGGCATCACGGAGGCAACTGGCCATGTTCAGGAGTATACTCGGCTTCGCCATCTTCGCCGCATTGGCGTTCGTGGCGCTCAACATCTTCTTCGGTCTGCTCGGCGGCCTCTTCGGCCTCGCCTTGTGGATCCTGAAGCTCGCCGCCATCGGCTTCATTCTCTATTTCGTGCTGCGGCTCGTGAGCCCCAGCACGGCGGACAAGATCCGCGACATGATCAAGGGCCGCCCGGCGGACGCCTAGTCCGCCGGCGGTCGCTCGCGCGCATCGAGCTGTTCCAGCACCGCCCAGCACAACAGCGGGATGAGGATCTCGTGGTGGCCGGTGAGCTGGATGCCCCGGCCCCCCGCGAGCGTCGGACGCTCGACCACGTTCACCCGTGGCCGATAGTGCCGCTGCATGTCGCAGTCGCAGGCGGTGAACCCAGTCGGCTTTCCCCCATTCAGATTGCGCGCGACCGTCAGAGCCTTGAGAAACACCTCGGGCATCACGACCGCGCTTCCCAGGTTGAGCACGACTCCACCGTCGTGGAGCGCCGGGAGGGCGGCCGCGAGGCGCTTGAGATCGCGGTGACTCGTCGCGCCCAGCGCAGCCCCGTCGGCCGTGGGGTGCTGGTGCGTGATGTCCGCTCCCACGGTGGCGTGAACGGTCACGGGGACGCCCGCCGCGGCCGCGGCGAGCAGCACGGAGACTTCGGGGGCGGCGAGGCTCGCCCGGCCTTTCAGGTACTCCGTCAGCGCCTCCCCCATGCCGCGCCCGGCCCGCGCTCCCTCGGCGACGGCGGCATTCATCTCGCGCCCGGTTTCCTCCACCATGCCGAACGAGCCGTCCGCCAGGCCACGGGCGACGTCCTCGCTCGTGCCGCCGAACGCGGCGAGCTCGAAGTCGTGGATCGCGGCACTGCCGTTCATCGCGAGATGCGTGATCACGCCGCGCCGCACCAGCTCCCGCAGCAGCGGGCCGAGGCCGACCTTGATGACGTGACCCCCGAGCAGCACGACGACGGCTCTGCGTCCCGCCGCGCGCGCAATTTGGTCGGCGACGTAGCGCAGGTCTTGCGCGGCGAGGATGTCGGGGAGCGAGCGCCAAAAGGCGGCGAAGCTCTTGTCGCGGCCGGGCGGGTGGCCGAGGAGGGAGGGGTCGACTTTGTTGGGGCGCCGGGCGATGGAGACGGTCTTGAGGCGCGAAAAATCCGCCTCACGGTACTCGGTCATGGGTGCCCCGCGGGAGGGGGGGGTCGGAGTACTCCTTGAGCTTCATCGTGACTTGGCCGAAGGAGAAATTCGACTGCAGCGCGAGCATCATGTGGCGGTCGTCGTCGGACAGCCACATGCGCGCGTCGGCCCGCTCCGCGAAGATGCCGCCGCCGTTGGGGATCCGCGGGCGGATGACGATCGCGCGCCATTTCTTGCCCGCGACGCTCACCCGCTCGCGTCCCAGCACCTCGACGATTACGGGGTTGCGTTCCGGGCGGAAGTACCGGTCGTACTCGTAGCGCTTGCCGATCTCGAGCGGAACGGTGCGGATCCAGTAGAGGAACGCCGCGTCGTCGAGTGGCTCGGGCACGGTGGGGAGCGTGGTGTCGCGGCCGGCTTCGCGGTAGAACCCGGAGTCCGGGTAGATGTCGAACTTCCGCTCCCACGCCTTGCCTTTCTCCTCCGTCTGATTCCAGAACCGGCGGGAACGAAAGTCGCTTCGGCCCACCCAGGACTCGAGCTTCTGCTCGATGTGATACCAGAGCGCGCCGCCGCTAATGCGGAACACCAGGTGCACTGCTTCGGCGCCCCGGACACTGTCGATCCCGGCCACCTCCATGGTGGCGGTGCCGACGTTGAACAACCCGAACTTCGCCTGATAGACCAGGCGCTCCCCGACGGGGAACGGCACCGCGGGGACGACGGCGCCGATCGGGAACGCGGCGTCGCGCCGGCCCGAGTCCGCCCGCGCGCTGTCCGACTGGGCGTCCAGCCCGCCGGCACAAACGAGCAGCGCGGCGAGACTCGTGCGGGCGGCGCGGATGACGTCCCGCGCCCGCCACGCCTCGAGCAGTTGCCGCCACGGCTTCACCCGCGAGGGGCGCTGCACGAGATCGTAGCGCGCCTCCGCTGGAATCGCGTCCACACGGCGGGCGTGCGGGGCGAGCCGGGCGAGCAGCTCGGCGCTGGCGCACCAGCCGTCGGTCGAGAGCAGCGGGGTCGCGTCGCGCCCGCCGCCCACCCCCAGCGCCTGACGCAGCACGATGAGCCGTAGCGCGCAGAAGCCCGACACCGTGTCCCTGACGCCCGGCACGGGGAGCAGCCGCGGCGTCCAGCGGCGCGCGAGCCGCACGGCCGGCGAAGACCGACCGCGCTCGTCCCGCTGCTCCGCCACGATCAAGTCCGCTCCCGACTCGATCCGCTTCACCATCTCCTCCATGCTCTCGGGCGAGTGCACGAAATCGGCGTGCAGCGTGATGGCGCAGTCGCGCTTGGGGCGGTCGGTGCGCTGCAGGGCGAGACGCAGCAGCTCTTCCAGGCTCTTCGCATAGCCCTGCCGCTCCCGGTGCGTCACGACGGTGAGGGGCAGCACCTTCGCGTAGGACGCCAGCACCACGCCGGTGTCGTCACAACACCTGCCGCACCTTCCACAGCACGAGCCCGACCGTACGGGCCTCGTTGTGGGCCGGGACGCAGACGTAGATCATGGCCCTGCAATCTAGACGAGCGAGCGATACACGGCCACGACGCCGCGGGCCATGGCACGGGCGGTGAATCGCAGGGGCAAGGAGAAGGGGGAAGGGTGATCCAGGGCGCGGACGACCTTCCGGGCAAGTGCCTCGGCATCCCCGACCGGAACCAGCCATTCGCCGGGCACGATTTCGGGGAGGCCCCCGGCGTCGGTGGCGACGACGGGCTTGCCGAGCGCCACGGCGTGGAGCACGACGCTCCCGAGCCCCTCTGCGCGGGAGGACATGACCAGCACATCGCTCTCCTGTATCAAGGCGTCCGCCTGCGCGACCTGGTCCAGCAGGTGCACGCGGTCGACCAGGCCGAGCGCGCCGATCTGTGCGGTGAGCCGCCGCCGCTCGTCACCCGTGCCGGCGATCACCCAGTGCAGATCCGGCCGGAGGGGGCGCCCCGTCTGTGCCGCGCGGACCAAGGTCGCCTGGTCCTTTGCCGGCTCGAGCGCCGCGACGTTGACCGCGATCGGGGTGCCCCGGGGAAGGCCGAGACGCGTGCGGAGGTCGAACGGGACCGCGGCCGCCGCGCGCACCTCGTCGGGGTCGATCCCCGAACGAACGACGCCGATCTCGGCCGGCGGCACCCCGGCGGCGACGAGAGCGGCCTTCACGGCCTCCGAGATCGCCACGATGTAATCTGCTCGGAACAGGGGACTCGCCCGGCGCACGGCGAATACCACGCGGCGCGTCGCGATGAGGCGGGGCGCGGCAGCGTCGTGCTTGAGCCAAGTCCCGGCCCATGCTGCGATCCCGAGCGCGTGGCCGTCGTGCGCGTGGATGATGGCTGGCTGGAACGCCTTGGCGTGGAGCAACAGCCGCCACCATGCCCGGGGGTCGAGCCCCATGGTCCAGGGGACCTCGTGCACCGGAACCCCGGCGGCCGCGACGCGCCGCGCCAGCTCGCTGCCCCGCCGCGTCACCAGGCGTTGCTCCACGTCGGGCTCCGCCGCCAGCTCGCGCGTCAGCAGCCGGACCTGATTCTGCCCTCCCCGGTACACGCGTCCCGAATCGACGTGCAGGACGCGCAGCATACTCAGACGGGCTGGTTGGCGGCGTGGCCGAGGGCGGCACGCAGCTCGGCGAGCGTGAACGGCTTGTGGAGGTAGGGACGCCCGAGGGTCTCGAGGAACTGCAGGGTGTCGCCCCGCACGGTGTCGCCCGTGGCGAAGATGATGCGCTCGGCCGCGCGCGGGTCGTGGCGCGCGAGTTTCTGGTACATCTCGCGTCCCGAGAGGTGCGGCATGCGAAGATCGCAGATGATGACGTCGAAGTCGCCCGCGATGGCGCGCTCCAGCGCGTATGCTCCGTCGCTCGCCACTTCCACCGCATGCCCCCAGCTTTCGAGCGTGGCGCGCATGTAGTAGAGGATGTGCGGCTCGTCGTCCACCACCAAGATGCGTAGCCGCTTCCCCGCGGCGACCGGCGCGGGGGCGGGCTCGGCGAGCGGGGCCCGCGCGCCGCCGGGGAGCTCGACCGTGAACGTGGCGCCCCCGCCTGGCTTGGTGTCGAGGGTGATCCGCCCGCCGTGCTCCTTGACTATCCCCTGGCAGATCGACAGTCCCAGGCCGGTGCCCTCCCCCTCGCCCTTGGTCGTGAAGAACGGCTCGAACACGTGCCCGGCGAGCTCCTCCGTCATCCCCGGTCCCGAGTCCGTGATGCTCACGGCGACTCCCTCGCGCAGCCGTTTCGCCGTGACCCAGATCCGGCCGCTCGGGGCGTCGCTCGCGATCGCCTGGTTCGCGTTGTTGATGAGGTTCACGAACACCTGCTTGATCTGGTTGCCGTTCACCTCGACGTCGGGGAGCCCATGGTCCACTTCGAGCGTGGCCTCGACCTTGTTCGCCATCAGCTGGTTGCGCAACAGCGCCAGCGTCGACTCGATGATCGGCCCGATCGGCTGCAGCTTGCGTTCGCCCTCCTGACTGCGGGCGAACGACAGCAGGTTCTTGACGATCGTCGCCGCCCGCTCGGCCTCCTGGCGGATTACCTGCAGCGGCTCGGCAAACTGGGGCGGGATGTCTCCGACTTCGGCGAGGAAGTCCGAGAACCCCACCACGGAGGCCAGGGGATTGTTCAAGTCGTGCGCGACCCCTGCGATCAATTGACCGATCGCCGACATCTTCTCAGACTGTATCAGCTGCTCCTGCAGCCGGCGTCGCTCCGTCTGGTCCTCGATCACGAGGACGGCGGAGCCCGGCTCGGCCATGGCAATCGCGGTGAAGGACAGGGTCCGCTCGCCGGCGCGGATCTCGGCCTGGGTCGCGGCCGGCTCGGCGAGTGCGCGGGCCACCGGGTCGGACCAGGCGGGTGGCAGCAGGCCGAGCCAGGGGCGCCCAGGGATCGCCGTGACGGGCACTTGGACGAGCTCGGCGAAGACGCGGTTGGCGCGCCGCACCGTCCCGTGGGCGTCGATAATGCAGATGGCCTGGGTGATCGCGTCCACCGTCTTCTCCCACTCGCGCTTCGCCGAGGAGAGGAGCTCGACCAGCCGGGCGTTCTCGAGGGCGATGGCGGCTTGGGCGAGCACTGCCGTGACGAGCGTCAGCTCCGGCTTGCCGAGGACGCCCGCGCGGTCGCTCGCGAGCGAGACCGCTCCCACGGCGCGGCCGGCGGCCACCAGCGGCACGCCGATCCAGGAGCCCGGCGGCTCGTCGGTCAGGGCGGCGCCGCGGTGCCGGGCCTCCTCCTTCACGTTCCGTCCGAAGGCGAGGGGGCCGCGCCGCAGCGCGAGCTGCAGCAGCGGGTCGTCCGTGCGCACGGGGACCGCACTGGTGTCGTGGGTCACGGCGAGCTGGTTCGTCTGAGCGTCCAGGAGGACGAAGGACAGTCGGTCCGGTTTGAGAAGCTCCTCCAAAGTCCGCGCGACGACCTCCACGACGGTCGCCGGCCGGAAGGCGCCCGCGAGCTCCTGGGAGAGCGTCGTCAGCCGCGCCAGCAACTCGACCGGGCGCGGGGTAGCAGAACTAGAGGGAGGTTTGGGCATGATCCTGGCGAACGTCCGCGGTCGCCTGCGGGCGGCGGACCTCCGGCTCGTCGCACTCGCCCTGGCTCGGGGAGACGAGATGCGTCGCGCGCGCTACGAACGCCTGCTGTTGCAGCAGGGTCCCGACCGGCTGCTCGACGAGCGGGGTCTGCTCGAGGCGCTGCTCGCGCTGCGTACCCTCGCGGTCCCGTCGCCGGCCTTGTTCACGTACGTGGCCGTGCGGCACACGCTGCTCGCCGCGGGCGTGGACGACCGCGAGCTCGCCGACTACCTCGCTGCCCTGATCCTCGAGTTTGGCGACCACGACCGGCACACCCGCATCCGCCGCGCCGACGACCAGACCTACGGCTACCTGGTCGACATGATCGGCGAGCTGACCGGGGTGGACGACACCGGGGAGCGCGGCTTCCTGCTGCGGGTGCATCTCGGAAACTACAGCCTCTGGCTCGCCGGCCTTTTCCCCGACTACGTCGAGGCCCGGCGCAATCGCCAGGGAGGACCGGACTTGCCGTACTACGACGAGCTCGGCCGCCAGGGCTACCGGCTCGCCGCCGAGCACCGCCTGGCGGAGCGCTTCGGCGTCGCTGGAATCTACCGCACGGCGGCGCAGCGGTTCCCCACCCTCCGGGTCGCCTTCAACCGGCTGAGCGATCGGGTGTTGTTCCCGCACGTCTCGACGCCCGCGAAGCTGCTGCGCCATCTGTAACAGGTAGGGCGCGCAGCATGCGCCCCTACCCCGTTTGTCCACGCCGTGCATCACTCATCCAGAAATCGCGTCGGCACACGCGTCGCGGCCTGAACGAGCTCCTCGGCGGACTTCACGAACCGCACCACGATCGGCAGGGATCCTTTGAGGGCAAGCTTGCGCTGCATGATTCCGGCGATCGGCCCAAGCTCCTGGCGAATCACCCGCTTCCATTGACCGTAGTCCCCCGTGATGACGAACGGCGCTTGCTCGGCTTCGCTCTGGGAGACGACCTTCGCTTCGCGGCAGGCACCGCGGTCCAGATCGAGCCAGATGCCCACCGGCTCGGCGATCCCGATCTCCGGCTGGCGGTTCACCACGAGGGCGACGGCGCCGTGGGTCCACTCGGTGGACGCGACGCGGTAGCTCTCGCTCGCGTTGATGGCCGCCCCGTACGCCTTCACCCACTCACGCGAAGGGAAGGGAATGGTCACCTCAGGCCACTCCCTGTGGCTGCCGCACCGCCTCCGCGAACCCCCGGAACAGCGCACCCTCGACGTCGTCCTCCGGATGCCACTGCACGGCGAGCATCCACGGCTCGCCGTCCGGTGGCTCGGCGCCCTCGATCACACCGTCGGGCGCCCAGGCCGTGGCGCGCAGCGACGGCGCGAGGTCGCGGATCGCCTGATGGTGGCGGCTGTTCACGGTGGTCTCGAGGGTGGCGATCGTGCGATGCAGGAGGGAACCAGCCGCCACCCGCAGGGGGTGGCGTGACTGCGTGTCGGCGTGATCGATCTCGCCCGGCCGCTCGCTCGCCAGGTCCTGGTACAGCGTCCCGCCGAGCGCGACGTTGAGGATTTGGATGCCCCGGCAGATCGCCAGGATCGGGAGCCGGCGGGCGCGGGCGCCTGCGATCAGGGCGAGCTCCACCGCGTCCCGGGCGACGTCGATCTCACCCAGCTTCGCGTGCGGGGGGGCGCCGTAGCGTGCCGGGTCCACGTCCTCGCCGCCGGTGAGCACGACACCGTGGACCCGATCGAGCGCGGCGCAGGCCCGCTCGGGGTCGAGGATCGGCGGCACCACCAGGGGCACGAGCCCGGTGCGCGCGAGGGCGCGCACGTACGCGGTGTTGAGGGCGACCCGCTCGCGGCCCGCATCGGTGCGCAGCGGGGCGGTGACGAGGACGACACCGCTCATCGGGGCGCCTGGGCCGGCGCGCCGAGCAGCGGGCAGCGGGGGTTGCTCACGCTGGGCCAGTCCACGCGGACGCCGTAAAGCGGGATCGTCTTGTCGCCGCCCCCACCCTTCACGGTGCCGAGCTGCGGGAAGGTGGGTGGCGGCCGCACGGACTCGTAGACGAGCACGCCCTGGGCGCGTTGCGTCGAATCGTCTACCACGAGCACAGCGTACACGGCCGAGTCGGTCGGGAACGCCGGGAAGTTCGGGCCCTGATAGATCAGGATGAGCCGCTGCCCGCCGTACGCTACCGCAACCTCACCCTGCTGCGCGGTGCCGGCGACGAGGGCCGGGAGCGACGCGGCCAGCCCGCGCGGTGCGTCGGTGAGCACGTACGGCAGGACGCTGAGCTGCTGCTGGATGAGCCGGGGTCCCACGAGCAGCGCCAGGCCGCAGGTCGGCGAGCGCGAGCGGTCCCCCCCGCACCCCACCGCGAGAGACGTCAAGAGAAATGGCGTCACGCGAGAGACCGTCGCGGAGCACCGTGTCATCGGCCTGTCACGACTTCGAGGACAGTGGTGGGATACGGGGCGTCCGTCGTCACGCGCCGGAGCTCGAGGCTGTCGGCGTCGGGGACGAAGGGCGTGCCGAGCCGCAGCGTGTCGCCGACGAGCCAGGCGGCCGTGCGCGCCTTCTGCGAGACGGGGTACTCGAGGTCGGCGCCGATGATGTAGCGGCCGGTACCGCGCAGGGGTCCCGCCTCGATCTTCCCGCGCTCTTCGCGACCATGGTAGCGCCGGTACAACCGGCCATCGATCCACTCGCCGGGCATGGTCTTGAGAGTCAGCCGCAGGTAGACGCTGGAATCGATCGGGACGGCGCGCCACGTGCGCGCGGCGCCGGAGCGGAAGATGCGTGTCAGCTCCCACGTGCCGTCGATGGGCGGGGGGGGCGGGGGGGGCGGGGGGGCGCCTTGCAGCGCGCCGCACAGCAGCGCCGTCAGGAGCGCGGAGAGCTGAAGCATCGCCACAATCTAATACGTCCAGGTCAGCGTGACCGACAACGTCCGCACCGGCGCCAGCGTACGGGGCACCTGGTTGTAGATGTAGTTGAGCGCGTTCGCGAGCCGGCCGCGGAGCGACAGCGGTCCCCGCTCGACACCCACTCGCAGGTCGAGCACCTTCCCGGCCACGCGCTCGTCGCCCGGGTAGAGTTCGACGAAGTCGCCGCCGGCGGACACGGTGTGCCATTGGTAGTCGGCGCTCAGGGTCACCAGGTGCGTCGGGCGGAACGCGAGCGGGCGCTCGGGTACGGTGTCATGGGCAAGCCCCCGGGCGTACAGGAAGGTGTACGCCAGCGAAGTCGTGAGCCGCGGCGTGAGCGGGCTGGCGGCGAGCGAGACATCGAGCCCCGCGAGCCGCGCGCGCGCGACGTTCCGGAACTGGATCTGAACGGTGCCCAGGTTCACGTTCGGCTCGATTAGGTCGTGCGCTTCGGTCCAGAACAAGGCCGCGTCGGCGCGGAGGGCCGAGGAGACCTCGGTCACCTTGCCGAGCTCCGCCGACCAGGCGGTCTCGGGGCGCAGGTTCGGGTTCGGGATGACGTGGAACGGCGGGATCGTGGTGGAGACGAACCGCTCGGCCAGGGACGGCGCGCGGAATCCCCGGCCCACAGAGGCCCGCCACGCCCCGTGGGCTGTGGCAAACACGCCGCCGACGCGTGGGCTCACGACGGCCGAGAGACCGCCGCCGTCAACGGCGATGTAGTCCACCCGCGCGCCTGCGGTGATACGGGCACGACCGACCATCTGCTCGCTCTCGCCGTAGGCCGCGAATTCCGACTGCGTGTGGGTGCGGACCACGGTACTGGTGGTACTCGTGTCGCCCGTGAAAATGTTCGTGGTCACGTCAGACCGGGCAATCTCCGCGCCTACCGTGACCACCCGGCCGTCGGCGGGGCGCGCGATGCCGCGCAGTTCGGCACCGAGGCGGTTGGCGACGCCGAAGTCGTCCTGCCCCTGCTGAAGATCGGTGAAGTCGGTCCGCAGCCACGAGCCGCGGGCCTGCCAGGCGAGGCGGGCCGACGCCGTGCGCTCGAGCGTGGCGCTGACGTAGCCCTTATCGGAGCGCGTGAACGCGCCGCGCCCCGCGGTGTCGATCATGAAGGGCTGATAGGCCTGCCCCCGGTCGTTGCAGCCGCCCTGCGTGCACCACATGAGCGGCGTCTCGTACTGGTCGCTCGCCCAGGAGCCCGAAGCGGTGAGGCGCGTCGCGGCCAACGGCCGCCAGTCGAGCTTCGCCGCCGTCTGCCAGTGGTCGCGCCGGTCCTGCTGGCGGTAGCCGTCCGAATGCCAGCCACCGCCGGTGACGCTCGCGCGCACCAGCTCGGTCCCGTAGGAGCCCGTCGCATCGAGCCCCTCCTCGGCGCCCGTGTAGTCGCGGAATTTCCAGACGTCATACGGCGGGTTCGCGTAGCTGCCGCCGGTGGCGCGCACGCGTGCGTGGAAGCCAGGCGCGATGTCGCGCGTGAGCACGTTCACGACGCCGCCCAGCGCCGCCGACCCGTACAGCGAGGAGCCCGCGCCCTTCACGATTTCGACGCGCTGCACGTCTTCGAGCGGCACCAGGTCCCAGTTGATCCCGCCGCGGTCGCCCTGATTCGCCGGGACGCCATCCACGAGCATCAGCACCCGGCTTCCCAGGCCCTGTACGTAGCCCGTCGACCCCCGGATGTTGACTTGCCCGTACAGGAACTGCACGCCCGGCGCTTTGTCCACGGCTTCGTCCACCGTGTTCACCGCTCGGCGGGCGAGCTCAGTGTCGCTGACGACGGCGACGCTCGTGATGGCCTGGTCGAGGAGCTGGGAGCGCTTCGCAGCGGTGACGACCACGGGCCCGACCACGACGAAGGGGAGGGGATTGTCGAGCGTGGACGGGCGCAGGATGAAGTCTGCCTCCGCCGAGTCGCCCGCTGCCACGGTCAGCGTATCGAAGGCGCGAACGTGACCGATGAACCTCGCGCTCAAGATGATCCGGCCGGCAGGTACCCCGGACAGTCGATAGTGACCCTCACGGTTGGTGAGGGTCCCGAGCGGGGTGCCCAGGATGACGACGTTCGCATTCTGAAATGGCGAGCCCCGCTCGTCTCTGACGGTGCCGTAGACGACGGCCGTCTGGGCACCAAGCGCCGCCGCGCAGGGCAGGGCCAAGACCGCTGCGATCGAACTGGCCTTCAGGGGCACGGCGGGAAGTAGAAGCACACGCGGTGCATGGTGTTGAAGTCCACCACGAAGTCGATCGAGTCCGTACCTGTCCCGGGGTTGACGATCACAATCCCCGAGCCGTGCCCCGTGGTGTCGCCCTTGTCGCTGTAGAACCCCGTCTCACGCAGCAGGCTGTCCGCATTCGCCGGGCTGAGGGTCCCCTGCTTCTGCCAGACGGCGAGGACCCACTCGTAGCGGCCGGGCGGGAGCAGCAGGGTATAGAAGAAGGGTGGGCCGCCGAGCGGAAGGTTCGGCGGGCTAGGCTGCGGCTTGAACTTGAACAGGTCGTTCTGGCTCTTCGGGAAGGTGTCGAATGCCACGACGAACAGCTTGGCCGTGCTCTCCGGGACCTGACCGACGAAGCTCACGGTCCCACACACGCCGA
>WNEP01000500.1_pt1 | contig 20118 bp, 16 predicted proteins | sample 5399961 | NCBI WGS metagenome assembly WNEP01 (sample SAMN13153329, study PRJNA577476) | soil metagenome | isolation source: 20 cm grassland meadow soil pre-rain plot 5 | place: USA:California | collected 2015-09-08 | reverse complement strand
CGCCGGAGAAGGACACGGCGAGCGGCTCTGCCGAGGCGAAGCGGTGGTTGAACACCGAAAGCGCGCCCGCGATCGCGACCACGCTCGCCGACAGGACGAAACCGATCAGCTTGTAGCGGTTGGTGGGATAACCGAGAAAGCGCGCTCGCTCCTCGTTCTCACGGATTGCGAGGAGCACGGTGCCGGCGGGTGATCGGTGAAAGCGCCAAAGCAGATAACAAGTCGCCGCCGCGATTGCGGCCACGGCCCAGTAGTAGGTGGGATCGGATTCGAGATCGAGCCCCAGCACGCTCGCACGGGTGACGCCACCCAATCCGCTTTCGCCGCCGGTGAGCTCGGTCCAGCGATAGGCGATGGCGAAGAGGAGCGCGGTCAAAGCGAGCGTGAGTAACGAGAAATAGACGCCGCGTCGCCGCAGGATCAGCGCACCGGAGAGGAGCGCGCCTGCCGCAACGAAAAAGATGGCGAACAGGAACGGCAGAACGATCGCGCCCGGGAACCAGTACCGCTGGCTCAAGGCGGCTGCATAGGCGGCCAGTCCGAACCACGCCCCGTGCCCGAAGGAGACCAAGCCACTATGGCCGAGAAGCACATTGAGGCCCATGCAGGCAATCGCGAACACGACGACATCGACCGCCGAGCGCAGTGGCAAGCCGACCAGGTCGAGCGCGAATGGCAGCAGCACAAGCGCGAGTGCGGCAGCTGCAAGCGGGACATGCTCATCACGCATCCGGCTACTCGAATTTTTGAATGCGCTCGCCGAGAAGTCCACGCGGGCGCACCAGCAGCACCACGGCCATCAGGAGATACATCGAGGCCTCGCCCCACGAGGGGTTGAAATAGATCGTGATGCCGCGCACGACGCCGACCAGCGCGGCGGCAGCGATGACGCCCCAGAACGAGCCCAAGCCGCCGATCACGACAACGACGAAGGCGGCCGTGAGGATCTCGGCACCCATCGCAGGGTGCACGCCTGCGATCGGGGCGAGCAGCACGCCGGCAAGCCCCGCCAGTCCGACACCGAGCGCGGCGATCGCCGTCATGTAGGGCGCGAGCGAGATGCCGAGCGCGCCGACCACGTCTGGGTTCTGCACGCCCGCGCGCACGACCCGGCCGAAAGCGGTTTGATACACGATGAACCACGTCGCGCTGACCGCAGCCACGGCGATGGCTAAAATGATGAGCCGATATCGCGAGTAGATGAAATCGCCGACCAAGATCTGGCCGCGCAATTCCGGCGGGATCGAGAATGGCAGCGGGCTCGCGCCGAATACGATGCGCAGACCCTGCTCGATAATCATCGCAAGTCCAAAAGTCAGCAGCAGGCTAAGGATGGGATCGGAACGATAGAAGCGGCGGAACAATAGCCGTTCGACCGCGATGCCGAGGAGACCGACCGCGAGTGGCGAAGCGACAAGCGCGCCTGCGAATCCGATGCGATCCGCCAGGATGACCGCGAGGTAGGCGCCGATCGCGTAGAAACCGCCGTGGGCGAGGTTGACGATGCCGCCGAGCGCGAAAATGAGCGATAGTCCCAGCGCGATCAGCAGGTAATAGGCCCCGACCAGGAGCCCGTTGAGAATTTGCTCGAGTATGAAGACGAGCTGCACGCGGCGCTCTTGGAGGGAGGACTTCCTGTGGCTTGATTAGCTCATACCATGATCGTCCCCGCGCATAGCGCGTCGACCATGCGCGTGGACGCACCTTTGCTGAGAGGCACGATCGTCGCCTCTAGAAGGTGCCCCATCGGGAGCGACCGTGATCGCGGCCAGTAGATCGCCGCCGCTATGCCCCGATCTTGCAGCTGCCATCCTTTGGCGGCGCGATGATCTCCATGTCCTCGTTCGGACCGGGGACGGCTCCAAGCGCATCGTAGATGTCCCACTGATCCTTCATCTTGGCTGGGTCCTTGGCGCGGACCGCGTACATTTCCATGACCATCTGGTTGTCATACGAGCGGAAATACGCTTCGCGCGCCTTCATCACGTCGAATTTTGCGCCCTTGCGCAGATGCTCCGCGAGCTTCTGTGGGTCGGTCGATTTGGTCTCGCTCATCGCCTGCGCCACGATCTTGAGCGAGTTGTAGTCGCCCCAGGACTGATTATCCGGGAGTTTCCCGTATTTTTTCTGGAACACCTCGACATATTTCTTTGAGCTAGGCGTGTCGACGAGGTGGTGCCACACGAGCGGCCAGATACCGGAGAAATTCCCTTTGCCGGCGCCCCAAGCGACCACGGTATCGAAGCCGAAGCCCGCCACCGGGAACGATAGCCCATATTCGGAATATTGCTTGAGGAAGCTCGTGATCTGATTGCCGGCGAGATTGGAAATAACGAGATCGGGCCGGGACTGGCGAACTTTCAAGAGGTAGGGAGAAAAATCGCTGGCATCGGTCGGCACCAGCTCGTCGGCGGCAAATTGACCGCCGTTCGTCTCCATGAATTTTTTGGCAACCCGGAGCAGATCGTGACCAAAGGCATAGTCTGCCGTCAGCGAATACCACTTCTTGCCGCGCACGAGGTTCTCGCGCAGCAAGTACTGGCCGACCGCCATGACATACATCGAGTTCGCGCCCTCGATGTGGAACATATATGGATTGCAACTTGCGCCGCGCAGGGCATCGGAATTGCAGCCGGTGTTGATGTAGACGGTCTTCAGGCGGTTGGCGACCTGGCCGATGGCAAGGCCCGAGGCGGAGGAGATTTCGCCGATGATCATCGCGACCTTATCGCGTTCGATCAGTCGCTCGGCTTTCGCGGAGGCGGTCTGCGGGTTGACCGAATCCTCCATCACGAGATCTATCTTACGGCCCATCACACCCCCGGCATTGTTGATCTCCTCGGCAGCGAGCTTCACGCCCATGACCGCGTATTCGCCGAGCGGCCCGAGAAAGCCGGTGAGCGGAGTGAGATGGCCGATGCGGATCGCATCAGCTTGCCCGCGCACGATCGCGGGGGTGCCAATACCGGCCAACAGTGCGGAGCCGGCGGCGCTTTTGATCAGCGTGCGGCGTGACAGACTGGAAGTCATGGCGATTTCCTCCATACGCAGAGTTGTTCAGCTCGTCGCGGACTTCGCGTCCGTCAGGCGCGCTTCCTAGCCGACAATTTGCGTCCGCCCGGGATAGCCCTGCTTCACTTTACTTGCCACACAATGCATGTATCACTCAAGGAGTTGGCGGTCTGTGGTGGCGAATGCGTACGATGAGTGACAAGCTCGAGTTCAAGCTCAATATCAACGGCCATGACTACGCCGTTCGGGTCGAGGCGAGACGGACGCTGGTCGACGTCATCCGTGACGAATGCGGGCTGACCGGCACACACATTGGGTGCGAGCACGGTGTGTGCGGCGCATGTACCGTGATACTCGAGGACGAGGCGGTCAGATCCTGTCTGATGTTCGCGGTCCAAGCCCAAGGCAAGCGCATCCGCACGGTCGAAGGTCTTGCCGACGGCGACAAGCTGCATCCCGTGCAAAGCGCGTTCATCGAGCACCATGCCCTTCAGTGCGGTTTCTGCACCCCGGGTTTCCTGATGTTGACGGTGAATGCGCTGGAGACCAACCCCGACCTCTCGGACGACGACATTCTCGATCTTTTGTCGTCGAATCTGTGCCGTTGCACCGGTTATCAGAACATCATCAAGGCCGTGCGCAGCACGGTCGCCGACATGCGTCGGCAGGCACCGTTCCACAAGATAGCGGCCGCAGGACCAAAATCGCATGGATGAGCAGTCCACGGGCGCCAATGACCTCCTTTTCGAGGTGCAAGACGGTGTTGGCCGCACCACATTCAACCGTCCGCAGGCGCGCAATGCCTTCACCTTCGCGATGTACGAGCGGCTTGCGGAGGTATGCGAGCAGGCGAACAAAGACCGCTCGATCAAGGTGCTCGTATTCCAGGGTGCCGGCGACAAAGCCTTCGCATCAGGCACCGACATCAATCAGTTCCGCGCCTTCAAGACGCCCGAGCATGCGATCGAATACGAATCGCGCATCGATCGCGTGCTGACCACGCTCGAGCAGTGCCGCGTGCCCACCATCGCCGCGATCACCGGCGCCTGCACCGGCGGCGGTGCTGGCATCGCTGCTTGCTGCGATCTGCGCATCGGTACGAAGACGACAAGAATGGGATTTCCCATCGCTCGCACGCTCGGCAATTGCCTTTCCATGTCGAGCCTCAGCCGGCTCACTGCGCTGGTTGGACCCGCGCGCGTGAAGGACCTGATATTCACCGCCCGGCTCATCGGCGCCGAGGAGGCGGCAAGCGTCGGCCTTCTCAATGAAATCGTCGAGGACCTTTCGGTCCTGCAGCGGCGGGTTGATGAGCTTGCGGTGCTGATCGCCGGCAACGCGCCGCTAACGCTCAACGCCACGAAGCAGGCGCTTGCGCGCCTGCAGCGCCGGCTCTCGCGCGAGGAAGGGGAAGACCTTATCCTTATGTGTTATATGAGCCGGGACTTCCGCGAAGGATTGGATGCCTTCCTCAACAAGCGCCAGCCCCAATGGGCGGGCGAATAGGCTCCGACTAGCAAAACAGGATTGTCCGATGGGTCCGTTGACCGGCTTGAAGGTGATTGATTTGACGCACGTCATGGCGGGCCCGACCTGCTCGCTGATGCTCGCGGATATGGGCGCCGAAGTCATCAAGGTCGAAAAGACGCCCAGCGGCGATGACAGCCGCCACATGATCCCGCCGAAGCTCGGCGACGAGACTGCGGCATTTCTGATGATGAACCGCAACAAACGCGGCATCGTGCTCGACCTCAAGACAGAGGGCGGAAAGACGATTCTGCGGCGGCTGATCGCGACTGCAGATGTGCTGGTCGAAAATTTCGCGCCGGGGGTGATGGAGCGACTTGGATTCGGTTATGAGGATCTGCGCAAGGATTCTCCCTCGTTGATTTACTGCTCGCTGTCCGGGTTCGGCCGCACCGGCCCGTACAAGCACCGGCGCGGCTTTGACCTCGTTGCGCAAGCAATGAGCGGCATCATGAGCTTTACCGGCGAAAGCCCGTATGGGGCGCCGGTGAAATGCGGCGCGCCGCTGTCCGATATCACCGCCGGGATTCTCGCAGCCATGGGAATCCTGGCCGCCTATGTGCATCGACTGAAAACTGGGCAAGGGCAGTGGGTCGAGACCTCGCTATTCGAGGCCGCGCTGGTGCAGACCTACTGGCAGTCGGCAATTGCACTGGCGACTGGGGTAGCTCCGAGCGCCATGGGGTCGGCGCACCCGCTCAACGCCCCCTACCAAGCTTTTGAAGCGTCGGACGGATGGATTGTCGTCGGGGGCGCCAATCAGAAGAATTGGCTGCGCATGCTCGAGGCCTTGAACGCGCCGGAACTCACGGGCGATCCGCGGTTTAAGTCTGGGGCCGATCGAATGGGTCATCTCAAGGAGCTCGAGACGGAACTCGCGAAACGATTCCGCACCAAGCCAGCGAAATACTGGCTCGACGCGCTCGAGGACAAGGGCGTTCCCTGTGGTCCGGTCAACGACATGCTGCAGGCGCTCGCGGATCCGCAGACGCTCGCCCGCGAGATGGTCGTCGAGGTTGAACATTCGGCGCTCGGTCCGGTCAAGACGCTTGGACTTCCGGTGAAATTCTCGGCTACGCCGGGAAAAGTGCGCACCGGCGCGCCGCTCTACGGCGAGCATACGCGTGAGGTGTTGTACGCATGCGGATTCGACGACCAGCAGATCGAGCGTTTCGAGAAGGAGGGGGCGATCGTCGCATCGGCGCCGCGAGCTGCTCGCCAACAGGTGGCCTGATGCCCTCACGCACAAAAAAGACCAGGAGGAAACATGAGCGCAGCCGCAAGATCGACAATCCTGACCGCCGGCGCGATTGCCGTGCTGTTTGCCGCTCCCGCGGCTGCCGAATGGCGGCCGAGCAAGCCCATTGAGTTCGTCGCGACCGCTGGGCCCGGCGGCGGTACGGACAACCTCGCTCGCACGGTTCAGAGCATCATCGTCAAATACAAACTGACCGATCAACCCGTCGTGGTCGTCAACAAAGGGGGCGGCAGCGGGGCCGAAGGATACACTTATGCCAAGGCGTCGGCGGGCGACCCCTATAGGGTCATTTTCGGCACATCGAATGCGTGGCAGCAGCCTATGGTCTCCCGGGTCGCCTTCAAACACACCGACCTGACCCCGATCGCAGCGATGGCGCAGGACGAGTTCCTGCTCTGGGTGAAGCAGGACGCACCTTACAAGAGCGTTGGCGAATACCTCAAAGCTGCGGCGGCGAAGCCCGGCGAATTCAAGATGGGCGGCGCGCAATCGAAGGATACGGACGAAGTTCTCACCCGCATGATCGAAAAGGCCGCGAACGTGAAACTTACTTACATTCCGTTCAAGAGCGGCGCTGAAACGGCGGTGCAGCTCGCCGGCGGCCACATCGACTCGCATGTCAACAATCCGAACGAAAGCCTTGGGCAATGGCGCGGCGGCACGCAACGGCCGCTGTGCGCGTTTAGTCCGCAACGGCTGCCGAAGGGCCCGAAGGTCACCGCAACGCAAGGCTGGCACGACATTCCCACCTGCGTCGAATCCGGTTTGAACATCCCCCAATTCCAGCAGCCGCGTACGGTGTGGCTGCCCGGCAAAGTCACGGCGGATCAGCTGGCCTTCTACGTCGACTTGATGCGGAAGGTGCAAAATACGCCGGAGTGGAAGGAGTACATCGAGCGCACGTCACAAACCGATACTTTCTTGACCGGAGCTGAGTTCGAGAAGTTCATGAACGAGGATATCGAGCACGTGCGCAAGATTGCCGCCGAGCAAGGATGGCTCGTCAATTGACGGCGAGCGCTGATGATCTCGCGACGCGCTCTGGAATTGACGACAGCGACACTGACCGGAACCTTCGGCGCCGCGGTTGTCATCTCCAGTATCGAGAACGGCATCGGGTGGTCGACCGCAGGCGTTGATGCCGGGACGTTTCCATTCTTGACCGGTCTGATCGTTCTCGTCGCCAGCCTATGGAATCTTGGCCGCGGATGGCTGGAAAATGGGGCTGCGGCAGTCAGTTCGTCCGACCTGCGGCACCTGATCGCGCTATTCGCTCCAGCGGCCGTGTTCGTTGCCGCAATCCCCCTGATCGGCGTGTATGTGGCCTCGGGCTGCTACATATTGGGAACGCTGGCCCTGCTGCACCGGTTCTCCTTGCCACGCTCGCTGCTCATCGCGGCGGCCACGCCCGTTGCGCTCTACCTGGTGTTCGAACGCATGTTCCAGGTGTCGCTACCGCATGGCGCACTGGCGGACGTGCTCGGGTTCTGACGAGGACGCGATGGACAACGTCGAATCCTTGCTGCACGGGTTTACCATCGCGATCACACTGCCGCATTTGGCGTTGATGCTCGTCGGTGTGCTACTCGGCATCTTGGTTGGCGTACTGCCGGGCCTCGGCGCTCCTAATGGGGTTTCGCTGCTCCTGCCATTGACGTTTGGCATGCAGCCAGTTTCTGCGATCATCCTTCTGTCCAGCATGTACTGGGGCGCGCTGTTCGGCGGCTCGGTCACTTCGATTCTGTTCAACATTCCCGGAGAGCCGTCCTCGGTTGCGACGACCTTCGACGGTTATCCGATGGCGCGCGACGGCCGAGCGACCACGGCGCTGGCGACTGCGTTCGGATCGGCGGCCTTCGGCGCGCTTGTCGGCGTTGTGCTGATCACGTTTCTCGCCGCCTGGGTCGCCCAAGTGGCTCTCGCGTTTGGGCCGCCGGAATATTTCGCCGTCTATTTTCTCGCCTTTGCGAGCTTTGTCGGTATGGGAGGCGCTCCGCCGCCCAAGACCGTAGTCTCGCTCGCCGCCGGCTTTGCAATCGCTGCCATCGGCATCGATACGGTCTCCGGTAGCGTGCGGCTTACGATGGGCATCGACGAACTGGTGAAAGGGATAAGCTTTGTCGTTGCCGTCATGGGTCTGTTCGGGATCGGTGAATTGCTGCTGGCCGTCGAGGAGGAAGTTCAGGCCAAAGCGGTATCCTCACGGATCGACTGGCGGGAGGTCTTTCGCACGCTTCTCGACCTTCCGCGTCATGGCTGGGCACTGCTGCGCAGCGCGGCGATCGGTTGCTGGATGGGGATCACGCCGGGCGGGCCGACGGCGGCCTCGTTCATGAGCTACGGCATCGCCAAACGCTTCTCGCCGCGCAGCGCGCGCTTTGGCCAGGGCGAGGCGGAAGGCATCATTTCGCCGGAGACAGCCGATCATGCGGCGGGAACAAGCGCGCTCTTGCCGATGCTGTCGCTCGGCATCCCAGGTTCGGCCACCGCGGCGGTGATGATGGGCGGTCTGATGATATGGGGTCTCAATCCGGGGCCGATGCTGTTCATCGAGCAGAAGGATTTCGTGTGGGGGCTGATCGCATCGATGTATGTCGGAAACATTGTCGCGGTGGTGCTGGTGCTGCTGACCGTACCCATTTTCGCCGCCTTGATGCGAATTCCCTTCTTCATCATCGCACCCCTGATCTTCATCATCTGCACGGTCGGCGCCTATTCCGTATCCAATTCTTATCTCGACGTCGTGCTGATGCTTGGGTTCGGAATTGTCGGATACCTGTTCAAGAAGCTCTCATATCCGCTCGCTCCGCTTGTGCTCGCGATTGTCATCGGGGACAAGGCGGAGGATGCGTTCCGACAGGCAATGCTGATGTCGAAGGGTTCGCTTGCGATCTTCTTCAGCAATGCGCTCGTGACGACGCTGGTGCTGGCGGGGATTGCCCTGCTGCTGTTGCCGCTCGTTCTGCAGGTCGCGCATATGCACACGACGACTAAGCCGGTATTGGATTGAGGCGAAGCGCCCGGAGGGGCAGCCATGGATGTCGGGAGTCGTGACGGCAAGCCGGTGATCGCCCTCGCCATGGGCGATCCCGCTGGCATCAGCCCTGAGCTGACGGCGAAAGTCGTCGCGCTCGATGACGTGCGCGACGCTGCCCGATTGGTGGTGGTGGGCGATCGGCGGGTCTTCGATGAAGGAGCGCGAATTGCTGGGGTCAAAACCGATATCAAAACGGTCGTACTGGATCGAGCTGTCGCACCGAACGATCAAGGGCACTTGTTCATCGATCTCGGTAACCTGGACCCCACCTGCGTCAGCCGAGGCGTTGCGGCCCGGCGCGGCGGCGAATTCGCACTCGAGAATTACCGCCATGCCCTTGGCCTGGCGCGTGATGGGCGCGCTGATGCGGTGTGCTTTACCCCATTCAACAAAAAGGCCATGCGGCTTGCGCTACCATCCTATGACGACGAGATCGCCTTTTCGGCAGAAGTGGTCGGACTGGAAAGCCCGGCCAGCGAGTTCAATATCCTCGACAGATTGTGGAATGCGCGGGTGACCTCGCACATTTCTCTCGCGGAGGTCCCTGCCCGGCTGACGAAAGAGAGTATCTCCCGCGCGTTGAGATTGACGGATGCCTGCATGCGCAGCGCCGGCTTCGCGCGTCCGAGGATCGCGGTTGCCGGGCTCAATCCGCACGCCGGCGACGGCGGCAATTTCGGCCGCGAGGAGATCGACGTGATTGCGCCGGCGGTGGAGGCAGGCAAGCGGGACGGCATCTGTGTCGAAGGGCCATTCCCGGCCGATACCGTCTTCCTTCGCGCCAAAAGCGGCGCGTTCGATGCAGTCCTCACCATGTACCACGACCAGGGCCAAATCGCGATGAAGCTGATGGGTTTCGATCGTGGCGTGACGCTCCTCGGCGGTTTCCCCTTTCCGATCTGCACGCCGGCGCATGGCACGGCTTACGATATCGCCGGCCAAGGAACGGCGTCGGTCGGAGCCACCCGAGCTGCGCTGTTGCTCGCGGCTGAGATGGCCATGCGGAAAGCGAGACGAAGCCTTGTCAGCGCTGCGAACGAGCGGAGGCCTGGCGCGGTGGCCGCTCGCGGGCGGGGTCAATAATGAATCAATTGGATGTCAATGGCCGCAATGCCGTCGTGACGGGTGGCGCCTCGGGATTGGGGTTTGCGATAGCCGAACGCCTTGTCGCATCGGGAGCCAAAGTTGTGATCTGGGATCTCGATAGCGAGGCCGGCGACGCAGCCGGCAAGGAGCTCGGCGCCTCGAGCATCGCCGCCGATGTGAGCGATCCGGCCTCGGTGGGGAGCGCCCTGCAGAAGACGCTCAGGATTATCTCGGCGATCGACATATTCATCAACAACGCCGGGATCAGCGGACCCAACGCCAAGCTGTGGGAGTATCCGGTCGAGGACTGGAAGAAAATATTCGCGGTCAACGTCGAGGGGACGTTCTATTGTTGCCGGGCGGTCGTGCCGCTGATGCGCGAGCGAAATTACGGCCGGATCGTCAACATTGCCTCCGTTGCAGGGAAGGACGGGAACCCGAATGCGTCCGCCTACAGCGCCAGCAAGGCCGCCGTGATTGCCCTTACGAAATCCCTCGGCAAGGAACTGGCCGATACTTCAGTGCGCGTAAACTGCGTCACGCCAGCCGCGGTACGAACCCCGCTGTTCGCGCAAATGACGCAGGCGCACATCGACTACATGCTGTCCAAGATCCCGCTGGGAAGACTCGGAGAGCCGCAGGAAGTCGCCGCGCTCGTGGCTTGGCTGGCATCGGAAGAATGCTCGTTCAGCACTGGCGCGGTCTTCGATCTCTCCGGCGGCCGATCGACATACTGAACCGGAGGGCGGCGTGCCAATCGACGTTCATGCCCATTACGTCCCACCGCAGCTGATCGACGCGATCGTTGCCAGCGGCCAGGAGATCGGCGTTCGCGTCGTTAAATCGAACGGCGCGCCGCCGGCGCTGCATTTTGATTACGGGTTCAAGGTGCGGCCGTTCTTTCCGCGCCTGATCGAGCCGGTCGCCGAGCGGCGCGCCTGGCTCGACATGCAAGGCATCGAGCGACAGATCGTCGGCACCTGGCCGGACATCTTCGGCTACGGCCTTGCCGCCGATGCTTGTATCGCGTGGCATCGAATGCTCAACGATACGCTGGCGGCGTGGTGCGCTGATAATTCAGATCGCTTCGCGTGGATCGCCTCTGTTCCGCTCATGCGAGCAGAGGCCGCGGCGGAGGAGGCCGAGCGCGCCGTGGCGCTCGGCGCGTGTGGCGTGATCGTCTCCGCCAACGTCGAGAACATCAACTTGGGCGAGCTGCCGCTCGACCCATTCTGGCGCAAGGCCGAAGCGCTCCGATTGCCCGTTCTGGTCCATCCGGTCCTGGTCGGCCCGGCGCCGCGCGCCGCCAAATTCGCCCTCGCGCAGATTGCGCAGTACACCTTCGACACCACGCTCGGGGTCGGCTCGCTGTTAATGTCCGGTGTGCTCGACCGTTTTCCCGGCCTCAAGCTGGTGCTCGCGCACGGCGGAGGCGCTTACCCCTATCTCGCCGGCCGTTTCGACATCATGCATCGGCGCATGGATCGCGCTGCCCAAGGTGACGTCGCGGCCAAGGCGCCGTCCGCCTATGCCGCACACATGGCCTATGACAGCATCGTGCATGCGCCCAAGGCGTTGCGGTTTCTCATCGACGTAGTCGGACTTGATAATGTCCTGCTCGGGACTGATTATGCTTTCCCGCCGGCCGACATGGAGCCGCTCGCACTGCTGCAATCGGCGCAATTGTCCGCTGCAGAGATCGAGGCGATTGCCGATGCAAATCCGCGCCGTCTGTTCGCGCGCCTGCGCTGAGCGATGACGTTGCGCGACGTCGGGGGTGCGGCTCCCAATAGCAAGAACGATGGCCGGCGAGGCTGGGTCGGCCGCTCGATTCGGCGTGTCGAGGATCCGGCGCTGGTCGCGGGACACGGCCGGTTCACCGGGAATCTGCCCGCGGCGCGCCACGTGCGATTCGTGCGGAGCTCCGTCGCTTCAGGACGCATCGTCAGGATCGCAGCACCCGAGGGTGCCATGGTGCTCACCGCCGCGGAGCTCGAATCGGTAAAGCCGATCCGGCCAATGCTGCACCGGTTCAACTATGTACCGATCAGTCAGCCGGTGCTGGCACGCGACATCGTGCGCTTCGTCGGCGAGCCGCTTGCGGCGGTTGTGGCCTCAAGCAGGGATGAGGCGGAGGACATTGCCGACCTCGTCGAGGTCGAGATCGAAGAGACGCCGGCGATCGTCGGCACCGATGCGGCGCTCGCGCCGGGCGCGGCGCTCGTTCACGCGGAAGCAGCGGGAAATATCGCTGTCGAAGGTCGCGTGCAGACACCGGGATTCGAGAGCCAAGTGGCGCGAGCGTATCGCCTGATCAAGGTCGAGATCCGATCGCACCGGCAGAACGCGCTGCCGCTCGAGCCGCGGGCGGCGCATGCAGCGTGGGATACCGCGACCGCACGCGTCACGCTCACTTGCGCGACCCAGATGCCGCACGCGACACGGACGATCATTGCCGATCTCATCGAAATGCCGGAATCGGATCTGCGGGTGATCGCGCCCGATGTCGGCGGCGGCTTCGGGCAGAAAATGTCGCTGGCCGCGGAATTCGTGGTCGTGACCTGGCTCGCGCGCACGCTAAAGACGTCTGTCGCATGGGTGGAGGACCGCCGCGAGAATCTCATTGCCTGCTTCCATAGTCGCGACCAATCGATCTCGCTCGAGGGCGCGTTCGACCCCGACGCCAAGGTGATCGGCTTTGCCGCGGATATCGTCGCCGATGTCGGCGCTTATTCCTGCTATCCCACAACCTGTGCCGTCGAGCCGCTGATGGCCATGGCCGAGCTGCCCGGCCCCTATGACGTGCGCGAATATTCCTGCATCGCCCGCGGAGTCTTGACCAACACCTGTCCGATGGCCCCTTACCGCGGCGTCTCGCGTCCGGTGATCACGTTTGCGGTCGAGCGGTTGATGGACAAGGCGGCGGCGGCTTTCGGTCTCGATCCGATCGAGATCCGTCGCCGCAACTTGATCAAGACCTTTCCTCATACCTCGGTGACGGGTCTCGTCCTCGACGACGCAAGCTATATCGAAACGATGGAAGCGGCGGTCAAAGCCCTCGGCGTGCCGGGGTTCCGCGCCCGCCAAGCGAAGGCGCGTGCCGAAGGGCGCTACTTCGGTCTGGGCGTGGCGACGTTTTGCGAACGCACTGGCTATGGCTCCCAGGCATTCGCCGCGCGCGGCATGGAGGTGACGCCCGGCTGGGAAACGGTCGACGTGAGCATGGACCCGTCCGGGTTCGTCGAGGCGCGCATCGGTGCATCCCCGCACGGTCAGGGTCTGCGCACTACCTTGTCGCAGATTATCGCCGACGAACTCGGCACTTCGCCGGAACGCATCAAGATCGTGCACGGCGATACCGACCGCACGCCCTACGGCTGGGGCACATTTGCCAGCCGCTCGCTCGTGATCGCCGGCGGGGCGAGCCTCCTGGCGGCGCGCAAGGTGCGGGCCAAACTCACGCAGATCGCGGGCATGCTGCTCGAGGCGTCTGCCGGCGACATCGTGCTCGAAGCCGATACCGCCCGCGTGGCCGGAACCGATCGCTCGATTCCGATCACCGTCCTTGCGCGCGCTGCCTATCATCAGGCGCATCGGTTCAAGGGCGAGATTGCGCCCGGCATTGCCGAGAGCGCCACGTATGATCCGCTCGGCACTTTTTCCAATGCGTGTCACGTCGCCGTGGTCGAGGTGGATCCCGAGACCGGGCGCGTGCGAGTCGAAAAATTTTTGGTTGCCGAGGACGCCGGGCGCCTGATCAATCCCATGATCGTCGATGGACAAATCCACGGCGGCGTGGCGCAGGGCATCGCCAACGCGTTGTTCGAGGAGATCATCTACGACGAAAGCGGCAATATTCTCACCGCCAGCCTTGCAGACTATCTGCCGCCGACGGCGCGGGAAATCCCCGACATCGAGATCCATCATCTGGCGACGCCGACGCAAGCCTCCGTCACGAGGGCCAAGGGGTTGGGTGAGGGCGGCGCAATCGGCGCGCCTGCAGCGGTCGTCAACGCTATCAACGATGCGCTGGCGCCGTTCGGCGTCTTGATCGATGAGTTTCCGGCAACCCCGCAGCGCATCCACGCGGCACTGCGCGCCGCCGGCGCGCTGGACAGGAGGCATGGCGAATAGGACGATCCACTGCCATGGGCCGGGCATGACGAGTGGAGCACGATGGCAGAGCAGGGCGCGATATGAGTTTCATCGGCCGCTCCGTGACCCGGCTCGAAGACCGTCCGTTGGTGATGGGCCGCGGCGCGTTCGCCGCCGACATCACCTTCCCGCACATCCTGCACATGCGTGTTGTGCGTTCTGACCACGCACATGGCCGCATCGTCTCAATCGACGCCACTGCTGCGCTGGCGCTGCCCGGCGTCACGGCGGTGTGGACGTCGGCCGACGTCGCCGAAATTCCTCCTATCGATTTCCGCCTGAGTCGCATCGAAGGCTTGGCACCCTATCGCCAGCCGATCCTAGCGCGTGAGCGCGTGCGCTATGTCGGCGAGCCGGTGGCCGTGGTGTTTGCCAGCGACCCGTATGTGGCGGAGGATGCCGCCGAGCTCGTCGCGACCGAGATCGAAGATCTCCCAATCGTGCTCGACGCGAGCACAGCGCCGGGCGAATTCGAGCCCGGCCATTCGACCGAGCCGGCCATCGTGGAAAAATCCTATGGCGACGTCGCGGCAGCATTTCGTAATGCCCCAGTCGTAGTCGAGCTCGATCTCTCTGTCGGACGCCATTCCGGCGTTCCCTTGGAGACCCGCGGCGCAATCGCAAGCTACGACGCCGCCCGCGACCTGCTGGAGCTCTATGGCGCTGCCAAAGTGCCGCACTGGAACCGCGACAATATCGCCCGCATGCTCCGCCGTAGCCCGTCGAGCGTGCATCTCGTCGAAGGCCATGTGGGCGGCGGATTCGGAATTCGCGGCGAGCTTTATCCCGAGGACGTATTGGTGTGTCTCGCCGCGCTGCGACTCGGCCGGCCGGTGAAATGGCTCGAGGACCGGCGCGAGCATCTGATCGCCGCCAATCATTCCCGTCAGCAGCGCCACAAAGTGCGCGCGGCGGTCGACGCCGAGGGCCGCCTCCTCGCGATGGATGACGAATTCTTCCACGATCAGGGCGGCTACGTGCGCACCCACGCGGCCACGGTCCCTGACCTTGCCGCCGCCATGTTGCCCGGGCCCTATCGCGTGCCGACCTATCGGGCCATCGGGCGCATGCGGCTCACAAACAAGACGCCGTGTGGCACCTATCGTGCGCCGGGCCGGTTTGAAAGCACGTTCGTGCGCGAGCGCCTGATGGACGCGATCGCGGCGCGGCTTTCGATGGATCGCGTCGAAGTGCGCCGGCGCAACCTGATCGGCAAAGACGAGATGCCGCACCGCCGCCCGCTGGCCACTCTCGGCACCGAGATCGTGCTGGATTCCGGCGATTATGCCGGTCTGCTCGACAAAGCGTTGGCGGCGGCCAAATGGGGCGATCTGCAGGATGAACTCAAGCGCCGGCGTAGCGTCGGCGAGTGCATTGGCGCGGGCCTTGCGCTTTTCGTCGAGAAGAGCGGGCTCGGGCCGTTCGACGGCGTGCGGGTGTCGGTCGATAGCTCGGGCATGGTGGAAGTGGTGACCGGCGCGGCTTCGCTCGGCCAAGGCATCGAGACGGTGGTGGCACAGATTTGCGCCGATGCGCTCGGCGTGGACTACCGATCCGTGCGGGTCGTGCACGGCCGCACCGACCGTATTGCGTTCGGGATGGGGGCCTTCGCGTCCCGCGCCACGGTGATGACCGGAGAGGCGACGCGGCGCGCCGCGGCGGAGGTGCGCGCCAAGGCGATCGAGGTCGCCGCCGAACTCATGCAGCAAGACGCCGGCGCGCTCGCGGTCGTCGGTGGCCGCGTGGTGCGCAGCGGTACCGATGGTCCCTCGATCACGCTGGGCGAGGTCGCCAAGGCGTTGGAGCCGACATCGAAGATGCTCGGCGAGCGGCCACCCGGCCTTTCCGCCGATGGCTGGTTCTTCAGCGATCATATGACCTACCCGTATGGCGTGCACGTCGCCGTGGCCAAGGTCGATCGCGAGACCTGCGGGGTGACGGTCGAGCGTTATATTCTCGCTTACGACATCGGCCGGGCAGTCAATCCGATGCTCGTCGAAGGGCAGCTCGCCGGCGGGTTCGCGCAGGGAATAGGCGGCGCGCTGTTCGAGGAATTTCTCTACGATGATCGAGGCGAGCCCATGTCCGTCAACTTCGCCGATTACCTCATGCCGACAGCGCACGAAGTGCCGGCGCTCGATGTGCTGATCAGGGAGGACGCACCGTCGCCGCTCAATCTGCTCGGCTTGAAGGGTGCAGGGGAGGGCGGCGTTAACGCCGTCGGCGCCGCGATCGCCGCAGCTATCGACGATGCACTCGGTCTCCCTGGCGCGATCACCCAGCTGCCAGTGACGCCGCAACGGCTGCGGGAGATTCTCAAACTTGCGGGCACATAATACGCAGCCCCGTCATGCCGGGCTTGACCCGCGAGGGTTCGTATCACTGCGCCGTGATGCCGGCAGCTCTTATGAGCGGCCACCATTTCTCGATCTCGGCTTGGTGGTGCGCGTGGAGCGCCGCCGGCGTGAGCTTTTCGCGCGGCGGGATCTCCAGACCGAGATCGGAGATGCGTCGACGCACTAATGGATCAGCGAGCGTTTCGACGACGGCTAGATTGAGCTTCGCAATGACATCCTGCGGCGTGTTCTTAGGCGCCCAAAGCCCATGCCACAAAGCAATGTGAAGGCCAGGAACTCCGGCTTCATCGATCGTGGGAATGTCCGGCGCGGCGACCCAGCGGGTCTTGGCAAGAACGGCATAGGCTTTGATCTTGCCGCTGGGCAGATGCGGCAGCGCCGTTGATGCCTCGGTCGGTCTCACGTCGACTTGCCCGGAGACCAAGTCGTTCATCGCCGGGCCGCCGCCTCGATAAGGCACGAACTGAAAGCGGGTCCCGGTTTTCTGTTCGAAATCGATGAGACTGACATGACCGGAGCTGCCGAACCCGACGATCGCGGCGGTTGCCTGGCCCGGATTGGCTTTGAGCCACGCAATCAATTCTCGGATGTTGTTGGGCGGAAAAGTCTTCCTTGCCGTTATCAGCAGCGGTGCAATCGGCAGCAGCGACACCGGTTCGAGATCTTTCAACACGTCGTATGCAATCGGATAGATCGCGGGGGCGCCGACATGGGTGGTCCAGTTGCCCATGCTGAGCGTGCGGCCGTCCGGCGCCGCGCGCACGACGCGGCCGATGGCAATCGTTCCAGTGGCGCCCGGCACGTTCTCGATGATGAGCGGCCGGCCGAGCGATACCCGCATCCGCTCGGTGATGATGCGCGCAAGGGTGTCGGTCGGCCCACCTGGTGCAAAGCCGACCATAACCGTGATCGGGCCTGACGGATCTGCCTGCGCGCCCGTTGAGCCCAGCGCGGCAGCAAGCGCGACGGCGATCAACATCCTCATATCGCACCTCGCACCGTGTACGCGCGCGGCGCGTCACACCGAGAGCAGCCGGCGTTGCACCGTCACATCATTAGCGAGATCGGCCATGCGACCATGCCATTGTAGCTGGCCTTTCTCCAGAACATAAGCGCGGTCACAGACGAGCTGGGCGAAATGGATGTTCTGCTCGGACAAGAGCACCGATAATCCTTCTTTCTTGAGCTCGACGATGGTATTGGCCATCTGCTCAACGATTACCGGCGCCACGCCTTCGGACGGTTCATCGAGCAGCACCAGCAGCGGATTCCCCATCAACGTGCGGGCAACCGTGAGCATTTGCTGCTCGCCGCCGCTCATTTGCGCGCCCCGGCGATCGGGCATCTCGCCCAGATTGGGAAAGATCGCGAAGAGCTTTTCCGGCGCCCATGAGGGGGCGGGCCACCCGTCCGGATGATGGCGGAGCGGCTGGCGGCCGATATCCAGATTCTCGAGCACGGTCAGATCGGAGAAGATGCGCCGGTCCTCCGGCACGAAACCAAGCCCCCGGCGCGCGATCTCGAATGGCTTGAGATGGGAGATGTCCTCGCCCAGGAAGCGCACGGTGCCGCTGCGCTGCGGGATCAGGGCCATCAAGGCTTTGAGGGTCGTTGATTTGCCGGCGCCGTTGCGGCCCATGAGCGCGACCACTTCGCCGCGTCCGATATGGAAAGACGGCTCGAACAGAATTTGCGCAGCGCCGTACCACGCCGTGAGCCGCTCCACCTCGAGCATGGCCGCGCTCATACTCGTCCCTCGACGTGTGGCGTAAACGTGCGGCCGGTCCCGAGATAAACCTGCTGCACCTGCGGGTTGTCCCGAATGACCTTGGCATCACCTTCGGCGATCACAATGCCGCGCGCCAGAACGATGATCCGGTCCGCATAGGCGAATACCACGTCCATCGAATGTTCGGTGAACAGCACCGAAACCCTGCGTTCGACGACCAGGCGCTTCACCAAAGCAATCAGCTCGTTGCGTTCGCGCGGCGCCATGCCGGCGGTCGGCTCGTCCATGAGCAGCAGGCGCGGCTCGTTGGCAAGCGCGATGGCGAGCTCGACGCGCTTGACGTCGCCATAGGCAAGCTCCTTGCAAGCGCGCGCGGCCGAGCGAGCCATGCCGACCTGCTCGAGCAGCTCGATTGCCCTGTCTCGATGGCGCGAGGCCAACGCTGCACCGAAGCGGAAGATCTCGCCGTGATGGCTGATCAGCGCCATCTGTACGTTCTCGGCAACGGTCATCGAACCGAAGGTGGCTGCGACCTGAAACGTGCGGCCGACGCCGAGGCGCCAGATGTCGCGCGGCTTCCAGCCGGCGATGCTGCGACCGGCAAACTCGATGTCGCCGGCGTCAGGCGCGAGCTGCCCGTTGATCATGTTGAAGCAGGTCGATTTACCCGCCCCATTCGGGCCGATGAGCGCCAGGAATTCGCCTTCACCGACCTCGAAGCTGACGTTTTCGACGGCGTGCACACCGCCGAAGGCCTTCGATAGGTGGAGGACGCGCAGCACGCTCATGCGGGCTTTCTCCGTGCCGCCATTCGCTTGCTCAGTGCGCCGACGATCCCCCCGGGGAAGACCAGCACCAGCAGCAGGATCACCGCACCGAGCAGGCCGCGCCAGAACGTGGTTTGGCGCATGACGTTGTCCTGCAGCACCGTGAACACGGCGGCGCCGACGCTCGGCCCGGCGAGAGTCTGAATGCCACCCAAGAGCACCATGACCATGGCGTCGATCGAGCGCGAGACCCAGGCCACGTCGGGTGAGATTGTGCCTTTGGCGAAGGCGAAGGCGCCGCCGGCGATGCCGGCAAAGGCCCCCGCGATGGCAAAGGCGATCCAGTGCACGCGCTTGACGTTGATCCCGATCGATTCCGCGCGTAATGCCGAATCGCGCCCGGCCCGTATGGCGTAGCCGAACGGCGCGAACAGGAAACATCGCAAGAGAAGGACACCCGCGACGACAAGCGCAAGGGTCAAGAGATAGAAGGCGGGGCGGGTGTCGAAGGGCGGCTGCGGCCAAATGCCGAGAATGCCATTCGAGCCGCCGGTGACCTCCTCCCACTGAAACAGGATCGACCACACGATCTGCGCAAACGCGAGCGTCAGCATCGCCAGATAGACGCCGGAGAGCCGCACCGCGAACCAGCCGAACAGCAGCGCGCCCATGAGCGCCGCAAGCGGTGCCGCGATGAGCGCGACCGGCGTCGCTGCGGCGAGAAATTTCACCATCAGCGCCGCGCCGTAGGCGCCAAGCCCGAAATAGGCGGCGTGGCCGAACGAGTGCATGCCGCCCGGCCCCATGATGAAATGGAGCGAGGTGGCGAACAGGATCGCGATCAGCACGTCGATCCCGAGCACGAGCGCATACGGCGAGGCCTTGTCCGCGAGCGGCAGCAGCAGAAGGCCGATGAGCAGCGCGGCCGATGCTGCCTTGAGCGGCCAGGTCGCGGGCCGGATCGGGTCATCGATCTCGGCGGGATTGCGCACCGCGCCTTGCGGACGGCCGAGTAGCCCGTAAGGGCGCGCGATCAGCACGATCGCCATCACCAGGAATTCTGCCACCAGGGTGAGCTTCGAGAAGTTGACGGCAACGGCGCCGAAATGAACGAGACCGATCCCGATGCACAGCGCCTTCACCTCGGCGATGATGACGGCAGCGAGGAAGGCGCCGGTGATCGACCCCAT
>WNEP01000491.1_pt1 | contig 20257 bp, 11 predicted proteins | sample 5399961 | NCBI WGS metagenome assembly WNEP01 (sample SAMN13153329, study PRJNA577476) | soil metagenome | isolation source: 20 cm grassland meadow soil pre-rain plot 5 | place: USA:California | collected 2015-09-08 | reverse complement strand
CTTGTGCTTACTCATGTACACATGTTAGGCACACTACCGGGAATGTCAAGGGAAAAGTGACGTTTGGGCTTGAAATCGCCTGGTAGTCTTCGACAAACTGGCCACTTCGGGCCTCATTTTTGCGCAGGAAAGTAGCTAGTTTCTGGCGCGAAACCCGTATTTTGCTACAAAAGTGGGGCGCGCAATAGAAATTTCATGGACTTAGCAAGCCTGAGTTGGTTTTCGACACACGTGCGCAGACCATTGTAGGCGTGGATTCCGGCATCGCATGGAAGAGTGCGGTTCGGAAAAACGCGACCGGCCTCACGGGGAAAAAGAGAAAGCGGAAAGAGAGTGTTACGCGGCTCTTCGTTTGCGAGACGATCGTTTCGTTAGCAAGGCCGCAATTCTCATCAGGTTGTTGGCGAGCACGGCCGCGCCTACCCCTAACTCAAAGCGCTGGCGTCCTTCGGCGGGACAACGCTTCATGCCACGACCGCGGAACAACACGGAGATGCGCCCCTCGATGCCGGCTCGAAAGCGCTGCCCTTTCTTTAAAGCTAGACTCTTCTCGTACGCTTCGCGCACGCGAGTTTTCTTCCCGCCGCGCTGTGGGATGCACACCACCTTGACGCCGTTTCGCTTGCAGGAGTTCACATTCTTCTCACTAAAGAAGCCCCGATCGGAACCATACAATTCGGGGGCGTGGCCAAAGGTTTCCTTGTGGTGTTCCAGGGAAGGTTCCACTTGTTGTTCATCGCACGGGTTTCCCTCGAGTACTTGGTATTGCGTGATCAGCCCTTGGGCACTTTCCGCGAGAAAGACTTTGTGGCCGAATTCCAGCGGTGTTTGCACCTTACCGCGCTTGATCAGATCCGTGTGGGATTCAAAGATGGAATAGATTTTCTCGGTGTTGGGAACTTGTTCTCCCTGGAGCACGCGACGGCGCGCTTGATCGATCACACGCTCTCCCAGCTCACAGTAGTGGTCGATCTCTTTTCGGAGTTCGCCGATGGCCAGGTCAGCGACCAGATTCTTGCCGCGCGCTTTGCGGGTCTGCGCAACTACCCTTTGCGCGCTGTCCACGACTTCCTCGGTCACTCCGATGAGTTCGCGATATTTCTTGGTTTGTCGTTCGTACTGCTGCTTGGGCGTCAGCCGCTGGATTTCTTGCATCCGTCGCCGTGCCGCCCGCGTGCGCTTGCGAAACCCTCGAATACGCTGCTGAACCGCTTCCGCGAGGCGGCCGATCAAGCGCGTGACCACGCGTACGACATCCCATAACAACGTGTTGTCGGTCGGATGGGAGCGCAGAACCTGTTGTGGGGCCAATCCGTTGCGACCGGTCCCGGGATTCTTCAGACCTCGTTGCAGATCGCGCCGTACGGCCTCGATCATCTCTTTGTGGTCGTCAAGAAAATCGGAGATGCTCTGCAGTAGCGGCTCCAGCAAGATACCCTGCTGCAGTAACTCCCAATCGGCGAAACTGATCTGTGGTTTCGCAGTTCTCGGCAAGGTTCAGTTCTCCGCTTTTTGCGACGCCTTGTCCCGCTCCCGTTTCAAGGCTTTGACATATCGAGGTGCGGCCTGGTACAGCAGATCCTGCAGAGCACGCCCGTTGTCTAAACAGCGGCGTACCTCCGGCACAAGTTCTTCGGGAACATAAACCGCAAAACGGCGTCCTTTCAGGCGACCATACAGGACGTAGCTGGCATGCTGTTCGCCCGACAAGCAAGCGGGGCAGTTCTCGCGAACACAAGGACTGCGTCGCAAGCTGAGCGAGCCAAGAACAGCGGGTCCGAGGCTTTCGGCTTGATTTTGGAACCAGCGCCAGACATCGGAGGGAGATTCGGATTGGTTGGGTCTCATGTATTATGTGTGCTATACTACACACGTACTTGTCAAGAGAAAAATGGAAAAATGAAGAGAAAAAACGCACCAACGCCTGATTTTACGCGGCATTCTGGGGTTTCGCGCCAGAAACTAGCTAGACCAATGTTTGTTTCTACCTCAGATCGTTAATGGCAAGTCAGGAATTTCTGCGCACCACACTTCTTAGGTAAATCTGGGGCTTGTCTGCCGGTAACCCCTCGCGTCACAACCACTCGGATCAACCAAAAACATAGTCGTTAGAATGTGTCCCTTATGAAATACCCATTTTGTGAGTCTTTTGTTTTGATATCCATGAATGTAATGGGGGAGGGGGGCACCACGGGGTTTAACCCGAAATCGTTGCCCCTCTCAAGGGATTCGCGTTTCGCGCGTAAGCCGCACCAAGTAAGTAGCTCGCTTTCACTTTTTTCAGGGAACTCAAAGAATGACTTCGTCTGCGGGAAGGGCCGCGCTTTGCGGCCCTTCCCACAAACGGTTAGTCTGGGGTGGTTGGGATCGTCTAGAAAAAGACTTGTAGTGCAACCTGCACTCGCCTCGGGATATTGCACTGGCTGCTTGTTCTCCCAAAGTTTCCGTTGCCGTTATTGGGCAGCCAGAACTGATCCACAGGGCAGAAGTAAACACGGTTGAAGACATTGCCTGCATCGGCTTGGACCCGAACGTATCGGCTCTCGCCAAAGTGCGTGTCTTTGAAGATGGAGAAGTCCTCGTTGTAATACTTAAAACCACGGACGCTGGCATCCTCGCGGGGAGCGTTGCCGAAGGCGAGCGTTCCAGGGTCGGCCCATCCTGTCTGGTTGAGATAAGCCCCCGTCGTTTTAGAGCCATTGGGATCTGAAAACGTCCCCGTCAGTCCGCTCCCGACTTTATTGGGGAACTTCGCGTAGTTAAAGAGCAACCCTCCAAGAACGCCATTATCTGTGGTTATAGAGAGCGGCCTCCCAGACTGGTATGTCTGCGTTGCTGAGATTTGCCAATTGCCGATGAACTTGTCCAAAGCTCCCGACGAGTTCCCGCCGACCCATTTGCCCTTGCCAAAGGGTAGCTGGTAAATCCAGCCGAAAGTAAAAATATGTGGCACGTCGTCGGAACTCACGCTGTAGAGGCTGTGTATATCGCTGGGATTCTGTACGGGAGGTCCCCCGGCTCCCAAACCGGTCTCCGAGCCGTTGTTCATCAGCCGAGAATAAGTGTAGGCCACGCGGAGTTGCAGGCCGTGACTCATGCGCCGGTCAAAGGAAGCCTGCAACGCGTTGTAGTGGCTATTGCCCAGCGGGAAATAGCGCCAGTTGATCTGCCGATACTGCGGCCACATTCTTAAGGACTGGGCCACGGTTCCCGTGAACCCCGGGTAAGGGGGTGTCGTAAATCCCGCACCAGTTGCTATAGCGTTGGGAACGCCGTTCGCGAAGAACCCATTCCCTAGAACGTTAGCGCCTAAGGCGAGCACGCTCCCAGCGTTCATGTTGTCATAGACGCCGGCGGAGCTACGTCCGTCGATTAGCCGCGTCCCGTGGTTGCCCACATACGCGATATCGATGGCCATGTTCTCGCTCAACCGGCGTTGGAACGAGATCGACCAGTTCTGATACCTGGGCATAGTGTACGTCTTGGGATCGACGCCCACGGGGTTTCCGCCATTCGATACGTCGGGTTTGAGTTGGGGCGGGAGCACGATGGACCCTGTCGGCCAGCCGCAAGGAGCGGCCTTGGTGGGACCATATACGCTTGGGCAACTACCGGTTCCTTGGAAGTAGAACGCGGGGAATTGCCCGTTCGTAATATTTGGCGCCACTGGATTGGTTTGGTAGCCGTCCACGGGGTAAGGATCCCACGAGTCGGCCTGTGCACCGGCGTAGTAGATTCCGTAGCCGCCGCGGACCACAGTCTTGTTCTTAATCTGATAGGCAAAACCGAAACGCGGACCTGTCGACCAGCTGCTGTTCCCGATGGCCTTGCTACTGTTAAAGATCGTTGCTCCCAAATGACCGACGGGGTTCTGAGCAGTGGGATCGAAAGTTGAAAACTTTCCGTGTTGCTCCGACAACCCCGATTGCCAGTCGAATCGGAGACCAAAGGTCAGTGTGAGCTTGGGCGTCAGCTTGAAGTCGTCGTTGATCCAGGGTGAGGAGTATTTCATCTTTGGCATGTAGCTGAACGGTGCAGAGAAATTGGCGCTGTCCACCTGGCCCAATATGAAGGAAGCGAATGCGTCCCCGGTTTGCGCACTCAAGTTTGTGCCGGAGGCGTCATAACCGGATGTTTCGCCGGCGTTGAAAGTAAAGTTACCTCCGGTGTTTACTGCCCAGCCCGTTTGCGGGAAGGTCATGTACCGGAATTCGACCCCGGCCTTGAGCGTATGCCTCCCGGTAATCCAGGTGATGTCGTCCAGAAATTGATAGCGATTGTTGATATCGCTCCCGCCGCTCGCCCACGGTGTCCCGTAGTGCGTGTAGCCAATCGGGCCATTGAAATTTAGCTGCGGGAAGCCCGCATTGTTGAATACCGACTGGTTTGGCAGCCCGAGTCCGAGCTTCTGATTCCACCCTACGCCACCGGATAACTGGTTGCCTTGCATATGCCAGCGGTCGTAGGCCAGCGTGGTGTGATTGAAGAGGTTCGGCTTGATGATCCAATTCATTTGCAAATGCTCGAAATGGTTGGTGATGCGCTGGAAGAATCCCTGTCCGATGTAGGTGTCGTTCGCGGCAGAATCCGTTTGCCCGTTATGCACGGTGGTGCAGCCCTGCGGACCACCGCAGTGAGCGGTGCGCGGCCGGTTGTTCTGGTAATAGGTATTGCTGACGGAGAACTTACTGTTGAATGTATGATCGATACGGAACAGCCAAGTTCTTACGTTAATTTTGTTATTGTCGTCCGAGTTCCCGCCAAAGCCGTTGGCCCGCACACATGTTCCGAGGTTTCCGGTTGCGTCTGGGCAGACTGTGCGGTCGAGCGCCGGGATGTTGGGAATCGTAAAGGCTGCCAACGAACTCCGCAGAGGGTCGTTGGCCGGGATGATGTTCGCCTGACCGGGAATTGGCAGCCCCGTGGTGGGGTCGAATCCGTAGCCATCGCGAACAGGTACGCCATTGACTAGTCGGGTGGTGGACGGATTAAAGATTTCACCCTGGTACATGGGCCGGCCCAGCGCATCATGCCCTACGATTTTCGTCGTGTTCAGAATCTCAGGGTCGCTGAAGTCCCCCTGCCTTTCGGCGGCAGTCGGAAGAGTATTAACAAAGCCTGTGTTGACTATACTGTGGTAGTCGAGGCCGTCCACATTAATGAACCAGAACGTTTTGCCTCCCCAGGTAATCTTGGGCACTGGCCCGCCTACGGCAGCCCCCCAGTTGTTCTGTGTCAGAGGGAGGCGCTTGCGCAGGAAGAAGTTCGAGGCGTCGAGCTTGTCGGTGGTCAGGAAATCGTATACGTTGCCGTGCAGCTTATCGGTGCCAGATTTCGTGGCATAGGTGATAAAACCACCGCTAGTGTGCCCGTACTGTGCGGAAAAAGTGTTCTCGACGACCGTCATTTCTTGCACAGACGGGTAGGGTACCGCGCTTTCCTGCGTCCCCTGATGACCTTCGGCATAACCGAAGGCGGCGCCATCAAACCAGTTTTCCGTGGCCATGGTCTGGCCGCCGTTGATTCTGGAAGTAAATTGGCTGCCGCGGAAGATCGCGTCGCCGTTCGGCTGCATGGGCACAAAGCCGGGCTGCAATTGCAGTAGGGACTCGGCCAGCCGGATGTCCGCTCCCATGACGGCCGGAAGATCGCGATAGTAGGTCTCACCAACCGTGTGTGAGACCGTAGCGTTCTCGGTATTAATCTGCTCTGCGCCGCCTTCGACCTCGATCGACTGGGTCACCGCACCGAGTTCGAGCTTTACATCCTGGCGAAAACTCTGCGCGCCGCTCAACACAATGCCGGGGTGGGTGGCATGCTTGAAGCCTTCTTTTTCGACATCGATGGTGTACGTACCTATCGGGAGCGGTGGAGTGCTGTAGTTTCCGGCGCTATTCGTACCCACTACTATTTTTGCACCGGTATCCTGGTTGGTTATGGTGACTTTCGCATCGGGAATACCCGCCCCCGATGTGTCAGTGACGAGGCCGGTAATCTCGGCCCGGTCAGCAAGCTGGGCATGCGCGCCCTGCCCCGTGAAGACAACCAAAGCACACAGCAGCAACACGCCGAGAGATATTGACCGTCTCATCTTCGCGCCTCCAAACCACGCAAGCGCTGAAGTTTAGTCCAGCGCGAACCTTCCTGACGGTGCATGGAGCATGCTGCATATCTTGGTTTCGTGGCTATGCCAAGCCCTGTCACAGAATGTGTCTGTAGGGTTTTAAGCTGAGTCCGGCTTTTGCGACCATAGCCTCGGAATTTTCAAGTTGGTCTGCTCCACACCCCTCGGTCAACTTTCACGCAGGGGTCGTTTCATCAGAACGACCTTGCTTCGAGCGCCCCAAACGTCTCTCCGTCCAGGACGTTGTCCGCCAGGGCAGTTTCCCGGTAAACGTTTTCCCGAACGTCTGCATGCTTCTACACCCGGGCAAAACCGAAGTCAAGAAATTTCTTTGAAACTACAAAGAGATTTTTTGAGGAGGGAAGAAAGCCAAGGGATGTGGGGGAGCGACTATTGGGAGTCCCCAACGTCATCCTATTCAGGTATAGCGGAAGGATAGTATGCGTTTACAGCAGTTTGCCTCGGCGCTATCCTGTGCTGCTGCATTCTCAAAGTACCCCGAATGGAAAGTGAGTCCAACTCGGACTGGCAGCTTCGATGACGGGATCCAGACTATGAATCGTCGCGCAAGACTGACTCGAGCGGCAAGCCTTGCTGCATTCGTTGTGGGGTCCCTACTGGCTGCCGGGGCACAGGTACCTGAGAAGGGGGTTGCATCGGTCAGCCGGATTGAGGAAGACATACGAGCACACCCTTACAGTCCCAAACTTTATGTGGCGCTGGGCTTGGCGTTTTGGGACCGAAACGACTTCAGCCATGCCCTCGAAGCCTTTCAGCGCGCAGTGAAGTTGGGCCCTAGCTCTCCGGAGGCACATAACTGGCTGGGTGTCGCCACGATGCAGAAGGGTGATGTTCTGGGCGCCATCGCTGAATTCCGAAAAGCCATCTCGCTTAACGCAAAGTATGCACGCGCCTACACAAATCTCGGTTCGGCAATGGCCAAGAACGGTGACTTGGCCGGGGCCATCGGTATTTTTCAAAGAGCCTTGGCGCTTGAGCCCAACAATGCAGCGGCACACGTGAATCTAGGCGTCGCTCTTCGGGAAAAAGGCGATGCAAAGGCAGCGCTCGTGCATCTTCGGCTTGCCATCAAACTAGAGCCCGACAGCGTTAATGCGCAGTACTTGCTCGGCCAGACCTTGCAGCAAAGCGGAGATCTTGGCGGCGCTATTGAGACTTTCGAAAATTTGTTGCGCATCGATCCGGAGTTCCGCGAAGGTTACTATGCTCTGGGCGTGGCTTTGAAGCAGCAGGCTGCCTCACAGCGGAAGCCGCGCCAACCTTCCGCGAGCCAGGCCGACGAATTGTATAAGCGCGGGCAACAAGTCGCGGCGCGCGGCGAGATGAAAGAGGCCCAACAGCTACTCGCCGAAGCTCTGAGCAAGGATAATAGTCACGCCGGAGCGCAGAATTTGCTCGGATTCCTCTTTGGCCAACAGGGCGACTTGACTTCTGCATTGATTCATTTGGAGCGTGCCGTGGCGCTCCAGCCCGACTTTGCGGAGGCGCACTATAATTTTGGCGTTGCGCTGTGGTACGCCGGCTCGAAGGTTAGAAGCGTATCCGAAGTGCGAGAGGCTGTTCGACTGGATCCGGCTGCAGGCGCCAGCTATGCCTTTCTCGGAACCGCTCTGCGCGAAACCGGGGAACGCGAGGAAGCACGGCGAAACCTGCAGCGCGCGATTGCCCTCCTGCCGTCCTTTTCCGCCACCTATATTGACCTTGGAATTGCGTACCTGCGCGACAGCGATATGGATAAAGCCGTTGGACAGTTTGAGGCCGGGCTAAACGTTCCGCTTCCCTCCGGTCCAGCGCCCGATTGGGACACGGCGATTGCAGACCTGCGAAAGGCGTTAACTGCGAAGCCAGATCTGGCCGAAGCGCACAATGTGCTAGGGCTATTGCTTGGGCGCGCGAGCGCCAACAGCAAACAGGTATTGGCGGAGTTCCGCGAGGCCGTTCGCCTGCAACCGGATTTTGCGGAGGCACACAACAACATGGGGCTCGTGTTGGCGCAGGAGAACGACGAAAAAGCTGCCATCACTGAGTTTCGAGAGGCTCTGCGCATCAGCCCGGATTACGCGGACGCTCACGCTAACCTGGGCGCAGTCCTTACCCTGACTGACAGCGAACAGGCCGTGCGCGAATTGGAGAAGGCTGTAGCGCTCGCGCCCGGATCTTTAAAGGCGCAGTTCAATCTGGCGGTGGCTTATGGCCAAAATCCGAGCTACGGCCCGGCGAAAGAAATTGAGCAATTGCGCAAGGTGATTGCGAGCCAGCCGACCTTTTCTGGAGCGAGGCTCGCGTTAGGTAGGGCGCTCCTCGGTGAAGGGAAAGTGGAGGAAGCCATTGTGGAGCTTCGGGAAGCAGCGCGGCTTGCGCCTCAGAATGCTCAGGCACATTATCAACTGGGGCTAAGTCTGGCGCGAGCGGGGCACAAGGACGAAGCTACCGCGGAGTTGCAGAAGAGCCGCGAATTAGCTTCTTCCGACGATCGGAATCAGAATGCCGCTCTGGATATCGCGGAAGGCCGTATTGCACTCGATGAAGGTGACCTGGACCGAGCGACTGCTAAATTCAAGCATGCGCTTGAGCTTCAGCCTGAATCCCCGGATGCCCAGCATTTCATGGGGACAGTTCTTGAAAAGCAAGGCGATTCGGAGGGCGCCTCTGCGGCCTATCGAAAGGCGGTGGAGCTCAATCCTGGTGACATCCTGGCCAGGGAGAAAATCGCTGCGTTCTCCGGCGAGCGCGGTGCTGGAGACGACCCCAACCGCATCAGCGAATTCGAAGGCTATATCCGCGAAGGACGGTTTCAGGATGTTGAGCCGATGCTTGCTGCTTATGTGAAGGAACACCCGAAATCGTCTTGGGGTTGGTACGCCTTGGGGTACAGCCAGTTCGCGCAGCAGAGAATTGGAGAATCCATTCAGGCGCTGGCGAAGTCGCTTCAGGTCGATATCCGAAACGCGGAGGCGCACAAGATTCTTGGCCGCGATCTGATGATCATTGGAAAGTTCGACGCGGCGCAAACGGAATTCGAACAAGGAGTGCGGTATGCCCCGCGGTCCTCAGAGATGCATTTCAACCTGGGCAAATTATTCTCGATTCAAGATGAGTGGAATGCTGCCCGAAAAGAATTTGAAGAAGCACTTCGCATAAACCCCTCGTACGTAGAAAGCTGGGATGCTCTAGGGTTTGCTCAGGAAGCTCTAGGCGATGGTGCTGGAGCTGTAGAAAGTTATGAGAAGGCCATCGCGCTCAATCGGGCTATGAAAGGAAACTTTGTCTCGGCGCACGTGAATCTGAGCGCCTATTACAATCGCAAAGGCGATACTGAAAAGGCTCTCGCGTATGCCCGTGCGGCGTTGGACCTCGATCCTAAGTGTGACGGCGCCTGGTTCCAAGAGGCCAAAGCTGGCGAGGCGCAAGGCCGGCTCAATGATGCGGCCGAAGCCCTGGACCGCGCTGTTTCTCTAAATCCCCGGGCGTCTTCGTATTATTACGTTCTGGCAAGAGTCTACCGACAGCTTGGCAAGGCAGAAGAAAGCCGTAAAGCGTTGGATATGTTTATCCGTCTCCAGGATGAAACGAACGAGATCGAAGAAAAGCGGCGCAGCCTTGCCGATCGCTCGGTTTCTGCGCCTCAACCAAAGAACCAGCAGGACTAGTGCGGATTTACCGGCAAGGCTTCCGAAGGCTGTTGCTACGCTCGCCGATCGCGTTCGCGCAATGGCACTCAGAACGCCCCGGTCAGTTCTTCTTATGAAGTTCGATGACCGTAACACTTTCATGTCGGAACACGTAGTCCAGCTTCACGCCTTCTAGATTTACCCTGCTCTCTTGAGGAATCACAGCCTCCGTGTGCGCCTCATCGTTCTTTTCATAGATGCTTGACGCGAAGAGGGTTTTCACAATTTGATCTGCTGCCGGCGCAAATCCTGCGATGGAGATGTGCGCCGAGATGTCTTGCGTCAGGTGACGATTCGCGCAAAAAAGTGTCAGCTTGTCGCGCGCGTCGTTGAGCGCTGCCACTACGTCAAGATACGGAACATCAGGAATGTCCGGCAGCCGCACCGAGCCTTGCTCCACGTTGTATTTGCCAACTTCTGTTCGCGCTTCCACCCGCTGGGTGGCGTCCGCGTTCGAATACATTCGGAATGCCCAGTACGATGGCGCTCCGAACACACGCCCGCGTTTTTTCCAAATGCCCCCAAATTCGATAATTCCGGTCATGTCGGAGATGGGCACAATATCCGCCACGCGCAGAAGCATGTTGAGGAATCCAGCCGTACAGAGCGCGCCCCCCATGTTGTCATAGCGGGGAACGCGGTCATTCCCCGCCCAGAAAAGCCATTCGGTGAAGGCAATCTTCACTTTGTCCCGCGCCTGGGAATTTGCTTGGATTTGTTCTGTCATCGCACGGAGCTTTCGCTCCAGGCCCACCGGCAGCGCGAAGTCAGCCTGGCTGATAAAATCAGGCGAAGAATTCTCCCGGACCATTCTGTCGTTGGTGACCACGAAATGTGTGGAAAGGTAATCGAAGACGTCGGCGTTCGTTAATTGTGTTGCATTCCAATCCGGATAGGAATCCTCGTCGCCTCCTGTTGCAATCAATTTTGCATTTGGATCCACCGCGCGAACAGCGTCGCTGAAGGCTTTTGTTCGTTCTGCTACGCGCTGCCGCGTCGGATATCCTACTTGAAAATTGCCCCACAGCTCGTTCCCCAGCTCCCAGAGCAACCCGCCCGAATGGTCGCCCCAATGTTCGTTAACGTACTTGACCCATCCCACGGCTTCTTCGGCTGTGCCGCTTCCAAGGTTGAAGGCAATCTGTGGCCGCGCCCCAATCAGTTCGCAGAAGCGCAGGAACTCGTCTGTCCCAAACGTGTTGTATTCGGGCATGTCCCAAGCGATATTCAGCATGCTCACGCGTTTGTCGCGCGGGCCGATGCCGTCGTGCCAATGGTAGGCCGACGTAAAATTCCCGCCGAGGCGAACAATGGGCGATTGCATCGCTTTGGCCAAACGGATGATGTCAGGGTCCATTCCATCCACGTTGTCGGCCGGCATCAGCGACACTTGGTCCACCAGCACGCGGGTTTCGTTCCCAACGGCAATAACAAAGTCGGCGGGATCGAGTGGCGCGATCTTCCCCGCACGGATATCCAGACGAAACTCATAGCGTTTCCAATCGTTGCCCGAGAGCGAAATCACGCCGCGCGCCAATACGTTTTCCAGGTGATCGCGCTGCCGAAGAGAAACTTCCATTTCGGGCGTGCCGCTTGTGCGTTTCGCGCACAAGCTCCCCGTGTAATACAGTGTCCGGTGAACTGGCAGGTAGACCTTTTGCCGCACCCCCACTTGCTTGGCGGGCAGTCCCATAATAAAAAGCGAACGGGAGGAATTGACCGCATCGTTCCACCGCGGCTCGTAGCGATTGCCTTGTTTGGCATCGAGTGGCTCCCAAGGAAGCGGAAGGCCGAGTTCCGAAGCTCGTGCCAGTCCCGGCTCGTCGCTAATCATCTTCTGGATGGTCCGGGCGCTCCAGAGGTTGTCCTCGAAGCTGGGGTTCTCCAAAACTTCGGCCCATAGTCCGCCGTAAATCGAATGGCCAATCGGCTCCAGGAAACTTCCGAAAATCGTACGCGGTATCTTGTAACCAAAGGGCTTGGAGGCGTCAATTTCAATCGTGGCCTCCGTGGCCGCTTCCCTTGAAGGCGTTTGCGAACGAGAGGCCGAGACTAATGTGAGGCAGAGGCAGCACAAAAAAGAAATTGTTCCTTTCACGGCCAAAAACCTCCGGTGCGATTTCTCTTAACGTGAACTATCGAGCAGGGACGCGCTGAGCTTTAGAATCGCACATTGCCGTTGCATCATACCGAGTTCAACGTTTCGAGGTACCCGCACTCTTCGCTATCTCTGGTATGAGCAACGTGGACTCTGCACCCAGTGCAACATAAAAATCACCCGGATCACAGGCTGGCGCCTTCATTACCGGGTGAGACTGCGTTAATCCGAATCCCAAAAGGTGCGAATTCTTTCGCAAGTCCCATGGTCATGGTGGATAGGGCGCCTTTTGCACTTGCGTATGCAAGGGCACCGAGGCCTCCACCGTTTCGAGCCGCCACCGACGAGATGTTCACAATCCCCACCTGTAGCACTGGCAGCTCTCGAATCTTTTCGTGCTTGGCGCATCCTCGTTCCCTTGAGCCCTCTGGAAATCCCACACCTTCAATCCTAGCTCTCACCTATCGCACCGCCGATGCCATCGTCGATCGCTATCTGAAAAATCCCGCGGCATTGGCGTGAACAGAGGTCGGCATCAAGAGAATCCGCCGTTTACTTCGATGGCCTGCCCTTGAATGAAGCGGGCCTCGTTGCTACAAAGAAACAAGATCACATCCGCAACTTCCTCGGCCGTGCCTAGTCGTGCCATCGGGGTCGCCGCTTTGACGGCACTCAATGTCTGATTATTCGAGAACTTCCGATGGTAATTAGTGTCGATATTTTTTGGCCTGCCTTGGGCGCAGGAGGTCTCCGGTTCAAATCCGGACGCCCCGACCAAAAATATCTAGCGTATTTTTTCCGGCTTATCGTCTACCAGAACAGACGAAATAGCGCCACGCCTTGCCGCGGCAAGGTGAAATTCAGCACCCCGCTATGCGGGCTCGAGGCATCCTTTTCCAGTTTCGGTGGTTCGATTCGCTCGAGCATTCCGCTTTTTTCCAGTTGCACTTGCTGTGCTGCCGTCGGATGCTCCGGCCTGCCTATCTTCTGCCATAGGGCGTAGGCGTTACTCTGGCTCTCATCCATGCGAAACTGCTCGACGCGTATTCTCTGTTCCGGGAGATCGTCTATCTTCAACCGAATGGCCGCCGGTGCCGCCGCGACGTCGTCATCGTGATAGTTCCACACTAGGATATCTAGTTCACGCGTTCGCCGAGTAGCCATGGAATCGATGTCCGGCGCATCGATCACCCCTTCCTGAAGCATCTTGCTCAACGTTTGGGCTCCGCTGCTTTCTACTTTGACCCAGTCGCCGCCCAGCATTCCTAGCATGCGAAAGACATTAAGGACAGCCTTGTCCACCCCATTCGTTGCTAATTCACGGAACCCTGCGAAATAAGGCTGGTCCTCAAACTCAAAAGCCCAGGTCACAATCCCCGCGAGATTAATGCGGTTCTTACGCGCCAGCTCGTACGTTCGAGCCGTAGAATCGCCTATGGTGGCTCCATACAGCGGCCCGTTGCGGTAGCCGTTCTGCGCTCCTTGGCACGCAGCACAGCCCTCCGGGTCGCTTTCTCCCAGAATGATAGGTGTATTCCTCCACTCCGGAAAAGACGCAACGATCTCCATGCCGCGATCCACCGCGAGGAGTTGAGCCGCGAGGCTCATCCTTACATGTCCATCCACGAATTTCGGATGACCCTTGGCGTGGAAGCTGATGAAGTCGAGCGGCGCGCCTACGCGTCCAGTGGCGGCGTTTCTACCCCGCACGCAGTGTTCCAGGAACTGGTTCAGGAAGGCGGCAGCTCTTGCTCCAGTTGGACTCGTCGTTTCCGGACCACCTATCCGGGCTGACGGCAACACGTATCGTATGGCCGCTGCGGTCACGTCATAGAGCTGATTGTATTCGTCGGGTGTGCCGTGCCAGTAGGAGATGTCCGGTTCGTTCCAGACTTCCCAAAGCCAGTTTTTCACGCCCTCACCATATCGCTCATGTAGATGGCTGACCCACATGATTATAAGTTTCCGCCATCTGTCGTAATCGCGCGGCGGATACGACCAGCCGGTAAAAATATCACCCCGCGGAAAATCATGCCGGTATGGTTGCGGGTGCGTGGAGAGTGCCTCCGGCATGAATCCGACCTCCACCAGCGGCTGCACTCCATTCCGGCGGAGCGCATCAAAAATACGATCCGTGATAATCCAGTCGTGTACTGGTGTGCCGTCAGGCAGCTCCGTGTAGACATTGGTTGAGCCCCATTTCAGCGATGCCTCGCCGGTGCCCGTATTTAGCAGGTTGTGGGTACGAAAGTAGATCGGGACGCGACTCATAGCGGCCAATTCGTGAAGCAATTTCTCGCCGTTGCGCGCGTACACATAATTGGGTTCATCGGCGCCAAAATAATTCCACACAGGCTGGTATGCGCCGGTCAACTGATTAGCGTGGATCGTAATCACAACCGATTCATTTCCATGGGTAGAATGGGGCCACGCAAGCAAGAGGAGAAGCATGGCGGCCCATCGAAGCGGACATAGATTCATAGTGGGGACCGAATTAGAGGCTGGAAACTTTACTTCACAGGACGATCCATTGACTGCAAGCCAATGCTGAGTTTTTGTGTCGCATTCCTGTCTGCGCTCACCTTCCGCAGTATCGTCAGGCATGGCAAAAACCAAAGCAACGAATCCAGCAGCCATTGTCCAAAGTCTTGTCAAGAATCTTTGCATTTTTGACTTCTCTTTCTTCCAATTGCAGTTAGATCGAGTCCGCGTGCGCTAATCGTTATTTTAGGGCGCGTCTTGAATAACCAAGCGAAGCGGGCCAACCAAACCGGAAGGCAAGGGCTGCAAATTCTCCATGTCTTGCGGCACGAAGCGCTCCCCATACCTGCTATTCAGTAACCTATAGTCGCGAAGGGAATGTCCTGCCAGTGTGTTGGTAGCCAGATTTTCGACGATGATCTTCAGATCATTATTTCCTGGGCGAAGCGCGCCTGAAATCTCCAGCCCATACGGAGGCTTCCAAATCGAACCCGCGGGCTGGTCATTCACGAATACTTGCGCGGCTTCACGAACTGGACTTTCCAACCAGGCACGCATTCGCGGATGACCTTTCGGAGGCCGCTCGACAACGGTTCCCGGCCCGAAGTCCAGGTACACGTGGACGCTTGGATTCAAGATCTTTGGGGAAACGTCAAAGTTCTTTTCGTAGACCGCATCGCCAGAATAGAATCGCGTCTCTTCCTCGTCGGTCCATGAGTGGAGTCTATCCATGTGAACTGTTCGACCAAGACCGGGAAACGAGACTTTCCAACCCGTTCCCAGATTGAGTATTTGCCGAGCCGATCCCGAGACGGATCTCGTTGTCTTGGACTGAGCCACGGCCAACGAATTGCCAGGTGCAAACACTATGACCCGAGACTCGTATGGCTGCAAATTCAATTCGATTGTGGAATTCGCTCTGATCTGCGACGCATTCCCTGAAGAAGCGTCCCACGATTCTGGATACGATTCCGACGCGCGGAATGTAGCGTTCGTGGAAATGGGATGGTTGCTTGTATTTGCGAGAAAATAGAGGTCCGCAAAAGGCAATTTGCGATGAACGAAGCCGATTTCCGGAGCGTGAGGGGAAGTGGTGAAGTCCGGTCTGAAGGAATGTGTCAGGGTTTTTCCAAGCTGCTTTTCGTCCGGAACAAAAAGGCCTTTTCCGGCTGAAGTGTGGAACAACTCCTGTGAAATCTCTCGCTCCAGGGAAGTGTCCGTCTGCGCCTCCTGCAAGCCCGGCGCGCGCGAAGGAGGATTTCGTGTGGCGATCACGGTGCCACCATTGTGCGCATAGGCTTCGATTTGACGATATGTCGCGAGAGGCAAGCGCTCTACACCGGGCAAGATCAACGCGGGATAGGGAATCCCTGATTTGGCGATCGTCTCCGCATCGATAAAATCGAAGTTGAATCCGGCATCTAGGATTTGTGGAATTACGTCCGGCCCCAGCAAGCGCGGCATCGATTCGCTCACGGAAGCCTTTCCTGGCGTGAATTGCGCCCAGGCATCATCCGTGGGCAAAAGGACCGCCACATCATTCACCGGCTTACCCTGGCGAAGCACGAAGCTAACCCTTTGCAGATAGCGCGTGACTTCCCCCATGACCGGCCACCACGGATTGTGATCATTGAGAGCAGCGGCTGCGTAGAAAGCCCATCCCGGCTCACCGGCCTCTTTTGGTGAATATGGCCAGCCGTGCCCAATCAACTGATTTACTCCTTGTAAAAAAAACAAGTCAGCCTCCACTTTCATGTCCAGAGGTGTTGCCCGAAAAGCTGGAGAATGGAGCCACGTCCAGGTTTCCGCCGAGGTGACGTTCCTTCCCAAAAGGTGGTTCGCGGATGAGGCCCAGCGAGCCGGTGAGAAACTCCGCCATTGCGCGCCTTCACCTTCCGGCAGATCCACTAAAGCATTACTAGAAAGTGTAACGGCGGGGATGCCGTATGTCTGGGAGCGGAAAAGCGTCTTGTGTTGCGCCGCCCATTCTCGAACTGGAGTGAGATAGCGCTCATTGATAAGCTCGGTGAGTGTTCTCCCCCAATCGTGGCGGATGTCCGCAGTCTTCGGACCAATGTCCTGAACAAGAACGGGCAAGTACGGCGTCAAATCGTAACCACGACGTCGGCCAAATTGTTGCAAGAGATCGCCGGTCCAGTCCGAACCATACACTTCCAGGCTGTCGCTGAAGACGGAATAAGGAGGAGCGTCTCCAAAGGCTTCGATCAGGCGGTTTCCGACGGCGTGAAGATGATTCTCGATTGCTCCACGATCAAAGTGATCGAGGACAAACCCTTCGGCGCCAATGGCGGGCCGCTTGACCATCATCCCTGTCCGGCTCGAGATGAAAAACATGACGACGTGTGGCACGGCAGACTCCACCGGAATGCGAAGCCGGCCGTCTCGAATCTCGAATACCTGCTGCGCTTCGGATGCGGAAAAGTTTTTCGGCTCCCCGGGCGCCAAGAACCCAGCAATCAACTCCTCTCCCGCGCGAATGCTGGGGACGGCTACCGAATGCGTTCCGACAGGCACAGGGATTATTAAAATGCGCAGCGCACCTCCGGCCTGCGTTATGGGGATGTGTGAGCCTCCAAAAGGCCAGCCGCTGCCCAGTGTCACGTCCATGCGCAGACCGAGTCTGCGCGCTTCGCCGGCCGCAAAGCGCAGATCATCGATAAATTCATCGGAGAGATAGGGAAAGTTACGGAAGCCTCGCGCAGGATCGTCGAGTTCGACCGGGTAGACGGGCTGAACTTCAACTCCTCCGATTCCCCCTTCCTTCATCTTGCCGAGTTCCCGGGCGAGTTCCAGTTTCGTCACCGCAGGTCCGAACCACCACCAGCGCATCAGGATTCGGCTATCGTCGGGAGGATTCAAGAAGTTTCGACGCAGGCTCTCCAATTCGACTGCGGAGCCTGGTGGCCTGGCGGCATGCACGAATAGAATTACAACGATTGGTAGCAGCGCCAGCGATCTGCGAAGAGTTTTCAATCGGTTGCTTTACCAATGCATTTTGAATCCAAGCTGCAGAATCCTCGGGTCGAATGTGCTCGGAACGAAGCTCGGCGTAGTCGCGCCGCTCTGGCGTCCAAAGTTGGACGAATTAATGCCTGCCGTTGTGCCGGGACCTCCAATGCTCGGATTAAAATGATTGATAGCGTTAAACGCTTCGAACCGGAATTCAATCTGTCTCTGCTCGCGGATTGGGAAGATCCGGGTAATGGCCATATCCACATTGAACGTCCCCGGTGAACGTAAGAAGTCGCGCCCAACATTTCCGAAACCGAACGTGCCGCTGGGAAAGGTCGCGAAAGCAGCCTTGTTGAAAACCACATAGCACTGAGTTGTCCCCGTCGTATTGCAGGGCTGCCACTGGTTGATATAGAGCGGCTGCCCTGGGACAAGGTGGGGCCGGTCATTGCCTTCACCGGTGGCGGAAGTGTCCGTCCCTGTTCGAACATCAATGGGCCAACCGCTCTGCGCGCGGATCCCCGGCGCGAGTTGCCAGCCGCCCAAAAGCCAACGCGTTGCACCCTTCCCGTGGAACGGACTGTCCGCAACATTTCTGTACATCATGCCACGATAAAGTGCCTTTCTAACTCGTTTTATCTTTAAAACGAAGATTGAAAAGGAAGGACTTCCAAGAGCTAGCATCCCCGTCTTGGGCGCAGGAGGTCTCCGGTTCAGATCCGGACGCCCCGAGCACAACTCATTGAACTGGCTGACCTTCCGCCTATCCCCGCTCCTCTACGGCTGCACTCGTCCGCTCTGAGACAATAACTGTTGCAACGATTATCGTGATAACGCATCTAACATGATGAAAGGATGGCAAGCATGAGCATCCCGTTCGTGAAGGCCTGAACCGTTTACCGCCCGCCACACATCGAATGTGTGTCGTAGAAAGGGAAAAGCTATGTCACTCAGACCGGTCAAGCAGGTTATTCAAACACAGCCCACGATTGAGGGCGCTGGCGTCAAGTTGGAACGCGCCTTCGGTTTCGGCAAAACGAAGGAGTTCGATCCGTTTCTGCTGCTGGATGACTTTCGCAACGACAATCCAAAAGACTATCTGGCCGGATTTCCGTGGCATCCGCACCGTGGGATCGAAACGATCACCTACGTCCTCGCGGGCTCCGTCGAGCACGGCGACAGCCTCGGCAACAAGGGCAAGATGACCGCCGGCGATGTGCAATGGATGACCGCCGGCAGCGGCATCTTGCACCAGGAGATGCCCAAGGGTGATACTCAGGGCCGTATGCACGGCTTCCAACTCTGGGCCAACCTCCCTTCCGCGCTAAAGATGACCGACCCGCGTTACCAGGACATTCCGTCCAGCGCCATACCCGAGGTCGCTGACGACGATGGCACCCGCGTGCGCGTCATCTGTGGCGAGTTCTGGGGCAAAAAGGGGCCTGTCGAGGGCGTGGCTGCTGATCCGAATTACCTCGACATTTCCGTTCCGCCCAGTCAGCGCAAGCGGCTCAAAGTCGAGACCACGCGCAACGCCTTTGCTTACGTGTTCGCGGGCTCCGGCACGTTCCGCGATTCCTCGGAACCTCGCGCCGTTCTGACCGAACAGGTAGCCAAACCCAATGCGCAGCCGGTCTACGACGTCAAAAATCACTCGCTGGTGCTCTTCGACCGCGGCGACGAAATCACTGTCCAAGCAGGCAACGAAGGCATCCGCTTCCTGCTCGTCTCCGGCAAGCCCATCGAAGAACCAGTGGCCTGGTACGGCCCCATCGTGATGAACACGCAAGCCCAGCTGCGCCAAGCAATGGCTGAGCTGAATGACGGCACGTTCATCAAGCACGGCTAACGGGGTCTCTGGGTCAAATCCAGAGGCCTCGCGGCCAATCTCCTACAGCCCATTAAAAGAAGAGCTGCTTTGCATCTGTTTTGTTTATGCTAGCTAGAATCCCGCCGTTGAGCCACTACCACGGAGGGACGGTCCGGGACCACGGCCAAGGGAAAAAGGACTAGGCCGACAGATCGGTTATTACGAAGGCTGCGACCGATGGCAAGTCCTCGCGCCATCCGCTGGAGGCGTCTCTCACCAGAAAAGGGCTCTCAACAATGCATCGGTTCCCTGTTCCCTCGAAGGAAATCACCCAGGTAGGCTACCAGGAAGATTCGGAGACGCTCGAAATCCAGTTTGTAAAAGGTGGGGTCTATCAGTTTTTCAATGTGCCTTCCACTGTGTTCGATGAGTTCATGAGCGCACCTTCCAAAGAGGGATACTATCACGAGAAAATTGGCGAGCGCTTCCCTTGCTCTCGCGTCGCGTGACGGCCATTCATTTCTGTTAGGCGTCTCGAGGGAAGTGCCGCGAAGGCTTTTCCGGCGTCTAGGGGCTGGCTCAACTAACTTCCCGCCGCAGGAATCGGACCTGCGCTGCGTTATTTGGAGTATACTTCGTCCGCTGTTAGCCGAGCAGAGCGCCCGGCTCTCTCATTCAAAACTGCTGCCTCAGGAATTCTCCTGATCGCGCTTTTTTCCGTAGTAAAGTGCCAGCCCAACGCCGAGGCTCATAAAGCCCGCCGGTGGGACGAGCAGCACGAGGACGCCCTTGCTGATGGCTCTCTGCCCGTCCTTGGAGGCCGCCGCAGCCGTGCTGAAACACATCGCGCAGCCCTGGCTGAACGCAGGCGCCGCCCACATAGAAAGTAACAAGCCGAGTATCGCAGCGCGTAGTTTCATTTCACTCCCAGCTCGATAATACGCCTGGCGTCCGGGAAAAAGAAGATAGTCATCAAGATAAGGCAGGCGATGACCGAACACATTGTCAGCCACTTCATGCGTGAAACCTCGTACTTCAAGTGCATGAAAAATCCGATGATCAGCGCAGCTTTGATCAGC
>WNEP01000487.1_pt1 | contig 20317 bp, 16 predicted proteins | sample 5399961 | NCBI WGS metagenome assembly WNEP01 (sample SAMN13153329, study PRJNA577476) | soil metagenome | isolation source: 20 cm grassland meadow soil pre-rain plot 5 | place: USA:California | collected 2015-09-08 | reverse complement strand
GTGATCGAGACGCTCGCCGCGGACCTCGCGACCCCCGAAGGTGTCGAGATGGTGGTCGCGCGCGCACGCGCATTGGGCGATGTCGAGCTGCTCGTCAACAACGCCGGGCTGTCCACCTCGGGTCCCTTCCTCGACCAGCCCGCCGACAGGGAGATCGAGTCGATCCGGGTCAACGTGGAGGCCCTTTACAGGCTGACACGCGCGATCCTCCCCGGCATGGTGGCGCGCAACCGCGGCGGCGTCCTCAACATCGCATCCATTGTCGCGTTCCAGGCGATTCCTTACTGGACGACGTATGCGGCCACCAAAGCCTTCGTTCTGGCATTTGGAGAAGGGCTCGCCTATGAGCTGCGTGACAGCGGGGTTCGCGTCGTGACGGTGTGCCCGGGTTTCACCAGCACGGGACTGTACGCAGATTCGGGTGTCCCCGGTCTGGCCGGGCGGCTCCTGCCCTTCGCAAAGCCGGAGACAGTCGTGCGCGCCGCGCTCGCGGCCTACGACGCCGGTCGCGTGGTTCAGGTTGTGGGCTTCGTGAACCAGCTTCTGGCGGTCTCCGGCGCCCTGACCCCGCGCTTCGTCCTGCGCTGGCTCATGGCGCAGATGTTTGCGCCGACCGCCGCGCGCCCGGGGTAGCAACCTCACACTGGCGCGGCGCCCAGCACTTCGCGCGCGGCGCGGATGCCGCTTCGCAGAGCCCCCTCGACGGTGCCCGCCTCGCCTGCGGTGTCCGTTGCCTCGCCGGCGAAGTGCAGCGTGGCGTCGAGCGGCCGTGCCAGCGTCTCGCGGGCATCATCGCCGCCGACGGTGACATAGCTGTAAGCGCCGCACGCGTAAGGATCCTGCTGCCAGTCGTGGTAGTGATAGCCCTCGAGCTGGCGTGCGACCTCGAGCCCCTTGCCGAACAGCGGCTGCAGACTCGCGGTCGCGGCGCGTACGATGTCGGCCGGCGTAGCGTTCGATGCGAGATCCCGCGCGCGCGCACCGCCCGCCCAGGCGACGAGCAGCGGTACGTGCGCGGGAGCCTGAGTCCAGAATGTCGGCACTTCGGCATCGGGCAGGTGAAGGAACGACACCTCGCGGTAGCGCCCGGCGTGCACGTCCTCCCAGAAGCACGAGGCAAAGCGCAGCAGCACCTTGACCACGGGTCCGGAGGCAAGCCGTTGCAGCGCCGCGTGCTTCGCCTCGAGTTCGGGCGTGAAGCGTACGGCGCCCAGGGTGGGGGAGGTCTGCTGCAGCACCCCGAGCGGCAGAGTGACGATCGCGCGCGCGCCCTGTGCCTCGAAAGGCGCGCCGAGGCACTCGCCGGCGACCTGCACCGATCCCTTCGACCAGCGCACACTCTGCACCGGCGACTGCAGCTGCAGCCTCTCGCGCGGCAGTCCGGCCGCGAGCGCGGCCAGCAGCCGCTCGTAGCCATCGCGCGGACGCGACTGTGGCGTGTCGCCGAGAATGTCACCGGTCCATTCGGTCCGCAGCGCCCGGGCGCTCGCGCGCGCGGTGTCCGCCGCATCGAACCCTTCCGCCATCCGCCGCGCGGACTGCCGCTCCTCGGCGGACAGCGGCAGGCGGTCGAGGAAGTCATCGAAGGACATGTCCTCACGGGCCAGCAGCTCGGAGCGCTGCATCGCCTGGAGGATGCGCGCAAAGAATCCATCCCGGGGCCTGAGCTCGCCCTGCTGCAGGGTCAAGTGGAGGTCCGGGCAGTCGATGCTGCTGCTGCCGGAGCGCGCGAGCAGCGCCCGGGTGATCGGGGCGTGCCCGTGGATGAATTCCGCGCCGAGCTCGATGGGCGCCGGGAGATCCGGCTCCCTTCGGGTCCACACGCGCCCGCCGACGCGGTCGCGCGCCTCGAGCAGCAGAACCGAACGGCCCGCCGCGACCAGCTCGGCCGCGGCGGCCAGCCCCGCGGCGCCGGCGCCGATCACGATGACATCGAAGGAGGAGGCGGCCACTGCGGGACCGTAAGGCGAGCGGGCGCCCGCGCGCAAGGCGCGGGCGGCGCAAGGCGCGGGCGGCGCAAGCGGCGGGGCACCCGCAGCAGGGTGCGGGTCGCTATCCCGTCCCGGTGTCGCGCAATTCCAGCCAGGTGGGTGCGTGGTCGCTCGGCTTCTGCCAGCCGCGCACGTCCCGGTCGACGCCGGAGCTCACCAGCCGAGCCGCCGCCGGCGGGTTGAGCAGCAGGTGATCGATGCGCAGCCCGGCGTTGCGCCGGTAGGCATCGCGAAAGTAATCCCAGTAGGTGTAGATCGTCTCGTCGGGATGCATCGCCCGCAGGGCATCGGTCCACCCCTGCCGGGTGAGGCGTGCAAAGGCCTCACGCACCTCGACCCGGAACAGGGCGTCGTCGACCCAGCGCTCGGGCTTGTAGACGTCGCGCTCGGTCGGGATGACGTTGTAATCGCCCGCGAGGACCACCGGCGCCTCGGCGGAAACGAGTTGTGCGGCGTGAGCGATCAGCCGCTCGAGCCAGCGCAGCTTGTAGTCGAACTTAGGGCCCGGTGCGGGATTGCCGTTGGGCAGATAGAGGCAGGCGACGTGGATGCCGTCGACCTGCGCCTCGATGTAGCGGCTGTGGGCATCGTCCGGATCGCCGGGAAGCGCACGGCGGATCTCGGTCGGCTGCGAATTGCGGGCCAGGATCGCGACCCCGTTCCAGCTCTTCTGACCGCGCCAGACCGCTCCGTACCCGGCGTCCCGGATCGCGCCGTCGGGAAAGCTCTCCTGCGGCGCCTTCAGCTCCTGCAAGCAAACGACCTTGGGCGAGGCCTCCGCGAGCCAGCGCAGAAGGCTCGGCAGACGTGCGCCGATGCCGTTGACGTTATAGGTGACGATCCTCACCTTGCGCTGATGCCGTGTGGGGGGTCACCGCGGGCGCGCTAGCGCTTGACCGGCCCCTGCGCGGAACGCGCCGCCCGGCCGGCGCCAAAGTGCCGGTCAGCAATCAGACACAGGATCTCGAACATCATCGTGGCGCCGACCAACGCGGTGTTGCCCGTCTGATCGTAGGGAGGGGCGACCTCGACCACATCGCCCCCGACGAGGTTCAGGCCCCGCAGGCCGCGGAGCAGTCGCTGGGCCTCGAGCGTCGTGATGCCCCCGATCTCCGGCGTCCCGGTGCCCGGCGCGTACACCGGATCGAGGCCGTCCACGTCGAAGGAGATGTAGGTGGGGCCGTCGCCCACCACGCGGCGGGACTCCTCGATGACGCGCTCGACGCCGAGCTCGGAGAACTCCTCGATGAAGACCACGCGCATGCCGTGCGAGCGGGAGAATTCGATGCCATCCATGAAGTTCTGGCCCCCGCGGATGCCGATCTGAATCGTGCGCCTGGGGTCGAGCACCCGCGCCTCGACCGCGAGGCGAAACGGGGCTCCGTGAGTGAATTTCGAGCCGAAGAACTCTCCCCAGGTATCGGTGTGGGCGTCGATATGCACCATCCCGACCGGCGCCGAGGGCGAGGCAATGGCCCTGAATATGGGATAGGTGATCGAGTGATCACCCCCGGCGCTCACCGGCAGGATGCCGGCCGCCTTCACCTTTCTATAGAAGGCCTCGATCTCCTCGACCTGCTTCTCGAGGTCGTAGCGATGTGACAGGCGCACGTCGCCGAGGTCGGCGATCCGGCAGAGCTCGTAGGGATTCACTCCCAGGCCGAGGTTGAAGCCCCGCATGAGGCTGGAGGAGTTGCGTATCTCGCGCGGACCGTGTCGTGCGCCGGGTCTGTTCGTGACTCCGAGATCGGTCGGCACGCCGATGAGTCCGATGTCCACGTTCTCGAGCGTCGCGGCCAGCGGCGCGCGCATGAAGGTTGCGATCTCGCTGTAGCGCGGCTCCTTCATCGGGTTGTAGGCGTCCTCGCCCCCGATGTCGGACCTGAAGTAATTCTCGGTGCTCACGCCTTCGCCTCTTTTCGCCTTTCGGTTTTGGGAAATGCTGCGCCGCTCGAGATCATAGCGCTCGCGGTGCCTGGAGTCGCTTCCAGTCCTTAGCGATCTCGCGCGCGGCGTTGTGGCCCGGAATTCCGGAGACGCCGCCCCCCGGATGGGTCGAGGAGCCGCACTGGTAGAGTCCGGTGATCGGGGTGCGATAGTCGGCCCAGTGCGGCGCGGGGCGCTGCCAGAAGAGCTGGTCGGCCGACAACTCGCCATGGAATATGTGTCCCTGGGGCAAGCCCACGATCGCCTCGAGGTCGGGGGCCACCAGGGTCTCGGCCTCGATGACCTGCCCTGAAAAGCCCGGGGCCATCTCGTCGATCACATCGAGCACGGCCTTGGTGAGGTTGCGCTTCTCGTCGGCCCAGGAGGCGCCGTCCCTGAGCTTATAGGGGGCATGGCCGCCAAAGATGTTGATCACGTGCTTGCCCGCGGGCGCCAGCGAATCGTCCACGATCGTCGGCACGACCGGCGTCACGAACGGCTTGCGCGAGTACCAGCCGTACTTGGCGTCGTCGTAGGCGCGCTCCAGATAGTCGATCCCGGGGGCGATGTGCACGTAGGTCGGATAGCGGAATCCCTGCCGCGCGGCGTCGAAGGCGCGGTAGCGCGGCGGCTGGTGCGCGGCGACGTTCATCTTGAAGGCGGTCGAGAAGGTCCGGAACGTGTCGATCTCGCGCAGCAGCTCCGCCGGCAGGTGTTCGGGTGCGATGAGGCGACGGAAGAGCGTCGTCGCCGCGGCATTCGAGGCCACGGCCCTGGCGCGGAAGTCCCGCCCGTCGGCGGTGCGCACGCCCGTGACGCGCCCCGCGCTCACCAACACCTCCGCCACCGGTGCCTGCGTCACGATCTCCATGCCGAAGCGCGCTCCCGAGCGCGCAATCGCGGCGGTGATGGCGCCCATGCCGCCGCGCACGAAGCCCCAGCCGCCCGCTCCCTGATGTTCGCCCATCAGGTGATGCATGATGACGTAGGCCGTGCCGGGTGACTTCGGGCCCGCGAAGGTGCCGATCGAGGCGTAGTAAGCGAGCACGGACTTGATCGTGTCGTTCTCGAACCACGCGGAGAGGTAATCGACCGCGCTCTGGGTGAGGAGATCGACCAGACGATAGGCGCGATCGCCGATGCGGCGATGGCGCCACAGGAGCGAAGCGCTCTTCCTGAAGTCTCTCCAACTGCGTCGGACCGGGTCTACCGGCGTCTCGAACAGGAGCTGCCGTACCACGGCGGCAGACTCTTCGAGATAGCGCGCGAACTGCGGGTAGATCTCGGCGTCATGACGTGAGAAGCGCGCAAACTCCGCCTGGGTCTTGCGCATGTCGTCGCTGAAGACGATGTAGTCATCGCCGCCGAGAGGGCAGAAGAGATCGTTCGCCGGCAGTACCTCGAGCCCGAAGGCGTCGAGCTCGAGATCCCGGATCACGCGCGGATGCAACAGGCTCATCACGTAGGAGAAGCGGGACGCGCGGAATCCGGGAGTGAATTCCTCGGTGACGGCGGCGCCGCCCACGATCTCGCGCCGCTCCAGCACCAGCGTCTTGAGGCCCGACTTGGCGAGATAGGCGCCGCAGACCAGTCCGTTGTGGCCCGAGCCGATAACGATCACATCGTACGTGGTCGACACAGTCTGCGCCTCCCTAAGGCAAGTGCCGCGGAGCTATCGTGTCGCGCCGGCGCCGCGAGGGCAACTTTGTGCGCCGGAAGCGGCCTTGCGGAGCCGCCGCGTGCAGAGCATTCTGCGGCGCGAGAATGGAGTCATTGCTGGTGTCGTTTTCGACCGTGGCGATCGCGGAAATGGGCGACCGCACGCAGCTCTTGTCCCTCATGCTCGCGGCTCATTACCGCAGACCCTGGCCGATCCTCGCCGGGGTGCTGTGCGCCACGCTCGCCAGTCACCTGCTCGCGGGCATCATCGGCGTTCGGCTTGGTCGGTTTCTCACGCCGGCCCTGCTGGATGCCGTGGTCGGTGTCAGCATGATCGGCATGGCGCTCTGGGCTCTCACGCCCGATGCGCTCGGGGAGGATGCTGCCCGCGTTGGTCGCGCCAGCGCCTTCCTCGCGACTGTCGTGACCTTCTTCATCGCCGAGATCGGCGACAAGACCCAGATCGCCACTGTCGCTCTGGCCGCAGCCTATTCCAACCTGACCGCCGTGGTCGCGGGCACGACCGCCGGGATGGTGCTGGCGAATGCACCCGTGGTCTTTCTCGGCAAGGCCTTCTCCGATCGGCTGCCGTTCAAGGCCATTCACTACGTGGCGAGCGGCCTGTTTCTCGTGCTCGGCGTGGTCTTTCTCGTTCGTGCGGTTCACCGCGCCTTTTAGCCGTGCCGAGCCTGGAATCTCCTCGCCTTCATGCGATTCCCGCACGCCTGCATACTGCACCAGCGGCGCGTGTGGTTCTTGCTCGTGTCGAGAAAGAGCCAGCGACAGCTCTCCGCCCCACAGGCGCGAACGAGCGCCATGGCGTCCGAGGTCATGAGCTGCCGCGCGGCGAGCGCGAGCATCCAGACCGGAAGCTCTGCGTGGGCGCTGAAGCGACCCCAGTGCCACGCAAGTCCTGCGCGCCTGTTCGGGCTCTGCGCCGCCTGGTCCCAGCGCAGCTCCCGATGCTCGCTCGCATCGTGGAAGTGCCGCTCGAGCGTGCGGATAGATCCGTCCGCGGCAGGCCGTCCGTCCACGGCGGAGTAGAGCACTGACGCCAGCGCCTCGCGCAGCTGCCGGGCCGACCGCAGCGCCCGCGCCGCCGCTTGCCGGGGCACGGAGCCCGCGAGCCGCCGCGCCTCGCGGACATCGAGCAGCCCCGACTGCTGCGCGAACCGCAGCAGGTCGCCGTAGTCGGCCAGCAGCTCCACCGGCCCGTCCTCCGTGAAGCGGTCATCGAGCGAATTGACGAAGTCGAGCGCCGGGTGCCCGCCGCACAGGTCGAAAAGTGGTGGTTTTCCCTTGGCTTGCGTCACGGATGCCTATAACCCCCAAATACAAGTTTACAGGTTACAGTGGAACTGTCTATCCTAACCTCCTATGGCTCATTCAGAGGTTATCGGGGCGCTGCCGCGCTCGCGCGGGCGCCGCTTCGACGCGCGGGTACCGCTGGCCTTCATGGCCATCTATTTCCTCTGGGGCGCGACGTTCCTCGCGATCCGGATCGCGGTGCTCGCGATCCCCCCGTTCTTCACCGCGGGAGTGCGCTTCCTCGTCGCCGGTGGGCTGCTCTATGGCTTCATGCGCCTGCGCGGGGAGGCGGGTCCCTCGGCGACGGAGTGGCGCAGCATCGCCGTCACCGCGCTGTGCATGTTCGTCGCGACCTACGGAGCGCTCTTCTGGGCAGAGCAATACGTGCCTTCCGGCATCGCCTCGGTGATCGAAGCCACGCTCCCCATCACGACCATCGCCCTCGAGGTGTTCATATTCCGGCAGCAACCGTTCCGCTGGACTCTGCTGGGAGCGGTGGCGCTCGGGTTCTGCGGAGTCACCTGGCTGCTGATGAAAGGGGGTCCGCAGCAGTTCGCCGCCGTTCCCTGTCTCGTCATCGTGGCGAGCGGCATCGCCTGGTCGCTGGGCGCCGTGCTGACCCGCTCGCTGCCGCGTCCGAGGTCGCTCGCGCTCGCGGCCGGGGCACAGATGATGCTCGGCGGGGCGGTGCTGCTCGCTTTATCGCAGCTCACCGGGGAGCTCGATCCCTTCCCCCATATTTCGCTGCGCGCGGGGCTGTCGCTGTCGTATCTCATCGTCGGCGGGTCGCTCCTCGGCTTCACCGCCTACGTATGGCTGCTGGCGCGCATGCCGGTTACCCGCGTCGCGAGCCACGCCTACGTCAATCCCGTGGTCGGCGTCGCCCTGGGTTACTTCGTGGCCGGCGAGGCGATCACCACGAGAATGGTTCTCGCTTCCCTCCTGGTGATCGCCAGCGTCTTCCTGATCCTCAGCGCCCCGGCCGACCGCGACTCCAGAAGCCGCTGACCTCCTTCCCATCGCCGCGGGACGGCACTAATCTGCCCTCGGGCTCAAGGAGTCACTCAGCCAAGGTGAACGGTGTTCGCTACCCGCCATACTCCTCTGCACGCGCTCAGGTGGCTTGGAATCGGGCTCCTCGGCGGATGGCTCGGCTCCTGTGCGAAGCCGCAGAGCTCGCCCGTGATCGTCGTCGGAAATGCCCGCTTCGAGTTTCTCACTCCATCGCTCGTGCGGATGGAATACTCGCCTTCGGCAAAGTTCGTGGATGCGCCCACCGCAGTCGTGCAGAAGCGAGACTGGCCGGCGGTCCGGGTCGAGGCGACTGATAAGGACGGCTGGCTCACCGCCGCGAGCGGTGTCGTGACGCTCCGCTATCGGCTCCGGTCCGGACCCTTCACCGCGGCCAACCTCGAGGTGAGGTGGAGCGATCCCGCCGGCGCCGCGCACGCCTGGCATCCGGGCGATCGGGATCCGCTCAACCTGGGTGGGCTCACGTATTCGCTCGACAACGTGAGCGAGGCCAACCTGCCGGCGGGGCAGTCCGATCTCGCGAGCCCGGTCAACGACGCGATTCCCGGGATCGACCTCAAGCTCCCGGAGGCGAAGCCGGGGCTCCTGAGTCGCAGCGGCTACGCGTTCATCGACGACAGCCCAACCCCGGTGTGGAGCGCGGAGAAAGCGTGGATAGAGCCCCGGCCGCAGCCCACCGGCCAGGACTGGTATCTGTTCACCTACAACCGCGATTACCGCAAGGTGCTCGGTGAATACGCGCAGCTCTGCGGCCCGATCCCGATGATCCCGCGTTGGGTCCTCGGCCCCTGGATCACCGATTTCAATTTCGAATACTTTCCCGAGAGCGCGGAGTCCCGGCGGCCCGACTTCCAGCGCTACAACCAGCAGTACCTCGAGGACGAGGTTTCGCGGCTCCGCCAGAGTCAGATTCCCTTCGACGCGCTGATTCTGGACTTCGCCTGGCACAACTACGGCTGGGAGGGCGGCTACGACTGGAGTCCGCTGATCCCGCATCCACAGGAGCTCATGGACCGGCTGCACGGCCGGGGCATCAAGCTGAGCCTCAACGATCACCCGGGCTACGTCAACACGGAGCAGAGCATCCTCTCTTTCGACGACAGCCACGCGCCCGAGGTGTTGAAAGCGCTCGGCCGGCCGCCGCCGCCCAGCCCCAAGTTCGATCTCGACCTGTCGGCGCAGTGGAGCTTTCGCACCGATCATGACGCGGACGGCTGGAAACCGATCCGCATCGGGCCCTGGCGGGAACGGGGCTACGGGGGCTACCGGGGAGTCGGGTGGTATCGGACATCGGTGCAGCTGCCCTCGAAGCTCCCCGACGCGCTCTATCTCTATCTCGGCGAGGTCGGCAAAACCTACAGGATCTTCGTGAACGGAAGGGAAGCGACTCACACCGAGGCGCATTGGCCGCGGCGGTTGACCTACGCCGACGTAACCCGCTACGTCAAAGCGGGCCAGCGAAACGAGATCGTCGTGCGCGTCGAGCCGGGCGAGCGCGCCGACGACGGCATCCTCCGCGGCCCGGTCGCGCTCCGGGACGTCGAGCCGCCGAAGCGCATCTATTTCGATCTCTCGAACCCGCGGCAGGCCGATGTCTTCATGCGCGAGCTGCACGGACCGCTGATGCGCCAGGGCGTGGACGTGTGGTGGGTCGACGGCGGCAACGGTGCCGTCGACATGCCCGGGCTCAACAAGCAGCTCTGGGCGAACAAGGTCTTCTACGACTACTCGCAGCGGGAGAGCGGCCGGCGCGGCTTCATCTTGAGCCGCTACGGCGACTGGGGAAGCGAGCGTTATCCGGCGTTCTTCACCGGCGACGCCTATTCCGAGTGGCCGGTGCTCGCCTACGAAGTCGCCTTCACCGCGCGCGGCGGCAACGTGCTCGTCCCCTACATCACTCACGACATCGGGGGCTTCCACGGCGCAAAGCTCGACTTCGAACTCTATGCGCGCTGGATCGAGTTCGGCGTCTTCAGCCCGCTGCTGCGCCTGCACAGCGCGCACGCCAACCCGCGCGAGGGGAACCTCCGCATGCCGTGGGTCTACGGCAGCGAAGGGATTGCCCTCATGAGGAAGTACTTCACGCTGCGCACCCAGCTGATCCCTTATCTCTACAGCTACGCCTGGCGGGCGCACCAGGAGTCGCTCCCGATCCTGCGGCCGCTGTACCTCGAGTACCCGGATCTCGAGGAAGCGTACCGGCACTCACGCGAATACTTCTTCGGCCGGGAAATGCTGGTCGCTCCCGTGCTCGACCCGAGCGGCAATCAGACCGTCTATCTTCCGCCTGGCAGCTGGATCGATTTCTTCTCCGGCAAGCGCCGCCAGGGCGGCGTCACGTTCACCGCTCACTACGCGGTGGACGAGACGCCGGTCTTCGTTCGCGAAGGAGCGGTCATTCCGGAGCAGGCCCCGAGCGAGTACTCGAACGCGAAGCCGCTGGATCCCCTCATCGTCAATGTCTATGGCGCGGGCGAGGGCAGCTTCGATCTCTACGAGGACGACGGCGTCTCGCTCGCCTACGCCCAGGGCGCATCCGCCCACACGCCGATCAGACACGCCCGAGGCGGTGATGGCCTCGAGCAGCTTCTCATCGGGCCGACACAGGGCGCGTTTCAGGGTCAGCTCGAGGAGCGCTCCTACGAGCTGCGCATCCATACGACCGACAGGCCGTCGTCGATCTCCCTCGATGGCAGGCCGCTCAGCCAGTGGACCTGGGAGGCCGATCAGACCACCGCGGTCGTGTCGCTCCCCAGGCGGTCGATCCGCGACCGGATCGGCGTGGAGTGGCGGTGAAATGACTCATCGGCATGGTGCGTGCCTACATGAGGTAAACCGCAGACTCCCGGAGCACGCAGCAGATCTGAACGACGTCAGTGCCCGACCGGCCCTGTCTTGCTTTTTACTGTATTTTGTCTTACAGTGATTCCATGCAGAGTGAGACCCTCTCGTTGCGAATCTCGAAAGCGGAGAGCCGGGCGCTGCGCGAGCGTGCGCGGCGCGAGAGGATTTCCCAGGGGAGCCTCGTACGGCGCGCGCTGCGTGCCTATGGCATAACACCCGAGGCCGACACCAAGTCCGGTTACGACGTCATCAAGCACTTGATTGGGCGCAATCGCGGTGGGCCGAAGGATCTGTCCACGAATCCGCGACACCTGGACGACTACGGGCGGTGAAGATCTGGCTGGTCGACACCGGCCCGCTCATTGCCTTGCTAGCGAGGGATGACGCCCACCACGAATGGGCCATCGAGCAGTCGAAGGCCGCCCCCGCGACGGTGCTCACCTGTGAGGCTGTGATCTCTGAAGCGCTATTCCTGCTCAAGCGCGCCGGCCACGACGTCGACGATCTGTTCACGCTCGTAGAAGTGGGATTTTTGCGGAGCGATTTCAACTTTCAGGCCGAGGCGCGCGTGGTGCGAAATCTGATGAAACGCTATCGGGAGCAGCCGATGGGCTTTGCGGATGCGTGCCTCGTCAGAATGGCCGAGCTGAACCCCGACGCCTGTGTGTGGACGCTCGACGGCGACTTTCGTGTATATCGAAAGAACCGGCGGCAAACGCTCTCGCTCGTGATCCCGGACGCATAGTCCAGGGCCTTGTTCGCCGCGTTCATCCACGTCGCATCCGACCTCGCGTTCATCCTAAATTCCGCACGCCTGCTTCCGTCGCGATCGGGGACGGAGCGATTCGAGGCGTCGTTCGCGCAATGAGCCCGGATAGCTCAGCGGCTCATCCGCCGCTGAGCTACCGGCCTTTCTGGTACGTCCCGACGAGCTGCGCTTCCGCGAGCACGTGTCCCTTCAGGGCATCCAGGAGCTGGGCCTTGGTGGGGCGCCCGAGGCCCTCCAACAGCGCATCGACCGCGTAGAGCTTGTGGAAATACCGGTGTCGGCCGACGGGCGGGCAGGGACCGCCGTAGCCCGCGCGCTTCCAGTCGTTGAGTCCCTGTACGGCTCCGGCCGGGAGGCCGCGGCTGCTCGCGCCCTCCGGCAGACCCCGGGCTTCGTCCGGAATGTTGTGCACCACCCAATGGACCCACGTCATCTTCGGAGCGCGCGGATCGGGCGCGTCCGGGTCGTCGACGATGAGCGCAAAGCTCCGGGTGCCCTGCGGGGCCCCGGACCAGTTGAGGGGCGGTGATATGTCGGCACCCTCGCAGGTGTACTGCGTCGGGATCGCGCCGTTGTCGGCAAAGGCGGGCGAGCTCAAGGCGAAGGCCATGGTCAGGTGCTCCGCGGGCTGATCAGTCGCTGCCGAAGTGGTATTCCTTTCTTATAGTAGCGATACCAGTCCTGCTTTTCATGCCCGGTGCTTCTCCGAGTCCCGTCCGGCTGCGGACGTTTCGCCGACCGGGGCGAGATCCGCGAGCGTTGCGCGGACTTCTGTGAGCCGCGGCGGCTTGCTGAGCACGCGGTCGACATGTGCGGGAATGTCGTTTTCCGCGACCAGCCGCTGGCCCCATCCCGTCAGCAGGATGACCGGGGTATGCGGGGACACTGCCTTGATCGCGGCGGCCACTCGGCGCCCGTCGACGTAGGGCATTCCGAGGTCCGTAATGACGAGCGAGAACGTGGGGCCGTGGGAGAGCGCGGCGGTGAAGGTATCGATACCCTTCTGGCCGCCGTCGGCGGCCGTGACGACGTGGCCGTCCTGCTCCAGGATGTCCCGCAGCGATTTTGTGAGCATAGGGTCATCGTCCACCAGCAGGATCCGCAAGCGGGACGGGGGCTGCTGCGGACGCGGACAGGCGCCGGCGGCCGGCACGATCGGATCGGCCACCGCGAAGATCAGGCGCACGCGAGTGCCGTGGCGCACGGCACTCTCGATCTCGAGCTCCGCGCTGTGACGCTGCACCATGCCGTAGACCATGGCGAGCCCGAGGCCCGTGCCGCGCTCCCCCTTCGTGGTGTAGAAGGGCTCGAGGCATCGGCGCCGCGTCTCCTCGTCCATGCCGATGCCGGTGTCGGCGACTTCCACCTGCACCTGCCGCGTGATGTCGCCGCCGCTCGACACGAGCCGCGTGCGCAAGGTGAGCGTCCCGCCTTCCGGCATGGCGTCCACGGCGTTGAAGATCAGATTGGTGAGTGCGTCGCGGATCTCGACCTCCGAGCCCATGATGTCGGGCAGGTTCTCGGCGAGCTCGGTCTTGAGCTGAATGAACACTCCGCGCTGCTGCGCCTGGTCGCTCCAGCGGGCGCGCGTGAGGTTGACGACCTGATCGATGAGGCGATTACACTCGACGCGCGACAGCACCAGCTCGGCCTCGCGCGGCCGGTAGAACTCGCGCATGCGCGCGACCGTCTCCGCCACGTCCTCGATCGCGGTTCGAATGGTGCCGAGATATTCGCGCGCGTGCTCGCTCAACCCTGGCTCGCGCTCGAGCAGCGACTCGGTGTAGAGAGCGATCGGCGAGATGGCATTGTTGATGTCGTGCGCAATGCCGCTCGCCATCTCGCCGAGCGCGCGCAGGCGCTCCTGCTGCGTCATCGCCTGCTGCGATTGGCGCAGGTCGTCGTAGGCGCGCTGCAGCGCGCCGTACAGCTGGGCCTGATGGGCCGCGAGCGCGACGTGCTCGCTCAGCTGCCGCAAGAACTCACACTCGGGGCTGCTGAAGGACTCGGAGGCGCGGCGCGCCGCAACCAGCACCCCGAAGACCCGCTTTTCGACGAGCAGCGGAGCGACCACGAGCGACCTGAGGCCCGCCTCGCTGAAGCGTTGCGGAAACGGGAAGCGGATCTCACGCGTGTCCGGCTCGTAGACGAGCTCTCCCCCGAGGCAACGCGCCAGTACGTTCTGATCGAACGGCACCTGGTCGTTCTCGGCGAGGCGCAGAGCGCTCGAGCACTGCGCGCTCTTCGGCCCGATCACCGCGACGGACAGGGCGTCGGCGCTCGCCTCGTATACGCACATGCAGCCGAAATCGACCGGCAGATCCTCCTCCAGGTTGTGCAGCACGACCCTGAACAGGCTCGGCAGGTCGTGACGCGCGCCGGTCGCGTGCGTGATCCGGTGCAGCAGATCGAGCCGGCTCAGCTGGCTGTGGAGCCTCGTCTGATCGCCCTCGATGCGCGTCAACATGTGGTTGAAGGCGTCGGTCAGCTGGCTGAATTCCTGACCCTGCGTTCTTGTGGCGCGTACGGAATAGTCGCGTCGCTCGGACACCTGCCGCGCCGTTGCGGCGAGCGCCAGGATCGGTTTCGAGATCACCCCCTGCAGGCGTCCCGAGATCAGGTAGGCGGCGGCAAAACAAGCGAGCGTGAACAGCGCGCCGATGCCGAGAAAGAACTGGAAGTGCTCGTAGATCTCACCGAGATCCGACTCGAGGTAGAGAGTTCCCATGCGCCGCCCGTCCTGCACGACGGGCTGCACGCCGCGCAGGAGGCCAAACTCGAAGCGGTAGCCGTCGTTGCCCGGCGCGGACGGTGCGGGGGCGTGCGCGGCGGCATCCGGGTAGGACGCCATCAGGCGTCCGTCGTTCAGGTACAGCCTTGCCGCCACGACGTGCGGCTGCGCCTTCAGGGCGGACAGCACCTCGCGCGCATCGCCCGGATTGTCGAAGGCGAGCGCCGCGGTGCTGTTCGCGGCGATCGCCTTGCCGAGAATCTCGAGGTTGCGGAGCGTCAGCTGCCGGAAGGTCAGATACTCATAGGCGAAGAATGCGGCGGAGGTGATGAGCATGACCGCTCCGCAGGTGAGCAGGATGACGGTCATGAGAGTGCGGCGGATCGGGCGTGTGTGCGCGGACATGGCGCTAGCTCCCGGCTCCCACGATCTCGGCCGGACGCAGCAGCTTCGAGCTGATCGTCAGGTTGTTCGCTCTGGCGGCCTCGAGATCGATGCGCAGTCGAATCCTGTTGTCCTGTCTGAGCAGCCCGATGATCACGCCGCGGGGCGCCGCACCATCGCTATCGGTGATGGTGAGAACGCTGCGGCCCTTGAGCGCCCCCAGAATCCGGTCGAGATGAGTGAGCTCGACGGCGGGAATGAAGAGGATCTGACATTCCCGCATCTCCGCGATGCCGGGATAGCGCTCGACCGCGAGCGGATGCCCGTTGACGCTCTCTCCGCGCACCACGTCATCGAGATAGCTGCCGAAGGGATCCTTGCCCAGCACCCCGATCACGAACGGTGCGCTCTGCTGCGGCAATGAGGCGGCCGGCCACTCGACGAAGTGGGCGAAGTTGAAGAGGAACACCGCCTTCAGTTGATACTCGGACACGGGCGCCGCGGCCCCCCCGAGGGCGCAGGCGATGAGGAGCAGCGCGAGGCGGCGCCGCCAGGCGGGCACTACGGCGCTTCTCAATACGCCCACGTGATCTTTCCGAAGACGCCGCGCACGATCTGCTCGCGCAGCGGCGAGGGGAAGCCGTACTCGATGTGGCGGGCGTGCAGCAGGTTCTGGCCCACGACGGAGGCCTCGAGTCTCGCGTTGACGCGCCAGGCGAGTCGCGAGTCGAGCCCGAAGTAGCTCGGCACCGTGCCGGTGACCGGACCTCCGGTCGGCCCGTTGTTGATGTGCACGGTGTCCACCCAGCGCAGCGCCGCGTCGAGCGTCACCGCATGAGGCAAGTCCATGCTCGAGCGCAGCGCAAGCTGCTGCTGTGGATCGGCCGTCTCATTGGTCGCGCCCGTGGCGTCGGTCCGCCCGGGCGCGGCGTGAATGTTCTCCCGCAGCAGGTCGTAGCCGGCGTGCAGCCGCCACCAGTCGAGCAGCTGATAAGAGCCGCTGACCTCGAGGCCGTAGGTGTCGCCTACGACGTTGTTCTGAAAGTAGACCGGATACGGATAGACGTAAGTGGCCGTGGTGGGCGTCGCCGTGGTGCTGCGCAGAGCGCGGTAGTCGTTGTAGAAGGCCGAGAAGGAGCCCGTGAGCCCCGGGGCAAGCTCGGCGCGGTACCCCGCTTCGTAGGCGATGAGCGCCTCGGAGCGGAAGTCCACGCCTCCCTGCAGATAGGTGGAGGGAAACTGGTACGGAGGCGGGGAATTGATCAACCCGGTCGGTACCAGCAGGTCCCGGTCATAGCGCGACGGGGTGCGCACGGCGCGCGAGATGGCTCCCCACAGCAGTTGCCGCGAGTCGAGGCTCCATTGCAAACGCCCGCTCGGCTCGACCTCATAGCCGGTGTAGTCGTTGTGCTCGAGCTTCGAGCCGACCGTCAGATACACGCCTGATCCGAGCCGGATCTCGTCCTGCAGGAATCCGCTGTAGAAGGCCTGGTCGAGAACCGGCGGCGCGAAGCGCACCAGCGACAGATCGAAGTCCGCCTCGTGCGTCGAGCGATAGCCGAGGCCCCAGGCGAGCCTGTGCCTCGTGCCCCAGCCGAAGTGGTACTGGAAGTCGAGGTCGCTGGTGTTGAGGTTGTCCGTCAGCGACCCGGCCGGGAAGCCGGCAAAGTAAGGAGGCGCCGGCGGACTCGCGGCGAAGGGCTGAGAGAGAAAAGTGTGGTCGTAGTAGACCTGTAGACTCATGGACGCCCCGCTCGCGGCCGCGTGGGTCCAGCGGCCGAGCACGTTGGCGCCCGAGCGGCCCGCCTCGCCGTTGATGCCGGCCGCTTCGGTACCGTTGTAGAGATCGCCCTGGAGCGTGAGCCGGTCCGGTGCCGAGGGCTGCGCGTCCAGGCGGAATCCCCCGCGACCCATGTGCGGCGAATCGGCGGCGCTGGCGCCGGTGGCGGTGACCTCGTCGGCGTATTTCGTGTACTTGCCGTAGACGCGGAGCTGGATATCGGGTGATGGCGCGGCGCCGAAGCGGACCCCCGCCTGCTCCCGCAGCTGCTGGCCGCCGCCCCCGGAGACATAAAGACCCTGTGTGTCCCGGGCGGCGCGGGTGACGATGTTGATGACGCCATTGACCGCGTTGGTTCCCCACAGCGTGCCGCCGGGACCGCTGATGACTTCGATGCGGTCGACATCCTCGAGAAGGTAGTCCTGTACGTCCCAGAGCACCCCGCCATAGAGCGGGGTGTACACCGCCCGACCGTCGATCAGCACCAGGAGCTTGTTGGCGAGGTTGGTGTTGAAGCCGCGGGCACTGATGGCCCAGTCATGCGCGTTGATCTGCGACACCTGCAGATTGTCGGCGAGCCGCAGCGCTTCGGGAATGCTGGTGGCGCCGGAGCGGCGGATGTCCTGCGCGGTGATGACCTGGATCGAGGCGGCGGCCTGCAGGAGCCTCTGGGGCTCCTTGGCGACGGACGTCACCTCGACGTTCATCAGCTCCTCGACGCTCAGGCGCTTGAGCTCGCCAGCCGCGGCGGCTTGCGCCGTCGTGTCGGCGTGCGCCTGCCCGGCCTGCCCGAGCAGGAGGCACGTCAACAGGCTTGCAATTCCCGGCGCGCCGTGCACGACGGCCGCAGTATCGCTCGCGCTGGCGGGAAGAGTGTTCCGTGTCAGGTCCCTGGACATGGATTGCCTCCGGCACGGTCCGCGCATCCCTCAGGTAGGCGCCAGTGTGCGGATCGCGCACGCCCGGTGGTCGCTCGTGCGCCTCGGGCCAGAGTCGCAAGGTACGTTCGAAGTGAGTTTCCTGCCGCAGATTACGTCACATGCGACAGGCGAAGCCGCGGGCGAAGTGTGACCCGCGTCTCAGGCGGTCGAGGGCTCGAAGATCAGCAGCGTGGACGTGGCCGAGGCGTTCAGCCGGCCCTCGGAGTCCCGAAGGCTCGCATGACGCCGGGTCGATGAGCTCACGGCTTCGGGGCGCTCCAGCCAACGCGCTCCAGGCCGCCCGAGGGCACGGCGGCGAGGCGCCCGATGAACTGATCGTCCGCGGGACAGGTCGTCCCTGCAGGCACGACTCGTCTTGCGCCGGCGGCGTCACTGCTTTTCTGCTGAACCCGAGTCCACAGGCGACCCGACTCGGCGCACACCGAGGCATAGGTGAAGAGCGCGCGCTGTGCCTCGGGAGCGAAGTCGAACGCGCCCGGCAGGGGATAGGCCACCGGGATGGCGGCATAGTCGAGAGAGATCCCCCGCCCGCGGGTCGCGGCCATGGTCTGTTCCAGAGTCGTCCTCGTCATGCGGCTGAGCCCGGCGGACACACTGCGGCGGAAGATCGAAAGCGCGTTCGCCTTGGCCGCACGCGGGAAATCGCGGAGCCGACCGTCGATGATGACGCGCACGACGGTGGGCTGCGCCCCCGCGCCGGCAAATTGCGGCAGGTCCTCGGGGGCAGGCGCGATGAAGAACGGCAGCGTGACGCCACCGTCCACGTGCGTCTCCTCGCGCCAGCCGCTGTCGGTGCGGACCCTGATGATCACGGGTGGAAATATGCCCGGGACGCTGGCCGACGCCAGGAGGACGCTTCGAAACAGTTTCCTGGCATCGTGGCCGCCATACAGCGCTATCGATCCGAGATCCCAGACGACCGGCTCGCCGGTTGCAAAGTCGGTCGTGGCCACGAGCAGCAGCCGACCCCTGGCGGCCTCCGTGGCGACGGCCTCGATCATCCGGTCATCCGCATAGCGATCGACGAGCTTCTTCAGAGGAGTGCCGCTGTACATGCTCGAGCCAAAGACGGCCCCGATCAGGCGCGGCTGTAGCAGGCTGGTGTCGATCTCTTCGGTATAGATCGCGGCCATCTCCGGATCCCATGTCGGGCCGAGAAAGGCGAACGGTGCGATCAGCGCGCCGGCACTGACCCCGGTCACCACCGAGAATTCCGGGCGGCTACCGCTGCGAGTCAGCCCCACCACGGCTCCCGCTCCGAAGGCTCCGCTGGCACCTCCTCCGGAAAGGGCGAGAATGCTCAGGGGCCCGTCAGCAAGCTGCGCCTCGAGTCGCCGCGCGATCAGACTCGAAGGCAACAGTTCGAATTCGCCATCAGGTCCGAGGGTGCGAACCGGGAACGACAGCCCCTGCGACGGGACGTCGTCCCCGGGCGCCATCGGAAGCTGCGGTCCGAGAGACGCGCACGCGGCGAGCACCGCGAGGGCGCTCCAGACGAGTAACCGGGCAGATTGATGACTGACAGCTGACATCGTCATGTCTCATGAAGGCACGGGCGGCGCCGCGCTCGCGATTTCCCCGAAATCCCTGGCTGGCCATGAGCATAAGTTGCCTAGGCAAATTCATGCAAGACGACAGCGGGATAAGAAGCGATCCCTCTTAGGAGGCACCTCCACGCGGAGGAGGGACCTCACGTCAGACGTCAGGTCGGGAGGAGATCAGGCGGCGACCTTGGGAGTCACGTCGACGACGGATAGGTTGGGTCGCGCGGTGGTGCGCGCAGGCTGCTGTACCAGGAACTCGGGGATGTAAGGCGGCTCCTCGGGCTTCGTGGGCTCGCCACGCAGCTCGCGCTCCAGTTGCAGGACGCGCGCTCGCGCGCGGTGCAGCTCTTTGAGCTTCAGCGCCTTGCCGATTACCTTTTCGAGTTCGGCATCGATCATGGCAAAGGCTCTCTTTCCTGGTGGTGAAGCCTACGGGCGGGGCACGGGGCGCGGAAGTCGTCTCTTTGGAGAGCGGCCACCCGCTCAAACGGGGTAGCCCGGTGCGTTTCTCCGTGGGTGTGCGCATACTCACTGCGGCAAGCGGGTGAGGGGATGCCAGGGGTCTGCGAGTTGAGGCAATGATCGAGCAGCTCATCGATCAGCGGCGGCGCAGCATCGGCAGCTTCGAGGTGGGGCGGCTGTTGCCGTTCGGCACGCGACGCATGGTCGGGCCCTTCATTTTCTTCGACCACATGGGCCCGGTCGAGCTCCCCAGGGGGCTGTCACGCGAAGCCGATGTGCGGCCGCATCCGCACATCGGGCTGTGCACCGTCACCTATGTATTCGCGGGCGAGATCGTGCACCGCGATTCCACCGGCGTGGAGCAGCTCATCCGGCCGGGGGAGGTGAACTGGATGACCGCCGGCCGGGGCGTCACCCATTCCGAGCGTTTCGAGCGTGCGCGCCGCGAGGGCGGGCCGATGCACGCGATCCAGTCATGGGTGGCGCTGCCGGACGGCGAGGAGGAGATCCCGCCCGCGTTCGCGCATCACGAGGGCGACGATCTGCCCGTGCATCGAGACGGCGGCGTGTGGCTGCGGCTGCTGGCGGGCGAAGCGTTCGGTTTGCGCGCTGCGGTCAGGACGCATTCGCCGCTTTTCTATGCGCACGTCGCGCTCGCTTCCGGTGCGCGCATCGCGCTGCCGGGCGGGCACGCGGAGCGTGCGGCCTACATCGTTTCGGGCGCGGCGGAAGCGGACGGGCGTGCGGTCTCGGCCACGCAGATGGCAGTGTTCGGCCGCGGTGCGCAGGCGGTGCTCGAGGCCACGACGCCGAGCGTCGTGATGCTGCTCGGCGGCGCGCCCGTCGGTGAGCGCTTCATCGAGTGGAATTTCGTGTCATCGTCCAGGGAGCGCATCGAGCAGGCCAAGGCCGACTGGCGCGCCGGCCGCATGAAGCTGCCGGACCT
>WNEP01000482.1_pt1 | contig 20362 bp, 18 predicted proteins | sample 5399961 | NCBI WGS metagenome assembly WNEP01 (sample SAMN13153329, study PRJNA577476) | soil metagenome | isolation source: 20 cm grassland meadow soil pre-rain plot 5 | place: USA:California | collected 2015-09-08 | reverse complement strand
GAACTGCTCCGGCTCCTCCAGCGCGAAAAAGTGGCCGCCGCGCTCGAATTCCGACCAATGCACCACGTTGTGGTCGCGCTCGGCAAGGCAGCGGATGGTGACGTCCTGCGTCTGCGATACCAGGACGCCCGTGGGCACGCGGCTGCGGACCTTGGGCGCCCAGGCGGTCGGGTCGTGCAGCGCCTCGTAGTAGCGGTTGGCGGATGAGCCGGCGGTGCGGGTGAACCAGTAGAGACTCACGTTCGTGAGGATCCGGTCTGTATGGGCGATGTCTTCGGCGAAGCGCGCGGCCGGATCGCTCCATTCCTTGAATTTCTCGACGATCCAGGCGAGCTGCCCGGCCGGTGAATCGGTGAGACCGTAGGCGAGCGTTTGCGGCCGAGTGCTCTGTATGTGCAGGTACGCGGCCATGTCTTCGCGGAATCGCTGGTGCCGCGCCATGCGCTCCTGCTCGGCCACGGTCAGGCCGGCCATTTCCGCTGGATCGCCGCAAGGGGGCGTGACGAGTGCGTTGACATGCACGCCGATTACATGCGTCGGATCGAGGCGCGCCATTTCAGGCGCAATGATCGCCCCGGCATCGCCCCCCTGTACTCCGTAGCGCTCGTACCCGAGCTGCGCCATCAGCTCGGTGAAAGCCTTCGCGATGCGGCCGTGTGTCCAGCCCGGCGCGGTGAGCGGTCCCGAGAACCCGTGGCCCGGAATCGACGGAATCACCAGATGAAAGGCCTGGCTACGCTTGCTGGCGTCCGCAGGCGGATCGGTCAGAGGTCCGATCGTGTCGAGAAACTCCACGATCGACCCTGGCCAGCCGTGGATGAGCATCAATGGAGTGGCATCGGGCGCCATGGACCGCACATGCAGAAAATGCACGGGCGCGCCGTCGATGACGGTGGTGTACTGCGGGAAACGGTTGATGCCCGCCTCGTGCTCGCGCCAGTCATAACTCGTGCGCCAGTACTCCGCGAGCTCTATGAGATAGCCGAGCGGGACGCCTCGTTTCCAACCGACGCCGGACAGCTCTCTCGGCCAGCGAGTTCTCCGCAGCCGGAAGCGCAAGTCGTCGATTTCCGCCTGGGGAATCTCGATCCGAAAAGCCCGGATTGCGGTATCGCTCGAGTCGTCGTCGGTCAGCAGGATCGCTTTTTCGGCGGCGGGGTTGCTCATGTCGGTCCTTCCCTCCCGGTTGAGTATTCCGTCCGGCACTGGAAACTGGCTCGCGTGAATGGCATTAGCGTAGCGGACAGTTGTGGACAGATTCTGTCCGCAATTTTTTGTATCCTCTGTCTCATGCTCGACACCTCGACCCGCCTGCTCCGTCTGCTCTCGGTGCTGCAGTCGCGCCGGTCCTGGACGGGCGCCGGGCTCGCCGACCGTCTCGAGGTCACACCACGAACGTTGCGGCGCGATATCGACCGACTGCGCAGCCTCGGCTACACGGTGGCGGCCGCGGCAGGGCCGGGGGGTGGCTATCAACTGAGCCGGGGTTCCGCGCTGCCGCCCTTGCTGTTGGATGACGACGAAGCGATAGCCATTGCGGTATCCCTCCGTAGCGCGATGGATGCCTTCGCCGGCATGAGCCAGACGGCCGTGAGCGCGCTGGTCAAGTTGAATCAGCTGCTGCCCAGCCGCTTGCGCAAGAGAGTGGGAGCACTTCAGGCGGTTACGGTCTCGGTTGGTGGAACCGCGCCGGTTTTGGATCCCGATACTCTCACCACACTGGCGGCTGCCTGTCGGGATCAGTGCCAGCTGACTTTCGACTATCGGGATCGTGCGGGTAGGGCCTCCACCCGAACGGTCGAGCCCGTCCGACTGGCCCACACGGGCAACCGCCGCTGGTACCTGGTGGCGTGGGACGTGGGCCGCACGGCCTGGCGCACCTTGCGCGTGGATCGGATCAACGGCCGCCCGGCTACCGGTGCGCCTTTCCGTCCCCGTCCCCCGCCCCCTGACGTCGAGCGCTACGTGGCGGAGGCGATCTCCTATGCGCCGTACCGCCACCGGGCGAGATTCAAGCTCGCCGCCGCCGCCGCGGCATTAGCCGGACGGATCCCGCCCTGGCTGGGTGTGCTCGAGCCCCTGGACGCGCAGCACAGTCTGCTCAGCATCGGAGCGGAAACCCCCGAGATATTGATCGCCCAGGTGATCATGTGCGGAGTGGACTTCGAATTGGTGGAGCCAGAGCACCTTCGGCCCCGGTTCCAGGAAATCGCGAGCCGCCTTAACCGGGCGGCACTTGTGTCTTAACGGGCTCTTAACGGGCCGCGGAGGGCATGGGCCGCTGGGCTGCCCTGACGCTCGCCGCGCCCATGGGCTCGCTCACCCTCAGTGCAACCGCGGGGGAGCCTGGCCAGACCTGCCTGACGCTCGCCGACGCGCAGCGGCCAGGCGCCGAGCCGCTCCTGCGACGCTGCACATACGAGGTCGCCTGGATGGCTTCGGCGCAGACCTTCGCCCAGGGCCGCGCGCTCGCGCTTGCGGTGCAGCCGCTCGAGAGCTGGCGCGAGCTGTGGGTTTTCCATGAGAGGGCAGGGCGCTGGACGGTCGATGTGCTCTCACCCGGTGTGGACGATCCGCAGGAAGGCTATGTCGAGTTTGCCGGCTTCGCGCCGGGAACACGGCGCCTGCTCATTGCGCGCGAGGTGAAGGATCAGGGTCGATTTCGCCGCTTCTTCGAGGAGCGCCGGCTCGATGATCTCGCGCTGGTGCGGCAAGCGAGTGCTCCGGAGCGGCTGTTTGACTTCGGCCGCTGGCAGGACGTGGCCTGGCGGCGCGATACGCTCGTGCTTCACTGAGGCCCGAGGCGGCGCGGCTATAGAGCTGCCGCCTCGGGAGGCTTCACTCCACCATCACCACGACTTTTCCTCGCGCATGGCCTTTCTCGAGATAGCGGAGCGCCTCGCCGGCTTCGCTCAGCTTGTAACGCCGTTCGATGACCGGTGTCACCTTCCCGGACTGTAGGAGATCGCCGAGGACGGCGAGGTCGTCGTGGTTGAGATCCGCGAGCATCATGCCGAACTTCTGGCTCACGAGTTTCGACAGCACCATCCCTTCGATCGGCTTGGCCAGCCAGCCGAACCAATTGCCGGGGTCTGTCATGCCGATCATGACGTAGCTGCCGTTGGGATTTAAGACGCGCTTGTACGCGAGCAGCGAGTGGGTCGCGACATTGTCGACGATCAGATCGTAATGTTGGGTGCCTGCGGTGAAGTCCTCCCGCGTGTAGTCGATGACGTGATCCGCGCCGAGTGAGCGAACCATGTCGACGTTCTTGGTGCTGCATACGCCGGTCACTTCCGCACCGAACGACTTGGCGATCTGCACGGCGAAGGTACCGACACCCCCCGAGGCGCCGTTGATCAGGACCTTCTGTCCGGCGTGAATGTGTCCCTTGTCGCGCAGAGCCTGCAACGCGGTGATGGCCGCGATCGGCACCGAAGCCGCCTGCTCGAAAGTCACACTGGCCGGTTTCAGCGCGATGGCGCGAGCCTCCCGGACGGTGACGTACTCGGCGAACGCCCCATCTCTTCCGCCGAATACCTCGTCGCCCGGCTTGAAACGCGTGACGCTCTTGCCGACTGCCTCGACCGTTCCGGCAAAGTCGACGCCGAGGCGTGGGTTGTCCGGTTTTCCGAAGCCGTCGTCCATGCGCACGAGGTACGGGGTGCCCTCGAGCTCGTGCCAGTCGAGCGGATTGACCGAGGCCGCATGCACTCTGACCAGGACTTCGTTGTCTTTAGGGGAGGGCTTCGGGATGTCCTCATACCGCACGACATCCGGTGAGCCGTAGCAATGGCGGACCGCGGCCTTCATGAGAGTCGCGCCGGCGGGCGGTGCGGGGGTTGGGCCGCACGGAGTGGTGTGACTCATGAAGAGCGCGAGCGACAGCACCCCGACTCCCACGAGGATCACGATGACGTTCAGGATCTTGTAACGCAGCTTCATGCGTCCCCCGGCGCTTGGATCAAGGGATCGAGACCCCTCCCGAGTCCCCTGTGCGCTTTCTGTTGGTCGTGGAGAGTGTACCGCGGGACGCGCTGTCGACGGGATCGTTTGAGCGCAAAACGGAGTCGCCCCGTGGCGAGGAAACCGGGATATTTTGTGCCGCGGAGGCGGCGGGCTCAGCAGCCGTGCAGGAGACGGTGCGTCTGAAGGTCCGCAATCGCCTCGGCCGAGGTCCGGCGGGCTTCCTCGGCGCGGCGCTTCAATCGCTCCCGCTGGGTCCCCGGCGTTTCCATCACCGTCACCGAGCTTTCGAGATGCCACAGGTGCAGGGACGCGGCATCGCACTCCTCGATCAGGCGGTATTTTTTCTGACAGGTCACGCGGAGCGATTGTAGCCTCGCCCCGAGGCGGCGCAGTCGTGGCAAGCCGCGCGCATATAGGGGTTTACCGCAGGATTTCCCCGCTTTATGTAGACTCGAGGCCTCAACCGCACCTGCGAACGGATCCGGCACACGCATCCGCACTACCCGGATGTGCACCACAGGCACGGGCATTCGTGACGCTGCAACGCATGGATGTCACTCGACCTTCAGTCGGGCGAACGCCATCATCCCAGCGGGGTCGTGTCCGTAGAGAGGGGTCAAGGAAGACGGCAGGAAATTGAACGCATAGAGCGCGCCGAGGCCCACTTGGAGGTGCTCCGAGATACGCCAGTCGTGGATCGCGCCGACTGAGGCCTTGGCGACGACATAAACGGGGCTCGACTGACCGCCGAAATCGGTGAGCTCGTTGTTGGTTTCACGCTCGAAGCGAGCGAAGATCGTCCAGAGATCGGTCGGCTTTACCGCACTCTCGATCAGATAGGCCCAAAGGCGCGGCCCACTACTCCCGTGCCGATAACCGTAGGCCGCAGTGGTCGACCAATAACGATTGGCGCCAAGCGGTTCGGTGTAAATGGCGCTTGCCGACGATCGTGTCTCGTCCTCGCGCGGGGCGAGCTGCTCGGGGCTGATCTGTCTGGCCCATGAGACCTGCAGCGAGAGCGTCTGCGCGGGATTCCACGAGAAACGGGCCGCGGTCGAGTCCAAGGGGCCGGGCTCGATGCGATAGCGATATTGATCGGGCTCGCGACCGTGGAAGCGGGAGGCTTCCAGCTTGAAGATGCTGTGCACGTAGCCGACTGTTACAACGCCGTTGGTGATGTGGGTCGAGTCGAGCCAGTGGTGACTGATCGGCGCCTCGGGGCTGTCGAGAATGGAGAGCCGATGCATGAATGCGGGCGGCCCGCAGGCCGGCTCGCCCGGCAGCCCCGCGTACAGATACGCGTTGTCTTCCGACCCGAGCGGATGACTGAAGCTTCCGGAAAGCTCCATCACAAGGTTGTGCGGATGCTGGTGATCGATGAGCGGGTCCCTGCCGTTCGCCGTCTCGCCGGTAGCCAGGAGCAAGGGGTAGCCGGTCGCCCCCATCAACGGGTCCGGACTGAGCATCGCACGGATGCGCACGACGTCCTCCGACGCGAGCACCCGCGTCGCCTCGGACATCACCATACCGGCAGCAAAGGTCTTGTCATCTCCGCGCGGACCCTGCTGGCGGTCGTACACGGCGTTGAATCGAGCGTGACTCATCACCATCCACTCGCCCGCCTCGATGTGCACGCCGCCATGCACGGAGCTGTCCGGTTGCCATGCGGTGCCGGAGGCCTCGCGTGTCATGGGGTAGGCCCCCAGGGCGGCGCTCATTCCCATGTGATGCTGTTGTTCAGCGGTCGCGCCGTCCTCATCCGTCGATGCTGCCGGAGCTGCGGCAAAGGCACCGCCAGAAATGAGCATTAGAGCCACTGCGGATGCCACAAGACTTATCATAAGGTGCACTTGGAACCATAGTATCGTCCAAGAGAGCCGTGTTCGGATTTGGTGTGGCTCTACTCGCCTGGTGCGCGATCGCACATGCTCACACTCATCTTCTCGGGTCCGTACCCGCCGACGGCGGCGTGGTTGCGACGCCGCCGGGAACCGTGGTGCTCACCCTCTCGGAACCGGCGCCGGGAACCTACGTGGTGAGCTGGCGCGCCGCGAGTGCCGACGGCCATGTGATGCCGGGGAGGATTCGCTTTACGGTGTCGGGTGGGGCTGCCTCGCAGGGCGAGCGGCGCTAGAGCGATCGGGCCGCGTCGCACCCCCCTTCACGACGCGGCCCGATGCGCTGCTTCAACAGCGGTGGGCAGTGCGATGCGCCTCGAGCGCGTCCATGGCCTGATCGCACGCCTTGCGCGCCTCGTCGGTCGTGCTCTTTTGTGGCAACTGCGTTACGGAGAGCTGGTTTTTCGGAGCCAGGTAGCCGTTCAGGACCTGCAGGAAACGGCGGGCCTCGGCTGCAAACTGCATGTGCAGCCGGAGCTTTTCCTGGCAGGTCACGGCCGAGGGTTCGATGCCTGTGCCGGATGTAGTGGGTATCTCGATCGGATCAATCACGCGCGCATTGTCTGCGCGCGCTGCGCATGGCGCAGTCGTGACAAATCCCGCAGCAGGTAGTGGTTTATCCTTACGCCTGCATGCAGAACGCCTCCCGCCGGAGCGCTATCTACAGGGAGCGCGCGAGGTCGCTCCAGAGTACGACGGCGAGGTAAGCGAGGAGCGCGGCGCACGTAGCGGCGATATCAAGGACGACGGATTGCATGGGTCACCCTCCCTTGGGCACCCACACTACCTGCGGCGTCCGCGCGGGGCGCCCCGCGGGCGAGGTAGCGCGCCTCACGGGTTCGGGAGCGCCGCGCGTACGCATTTAGGGGGAGGGCGGTTGTGCCCCTTCGACAAGGAGGCCGTGTCGAGGGACGGCGACCCGGCGCCGCGGGGGACCTCAGTACGGGAAGCCCCGCGCCCGCTCCTGGTCCTTGAGGATATCGCGGGCCGCGAGGAAGAGGTGGGCCGTGGCCCAGAGGCCCGTCGGCACCAGGCACAGCATCGCGAGCCGCAGCGAATCGGCGTTCGTGACGTGGTTGGGGGCGAACCAGTCGCTCAGGGCCCCGATCAACGGAGGCGCGATCACGAGATTGCCGAGATTCGCGAGGAACAGCACCGTCGCGCAGAACATCGCCCGCATGCGGCACGGAGCCAGGTTGTTGAGCAGCCCGAAGCCGGGGCCGATGTAGAAGTAGATCGAGGGAACGAATATCCACAACATCGCCCTGGCGAGCGTGAGATCGCGGGTGTAGTAGACCACCCACGAGGCCACCGTTGCGATGCCGATGCCGGCGGCGAGGAGCCACACGATCCGCCGCGCATCGACCATGCTGCCGCGGGCCATCAGGAAACCGGTCACGACGGTGGCGATGCCTCCTCCCCACAGGTGCATGTTCTGAGTGACGACGCTCGCTTCGCCGACGCTCATGTGGTAGGTGCGCTGCAGGAAGGCCGGTGTCCAGAACATGAGCCCCCAGCCCCAGAGCGCGCAGACCGCGCTGCCCATGATCACGTGTACCGCGGCACGCTGTTGCCAGAGGAACCGCATCGTCGCGAGCACGGAAGGCGCCTCGCCGTCCTCGCCGCTGTCGAGACATCCGCGCTTGGGCTCCCGCACCGTGAGCCACACCGCGATCCCCGCCAGCGCACCCGGCAGCCCGAGCGCGAAGAACACCGCGCGCCAGCCGTAGTGATCGGCGATGGCGCCGGCGACGTTGTATCCGACCCAGGCGCCGATCGGCGCGCCGAGCGCGAACACGGTGAGCGCCATGGCGCGGCGGGTAGCGGGGAAATAGTCGGAGAGCAGTGAATTCGCGCCCGGCGTCCCGCCGGCTTCCCCGATCGTGACCCCGACGCGGGCGAAGAAGAACTGCCAGGAGGTTCGCGCCAGCCCGCACACGGCCGTCATGATCGACCACAGCACCAGACACGCCGCCACGATGTTGCGTCGGTTCTTGCGGTCGATGAGCCACGAGAGGGGAAACCCCAGCACGACGTAGAAGAGGCCAAAGGCCGCTCCGGTGAGCCAGGCGACGCCGGAGTCGGTGAGATGCAGCTCGAGGCGGATCGGCTCGAGCACGGTGGACACGACGTAGCGGTCGGCGATGCTCATCGTGTACACGAGGCACATCATGATGAGCACGTACCAGCGCTCGGCCAACGAGGCGGACTGCACCGGCTCCGCGCCAAGCGCAGCGGCGCCCGCGGCGACGGTCGATGGCAGCTCGCTCATAAACTCCCGCCCTGTGGGCTCACTTCGGCAGGTTACGCTACCGGGCCCGAGCTGTCTTCGAGAATCAGATCCGCCGCCTTTTCCGCGACCATGATGGTCGGGCAGTTGAGGTTCCCGGAGGTGATATTCGGGAAGATGGACGCATCGACTACACGCAGCCCCGTCACCCCATGCACGCGCAGCCGCGGATCGACGACCGAGGTGCGCGGATCCGCCCCCATGGCGCAGGTCCCGCAGGGGTGGAACACGGTGCCCGCGCGCCGGCGAAAGTCCGCGAGCACGTCGCCATCGGACTGCACCCTGGGTCCCGGCTCGCGCTCCGCATCGGTCACCTCGGCGAGCGGCGCTGCGGCCGCGATCCGCCGCACCACGCGCGCGCCATCGTAGACGTCGCGCACATCCGCGTCGGTGGCGAGTGAGTTAGCCACGATGGCGGGACTCATCAGCGGATCGCTCGAGCGGATGTGGATGCTGCCGCGGCTCATCGGCCGGCAGCTGTTGTACGAGATGAGGAACCCCGGGTAGGGGTCCGGGTTCATCAGGCGCCGCCGGGGACCCGCGGTGGTGGTGCTGTAGCTCGCCGGATTGAAGTAGATGTGGAGATTCGGCCGGGTCAGCCCGGAGCGGCTGCGCAGGAAGGCGCCCGCCTGATTGACGCTCATGGCGAGCGGTCCGCGGCGGCCGAGCGCGTAGCGCAGCGCCGCCCGCACCTTGCCGAGGAACGGCGCCAGCTGATCATTCAGCGTTGGCACCCGCGAGCGGAAGAAATACGACACCGCCAGATGGTCCTGGAGGGCGCGCCCGACCGCGGGCGAGTCGGCGATCACCGGGATGTTGAATTGCCTGAGCAGCGCCCCATCGCCAACGCCTGACAGCTCGAGCAGCTGCGGCGAGTTGACTGCGCCCGCCGCGAGCAGCACTTCTGACCGCGCGTTCGCCTGCCGGCGCGCGCCCCCCTCGAGGTACTCGACCCCCACGGCGCGCGATCCCGCGAAGAGCACCTTCGTCGCCTGGGCCTGCAGTTGCACCTCGAGGTTGGGCCGGCCCCGCACGGGGCGCAGGTACGCGCTGGCGCTCGAGACCCGCACGCCATCCTTGATGGTCACCTGCCAGAGTCCCGCGCCTTCGGTCTGCGCGCCGTTGAAGTCGGGCGTGTAGGGGACGCCGATGGTGGCGCAGGCCTCGAGGAACGTCGCGCAGAGCGGATGCACGCTCCCCGAGACATCGCTCACATGCACCGGGCCGCCGGCGCCATGGAATTCGGACGCCCCGAAGGCGTGATCCTCGAGCTTCTTGAAGTAAGGCAGGAGCTCGCGCCACGACCAGCCGGGGTTGCCTGCCGCGCGCCAGTCGTCGAAGTCCGCGGGCTGGCCGCGCACGTATACCATGGCGTTGATGGAGCTCGAGCCACCGAGCACCTTGCCGCGCGGCCAGAAGGCGCGGCGATCGTCGAGCATGGGATCGGGCTGCGCCTCGTACATCCAGTTGTAACGGGGATCGTGAAAGGTACGCGCGTAACCGATCGGCACCTGGATCCACAGTGAGCGATCGGAGCCTCCGGCCTCGAGCAGGAGCACCCGACGCCGCGGGTCGGCTGTCAGGCGGTTGGCGAGCACGCAGCCGGCGGAGCCGGCGCCGACGACGATGTAGTCATACTCGGTCATTGTGTGCTAAGGATCGCCGGGTGAAGCTCAAGGACATCCGGACCTTTGTCGTGGGTAATCCGCCGCCGGGTTACGGCGGGCGCTACTTCGTGTTCGTGAAGCTCACCACCGACGGCAACGTTCACGGGGTGGGCGAAGCCTACTGCGTGCCGTTTCACCCGGACCTGGTGGCGCGCATGGCCGTCGACGTGTTCGAGCGCTACCTCCTCGGTGAGGACCCGCACGACATCGAGAGCCTCTGGCGGCGCGTGTATTCCGCGGGCTACACGCAGCACCCGGACCTCTCGCTCATGGGGGTGCTGAGCGCGCTCGAGATGGCCTGCTGGGACATCATCGGGAAGGAAGCGGGCCAGCCCGTCTATAACCTCCTCGGCGGCCGCGTGCATGAGCGGCTCCGCTCCTACACCTATATCTACGCTCGTCCCGGCGACCGGACCAACGTCTACCAGGACCCGGACTTGGCGGCCGAGCGGGCCGCCGAGTACGTCGCGCAGGGCTTCACGGCGCTCAAGTTCGATCCGGCGGGTCCCTACACCGCCTTCGACGGGCGGCAGCTCTCGCTCCCGGCGATGGAGCTCTGCGAGCGCTTCATGCGGCAGCTGCGCGCCGCGGTCGGCTCGCGTGCCGATCTTCTCTTCGGGACTCACGGCCAGATGACTGCGGCGGGCGCCATTCGCCTCGCCCGGCGGCTCGAGCCTTACGAGCCGCTCTGGTTCGAGGAGCCGGTGCCGCCGGATGCGCCGGAGGAGATGGCGCGCGTCGCGCGCGCCACGCGCATCCCGATCGCGACCGGCGAGCGGCTCGCCACCAAGTACGATTTCGCGCGTCTCCTCGGCGCGGGCGCCGCGGCAATCTTCCAGATGAACCTGGGGCGCGTCGGCGGAATCCTCGAGGCGAAGAAGATCGCGGCGCTCGCCGAAGTGCAGCACGTGCAGCTCGCGCCGCATCTTTATTGCGGACCGGTGGTCGGCGCCGCCAACATCCAGCTCGCCACCTGCAGCCCGAACTTCCTGATCCTCGAAGGTATCGAGCGCTGGCAGGGGTTTCACGCGGACGTGCTCGTCAAGCCCATCCGCTGGGAGGCCGGGTACGTGATTCCACCGCGCGAGCCGGGACTCGGCGTCGAGCTGAACGAAGCGCTCATCGCGCGCCACCCCTACAAGGGTAACGAGTTGCATCTGGAAATGGCCGGCAAGCCACTCGTGTAGGTCTTAAAGATTCAGTTCCGCTCGCAACCGCTCTTCGTACCAGACGTGGAAGAGCTTCACCATGTACTCGCTCGGCGTGATCGGCCCGGGCTCGTACGCGGGACTCGAGGCGCCGCGCTGGGTCTCCGCGACGAATGCCGCGTCCTGAGCATTGGTGGCGTTCCAGACGCTCGTGAGCTTCTCGAGCTCGTAGTCGCGTCCCTCCTCGGCGTCCGCGTGCACGAGCCAGGTGCTGCGTACCAGCGTGCGGCCGCGCTCGAGCGGGAGCGCCGCGAAGGTGAGGGCGTGGTCGGAGAGGAAGTGGAACCAGGCGTTCGGCTGCGTGTGGAAGTGCAGCGTTCCGAGCCGCGCCTCGCTGAGCTCGCCGAGGAGCCGGCGTGAGGCGGCGCGGGTGTCCGGCGTCATGGACTCTCCGGCTCCATCGAGCACCAGCCGCTCGGTGCGAAAGGCCGTGGGCCGGCCGCTGAGCTCCTCGATGCTCTGCCACGGGAGTCCCGCCCGGCGCCAGATCGCCTCCTGCTCCGGCCGGGCGGCCCGGTAGCGGGCGTAGGTCGCGCGCTCCTCCGCCGACATCCGCCCCTCGTCCACCTCGCCGAAGAAATCGAACAGCGAGCACAAGAGCTCCGGATGCCCCGCGCAGTGAAAGCACTCGCGGTTGTTCTCGATGGTGAGCTTCCAGTTGCCGTGCTCGATGATGTCGACCTGCCTGGCGACCTTGGCTCGTGTGAGCCCATGGGGCGCGAGATAGGGCGTCATACGCCCGGCCATGTCGTCGAAATCCTCCGGCGGCTCCTCGGCGAGGCAGACGAAGATGAGGCCGGCGAGCTGCCTCACGTGCACGGGCTTCAGGCCCCGCTGCCCGGCGGGCGACTCGCCGGTCGCGCCGCAGCCGATCAGGCGCCCCTCGAGATCGTAGCTCCAGCGGTGGTACGGGCACTGGAGCGTCGCACCGGCGATGCCCGAGTCCTGCTGGAGGATCCGCGAGCCGCGATGTCGGCAGGTGTTATGAAAGGCCGCGATCGAGCCGTCGTCGCGCCGCAGGATGAAGACCGGCCAGGGACCGATCTGAAAGGTGCGATAGTCGCCCCCTTCGGGAATCTCGGCCTCCGAGGCCACGAACAGCCAGTGACGCCCGAAGATGTACTCGAGCTCGGCCGCATAGAGCGTGTCGTCGCAGAAGAATGCGCCGGGGAGGGCGAGTCCCGGCTTCGTGCTTGCGAGGAGTGCGGCGACGTGCCGGCGCAGCGCCTCCGGCGCCGCAGTGGTGGGCCGCGGCGCGCCGCGGGAGGGAGAAACGGATGCGGAGGTGCTCATGGCGTTAAGCTTCCACAGACACTTCGGGGATCACAGCCTGGAATTTGCATAGCCCCATCTAAAAAAGAGGCATCAGAGCCTTGAGGCCCCTGAATTAGAATGTAGCCCGCTTCCTGAGCCGCGCATCGCCGGATCATACCCACGGAGACACCTTATGGCAGCCAAGGCGAAAGCCCGAACAAAAGCCAAACCCAAGGCCAGATCCAAAGCCCGGTCGGGGGGCAAGGCGGTCCGCGCCGGGGCGGGCGGCCGGCCCGACAGCACCCGAACGGCCAAGGGCAACGGCCAGCCGCGGGATCTTCTCTCGCGCCTCGCCGCCGGTGCGGTCGTCTGCGCCGAAGGGTACGTCTTCGAGCTCGAGCGGCGCGGGTATCTCCAGGCGGGCGCCTTCGTGCCCGAGGTGCTCTTCGATCATCCCGAGGTGGTCGAGCAGCTGCACATGGACTTTGTGCACGCAGGGTCCGATGTGACCCAGGCGCTCACCTACTACGTGCATCGGGAGAAGCTCCGCGTCATCGGGCGGGAGAAAGATCTGGTGCCGATGAACCGCGCGGCGCTTCGGATAGCCAAGTCCGTCGCCCGGCGCACCGGAACGCTCTTCGCTGGGGATATCTGCAACACCAATATCTATGACCCCGCCGACAAGGCCTCGATCCGGGAAGTGGAGCGGATCTACCACGAGCAGGTGGGCTGGGCGGTGGAGGCGGGCGTCGACTACTTCGTCGCCGAGACGATCGGATGGATCGGGGAGGCGCTCATGGCGCTGGAAGCGATCAAGAAGTACTCGAAGGTGCCGGCGGTCGTCACGCTCGCCATGCACCGCGAGGCGCTGACGCGCGACGGCCTGACGCCGGCGGAGGCGTGCAAGCGTCTCGAGGATGCCGGGGCAGACGTGGTTGGGCTCAACTGCCACCGCGGACCCGCGACGATGCTGCCGATGCTCAAGGAGATCCGCGCCGCCGTGAAGTGTCACGTGGCGGGGCTGCCGGTGCCCTATCGCACGACACCCGGGCAGCCGTCCTTCATGTCGCTCACCGATCCCTGCCGCGGGAATCAGCGCGCCTTTCCGGTCGGGCTCGATCCCTTCCTGTGCACCCGGGGGGAGATCTTCGACTTCGGGCGCGAGGCCTATGGGCTCGGCATCCGTTACCTCGGCGTCTGCTGCGGCGCGGGACCGCACCACATCCGCGCGCTCGCCGAGAGCCTGGGGAGACATCCGCCAGCGAGCCGCTACAGCGCCGACATGTCGCGGCATGCGTTCTTCGGCACCGACCAGCGCATCCGCAAGATCCAGAGCGACTACGTCGTGAAGCTCTAGAGCGGAGCGGGTCAGGGGGGTCGGTCCGTGAGGTATTCCGCCCTCGCCCTGGTGCGCGGGGCGCTCTCGGCGCATCGGCACTGGGCGCCGGTGTGGCGCTCGCCCGAGCCGAAGCCCTCTTACGACATCGTGCTCGTGGGCGGGGGCGGCCATGGCCTCGCCACCGCCTACTACCTCGCGAAGAACCACGGCATCACGAATGTCGCCGTGCTCGAGCGCGGGTGGCTGGGCGGGGGCAACACGGGCCGAAACACCACCATCGTGCGCTCGAACTACCTCTACCCCGAGAGCGCCCGGCTCTACGACTTCGCGCTCAAGCTCTACGAGCGCCTCTCGCGCGAGCTCAACTTCAACGTCATGCTGAGTCAGCGCGGTCTCATCGACCTCGCGCACAGCCGGCACGATCTCGACTCGATGGCCCGCTGGGTCAATGCCATGCACATGAATGGGGTCGATGCCGAGCTCCTCACCCGCGACGAGGTGGCCGAGTGGCTGCCGCTCCTCGACATGTCGCCCGATGCCCGCTATCCGGTGCTGGGCGGATTCCTCCAGCGCCGCGCCGGCACCGCGCGCCACGACGCCGTCGCCTGGGGCTACGCGCGCGCGGCGGATGCGCTCGGCGTCGACATCATCCAGAACTGCGAGGTAACGGGCTTCCTCACCGGTGCCGACGGGCGCGTCGTCGGCGTCGAGACCAGCCGCGGCCGCATCCGTGCCGAGCGCATCGGCATCGCCGCCGCGGGCCACAGCTCGGTGCTCGCCAAGCTCGCGGGCTTTCGGCTCCCGGTCGTGAGCTACGCGCTTCAGGCGATGGTGACCGAGCCCTTGAAGCCCGCGCTCGATGCGGTGGTGCTCTCTCCGGGGACCGGCGCTTACCTCTCCCAATCCGACAAGGGCGAGATGGTGATCGGGGCATTCCTCGACCTCTTTCCTTCCTACGCGCAGCGCGGGAGCTTCGCGGTGCTGCAGGCGATCGTCGCCGCGACGCTCGCGATGTTTCCCTCCTTCAGTCGCTTGCGCCTGATGCGGCAGTGGGCCGGGATCGTCGACGTGGTGCACGATTCGAGCCCGATCATCGGGCCGACTCCGATCCCGGGGCTCTACATCAACTGTGGCTGGGGAACCGGCGGCTTCAAGGCGATTCCGGCGGGCGGCTGGACGCTCGCGCACGTGCTCGCGACCGGGCGCAACCACGAGCTCGCCGAGCCCTTTCAGCTCGAGCGCTTCACCACCGGGCGGCTGATCGACGAGGCGGCCGCGGCGGGCATTGCGCACTGACCTGACGATGCGATTGCACTCATGATGCAGCTCAAGTGCCCCTGGTGCGGAATCCGAGACGAGAGCGAGTTCGTCTGCGGCGGCACGACGCACCTCGCCCGACCCCCGCTCACCGCGACCGATGCCGAGTGGGCCGAATACCTCTTCTTCCGCGACAATCCCAAGGACGTGCACCTCGAGCGCTGGCGGCACGCGTACGGTTGCGGCCAGTGGTTCAACCTGGCGCGCCACACCGTCACGCACGAGGTTTCATCGGTGTACGCCATGACCGAGCGGCCTCCCGGCTCCGGCTGAAGGGCGGCGCATGGCAGGCCGACGGCTCGAGGCGCCGGCGGGCGCGTGGATCGATCGCTCGCGCAGCGTCGGCTTCAGCTTCAACGGCCGCCCGCTCCGCGGCTTCAGGGGCGACACGCTGGCCTCCGCGCTGCTCGCGAACGGCGTGCGGCTCGTCGGGCGCAGCTTCAAGCTGCACCGTCCGCGCGGCATCTTCTCCTGCGGGATCGAGGAGCCCTGCGCGGTGGTCGACCTCGGCCGGGGCGCGCGGCGCACCCCGAATGTGCGCGCGACGCTCTTGCCGCTCGTCGAGGGGCTCGAGGCGGTGAGCGTGAACTGCTGGCCGAGCGTCGGATTCGACCTCGGGGCACTGACGGGCGCGTGTGCCGCGTTTCTCCCCGCGGGCTTTTACTACAAGACCTTCATGTGGCCGAGCTGGCGCGTGTTCGAGCCGGCGATCCGGGGCATGGCGGGCTTGGGCCAGGCGCCGCGACTGCCCGACCCCGACCATTACGAGGAGAAGGCCGCCGACGCGGACGTGCTGGTGGTCGGCGGCGGCATCGCCGGCCTTGCGGCCGCGGTCGCCGCGGCACACGCCGGGGCGCACACCATGCTGCTCGCCGGCAGCGCTCGCCTGGGAGGCGCGCTCGGTGCGCGCGCGGACTACGAGGTCGGCGAGCTCGCCGCGGCCGCGAGACAGCTCGGTGTCGACGTGCGACTCCGCACGCTCGCCTTCGGCGTCTACGACCACAACCTCGTGTGCGCCGTCGAGAGCCTGAGCTCCGAGGGGGCGGCCGATCTCCCCGAGTGCGTGCTCCGCGAGCGGCTGTGGAAGATCCGCGCCCGCGCGGTGATCGCGGCGGCCGGCGCCTTCGAGCGCCCGCTGCTCTTCCCCAATAACGACCGGCCGGGCGTCATGCTCGCGGGCGCCGCGGCGAAGTACGCGTCTGGGTTCGGCGTCGCCTGCGGAGAGCGCGCCGTCATCGCGGCCAACAGCGACAGCGCCTACGAGGTGGGCGCGCTGCTCGCAGCCCTCGGGATCGAGATCGCGGCCATCGTCGACCGCCGGGAGGGCGCCGCGCCGATCGCCGGAGCAGCGGGTCTGCGTGTCATGACGGGCGCGGTCCTCAGGGCCGTCCACGGGGCGCGCTCGGTGCGCGGCTGCACCGTGGCATCGCTCGAGGGCGGGCGCCGCGAGCGCATCCACTGCGATCTGGTTCTGAACGCCGGCGGCTATGCGCCCGCCGTCCACTTGCATTCCCAGGCGGGTGGGAAGCTCCGCTGGGTTCCGGAGAGCGCGATGTTCGTGCCCGATGGAACCGCGCCGGGGGTCGCCAGCGTGGGCGCCTGCGCCGGGGTGTTCGCGCGCGGGGCCGCCGCGAGCCACGCCGCGGAGGTCGGCGCGGCGCTCGCGCAGGGTCGTGCGCCGCCTGCCGCGCCGGTGGGCGGAGCGGGCCGGTCGGATGCCGTCACGCGGGCGCCCTCAGGTCGCGGCAAGCAGTTCGTCGACGTGCAGAACGACGTGACGGCGGTCGATGTGGCGCTCGCCGCTCGCGAGAGCTACCGCTCCGTCGAGCATTTGAAGCGCTATACCACCACCGGCATGGGGACCGACCAGGGCAAGACGAGCAACATCAACGCGCTGATCCTCATGGGCGGGTACACCGGACAGGATCCCCCCGAGGTCGGCACGACGCGCTTCCGGCCGCCGTTTGCGCCGGTGACGCTCGGGGCCATCGCAGGACGGCGCGTGGGGCGGTTGTACCGGCCGTTGAAACGCCTGCCGGCCCATGACTGGCACGCCGCGTGCGGTGCGCTCTTCGAGACCTTCGGCGACTGGAGCCGTCCGGCGGCGTACCCGCAAGCCGGCGAGACGCTCGAAGCCGCCGCACTGCGCGAGGCCGGCACGGTCCGCAAGCGCGCCGGGCTCTTCGATGGGTCCCCGCTCGGCAAGCTCGAGGTCTTCGGTCCCGACGCCGCGCGCTTTCTCGACCTCATGTACGTCGGCACGATGTCGACGCTCAAGACGGGCCAGGCGCGCTACGGGGCGCTGCTGAACGAGAACGGGATCCTCGTCGACGATGGCATCGTCGCGCGTCTCGCCGAGCAGCGCTTCTGGGTGAACACCACCACCGCCGGCTTCGAGCGCACGCTCGCCTCGTTCGAGGAGTGGCTCCAGTGCGAGTTCGTCGATCTCAAGGTCGCGGTGACGCCCGTGACCTCACGCTGGGGCAACGTCACGGTCGCGGGGCCGCTCGCCTGGGAGTGGCTGGCGAAGGTGGGTTTCGATGCCGCGCTCGCCCCAGGCGCGATGGCGCACATGACGATGCGCGAGACGCGGTGGGAGCGCGCGCCGGTGCGCGTGCTGCGCGCCAGCTTCTCGGGCGAGCTCGGCTACGAGGTGAACCTGCCGGTCGATCTCGCGGAGGGGCTCTTAGAGCGGCTCTGGAGTCATGCGGAGGAGCTCGGCGCGGTGCTCTACGGGATCGAGGCGCTCGAGGTGATGCGAGTCGAGAAGGGTTACATCCACATCGGTACCGATACCGACGGCACGACGCTCCCGGGCGACGTGGGTTTCGCGCGCGGAATCGAGCGCAAGGCGGCGCCGTTCGTGGGGCGCCGGTCACTGCTCCGGCCCGCGGCCCGCGATCCCGGACGGGTGCAGCTCGTCGGACTCGTGCCGCTCGACGGGCAGACGCTCCTGCCGGTCGGCGGACAGATCGCGCCCAACCCGCCGCCCACCCTCTCTGAGGGACACGTCACCTCGAGCCACCTGAGTCCCGAGCTCGGGATGCCGATCGCGCTCGCGATGCTCAAGGATGGCTCGCAACGCGCGGGCGAGGAGGTGCGCGTGCATCATCTGGGGACGAGCATCGCCGCGCGCGTGACGCAGCTGCCGTTCGTCGACCCCTCCGGAGCGCGCGTTCATGGTTGAGCCGAGCGAATGGCGGGCGCCGATCGAGGCCGCGGGGCTTGCGGTCCGTATGGAGGCGGGGGTGCAGGCCGCGACGCTCCGCTACTTCGAGCCGGGCGGCGCGTTCGCAGCGGCAGTGCGGCAGGCCACGGGAGCCGCTCTGCCCCAACCGCTCGAGGCCGCGCAATCCGCAGACGGGCAGCTCACGCTCGCGTGGTGCAGTCCGACCGAGACCCTGCTTCTCATTCCGAGCGCCGAGCGCCTCGCGCAGCTCGAAGCGCGTCTTGCGAGCGCCCCTGACGGGTGTCTGGTGAATCTCAGCGGCGGGCTCGAGGTGCTGCGCGTGACCGGCGACCGCCTCGCCGAGCTCCTCAGCCGCTTCGGTGGCACCGCGTCCGTGCCGCGCCCGGGCGAAGCGCGTCGCAGCCGCCTCGCCGATGTGCCGGTGCTTGCGCTCTCGGTGCGGCCCGGTGAAGCGCTGCTCCTCGTCGACCGCGCCTACGCCGAGCATCTCATGGGATGGATCCGCGAGACGCTGCTGGATTTTGAGGGCGGGTGATACCAGTCCGTCACGCAGGCGGGTGCCCTGGCGCAAATCAGCTCGATAAGGGCTCTTTTGCAGTATGTGGCGTCGTGCGCTGCTCTGATAAGGTCCTGCCTCGCGAACTTCGGAGCTATGATGGATGCCTGTGCAAGCCGCATCGCTCGAGATCCTGGAGAAGGCCAACGTGCCCGCGCCGCAGGCACGGGCCATCGTGCAGGCCATAGAGATCGAGATCGCCGGGGCGAAGGAAACCCTTGCCACCAAGCAGGACATGCTGATCCTGCGGCACGAGATGGCGGAGATGCGGCACGAGATGAAGACCGAGATTGCGACCCTGCGAGGCGACTTGCGGAGTGAAATGCATGCCATTGCGAGCGGCAACCTCCGGCAGATGTACGGCGCGATGCTGGGACAACTGGCTGTGCTCTTGGGGGTCGCCTACTTTTTTGTGAGTCACGTCCCGCACTAGCGGCGCACGGACGGCGTGCGCAGGGCGCGCTCGAGAGCCTGCCGCCAGCCCGCAATGAGAGTCGCGCGGCGTCCCGCGGTCATCCTCGGAACGAACACGGCCGCGGTGGAGTAGGTGCGCGCGAGCCCAGCGAGATCGCTCCACACTCCCGTGGCGAGTCCCGCGAGAAACGCGGCGCCGAGCGCGGTGGTCTCGAGCTCCACCGGCCGCTCGACCCTTGCCTCCAGCACGTCCGCGAGGAACTGGCAGAACCAGTCATTCGCCGCCATGCCCCCGTCGACGCGGATGGCGTCGGCGCGGCGCGCACCGTCGCGCTGCATCGCTTGCGTCAAATCAAGGGTCTGATAGGCGACCGACTCGAGCGCCGCGCGCGCAAGATGAGCGCCCGAGGCATCCAGCGTCAGGCCACAGATCAGCCCGCGGGCGTTCGGCTCCCAGTGCGGCGCCCCGAGCCCCACGAACGCCGGCACCAGGTACACACCGTGATCATCCGGCACGCGCGCCGCGGCGGCGGCGGTTTCGGCCGCGTCGCGGATGACCTTGAGCCCGTCCCGCAGCCATTTGATCGCGGCACCCGCGACGAAAATGGATCCTTCCATGGCGTAGGTCATACGTCCGCCGATGCGGTACGCCGGCGTCGTGAGCATGCGGTTCCTGGAGCTGACCGCCACCTCGCCGGTGTTGAGCAGCAGGAAGCAGCCGGTGCCGTACGTGGACTTCGCCATGCCGGCCCCGAAGCAGGCCTGCCCGATGAGGGCCGCCTGCTGGTCGCCGGCGATGCCGGCCACCGGCAGAGCCCGCCCGACGAGCGCCGCCTCGGTCGCCCCGTACACCTCGCTGCTGTCGTGAACCTGCGGCAGCAGTGCGCGCGGCACGCGCAGGAGGGAGAGCAGCTCGTCGTCCCAGCGCTGGGCGTGAATGTCGAACAGCAGGGTGCGCGAGGCATTGGTGGCGTCGGTGGCGTGCACGCGCCCGCCCGTCAGCCGCCATAGCAGAAAGCTGTCGATGGTGCCGAAGGCCAGCTCACCGCGCTCGGCGCGTGCGCGCGCGCCCGCCACATGGTCGAGCAGCCAGGCGACCTTGGTGCCGGAGAAGTACGGGTCGAGCAGCAGGCCGGTTTTCTTACGAACCAGGGGCTCGGCGCCCGCGGCCTTGAGGGCCGCACACGCCTCCGCCGTGCGCCGGTCCTGCCACACGATGGCGCGATGGATCGGCTTGCCACTGGCGCGCTCCCAGATGAC
>WNEP01000890.1_pt1 | contig 20513 bp, 20 predicted proteins | sample 5399961 | NCBI WGS metagenome assembly WNEP01 (sample SAMN13153329, study PRJNA577476) | soil metagenome | isolation source: 20 cm grassland meadow soil pre-rain plot 5 | place: USA:California | collected 2015-09-08 | reverse complement strand
CGGCGAGACGATCACGGTGACGCCGATGAAAGCGTTCCCCGTGATCAAGGACCTCGTGACCGACGTGTCCTGGAACTACGAAGTCAACAAGCGGATCCCCGCGTTCCAGCCTCGCGCCCCCGACGCGCCGGATGGTACCTGGCGCATGTATCAGTACGAGGTCGAGCGGCCCCAGGAATTCCGCAAGTGCATCGAGTGCTTCCTCTGCCAGGACGTATGTCACGTGTTGCGCGCGCACGGCAAGCACGCCGAGTTCATGGGGCCCGCGTTTCTGGTGCGCGCCGCGGTGTACGAGATGCACCCGCTCGACGAGGCGGACCGCCGCTCCTATCTCCGCGAAGCGGGCGGGATCGGCTATTGCAACATCACGAAGTGTTGCACCGAGGTCTGTCCTGAGTCGATCACGATCACGGACAACGCCATCATCCCGCTCAAGGAGCGGGTGGTCGACGCGAACTACGATCCCATCGCGGCGCTGTGGCGGAAACTCACCGGCTAGTCGCTCCGTTTCCCAATCGGGCCCAGATGCGTCCACCCAAAACCAAGGGGAGTCCGTGGCCATCGCGCAATCCATGATCGTCTCCACGACGTTCGACGTGCAGGGTCGCAGGGTTCGGGAATACAAGGGCGTCGTCCGCGGCATCACCGTACGCGCCCCCACGATCTCGCAAGGCATCCTCGGCGGCCTCAAGAGCATCATCGGAGGGCAGATCGGGGCGTACACCGAGATGTGCGAGCAGGCACGCCAGGCCGCCTACGACCTGATGGTCGAGCACGGCCGGCAGGTCGGGGCGAACGCCATCCTGGGCGTCAGCTTCGACGCGTCCGAAGTGGCGGCCCGGGCGTCGGCCACGGAAGTGCTGTGCTACGGGACGGCGGTCGTCCTCGAGTGAGCGCCCGCGCCAGCGCACCCGCTGCGACCGTGCCGGCCAAGCCAGCGCTGGCCGCGCCCGGCACGACCGTCGCCGCCGCGTCCGCCGCGACGACGCGACCGACCGTGGTGATCGTGGGCGCGGGGTTCGGCGGGCTGCGGGCGGCGCGCTCGCTGCGCGACGCGCCCGTCGACGTGGTGCTGGTGGATCGTCACAACTACCACTTGTTCCAGCCGCTCCTGTACCAGGTCGCCACCGCAGGCCTCGAGCCGGAGCAGATCGCGCGGCCCGTGCGGGCGGTGCTGCGCCGCCAGCGCAACTTCGAGTTCCGTATGACCGAGGTGACCGGGCTCGACGCGGACGGGAAGCGCCTCGTCACCACGGACGGCCCGATCGGCTACGACTACCTCATCCTCGCCGCGGGCGGCGAAACGAACTACTTCGGGCTCGAGGGCGTCGTGCGACACGGCTTCGGCCTGAAGGACATTCCCGAAGCGATTCGCATCCGCAACCACGTGCTGCACGCCTTCGAGCGGGCGATGCTCGAGTCCGACGCCGAGCGCCGCCGTGCCTGGCTGACGTTCGTCGTGGTGGGCGGAGGCCCGACGGGCGTCGAGATGGCGGGCGCGCTGTCGGAGCTGATCCGCCTGGTGCTGGTGAAAGATTATCCGCGCCTCAACGTGAAAGACGTGCGCGTGCTGCTGCTCGAGGCGACGGACCGTCTGCTCGGGCCCATGCCGGCGCGCCTGCGGGAGGCCGCGGCCGAGACGCTGTGGCGCAAGAAGCACGTCGAGGTGCGCTTCGGAGCGACGGTCGCCGACTACGACGGCGCGCGGGTGAGCCTGAAGAGCGGGGAAGTGATCCCGGCGCGCACGCTCATCTGGGCGGCGGGCGTCCAGGCCGTGTCGCTCACGGCGCGGCTCGGGCTCCGCACGGTGCGACAGGGGCGGGTGGCCGTCGCACCGACGCTCGAGGTTCCGGAGCATCCCGACATTTACGTGATCGGCGACGCCGCCTACCTCGAGGTCGATGGAGCGCCGCTGCCGATGATGGCGCCCGTCGCCATCCAGATGGCGGGGACCGCCGCCGCCAACATCCGTCGCCGGCTCGCCGGCCAACCGCCCGCGCCGTTCGACTATCGCGACCCGGGCTCGCTCGCCACGATCGGCCGGAACGCCGCCGTCGCCTACATCCACGGCATCGCGTTCACCGGCTTTCCGGCCTGGGTGGTGTGGCTGGTGGTGCACATCATTCAGCTGATCGGGTTCCGCAACAAGCTGTTCGTGCTGCTCAACTGGGCGTGGGACTACTTCTTCTACGAGCGCGCGGCCCGGCTGATCACTTCGATGGACTGACATGTGGCGACGCGGCCACACGCGTCGCGCTGGTTCCGCGGCCAGACCGCGCCGTCGCCCCTCCCGAGGGCCTTCCCTCGCACCTGGAGTCACAATGGCGGGCACCTGACTTGCGCCCGATGAGGGACACCCGACTCCCTCTCGGAGCAGTCCCATGAACCGCCTCGCGCTCCTCGCTGCCGTGCTCGCATCGCTGGCCGCTTGCACCGATCCGTCCGCGGTGTCGCCCCGCCGTCCCAGCGCACAAGCCGTATCCGCGCCGAACCCGGCCGACGCCATCGACCTCGGCACGCTGGGTGGAAACTCCACCACGCCACGCGCGCTGAACAACGGCGGCCAGGTTGTGGGCACGAGCGTAGCCGCCGACGGGCAGGCGCACCCCTTCGTGTGGGAAGCCGGTACGATGCGCGAGCTCCCCCTCCTCCCCGGCACCCGGCCGGGGTTTCCGTTTCCGGAAATCGGCGGCGACGCGCAGGCGATCAGCAACACGGGCCTCATCGCGGGCCTCAGCTACAACCGCTACGACGCGCGCCTGGTGCTGTGGGACAGGCTGTGGGACAGCGCCGGCGTTCACGACCTCGCGGCGCCGACGGCCTACGGCCTGCCGATCTCCCGCTCCGCGCGCGTCATCCGCATAACCGACGAGGGCGACATCCTCGCCACGGTCGTCCTTCACGACGGTCCACCGCCCATGAGTTATCCGGTCCTGTGGCAGGGCGGCATCGCACAGCGACTGCCGGCTTTGTATGCCTGGGACCAGCGCTACACGGCGGCCGCGATGAACAACCGTGGCCAGGTGATCGGCGCGGCCGCGAGCGCGTACGGGTACGAGGGCGATCTCTATCGCCACCCCGTCTTGTGGACGGATCGGGCGATCCAGGATCTCGGTGTATTGCGCGCGGGTGGCGACACGCCGTCCTGCTACGACCCGATCTACCACCCCGACGGTTTTTGCAGCGACGGCACGGCAACGGACATTAACGAGCGGGGCGACGTCGTGGGCGACGTGACCGACACCACGCATCTCGTCCGGCCGTTCCTGTGGCGTGACGGTCAGCTCGGCGATCTGGGAGTCCTTCCGGGAATGAACGCATTTGCGATCGCCAGCAACGAGCGGGGACAGGTCGCCGGCTACGGCGGCGGCCGGTTGGCGAGTTTCGAGGGGGGCGAGGGGTTCGTGTGGCAAGACGGCCAGGCGCAGCTGTTAGGGTCGCTGGGAGGTGGCGGCACCGTGGTGGTCGCCATGAACCAGCGCGGCGAGATCGTGGGCTCGAGCCTCACGGCGGCGGGCGAGCGACACGCGTTCGTCTGGAGCGACGGCGTGATGACGGACCTCGGGCTCGGACCCCAAGGCGGGGCGGCCAGCATCGCGATCGCGGTGAATGCGCGTGGCGACGTGCTCGGCGCAAGCGGAACCCCGCTGTATCCGAGGAGCCCGGACTTATCGGCTACCAGCCCGAGCCGCGGCATCTTGTGGCCGCGCCACTGACAGGACGGCGGTGACGAGCTAGCGCGGGGTGGGGCGGGGAGCCCGCGGGCGCTTGGGAGTGCGCGCGTGCGCGCTCCGCACCCGCCGCACCACGCCGTTCCAGCCGCACTCGAGGCACCAGCGCCGCTGCAGCACCGGGACCAACCGATCGAGCACGCGATTCCGGACGGCGACCATCTCGACATTGCAATGTGGGCAAAGCGCGCCCTGCGGCAGCAGCAGATAGACGACTGCGGTCACGATCGCGACTCGCAACAGCACGGTCGCGAGCAACACGACCACCACCAGCATGCTCTATGATAGCGCGGGCCTGGCGGTCCGGCCATCCTAACCGCCCGATGCCTTCAGCTCCTGCACGAACGCCGCGATGCGCCGCTCCAGCTCCGCCAGCTCGACCGGCTTGACCAGCAGGCGCTCCCGCGGCACCGGCGCGTTCCCCGGCTCGGCGAGCTGCGACACGTCCCCCGACAGAAACAACACCCGCCCCACGAGCTCGGGTCGCTCCTGCTCGAGCCGCGCATACAGCTCGATCCCGCCCATGCGGGGCATGCGCAGATCGACCAGGATCACGTCCGGAGCCCGCGCGCTCAGCCGTGTGAGCGCTTCCACTCCATCCGCCGCTTCCTCCACCTCGGCCCCACGGCGTGCGAGAAAGCGCGCCATCGGTCGCCGCACGCCCTCTTCGTCCTCGACGATCAACACGTGCACCCCGGCCAGACTGCCTCCGGCTCCGGGAGCGCGCCCCCCCTCTGCCCCCGCCTGCACCGGTGCCGGAGCGGACGCCGCCGGCGCCCGCGGCAGCGAGAGGGAGAAGCGGGCCCCGCCTCCGGGCGGGGACACGAGAGCGAGGTCACCTCCCGCTTCCCGAGCGATTTGCCGTGAGATGTACAGCCCCAGCCCGGTGCCGCGATGGCCCTTGGTGGTTGCGAACGGTCGGAACAACCGGGGGGCGATTTCCGGGGCGACGCCCTCCCCGTTGTCCCCGACGGCGACGAACACACTCGCATCCGTCGCCCAGGAGTCCACGTTGAGCTGACGCGGCGGCTTGACGCGGCGCAGGGCGTCGATCGCGTTGGCCAGGAGATTGACCACGACCTGCTCGAGCTTGATGGCGTCGCCTTCCACCGCCGGGAGATCGGGGTCGAGGCGCCCGCCCACCGTGATCTCGTCGACGCCGAAGCGGTACGACACGAGATCGAGCGCGCCGCGCACGACGTCGTTCAGGTTGACGCGCGTCACCTCGCGTTCGGTCGCGCGCACGAACCGCAGCAGGCCGCGCAGCAGCTTGGCGGCCCGCCGGTTCTCGGCGTGCGCGGCGATCGCCATGAGGGGGTTGTTCACTTCATGGGCGACCCCGGCGAGCAGCTCACCGGCGGCCGCGAAGCGGCCCTGCTCTTCGGCGCGGTCCCCCAGCACCTGGGTCATGGCGTTGAAATGCAGCGCGAGCCGCCCGATCTCGTCCGTGGCGTGCACGGGCACGCGAATGGTGAGGTCGCCGTCGGCCACGCGCGCCAGTCCGGTCTCGAGCTCGCGCAGGGGGCGCCAGACGCGGCGCCGCATCACGGTGACCAGCATGAGCACGAGCGCGACACCACTGACGAGCCATATCTCGGTATCCCGGCGCGCTCCGTTCTCGGCGGACCGTAACGCGTCCTGTCGCTCGATCAAGTAGGCCCGGGCGACGCGATTGCCGTCGATCCGGCGCTCCTGAGCGATCTCGACGAGTCGATCGACCGCGGCCAGCCGGGCCGCGACCTCCGCGCGCCCGCCGTGTCCGAGCCGGGCGACCATCTTCGCGAGCGTGTCGCCGAGACTCGAGAGCGACTCGTCGATGCGGGCGAGCTCCGTCAGCAGGGTCGGCGGGATGGGTGCATCCGTCGGGACGTGGAGGGGCTCGTGGCCGGCCACGAGCAGGCGCCGCGCGAGCGCCAGCGAATCGGCCCGCGGCGAGCCGGTGCGGGCGAGCGCGTGCACCACGCGAACCGTCTGAAGCAGCGCGCTGTCCCGCCGCGTCAGCTGAGCATTGAGGGCGGTGATGGCCTCGCTCGCGGCACCGAGGGCGAGCGCGGGGCGACTGACGCGGAACAGGAGGTAGAGGGGCAGGGCACCCGCGTACACCCCCGCCCCGAGGACGACCACGAGCAGCGTCATCCGCAGATTGAGCGTTCGCCCCGGGGGCGGTGGGGCCAGCCGGCGAGGCGTCACGGAGCGAGTCGCACGAAGAGCGGTCCCGTAGGCGCTAAGTTAACGCCCCGACTGGCGGGGCCACGCCGAGGCCGCCACATTTGCCCATCATGGTGTCCGACCCGGGCGACCGGATGAAGATCGTGATCGGATATGCGCTGTGGGCGACGGTGTGCGCCGCGGTCGCGGGGGCCGCCTTGTCGCTCGTGCACACGTGGTTTTTCAGCTATCACGCGGGTCGCCCCGGCTTCTGGAGCACGTTGATCGAGGACTTCGCGACCACCCTGGGCATCGCGGCGGGGCAGGGCGCCGTCGCGCTCGTCGGCGGGAGCATCCTGGCGCGGTTGGGGCGCGCGCTCCATGCCACGGTGCTGCTCGGCCTGCTCGTCGGTGTGTTCGATTTCGTGATCAATTTCCTGCAAATGGCGGTCCCACGAACCGAGCTCGGCTGGGTGCCCGATCTGGTCATGCTCGCGGCGGCGGTCGTCGTGATCACCGTGCTGGGGTCACGCTCCGTGGCCCGGACGCCCCTATAGCTTCGGCAGCGTTATCCCGCGCTGCGCCTGGTACTTTCCCTTCTTGTCCTTGTAGCTGACTTCACACTCGTCGCCCTCGTCGGCCGTGAAGAACAGCACCTGGGCAATGCCCTCGTTCGCGTAAATCCGCGCGGGCAGGGGAGTGGTGTTCGAGATCTCGAGCGTCACGAAGCCTTCCCACTCCGGCTCGAACGGCGTGACGTTCGTGATGATGCCGCAGCGGGCGTACGTGCTCTTGCCGACGCAGATCGTCAGAACGTTGCGGGGAATGCGGAAGTACTCCACCGAGCGCGCCAGGGCGAACGAGTTGGGCGGCACGATGCACACGTCGCCCGTGAATTCGACGAACGATTTCGGATCGAAGCGCTTGGGATCGACGACTGCGGAGAGCGCGTTGGTGAAGATCTTGAACTCGGGCGCCACCCGCATGTCGTAGCCGTAGGACGAGACGCCGTACGAGATGACGCCGGCACGCGCCTGGTTCTCGGCGAACGGCTCGATCATGGCGTGCTCGCTGGCCATGCGCCGGATCCAGCGGTCGGACTTGATGGACATGGGCCGCCAATATATCGGTGGCACCGACACTTACGCCACTCGATTCGGTTGACAACCTCGCCGCGCGCGAATACGTTTCGGCGGATCAAGTGAATTTTTTCACGAACTCATGAACCAGCCCTATCTCTCCTTCCTGCTGCTGCTCGGCTTCGTGGCGTTCAACGCCGTCCTGTTGATCGGGCTGTCGCACCTGCTCGCCCCCCGCAAGCCCACCGTCCTGAAGGACAGCCCGTACGAGAGCGGCATGCCGCCGCTCGGCAACGCGCACGAGCGCTTCTCGGTGAAGTTCTACCTGGTCGCGATGCTGTTCATCATCTTCGACATCGAGACCGTGTTTCTGATTCCGTGGGGAACGATCTACCTGAGTGGCGGAGCGGGCACCGGAGGCCCGAGCACGGGCTTTCTGCTGGCGGAGATGCTGGTGTTCATGCTGATTCTCGCGGTCGGGTATGTGTACGTGTGGAAGCGAGGGGCGCTACAATGGGACTAACGACGTCACGGAGAGGCGTCACGAATCGTTTATGAAGCGAGTCATCGAGAGCAAAGAGGTCGCCGGCCAAAGCCCAAACTACCTGCTCGCCAAATTGCAGGATCTCGTGGACTGGGCCGTGAACTCCTCGCGCGCCAACTCGCTCTGGCCTATGCCGTTCGGCACCGCGTGCTGCGCCATCGAGTTCATGGCCACCGCCGCCAGCCGCTACGACTTCGCCCGCTTCGGCATGGAGCGTCAGGCGTTCTCGCCGCGCCAGGCGGACGTGCTGATCTGCGCCGGCCGTCTGCCGTTCAAGCTGGCGCCGGTGATCCGCCGCATCTACGACCAGATGCCGCAGCCCAAGTGGGTCATCTCCATGGGCGCCTGCGCCTCGACCGGGGGCATCTTCGACAACTATGCGATGGTGCAGGGGATCGATACCATCGTCCCGGTGGACGTCTACGTCCCCGGCTGCCCGCCGCGCCCGGAGGGCCTGCTGTACGGCGTGCTGCTCTTGCACAAGAAGATCAAGGGTGAGTCGCTGTTCGACCGCGTGCCGCGCCGCGACGAGCAGCCGCTCGACGACCGCGGCTTGCGCCTTCCCCCCGAGCAGATCGACGAGATCTCGGAGCCGTTCGGGAACTCCATCCACCAGTTCCGCTCGGCGTGAACCCTTCGGTCGACGCGCTGCGCGCGACCTTCGGCCCCGCGATCGGCCGCGCGCTCGAGTCGTGCGGCGACACCATCGTCTACGTCGGGCGCGAGGCGCTGCTCGACGTGATGGCCTGGCTGCGCGACACGCCCCAGCAGACCTACGATTACCTGGTGGACATCACCGCGGTCGAGTATCGGGACCGGGAGCGACCGCTGGAGGTGGTCTACAACCTGCGCTCCCTGACGCGCCGGGCCGACCTGCGCGTCAAAGTGGAGCTCGATCCCCAGGGCGACCTCACCGTCGACTCGGTCGTGTCGCTGTGGCAGGGCGCCGACTGGCTCGAGCGTGAGGTGTACGACATGTTCGGCATCACCTTCCGCGGCCACCCCGACCTGCGCCGCATCCTCATGTGGGAGACGTATGCCGAGGGCTACCCGCTGCGCAAGGATTTCCCGCTGCGCGGACGGTTCAGTCGCGCCGAGCAGGTGCGCCAGGCGCTGGCCGCCCAGCCCGAGGCGCACTACTCGCTGGAAGAGCTGTCGATCGCCGAAGCGTACGAGGAGCTCCCCGCGGACATGAAGGAGCGGCTCCGCCACGGCGAGCCGGGCAGGCTACCCGACTCGGAATGAGCAAGCGCACCGTCGAGCTCGAGCTCGCCACCCCCGGCGCGGATGCCCGCGGCCAGCCGCTGCGGGTGCCGCTCGGCGTGGCGGAGCCGCCCGACGTCGCCGCCGAGCACATGCTCATCAACATCGGGCCGCAGCATCCCGCCACGCACGGCGTGCTGCGGCTGGTGGTGGAGCTGGATGGGGAGACCGTGGTCCGGGTGATCCCCCACCTCGGCTACCTCCACTCCGGCTTCGAGAAGCTCGGGGAGTACCGGCACTACAACCAGATCATCCCGCTCACCGACCGCACCGACTATCTGTCGCCGATGGCGAACAACGTCGGGTTCGCCCTCGCCGCCGAGCGGCTCATGGGCATCGCGATCACGCCGCGCTGCACGGTGTTGCGCGTGATCGCGTGCGAAATGAGCCGCATCATTTCGCACATGGTGTGGCTCGGCACGACGTCGATCGACCTCGGCGCGTTCACGCCGTTCCTGTGGGCGTTCCAGGAGCGTGAGCGGATCTACAATCTCCAGGAGATGTGGACGGGCGCGCGGCTCACCACCAGCGTGACGCGGGTCGGCGGCATGATGGCGGACGTGCCCGACGACTTCGTCGCGGGGCTGCGCCACTTCACCCAAACCTTCCCCAAGACCCTGAGCGAGATCGACCGGGTCCTGACGCGCAACGGCGTCTGGGTGGGCCGCACCCAGGGCGTGGGCGTGCTCACGGCGGCCGAGGCGATCAACCACTCGCTGTCCGGCCCGATGCTGCGCGCCAGCGGCGTCGCGTACGACGTGCGCAAGGACAAGCCCTACCTGGACTACGAGACCTATGATTTCGACGTCGTCGTGGGCGAGCACGGCGACGTGTACGACCGCTACCTGGTGCGCCTCGAGGAATGCTCCCAGTCGAACCGCATCCTCCAGCAGGCGCTCGATCGGCTGCCCGACGGCCCCGTCAACATCGCCGATCCGCGCGTGATCCTCCCACCCAAGTCGCGCGCGATGAACGACATGGAGGCGATGATCTACCACTTCAAGCAGGTGATGGAAGGCGTGAAGGCGCCGGTGGGCGAAACCTACGTGGGCATCGAGAACCCCAAGGGCGAGCTCGGCACGTACCTGGTGTCGGACGGCACCGCGAAACCCGTGCGGTGGCGCATTCGACCCCCCTCCTTCATCAACCTCGCGGCCCTCCCGAAGATGGCGGCGGGGCACCTGTTGAGCGACCTCATCGCCATCAACGCGTCGGTCGACATCGTGATGGGCGAGGTGGATCGATGAGTGCCGGCGCGCACGCATCGCAGCCGGCGGGCGCGGAGGAGTACCACCCCGTCTTCACCGACCAAATGCTGGAGCAGCTCAACGAAATCCTGGCGCGCTATCCCACCAAGCAGGCGGCGCTCTTGCCGGCGCTGTGGCTGGTGCAGCGGGCCCGCGGCTGGATCTCCGACCGCAACATGGCGGAAGTCGCCGAGGTGCTGGGTCTGACGCCCGCGTACGTGAAGGGTGTGGTCACGTTCTACACGATGTACCACCAGCACCCCGTGGGGAAGCATTTCGTGCAGGTGTGCACCACGTCGCCCTGCAACATCTGCGGCGCCGAGGCGGTGGTCCAGGCGCTGCTCACCGCCACCGGGGCCAAGGAGCTGGGCGCCACGAGCCCCGACGGCAAATGGACGGTGATCGAGGTGGAGTGCCTCGGCGCCTGCGGCTTCGCGACGCCGCTGCTGGTGGACGACGACTTCGTCGAGAGCGTCACGCCGGAGAAGGTTCCGGAGCTGGTGAGGAAGTACAAGTGAGCGGCGATTGCGGATTGCGGATTGCGGATTGCGGATTGGTACGACCGACTCCGATTCTCGTCGCTGACCTTGGGGCTCGACGGACGCGCGGTGAAATCCGCAATCCGCAATCCGCAATCCGCAATGAGGTGTCGTGATGGGCTTCCCCCACAAGCCTCACCCGCGCGAGACGGTCCTCCTCTCCCGCTACTTCGGCGAGGCCGACGCCCGCACGTACAAGGGGTGGGTCAAGCGGGGCGGGTACGCGGCGCTCGAGCAGGCGCGCGCGCTGGAGCCCGCGCGTGTCATCGACGTCGTGAAAGAGTCGGGGCTGCGGGGCCGCGGGGGCGCCGGCTTCCCAACCGGGCTCAAGTGGTCGTTCATGCCCAAAGAGAAGAAGAAGCCCCACTATTTGTGCGTGAACGCGGATGAATCCGAGCCGGGGACGTTCAAGGACCGCGAGATCATGCGGTGGACGCCGCACGCCCTGCTCGAGGGCACCGCGATCGCGGCGCACGCGATCCAGGCCGAGGTGGCCTACATCTACGTCCGCGGCGAGTTCACCGAGCCGCTGGGGATCATGGAGAAGGCCCTCGCCGACGCCCGCTCCGCCGGCATGTTCGGCAACCTCAAGATCTACCTGCACCGGGGCGCGGGCGCCTACATCTGCGGCGAAGAGACGGCGCTCATGAGCTCGATCGAGGGCAAACGCGGGAACCCGCGCATCAAGCCGCCGTTCCCCGCGGCCTCCGGCGTGTTCGGCATGCCCACCACCATCAACAATGTCGAGACCCTGGCCGCCGTGCCGCCCATTCTCACGAAGGGCGCCGCCTGGTACAAGGGACTGTCACTCTCGTCGCCCAAGAGCACGGGCACGAAGCTCTTCTCGGTGTGCGGCCACGTCCAGCAGCCGGGAAACTACGAGGTGACGATGGGTTTTCCGCTCAAGGACCTGCTGTACGAGCTGTGCGGCGGCATGCGGCCCGGCCGCACGCTCAAGGCCTGCATTCCCGGCGGCTCGTCGGTGCCGATCCTCGACCGGGCGGAGACCGAGAGCTGCCTGCTCGACTACGAAGGCGTCGTCGAGCGCGGCTCGATGCTCGGCTCGGGCGGCGTCATCGTGTTCGACGACTCGGCGGACATGGTGTACCAGATCATGCGGCTGGCCCGCTTCTACGCCCACGAGTCGTGCGCCCAATGCACGCAGTGCCGTGAAGGCACCGCCTGGACCACCAAGATCCTCGAGCGCATTCTGGCGGGGCAGGGCAAGCCGGCCGACCTGGACTTGCTGCTCGACCTCGCGGAGAACATGACGGGCAAGACGATCTGCGTGCTGTCGGATTCGTGCGCCGCGCCGGTCGTCTCGGGGATCAAGAAGTTCCGGAGCGAGTTCGAGGACTACATCGCGGGTCGCCGCAAGCCGGTGATGGTGGCGTGACGACGGGATCCGGCCCTCATGCCTGACGAGCTCGTCAATCTGACCATCGACGGCGTGCCCGTGAGCGTCGCGAAGGGCACGCTGGTCATCGAGGCCGCGAAGCAGGCGGGCGTCCTCGTCCCCCACTACTGCTACCACCCGGGCCTGCCGGTCGCGGGCGTGTGTCGCATGTGTCTCGTCGAGATCGAGAAGCAGCCCAAGCTCGCGATCGCATGCGCCACGCAAGTCGCCGAGGGCATGGTGGTGAAAACGCAGTCCGCCGCGGCCAAGAGCGCGCGCACCGGCGTGCTCGAGCTCCTGCTCATCAACCATCCGCTCGATTGTCCGATTTGCGATCAGGCCGGCGAGTGCGAGCTGCAGGACTTCACGTTCCAGGAGGGGCGCGCGGCGACACGCTACAGCCCCGATTTTCCCAAGCGCTTCAATCCGGTCGAAGACTTCGGCCCCGACGTGCTGTACGTGCCGAACCGGTGTATCCTGTGCACGCGCTGCGTGCGCTTCATGGAGGACGTCGCCCAGGAGCCGGTGCTGAACGTGTCGGAGCGCGGCGACCGGGCCTACATCGGCGTGCACCCGGAGACGCGGCTCGACCATCCCTGGGCGGGCAACGTCGTCGATCTCTGCCCCGTGGGCTCGCTCCTGTCGAAGGAGTTCCTCCACAAGGCGCGCGCCTGGGAGCTCGACAAGACCGCGTCCGTCTGCACCGGCTGCTCGCAGGGATGCAACGTCACGCTGGACACGCGCGACGAGGTCGTCGTGCGGGTGCGTCCGCGGCCGAACCTCGAGGTGAACCGCTACTTCATCTGCGACCACGGCCGCATGAACTACCGCTGGATGAACCGCGGCGACCGGATCGAGGCCCCACTGGTGAGGCGCGGCGGTGAGCTCCATGCCACCGACTGGGAGGACGCGTTCGAGCGTATGACGACCGTGCTGCGGGGGGCGGGGCCGCGGGTCGTGGCGCTGGTGTCTCCCCGGGCGTCCACGGAGGCGCTGTTTTTCGCGCGCGAGCTGTTCCGGGGCCTCGACTGGACGGGGGCGTTCCAGGTGGTGATGGGCGAGGAGGCGCCGCTCGCGGGCGTTCCTGACCTGGCGTTGCGCGCCGAGCGGGCTCCCAACGGCCGGGGGGCGGAGCTGCTCGGCTACGGTCGCGAGTACGCCACCGCGCTCGCGGCGGCGGAATCGGCCGCCGTGGTGCTGGTGCTCGACGAGCCGGACATCCCGGTGCGCACCGCGGGGACCCTCATCTACGTGGGAACGGTGCTCCCCGAGCGGGCACGGGACGCCGAGGTCGTGCTCCCGATCGCCAACGTCGCAGAGGAGGACGGCAGCTTCGTGAACCGCGACGGCCGGGTGCAACGCTACGCGCAGGCCAAGCCCGCCCCCGGCATGGCGCGGCCCGGGTGGTGGGTGTTCTCCGAGCTGGGCGCGGCGCTGGGCCGGGGCGAGCCGGTCGGGAGTGCCGCCGAAGCATTCGAGCGCGTCGCGCAGGCGGTCGAGCCGCTCCGCGGCCTGTCCTACGAGCAGCTGGGCTTCGCCGGGAAGCGCGCGGCCGTGCCGGTGCCGGCATGACCGTCTTCCTGGTGGCGTCCGTCATCAAGATCGTCGTGGTGTTCACGGTGATCATGGTAGGCGTGGCCCTGCTCACACTCGCCGAGCGCCGCATCTGCGCGTGGATGCAGGACCGCCTCGGCCCCAACCGAGTGGGCCCCCAGGGGTTGCTCCAACCGGCCGCCGACGGCCTCAAGAACCTCGTGAAGGAGGAAACGCTTCCGGCCCAGGCGGACAAGGTGCTCTTCATGCTCGCCCCGATGATGTCGTTCATCCCGGCGCTGCTCACGTTCGCCGTGATACCGTTCGCCGCCCCACTTCCCACTCCGTGGGGCGACGTGGACATGGTCGTGGCCAACCTGCCCGTTGGCTTCCTGTACATCCTCGCCTTCGGGTCGCTCGGCGTGTACGGCATCGTGCTGGCAGGCTGGTCGTCGAACAACAAGTACTCGTTGCTGGGTGGCCTGCGCGCCAGCGCCCAGATGATCTCCTACGAAATCGCGATGGGGATGAGCACCGTCGCCGTGCTGCTCATCGCCGGCAATGTGACCCTCACGGACGTGATCGCGAGGCAGTCCCAGTCGCTGTTCACGTGGAACGTGTTCCCGCTGTCGCTCGCGTTCTTCATCTTCATCGTGGCGGCGTTCGCCGAGACCAACCGCCTCCCCTTCGATCTGCCGGAGGCCGAGGGCGAGCTGATCGCGGGTTATCACACAGAGTACAGCGCCATGAAGTTCTCGATGTTCTACATCGCCGAGTACTCGAACATGGTCACCGCGTCGGCCCTGATGACCACCCTGTTCTTCGGCGGCTGGGACATCCCGTTCACGACCTGGGACAACACGCCTCCCTGGACGACGCTCAAGACGCTCGCCACGCTCGCGATGTTTTCCGCGAAGGTGATCTTCTTCCTGTTCGTCTACATCTGGGTGCGCTGGACCCTGCCGCGCTTTCGCTACGACCAGCTGATGGCGCTCGGGTGGAAGGTGATGCTGCCGCTCGCGCTCGGGTACGTGACGGTGGTCGCGACCGCGATCTGGTTCCTGCACGACGGGCTCGGCTGGACGTACGACACGCGGTTCGCCCTGGCGCTGTTCGCCCTGAACTTGGCGCTGGCGGTGCCGCTGTTCTTCGTGCTGGACCGCGGCCGCATCGTCGCGGGCTCCATGGCGGAGGGGGAGGCCTGATGGCGATCGGCGTGAAGGTGATGAAACGTCCCGGGGCGCAGACCTCCTATCTGCGGGCGACGCTCAAGGGCATGGCCCTCACGTTCAGCCACCTGTGGCGGCCCAAAGTCACCATGCAGTATCCCGAGGAAAAGAGCAGCCAGGATTGGACGCTGTCTCCGCGGTGGCGCGGCACCCACCGCATGCTCACCGACGAGCAGGGGCGCGCCAAGTGCGTCGCGTGCGGGCTCTGCCCGCAGATTTGCCCCGCGAACTGTATCAAGCTCGTGCCCGGGGAAGACGAGGCGGGCAACCGCTACCCACTCATTTACGAAATCGACGAGTTCCGCTGCGTGTTCTGCGGCTATTGCCAGGAAGTGTGCCCCGAGGAGGCGATCCACGTGGGCGTGCACTACGAGAACTCGGAGTTTTCGCGCGACCGTTTCGTGTACGACCTGGAGCGGCTGTGCGCGCAGACCCACCCCGTGTCGACGTTGTGGGACCCCTCCGACCCAAAGGGGGAGTGAGCGGTGGACGGGACGCTGGTCATCTTCTGGGCATTCGCGGCGCTGGCCGTGATGAGCGCCCTGGCCTGCATCACCCGTCGCAGCGCCGTGGCCAGCGCGCTGTGGCTGGTCGTCACCTTGTTCTCGCTGGCCGCCCTTTTCGTGCTGCTCGACGCCCAGTTCATCGCCGTGCTGCAGGTGCTGGTGTACGCCGGCGCGATCATGGTGCTGTTCCTGTTCGTGATCATGCTCCTCAATCTGGGGCGGGCCGGGCCGACCGACCTGAAGGGCCCGCTCGGGCTCGGCGTGGGCGTCCTTCTGGCCGGCCTGCTCCTCGTCCAACTGCTGGTGCTACGCCAGGCCAGCCCCGTCGCCGGCGGACCGGCACGTCCGGCCCTGGAGCAGGGGATGATCCCGTCGGTGGCGCGGCCGCTCTTTACCGCCTACCTGGTCCCCTTCGAGATCACCAGCGTTCTCCTCCTGGCGGCGATCGTCGGCGCGGTCGTGCTCGCCAAGCGGAAGCTGTGATGCTGCTCGGACCCGCCCTCGCCGTCTCCGGCGTCCTGTTCGCGGTTGGCGTGCTCGGCGTGCTGCTGCGCCGTAACGCGATCGTCATCTTCATGTGCGTCGAGCTGATGCTGAACGCCGCCAACCTGGCGTTCGTCGCCTTCGCGCAGCAGCTCGGCGTCGCCGGCCAGATCTTCGTGTTCTTCGTCATGGCGGTGGCGGCCGCCGAGGCCGCCGTCGGACTGGCGATCATCCTCGCCGTGTACCGGCACCGCCAGACGGTCGACCTGCAGAACATCAACCTGCTCAAGGGCTGATGCCGCTGCCCCCGCTCACGTTGCTCTGGGTGGTGCCGGCGCTGCCGCTTGCCGGTTTCGTGGTGAACGGCGCGCTGGCGCTCGCGGCGCCCGGCGCCAAGCGCGCCGTCTCGCTGGTCGGCGTGGGTGTGCTCGTCCTGGCGTTCGCGGCCGCCGCGCTCGCCGTGCTCGAGCTGGCGCAGCTGCACCCGTCGGCCCCCCTCGTGGTCGGCTATTGGGACTGGCTCCCCGTGGGCGATCTGCAGGTCGCCTTCGCGCTGCAGCTCGATCAGCTGTCGGCGGTGATGATTCTGGTCGTCACCGGCGTCGGCGCCCTCATCCACGTTTTCAGCGCCGGCTACATGCACGACGATCCCGGTTACGCGCGCTACTTCGCGTACCTGAACCTGTTCGTGTTCTTCATGCTGACGCTGGTGCTGGGCGCGAGCTTCCCCGTGATGTTCGTCGGTTGGGAAGGCGTGGGCCTCTGCTCCTACCTGCTGATCGGGTTCTGGTTCACGGAGCAGATCAACGCCGACGCCGGCAAGAAGGCCTTCATCGTCAACCGGATCGGCGACTTTGGGTTCCTGGTCGCCATGTTGTTGATCTTCTGGTACACCGGCTCGCTCGACTTCGGGACGGTGTTCCCGAAGGCCGCCACGACGTTCGGGGCGGGAGGACCCGTCATCACCGCCATCACGCTGTTCCTATTCCTCGGCTGTACGGGGAAGTCGGCGCAGATCCCGCTGTACATCTGGCTGCCGGACGCGATGCAGGGTCCGACGCCCGTCTCGGCGTTGATCCACGCCGCCACGATGGTGACCGCGGGCGTCTATCTGGTGGTGCGGTGCGGGGCGCTGTTCGCGCTGTCGCCCGTGGGCAGCGCCACGGTCGCGGGCGTCGGCGCCCTCACCGCCCTGTTCGCGGCGACCATCGCCCTGAAGCAATGGGACATCAAGCGCGTGCTGGCATATTCGACCGTCTCGCAGCTGGGGTACATGTTCCTCGGCGTCGGCACCGGGGCGTACGCCGCGGGCATCTTCCATCTGACGACGCACGCGTTCTTCAAGGCGCTGCTGTTCCTCGGCTCCGGGAGCGTCATCCACGCGATGCACCGTGCCTACCACGCGACCCACGCGCACGAGGACGCGCAGGACATGCGCAACATGGGCGGCCTGGCCCGCTACATGCCGTGGACGGCGACGCTGATGTGGATCGCGACCCTGGCCATCGCCGGCATCCCGCCCCTCGCCGGCTTCTTTTCGAAGGACGAGATCCTGGGCGCCGCGTTCGCGCAGGGCGCGGGCCGGCCCGTGTGGTACGTGTTCTGGGGGATGGGACTCGCGGCGGCCCTGCTGACGGCGTTCTACATGACGCGGCTCATGCTGTACACCTTCCACGGCCGGAACCGCACGGGCGATCGCGAGCGAGCGCAGCTGCACGAGGCGCCCCCGCTGATGACCGCGCCGCTCGTCGTGCTCGGCATCCTCACCGTGCTGGGGGGCGCGCTCAACATCCCGCCGCTGTTCGGGGGCGGCGCCCGACTGGCGCATTGGCTCGCGCCCGTGACCGCCGCGGCGCTCGCGCCCACGGCCGAAGCCTCGCCCGCGACCGAGTGGGCGCTGGTGGCGGCGGCGGTGCTCGTGGCCGCGCTCGGCATCGTCGGCGCCTTCCGACTCCTCAAGCCGGAGACGCTGGCCCCGGCGCGCCTGGCCCCGCCGGAGCGGGGGTTGGGGCGTCTCCTCTGGAAAAAGTGGTACGTGGACGAGCTGTACGACGCGATCCTCGTCCGACCCGTGCTGTGGCTGTCGCGCGAGGTGCTGTGGAAGGTGGTGGACATGCGGCTCGTGGACGGCCTGCTCGTGAACGGGACGGCAGCCGCATCGCGCGCCCTGGGGTGGGTGGGGAGCCGGCTGCAGACCGGTGAGGTGGGCGTGTACGTCGTCCTCTTCGTGGTCGGCGTGCTGGCCGTGGTGGGCGCGGTGGTGCGCTAGCATGTACTCGCAGGCGGTGCTCACCGCGCTCCTCGCCTGGCCTGTGGTCGCCGCGGCGGCCGTGCTGCTCGTGCCCGAGCGTTGGGCGAAGCACGTGGCCCTGGCCGCGAGTCTCGTGGAGTTCGCCATCTCGGTGCCGCTGTGGTGGACCTTCCGGCCGGCCGCCGGGATGCAGTTCGTGCTGGACGTGCCGTGGATCTCCTTCTGGGGCATCCGCTATACGGTCGGCGTGGACGGCATTTCGCTGTTCATGGTGCTGCTCACGACGTTCCTGGTCCCGCTGTCGGTGCTGGGGAGCTATGCCTACATCACGACGCGGGAGCGCGGGTTCTACGCGCTCCTGCTGGTGCTCACGTCGGGGATGATCGGCGTGTTCGTGTCGCTCGATCTGTTCCTGTTCTACGTGATGTGGGAGGTGATGCTCATCCCGATGTACTTCATCATCGGGGTGTGGGGCGGGGACAGCCGCCTGTATGCGGCGATCAAGTTCTTCATCTACACGATGTTCGGATCGCTGCTCATGCTCGTGGCCATCCTTGCGCTCGTCTACCTCGTGGGCCAGCGCACCGGAATCTTCTCCTTCGACTACTTCCACCTGATGCGGAACCTCGGTGACCTCGGGCCGCTCGCCTTCTGGCTGTTCGCGGCGTTCTTTCTGGCCTTCGCGATCAAGGTGCCGATGTTTCCGTTCCACACCTGGCTCCCTGACGCGCACGTGGAGGCGCCGACGGCGGGCTCGGTGATCCTCGCCGGCATCCTGCTCAAGATGGGGACCTACGGCTTCCTGCGGTTTGCGGTGCCGTTCTTCCCGGCCGTGGCACTCGCGCCGCCGGTCGAGACCGCCATCGTGGCGCTGTCACTCGTCGGGATCCTGTACGGCGGCCTCGTCGCCATGGTGCAACCCGACTTCAAGAAGCTGATTGCCTACTCGTCGGTCGCGCATCTCGGCTTCGTCATGCTCGGGATCTGGGCGCTGACGCTGCAGAGCGTGCAGGGCGCCCTGCTCGTGATGATCAATCACGGCATCTCGACCGGCGCGCTGTTCTTCCTGGTCGGGATGATCTACGAGCGGCGCCACAGCCGGCTGATCGCCGCGTACGGCGGCATCGCGCGCGTCGTGCCCCTGTTCGCCGCGATCCTCACGTTCGTGTCGCTGTCGTCGATCGGGCTGCCGGGCACGAACGGCTTCGTCGGCGAGTTCCTCGTGCTGGTGGGCGCGTTCCGGACGCACCCCGTGGCCGCCGGCATCGCCGCCACCGGAGTGATCGTGGCGGCGGCCTACCTGCTCTGGGCCTTGCAGCGGGTGATCTTCAACCCGCTCGACAAGCCTGAGAACGAGAAGCTGCCCGACCTGACGCCGCGCGAGCTGGCGGTGTTGCTGCCGCTCGTCGCCTGCATCGTATGGATCGGCGTGTATCCGAAGCCGATCCTCGACCGCATGGAGCCCGCGGCGCGCCAGTTCATCGAGAGCGTGCGGCCGCCGGGGCCCACCGCCACCGCAATCGCGCCGTGATCCTCGACCTCTCGAGCTCCCGGGACCTGCTGCTCGCGCTCCTCCCGGAGCTCGTGCTCACGGCGTGGAGCTTGGTGCTGCTGCTCCTCATCGCCTGGCGGCACCGCACCGCGGCGGACCTGCGGCTCGCCGGCTGCGTGACGCTCGCCGCACTCGCGTCCACGGCTGGCGCCGTGTGGTGGTTGTGGTGGCACGCGGCCCGTGCCGCGCCGACGCCACTCGCAGCGATGATCGCCGTGGACGACTTCCGCTTCGTCACGGACTGGCTGTTCCTCGGCGCCGCCGCTTTGACGGTCCTGCTCTCCTTCAACTACCTGGAGCGCGAGCAGCTGCTCATCCCCGAGTACCACGCCCTCATCGTGTTCGCGACCCTCGGCATGATGTTGATGGGAGGCGGCGACGACTTGATCGTTGTCTTCCTCGGGCTCGAGCTGCTGTCGGTGTCGGTCTACGTGCTCGCGGGAATCAACCGCAAGAGCGCGGCAGGGGCCGAGGCGGCGTTCAAGTACTTCCTGCTCGGCGCCTTCGCCTCCAGCTTCCTGTTGTACGGCATCGCACTCGTATACGGCGCGACCGGGACGACGGGCCTCCGCGCCATCGCGGCCCAGGTCGGGGCGGGGGCCGGGGGGGGCACGATGCTGGCAATCGGCCTCGCGCTGCTGCTGATCGGGTTCGGCTTCAAAGTCGCCGCGGTGCCGTTCCACATGTGGGTCCCGGACGTGTACGACGGCTCGCCGACGCCGGTCACGGCCTACATGGCGAGCGGCGTTAAGGCGGCCGCCTTCGCCGCCCTGTTCCGCGTGCTGGGCGAGGCGTTCTCCGCGGTCGCGGCCTGGCACGAGATCGTGTGGTGGCTCGCTGTGGCCACGATGGTGGTCGGCAACTTGATCGCGCTGGCCCAGCGAGCCGTGAAGCGCATGCTCGCCTACTCCTCGGTCGCCCACGCGGGATACCTGCTCGTCGCGGTGGCGGCGGGCCCCGGGCCCGGCTCGGCGGCGTTCCTGTTCTACCTCGTCGCCTACACTCTGATGAC